>ENA-UOJG01002965-UOJG01002965.1-human-gut-metagenome-genome-assembly--contig:-C47-NODE-2965-length-13023-cov-39.405074_pt1 | contig 13023 bp, 14 predicted proteins | sample MGYA00242340_ERZ723887 | MGnify/ENA metagenome assembly ERZ723887 | reverse complement strand
TTGCCGCCAAGCTGAAAGCGGGGGAGATTACCAAAGAAGAATATGACCGCTGGCGTTATTACTATCCCGAGTTCGATACCACGCAGCGTTGGGCAAATATTCCGTCGCAGGCTCTCAGTGATATGCTCGTAAAAGAATTAAGAACCAGTTCTCCATGTAATAAAGACTGAGTATACGGGGGCGCATTATGGATAAGCTTCAGTATGATAATTTATATAAATTCCTCGTATCATTGGGGATTGTATTAATCGTGCTTCCTGTTGCAGCGTTAGTATTTTTGTTTAATATGGAACCAATATTGATAAGCCAAGCTGACTATGATTTGCTTTCAGATTTCTCACTACAAATGATAGCTACTCGCAACAAGCTAACCTCATATTTTATTTCAATATTTCCGTGGGTTGCTGGTATCCTCACTTGCATTGGAATAGTTGTATTACTCATTGGCATCTTCAAATGGGTAGGGTTCCAAAAGAATCTTGATAAAAAGCTTGATGCTGAAGCAGCCATTCAAACATTGAATTTACTAAAAATGAGTAGTGCAGAGGTGGCTGCTAAAATAGAAGAGGAGGTAAAAGAAACAGTTTCCATTGAGGCTCCTACTCCGCCAGTTTCATCTGCTGTCAATGATCACTCAAGCGCGATGAATAAATACATCGAAATTGAAGATTTGTGCTTTAACTATTTTACAAAAAGGTACGCAAACAAATATTCATTTGAACGAAATATCCGTATGGGAAAATACTGTTACGACTTCATTGGTGTATCTAAACTCAATAACATTGACTTAATAGTTGAGATAAAATACCTGAAAATCGCTGCAGGAAATTCCAGAATGATATACGATGTATTTGAACGTGTGTACAATTCTGGTGTTAATTATGAGACAATAGCCCACCGAAATTTTAAGTGTGTAGTTGTTATAGTAACCCCTAAAGAAGAGTTACCGCGGCTGGAGAATATCGTTGAAACCTACTGTAAAGCACATAGAGAGAACGCAAGCAGAATTGAAATAAAGTGCATGGCAGAGGAATCTTTATAAAACAAAAGAGCTATCTGACTTCATTTGAAATCAGATAGCTCTTTTCTTGTGAATAATGAAATTCTGTTGCCAAATCGTTGCCACGAGGGGCATCAAGGCTCAAAAAGTCCAGTGTTTACGGGCTTTTTTAAACCTATGCAATCATTCCCACTCGCCAAGTGGAAACACAGTCTAAACTTTTTTGTATAGGCCGTTTGATTCCAATTGGTTTTATTTGATACCTATTATCCCAATCCTATGGGGTATCCGACTTTCTGCTATCAAAAAGCTATCAGGGAATGCTATCAATAGCAAAAATTGATGCTTCATAATAATCACATTATACCACATTTCTTAGTAGAAGAAAAGCGCTTTTAAGCAATATAAATGACATGACATTTTGAAGATTAATTTGATGGTGGAGTGGCAATTGGCTAATCAGTGGACTGCAATATGTTTGTTTGACATTTGAACGGTGATGTTGTATTCTAAGATTAATTATTATGCAGAATGACAAGTATTCGTTTGCGTTAATATTTATCCGATAATCGATCAGGAGGAGAAAACTATGAAAAAAATGAAAGTGTTTTCCAATAAGCTTGGCGGACGTATGGTGGTTTCCTTCGGAGAACGGCCGCGTTTGGCTCCTGTCGGTGTCCCCTATGCTGCATACTGGGCGAACACTACCGGTGCTCGTTGGTCCAATGGCGGCAATGCAAAGTGGGCGAATACCACCGGCTCGCGTTGGTCTAACGGCGGCAACTACAAGTGGGCGAATACCACCGGCTCGCGTTGGTCTAACGGCGGCAACTACAAGTGGGCAAACACCACCGGTGCTCGTTGGTCCAACGGCAGCAACTACAAGTGGGCGAATACCACAGGCTCCAGTTGGTCCAACAGTACATCTTCCGGCAAATAAATTTCTTGAGACAAGGAATCGGGGAATTGCCCATGGATTTTCAGAAACGTTTCTCGATCGGTCTGCCCGTGATGGATTCCGTTGAGGTGTTTGACCGGTTTCTGGACGAGTATGCTGTTTACATTGAAAATGTTTATTTTTCGCTGCCGTTAGGCGACCGATTCCATTCCCGGGTCGTGACGCAGCGTATACTCCGGAATTCGGAGAAGATTCCCTACTTTCTGAAACTCCTGCGTTGTGTCAGTCGCCACGGCATCGGGCTGGAAGTTCTGTTCAATACAGACGGATTAACCGATGAGGATATCCAACAGGCCAAAGCGTTTATGGATGAGAACGGTATTGAGCCTCAGGCAATCGGACTCCGAAATGCGTATTATTCCGTTGTGAAGAAACTGTATCCCAACAAAGAGCTGGTATACAGCTTCAACAATTTTCCGAGGGACAGGTCTGCCTATTTCAGCGATGGCTTGGACTATCATCAGTATGTGGTCGGCAGACAGTATATCCGGGATCGAGAACTGCTGCGGCAAATCCGAAGCCGTGGTGCAAGAACGGTTTTGCTGCTGAATAACGGCTGTTCTTTCCGCTGTGGCGGTTGCGGAAACGGCAATCATTGTCATGATGCCTATTTTGGAGAGCGAGAGGTTTACTCCCCAGAGTACCTTTATGCGCTGCAAAGTATTTTCCCCTTCGAAATTCATGAAGGCTATATTGATACATCGATGGTGGATCTTTATAAAATCGCATCCAGAAACGCGGATGTGGCCTATCTGCGAGCGTGTCTGGACAGCTACATCCGTAATGATGCCTCTGGTGTGGAGGAAGACCCGGATCGATATCTACTCTGGTCCAGACTGACCTGGCATTCGGATTATTTTACAAAATTTGATTACCATCGGCTGCGGGAAATTAAGGGGGAAATATACCGTGATCCTGCGTATGCACCGTCCTGCAGCGGTGGAGGGAAGAAACTGTCCGTAGAACTGGATCTAACGGGAGCTTTTGCTGTAAGGGGCGTGAAAATTGCGTCCCTTGACCGGCAGGGACTCCTGCAGCGCGCTTCCGAGATGCTGCAGGTTCCTGCCCGAAGCCTGGCACTTCAGCGAATCTATCTGGGTATTTCAACCTGCGAACAGCTACTTCCGCAGGTTGATGTCGGCTCACTGTGTAGAAACATCCGTTATCTGCGGAGCTGCGGAATGGTGTCCGCACTGGTCTTGCCGCCGATTATCCGGCAGTCGGAAACGTTGAACCGAATTCTTGAAACCCTTTGCCGGGAAAGCTGCCTGCCGGATGAATTCGTTGCCAATGATGCGGCGCTGTTTTCCGCCCTGCGGAAACGGTATGTCGTCCCCATTGCGCTTGGGCGGCAGTTTGACCTGAAGGCGTATACGGAGAAATCCGCAGAAATCTGCTGCACAAGCGGCAATCTTGAGCGTCGGGAACTCTTCCCTCCGCAGCTTCGTGCTTTTGTTCGTCAGCAGGAGATTCCCTATGTGGTGTGCGATATGGGTACCGGCGGGATTTGGATTGCGGAGGAGGAATCTTTTAGCGTTTCTGTATATCTGAATCAACGGATATCCAAAAAGAATTTGCTGTGCGTGCATGCATTTGAGGATGCCTGCACGGGTTCCTGCCTGAAAGAGGAGGGTGGCGGGCTGTATTTGTATTCTCACATCCCGCTAACCCGGGATGTGAGAAGCTCACTGCTGGAAAAACGCTGCGCGTTCATCCTGCAGATGCCCCTGCTCTGAAGCCGCACTTCGGAAAGCGCAATAAGGAGAGAACCGTCATGAAGAATATCTACCTTGCCATTTGGTATGGGTGCAACCAAAGGTGCTTTGGCTGCCCAGTGAGTCACAACGAGAATCGTTCCCAGAGCCTAACCGTGGAGGATATTCGTGGCAGACTGGAGAATCAACTGAGGGATGGGCCTTTTTCTGCGACTATCAGCGGCGGCGAACCCACGCTCCATCCCCAGTTCTTTGAGATCATGGATCTGTTCAAGGCAGCACGGATTCCAGTCTGCATCCTGACCAATGCGGAACGGTTCGGAGACCGGGCGTTTTGCGACGCATTCCTGCGCCATATTGAACTTTCCCATACCTCCATCGTGACTACCATCCATGCAAGTGATCCTGCCATCCATGAGGGGCAGAACGGATCTGTCGGCAGCTTCGCTAAAAGCATTTCCGGCCTGCAGTATCTCTCTTTCCGCGGGGTGCAGGTTACCGTCAAGCATTGCATTACTGCAAAGAACTACGCGGATACGGCGAATTTTATCCGCTATATTGATGACAGCTTTCACCCCAGTGTGGCTATCCAGCTTTGGGGACTGGACTATTCCGGCCTGCCCAAAGAGAATGCACAGGAGTTATACATTCCGTTCGCGGTAATGCGGCCCAAGCTGGAGGAGGCGCTTGACGCATATTTGGAGATTCAGGAGAGGAACTACCGACATCTGTCAATGCACAATCTGCCGCTGTGTGCGGTGGATCCATTTTACTGGGAACTCATGCCGGACAGTCGGGTTCTGGATTTCCGCTATGCGGCATATTATGACCCCACCACCGAGGTTTCCGAGGTTCAGAGCGATGCTGGAAAGCAGTCCGCCCACTGTACACACTGCGATGTGCAGGAATACTGCGGCGGCGCGTATCTGAGTCTCTTCGAGTATTTCGGCGATGACGCGGTCACGCCAATCCGGGCAGAGATTATGGAGTAGCGGGTGACGGTTATGAGAGCAGTATTATATTCGGAAGACCACCTCGGCCAGTACTATTTTGCTCCAGACTGTACGGTGTCCCTTACTGCCGGTCAAATGACGCTATATGTCATGTCCGGCAGCAAGCCGCTTACAATTGCCGGAAAAGATCATCTGCTGGGAATACTGTATGAGAATCTCAACGCCGGAGTAGAAGAAACGGTCCTTCGTAGTTTGCTTTCCCTCCTATCCAAAGATGACCTGTTTTCAAAAATGAAGGAGGCTCACTTCATTGAGTAACTTGGAAAAGAGATACATAGAGCCTTACCAAATGGGAGATGTACGTTTTGGGGGAGCAACACTCTTTAGCGCGGAGGGTGCGCCTTACATCATGCTTCTTTCGCCCAGTGGAAATAGTTGTTTCCTGAGCCACGACCTTGTCTGCAAGATTACGGAGCGGAATGTGGGAGAGTTGCTGAAGAAGAAGCTGATACAAAAGGGCTTCTGCGGAGACTCTGGCTGTGATCGGTGTCTCGATGAGGAAATTGTCCCGACATTTTTCATGATCGACATTACCACAAAGTGTAATATGAACTGTTACTATTGCTTGCGGCATTTTGAGGACAGCGGCGAGGTCATCGGCGAAGACCGGCTTCGGGACATTCTGGATTATATCATTGCATTTTACCGGAAACATCATCTGCGGTCTCTGGAGATCCAGCCTTGGGGAGGGGAACCGACTATTGCCGCAGACCGGATTGTTTTCATCCGGCGGTATCTGGATCTTCACCATGTTTATGCGAATATCACAGTTCAGAGCAATGCCCTTTCGCTTACGGAATCCGTGGCACAGAAGCTGCTGCAGAGCCGAGTGGACGTTGGCTTCAGCATTGACGGCTGCGAGGAGATCCACAATCTGCACCGTCGGGATATCCAAGGTATGCCTACCTATGACAGAGTGGTTACCGGCATCCGAAACTGGATGCGGATATCCGGGAAGGAACCAGGAACGATTTCTGTGGTGTCCCAAATGAGCTTGCCATATTTGGAACAGTCCATCACGTCGCTTGTCAGGGATGTGGGCATCAGGAGTCTGAAATTGAACCTGATGCACCCCAATTCCGAACTTTTTGATTTAAACTCCGTTGTAACCGTAGATGACATTCCTGATATTTACCACCGGATTATGGACACAGTGATTTCCCTTCATGCACAAGGATATCATGTGACGGAATATAACATTTCCGATCGGGTAAGCAATCTGCTGACCGGGTCGTGTCCGGATATTTGTCATTCCCGGGGCTGTAGCGGTGGCTACCGTCTGATTTCCTTTGCGCAGGATGGCAGCATTTATCCCTGTGAGACAATTGGGGTTTCGGAGTATCGTCTGGGAAGCATTTATGACGGGATCCCCTTGTCTCAAGTGATTCGGAATGGGGTGACTCACGGCAACCCCTATTTCTTAGAAAAGACAGATCCGAAGTGCATGAACTGCGAATTCCATGCGTTTTGCAGAGGCGGATGTACGGTCTCTGCGCGATTCCATCAGAAGGCGCCAGGACAGATCGACGAAAAGGAATGTGCCATCAATCGTGCTGTTTATACCGAGATTATCTCCCGTCTGTTGGCTGATCCCAGCCTTGCGGAAGTGCTGACAGACGGAAAGATTCAACTGAGTTAGGTGCCAAATATGATAAGTCTTGTAAATGTTCGTATCAGTAGAGACCTGTCCTTTATCTTTCATATTATGACAAATGCGAAGGAAGCACCGTTGTTCCTCCGACAGATCCGCATCAACAGCTTTGAGGAATTCGAGGAATGGTTTCGCGGGGAACTTCGCCGGTACTATGACCGGTTCTACATGATTCAGGATGAGCAGCAGAACAATATCGGATTTGTCTTTTCTTACGATTACAAGCCGGTTGACCGACATGCCCGTTTCAGCGTGTACATTTGCCCGGAGTACAGGAATCTGGGTGCCGGGGTTGAGGCATCGATCTTTTTCGCGGGCATGCTTTTTATGGAACAGAACCTGAGAAAGTTGTATAGCCATGTGTACGAGTATAATACAGAAAGTATGCGCTGCCACCGTCAAGCAGGCTTTGCAGAAGAGGGATGCCTGCGGGAGGATCGGTATTATGGCGGGCGGTACTGGGATACCTATATTTTCTCCATCGCCCGGGAACCTTTCCTGACAAAATTCGGAAAGTTACTGGAAAGGGCTTGAACGCATTATGTTGGAACTGTACCACTATTTTTCCAATCCGCTGATTCCCTTCCAGAACTATATGGATGAGGATCTTCCAGACCCGGAGGCATACGCAGAGTATGCAGCCAATGTCCCGGGCAGGAGAATGCTGGGGTATCATGCTGGGTATTTCCGAAAAAGGCTTCGCCGCGAGGCGTTTCTCCGAGAAATCGTGAAAGCGAAATTCGGGGACTCCGTCCGGGACTATCCCCTCTACACCACGCTGGGACGAGAGGATGCTCGGTATTGCCTTGGGAGAAACCACAGCTTTTTTCTGAAAATTCCGCTGCCGGAAGATGAGGACCTCCCTTTGCTCTTCTGTGTAGGTGACTCCATGTGCGGCAGCTTTTCGGAACTTAAGCAACGGGTTTTCTTCTATGAGGATTTCCAAAAACTCACCTATATGCAGGTGCAGGCGCTGTTGCCTGCAGAGGACTGTGACCGGATTGTTGAGGCGCAATACTGGGGGGATCCTGGGAAGATTATTTCTTTGCCGTCCCAGAACAGCCCAGATTATCTGCATACGCTGTGTGTCCGGATGCTGGGGGATACCTTTGGAGAAGAACGCATTCCTGCCGGGTTCAGCGTTGCCGACCTGAAAGCGGAAATGCGGCGCAGACAGATGCTCGACTTCTTCGGTGGAATGATCCGCAGTGCAGATGTTTCTTTCATCCCGCCTGGCAGGATTCATGGGATTCCTCATAGTTTCCGCTGCGCATTCCTGGCCTTTGCGATGGCGCTGGAAGCGGACTTTTCTCCAGAGAAGGCGGCCTTTGCAGCAAGATGCGCCGCGTATCATGACGTCGGACGGATGCTCGGCGGCGATGCAGAGCATGCGGAGGCTGCTCGCTATGCCGCAGAGCGCCTGTTCCCGCCAGACTGTGCTGAAACGGCATTTAAGATTATGCGCTGCCATTGCGAAAGCGGAGAATTCCTCGCAGGTTTCTTTTCGGCGGACGAGGAGGAAACTCAGCGGATAGCAGAGATTGTCCATGATGCGGACAGCCTGGATTATATCCGGTTTGCGCCGCAAGACGGGCTGGCGGTTTATGACCCTGATCGGCTGATTCGGGAAGCGTCCGGCAGATACATTGCCGTAGCGCTGGAGCTTGTTCTGCATTCCTTGACCGGGATGGGCTGGATCAACAGAATCCTGGAATGAGGTGTCAGGAATGGCAAATATTATGCTGACCGAGCGGTGCAACCTGCGATGCAGCTATTGCTTTGCTAATGAATATGTTAACCACGATCCCAAAGAAATCACCATAGAAAACTTCCGCAAAGCGATATCCTTTATCCGTGGCGGCGGGGACTGTGTGGTTGGACTGATCGGCGGAGAACCGACCCTGCATCCGCAGTTCCGGCAGATCCTGCAGGAACTGATCCGAAATGATGAAATCCGGGGCGTATCCGTTTTTACCAACGGAATACTGCTGGACATATTTGCAGAAGAGCTTTCCCATGAGAAATTTACAGTTCTCGTCAATTGCAATGCGCCGGAGATGATTGGAAGCAAATTCTTTGAACGGATGGTTCAGAACCTGAAGTTGCTGATCGGAACCTACGGCATGAAAGAACAGATTACCCTCGGAGTTAATATTTACAAGACTGGGTTTCAGTATGATTATCTGCTGAAGATACTCAGAAAATTTGACTTCCGGGATGTTCGTATGTCGCTGACGGTCCCCAATACCTCTGACGGAAGAGCCTGTGACTTTGAGAAATTTTTTCAGGAAATGAAGCCAACGCTCATTGCCTTTCTGTCGGATATGCTGGCTGCCGGGATTGTTCCACACTACGACTGCAATAAGATGCCGGTGTGTATGTTTGCGCAGGAGGAAAAGAAGGCAGGGATTGATATGGTGAATACTTTGCCCCGGGATCGACTGCGGTTTCGTGGGCATTCCGGCGATTCCTCAATTCTATCCGAAAATGCAGGATGTTCGCCGGTGGTGGATATTCTCCCGGATTTGACGGCAGTTCGTTGCTTCGGATTGTCGGAACACACCCGGATCCCGATCTGTGATTTCCGTAGCGTTCAGGATTTGCGAAATTACTATCGGGAGGAATTTGACTTTTATGGAAGCAAGGTTTATAGCAAGGAAAGTTGCCGGGACTGCTACCTGAGAAAGACACACCGCTGTACCGCAGGCTGTTTGGCATATCATATTCCGAAAATTCTGGCACTGCGAAGCGCGACTGCCAGCGCAGCGGAACGAATTTTCCAAAACGAAAATCCCTGAGGGATGAACGGAGTACCAATGCAAGGGGCAACTTTTTATACAATCTATCAGCAGATCAGAGCATACGGAGAAAAAACGGCGTTTGTTTTACCCATGCGAACGGTTTCCTATACGCAGTTTGCGGAGGATATCTGCCGGGTTGCCAAATGCCTGCCGGATGGTCACTGGAATATCCTGCTGGATGTGAGAGATAAATATCATTTTTCGGCAGCGTATTTTGCAGTGATTCTTACAGGAAACACCGCATTGCTTCTGCCTTCTGCGGCTTCCGATAGGACATACTATCAGAATTTCAGAGATGTTTTTCGGCTTACGGATAACTTTGTGGAGGATGCGTTTGCGCGGTCTGGCTCGAAACTGTGTCCCCGAAGTGCAGCGAAGACGGTAACCATCCTGTTCAGTTCCGGCACGACCGCGGAGCCGAAAGCGGTGGCTCTCAGTGAAGAGAATATTCTCTGGGATCTTAAGGGTGGGATTGAACGTTTTGGCTATTCGGATGACCGAATACTTAGTGTGTTGCCGTTTACCCATGTGTTCGGACTGGTATGCGATTTGCTCGCCCCGCTTTGGTGCGGATGTACGTTGGCATTTGCTGAAGGACTGCCGGATTTTTTTCAGAAGATGCCCGATTTCCGTCCTACGACGCTGCATCTCACCCCTGGGATCGTTTCCCTCCTGTGCGCAAAGCTAAACGCGGTAGGGGACCGGAATGCTGTTGTGGGCGATCGGCTGCGTAGGATTATGAGCGGAGCAGCAAACACCCCGACAGAGCTATGCAGCCGCCTGAAGCAATATGGACTCAATTTATATGGTTGCTACGGACTGACGGAATGTACCTGCGGGGTATGCCTGTGCAGTGGGAAAAGTGACCGACCGGGCAGCGCGGGTAAGCCGTTGCTGTGCAATCGGGTGGATATTGATGAATGCGGGCGGATTTTTGTTGTCGGAAAGAATGTGATGCAGGGCTATGTAGATAGACAGGGGGAACTATACGGCAGAACCAACGGCATATTTGAGACCGGAGATCTGGGATATTTTGATGCGGATGGGTTTCTGTATATCTCTGGCCGTGCGGATGATTTGATAGTGTTTTCGGACGGGAAAAAGCTAATGCCACAATGGGCAGAGCAGATGTTGAACGGTATTCCCGGGGTGATCGAATCAGTGGTATACGCATCTGGGAGAGAGAGCATCTGTGCAGTTATCTGCGTGGAAACCTTAGCGCAGGCGGAAGAAATAAAGGCAGCAGTAGGAGCCTTCGTTTTCGACGGACATAAGATTAGAAGCATGGAAATCATGACAGATTCATTGAAGAAGACCCGATTTGGAAAGTTGGATAGGAGATATTATGCAGGAAAAAGTTCGTGATGTGGTGCTGAAAGTGCTGTCGGAGCATTGCGGCAGGGAATCAATCTCTACGGAGGAAAAGATATTTGATTCTTTGGGGCTGTCCTCTCTGGAAACGATGATGACGGTAGTTGAGATCGAAAGTCAGTTGAAGGTTACCCTCGACTATTCAAAATTGGCTGGCATTCAAACAGTTCAGCAGTTGGTGGATGCCGTTGCGGCGCTGTGCGTCAGAGAAAGAGACATGAAATAGTTGCACTTTTGTGGAAACTATATTTATACATTGTTCTTGCTGCTGTTGGTGTCGGTACGGCTATGCTGTGTGAAAATTTGACATCAAACCCCCTGTGAAAGAATAATCGAAAGAAAAAGGGCTATCTGACTTCATTTGAAATCAGATAGCCCTTTTTTGTGAATAATGGCAAGCACATTGAAGCTGATGACGGATGCAGATAAGGTCCAATTCTTGACAGTACCCGGATGCATCCTTCATATCCGTCCGGTTCATTTTCTTATCGATCAACAGCTTCCAGAGCTTATCGTAGGAAATATTTGCAGACAGCTCCTGCGCATAATCTTTTGCCCACATCCATCTCAAACTCTGCGGATTTTTCGATGGGGACGGGGGACTCGGAAGGTCGTGCTGCCGGCCTTTCTCCGCGACGGTCGCAACGATTGCGACGGTTGTTTTGGTGGTATCAGATTTACCGTCGCAACCGTCGCAGCCGTCGCGCGGCTTATTTGCTTTCAGCATCATAGGTCAGCGTGATACGTCGCCCTTCGTGCCGAACCTTGTTCTCATAGCGGACGTGGTATTCATCCAGAAGTCTTCCAGACTTCACATTCAGATACTTGCTCAGCGCATTTGCCGCCATGCTGACATGGACGGCATCGGCAAGCGCAGAGGGCGATCCTGTCCAGATTGGATGTTCTGCGGATAGTAGTCCAGCGACAGCATCCAGAACATGATCGGGCGGCTCTTTGTGCAGCTCGTTCTCCACCTTCTCAAGATTCCAGATCTGCGTATCGGCGTCCTTTCTCAGATAGAGGATCTGATCCTGCTGGTCGCGCCCCACGACGTCGATGGTTGCCTCCAATGCCGTGCGCTTTTTCTTCTGCATGAGAAGCGACCCGTCCGCACAACCGAGCAATCCTGTTGTACCGGAGATCATTTCGAAGCTGTCACCGGCAGGCTGCTTGCGGGTGTGGTGAACAGTCAGGACACAGATACAGTGCTTGTCGGCAAACTGCTTGAGCCGACCGATGATCTCATAGTCGCTTGCATAGCTGTATGCCTCGCCGCCGACCTCGCGGATTTTCTGCATGGTGTCGATGATAATGAGCCTGGTGTCGGGGTGTTCCCGCACGAAGTTCTCAAGCTGCTCGTCCAGCCCGTTTCCAATCTTGCCCGCCGCGGTTGCAAAGTGCAGCCGGTCGGTGTCGTTGACGCCGTACATCATGAACATACGGCTCTGGATGCGCTGAAAATCATCTTCCAGAGCGAGGTACAGCACCGTGCCGGGGTGGACTTCGCAGCCCCACAGAGACTTGCCCGTGCTGACATGATAGGCGATCTGCGCCACCAGAAATGACTTGCCGATCTTCGGCGCACCTGCAAGGATGTATGCACCCGCGTAGAGCAAGCCGTCAATAATCGGCGGCCTGCTCTGATATGCGGTCTGGTACAGCTCGGTCATGGAGATCGTGTGCAGGTAATGCGGGTCGGTTAGACGCTGTATCCTGCGGTAGATTTCATCCAGACTTTCCGTGCTGTTTTGAAAATCACCGTTGATTTCTTCATCAAAAGCGGATATACTGTTCTCAGTTGAATTGTGAAGCGGCTGCCCATCATCTGCGCCAACAGATGTGTCCGGGGCGGTCGTTTTCTTTTTGCTATTTTCATTCTCCATAGGCATTTTCCTCCTTCATGCCATCCATGATGACGGCGATCATTTCAATCACATCCAGCAGCTCGTCATTTACGCTGCCGCCCGCTTCAATGCGCCGCAGCTCGTCCAGCACGGCGGCAAGCTGGTCACGCAGCGCTTTGTAAACCCTCGGATTGCCCTGCACCACCACATCCTTGCAGGTCAGGCGGCGGGTGATGTAGTCCTGCTTCGTCAGCCCGGAGAGCTTGACAAAGGTTTCAATTTGCGTATCTTCCTCCGGTGATACCCGGAAGGCAACGGTCTTATTGCGCCAGCGGTTGTGGTTGTCTCGGTTTTTCAGTGACATTTTCAATTTCCCCTTTCCATATTCAGCTTTTCTGCCATCTCCGTCTGCTTGGATGGGAACAGGTGAGCGTAATTATAGGTGATGTCGATGCTCTCATGCCCTACGCGGTCGGCAATCGCCGTTGCGGAGAATCCCATGTCGATCAGCAACGAGACTGCGCTATGGCGAATGTCATGAATCCGAATACGTTTAACGCCTGCTTCCTTTGCGCCTCTGTCCATCTCACGGTGAAGATAGCTTTTTGTAACCGCGAACATCCGGTCATTTGGCTCAATGCCATAGAGTTGTTTCAGATAGTCCTGCATT
>ENA-UOJG01002964-UOJG01002964.1-human-gut-metagenome-genome-assembly--contig:-C47-NODE-2964-length-13026-cov-21.079562_pt1 | contig 13026 bp, 14 predicted proteins | sample MGYA00242340_ERZ723887 | MGnify/ENA metagenome assembly ERZ723887 | reverse complement strand
GCCAGTGAAATTGAAGTTTCGGAAAGTAATTTTCTCAATTAAAACATTGTCTCCAGTCACTTCAAAATGGAGATTACCACCTTTAGCATCAAAGACTACATTACCTTCACTGGAAATGGTTGCTCCTTTTTTGTTTAAAACTATGGTGCTTGAAGGGGTTCCTACACCATTTTTTTTAATCAAAACATAATCATAATCATGTATTTGATCATATTTGTTTAAAAATTCCTCTACAGTCCAAACCCAATAAACATTATTTCCATCAATTGCATGGTTATCTGTGAAATTACAATTAGACATATTGCTATTAGCACCATCCCAACGAACAGCACCACCAGTACTTGCAGTGTTACCAGTGAAAGTACAAGAGGATGTGGTACCATTTGTAGCATAATAGCTCCAGTAGATAGCTCCTCCATACCTACTAGCAGTGTTATTGATGAAAATAGAATTAGTTAAAGTTCCTTTAGCGCCATTCCAATAAATACCTGCACCATCACCTGGTACATGGTTACTAGTGAAAATAGAATTAGTTAAAGTACCATTAGCACCATTCCACCAAAGACCACCACCATTATACCTAGCAAAATTATTAGTGAAAATACAGTCAGATAAATAACCATTTGCATTAATCCAGCGAACACCTCCAGCATTCTGATTAGCAGAGTTATTAGTGAAATTACAGCCAGTTAAACTAATATTATCGCCAGAGCAGACAATACCACCACCCATGTTAATTGCAGTGTTTCCAATGAAAGTACAGCCAGTTAAACTGCTACCAAAACCCCAAATGTTAACGCCACCACCATCAGTCTTAACAACATTATTAGTGAAAATACAATTAATTAGGCTACCATTAGCACCAGCCCAACAAACACCTCCACCATAATTACTTGCTGTGTTGTTGATAAAGTTAGAATTAGATAAAGTACCAGAAGCACCACTCCAATAAACAGCACCACCATTTTGGGTTGCATTATTGTTAGTGAAATTACAATTAGTCAATGTACCATCATCACCAGACCATAAAACGGCTCCTCCATCCCCATTTTGGAAACTGAAGTTTCAAAAAGAAAAATTTACAATTAAAATATCAATTCAGGACATTTAATAAAAGAAAATTCAAAATAAAACAATATAGATTTAGTAAAACATTGTTAATATTAATATATTAAGCAATCATTAATTTTTGAATAATTAAATAAAGATTTTAAACGTGAAAAGAAGTTAGCTAATTTTTAATTATCTACTATTTCTTCAAATATTTCTTTTAGTTCTTCTTTTGTTTTATCATCATATTCAGAACTGTTTTCTAAAGTAAACATAGCCATTTCATAAATTATTTTATTTAATAATCTTCCGTATTCTGTTAGGGAATATTCTGTCTGAAGAGGGCTTTGATATGTTTTCTTTTCTATTAATCCATTATTTTCTAGGTCTTTTAAACAATTTGATAAAACTTTGTTAGTCAAATTTGATTTATCCTCTTTAAACTCTTTGAAATGTTTTTTACCGAAAAATAAATCTCTGATAATTAGGATTGCCCATTTTTTGTTTAATAATTTCAATGTTTCTTCCATAGGACATTTTAAACATTTTTCTTTCATATTACTTAACTTAACTACTGATTATATAAATGTGTCTTTTAAGTTTCTTTAAAGAAACTAAATATTTTATAAGCTTCTAAAATGAAATTATTCAGTAATGAATCTTAACAAATGTTTAGAAAAATTAAGAGAAATAAAAGATGTTTCTTTTGCAACTGTAGATAAGACAGGTTCTCCTCAGGTGAGAATAATCGATATTATGAATATTGAAGACGGAAAAATATATTTTCTCACAGCTAGGGGGAAATCCTTTTATAAGCAGTTAAATGAAACTCTGAAAGTAGCAATCGTGGGATTGACTAAAGATTATGAATCTATACGCGTCAATGGAAAAGTTAAAAGAGTAGATTCTCAAAAAGAAACCATTGATAAACTTTTTAAATTAAATCCCTCTATGAATGATGTTTATCCAGGAGATTCAAGATATATTTTAGAAGCATTTTGTGTCTATGAAGGGGAAGTGGAATATTTCGATTTATTGAAAAAACCAATTTTTAGAACTTCATTTTCACTAAATGATGGAAAAATTATTAAAAAAGGATTTTTTATATCTGATAAATGTATAAAATGTGGAACTTGCTATAGAAACTGTCCACAAAAAGCTATTATAGAAAAAGAAACTCATTATGAAATAATGCAGGAACATTGTTTACATTGTGGATTGTGTTTTGAAAACTGTCCAGTTAAAGCTATTGAGGTTTTAAAATGATTTTAACAGATGTTTTTAATTTAATATATGCTCAACGGAATTTTTTTCTAAATTTAACAATTGAACATTTGCAAATTTCAATCATATCTATCGTAATTGCCATAATAATAGGTTTAGGCTTAGGGATTATTGTGGCGGAATTTAAGAAAAACAAATGGATCTTGGTTATTGTCAATCTTATATATACAATTCCTTCTATTGCACTTTTCGGTTTCTTAATACCTTTTACAGGAATTGGAGATTTTACTGCCATCATTGCTTTAACAATCTATGCATTGCTTCCTATGGTTAGAAACACTTATACTGGAATTAACAATATTGACAACCAGATTATTGAAGCAGCTGAAGGTATGGGAAGTACTAAGTTTCAGATATTGTATAAGATTAAGCTTCCAATAGCAGTTCCCCATATAATGTCTGCAATTAGAAACATGACTATAATGACAGTTGCTCTTGCAGGAATTGCTGCATTTATTGGTGCAGGTGGTTTAGGTGTTGCAATATATAGGGGAATCACAACCAATAATATGGCAATGACGTTGGCAGGAAGTATTTTAATAGCTATATTGGCTATTATACTAGACTTAATACTAGGCCAAATTGAAAAACGTGTAGATTACAACAGAAGATCAAAATCAAAAATCAACAGAAAACATATAGCAATTATTGGAATTGTTTTATTGGCAGTTGTTGGCGGAATATTTATTTCAAGTGAGAGTGGTGATGTTATTCATGTTGCAACAAAACCTATGACTGAACAGTACGTTATGGGAGCTATGCTAAAAGAGGTTATCGAAGAGAATTCTGATTTGTCTGTTGAAGTCACTTCAGGTGTTGGTGGCGGAACCAGTAATATTCAACCGGGAATGCTTAAAGGGGAATTTGATTTGTATCCGGAATATACGGGGACCGGATGGATGGAAGTTCTTAAAAAAGATGGTGTTTATAACGAATCTAGCTTTAAGACATTAAATGAAGATTATAATAATGAATATAATCTTAGCTGGGTTGGAGATTATGGTTTTGATGACACCTATGGTATTGCAGTTTCTAAAGATGTAGCTGACAAATATAATCTTAAGACTTATTCTGATTTGGCAAAAGTTTCTAACCAACTTACTTTTGGTGCGGAGTATGATTTCTTTGAAAGAGAAGACGGTTATAATGCTTTAAAAGATACTTATGGTATGGATTTCAAATCAGTGAAAGATATGGATATTGGACTTAAATATGATGCAATAAAGTCAAATGAAGTTGACGTAATAAATATTTTCACAACTGACGGAAGATTAACCGATTCCGAAGTGGTTGTTTTAGAGGATGATAAAGGTTTATATCCTTCTTACGAATGTTATAACGTAATTAGAAATGAAATTCTAGAAGAACATCCTGAATTGGAAGACATTTTATTGAAATTAAACAATTCGATTTCTTCAGATGAAATGGCTAAAATGAACTATGAAGTAGAAATTGAAAAGAAAGATCCTTCTGAGGTAGCTCATGAATTTTTAGTTAAAAAAGGAATCATATAGGTGGATTATCAATGAATCATATTGAATTTAAAGATATAAGCAAACATTATGAGGATAGTGATTTTAAAATTGAAAATTTCAATTTAGACATAGAAGAGGGGGATTTTGTAACAATTATCGGAACTTCAGGATGCGGAAAAACAACTATCCTTAAAATGATAAACGGACTTATAAGGCCAAGTTCTGGAATAATCAAAGTTGAGGGGAAAGATATATCAAAATTAGATGTAGTTGATTTAAGAAGAAATATTGGATATGCAATTCAGGGAACACTTCTTTTTCCTCATCTGACAATAAAGGAAAATATAGCATACGTGCCTAATTTACTCAATGAGAAAAACAGCGAAAAAACTGAAGAGGCTGTTAAGAAGTGGTTAAATATGGTAGGTTTAGATGAATCTATTCTAAACAGATATCCTCATGAATTATCTGGAGGACAACAGCAAAGAGTAGGAATTGCTAGAGCATTAGCTGCATCTCCAAGAATATTGCTTATGGATGAACCTTTTAGTGCTGTTGATGAAATCACAAGAAACCAGCTTCAAAAGGAATTGAAAGAAATACATAAAGAAACTGGAATAACCATCATCTTTGTAACTCATGATATTAAAGAAGCATTATATTTGGGAAATAAAGTTTTGATAATGGATGATGGTGAAATACATCAGTTCGGAAGTCCTAAGGATGTTTTAAATAATCCTCAAACACCTTTCGTTGAAAAGTTACTGGAAAGAACAAAAGCTATCTTCCAGCAATAATCTTCTTTTTAAACAGTGGTATTGGTCAAAAATTATTTGATTAATATCATTTTAATTTTTAAATGCTCTCACTTAACTTATATTTTCATATCTTCTTTTAAGCTAAAATCAGGTATATTAATTAATCAATATGTATTTTAAGGAAAAATAAAGAATCTGTGAAACTTTATTCTTCCTTAAGAGGTAATAAAAGGTGTTAAACTATGAATTATACAACACATCAGAATTATTGATTTTCACATTCTAATGGAGGTAGTGTTGCATTCAATAGTATATGCTTCCTAATATATATACATTATGCGTATATTTTCAATATATTTTATATACAATAAAAATAATGATGGTGGAGAACTCCACTTGAAAAATAGTTCTCATAATAATTTTTTTAAAAAAATAGCTTCAATATTTATTGAAAAAAATAAGGGATAGTTGTTAATTATAAACAACTATTCATCAATTACTTGGAGTTTTAACATTTTATCTCCAGCTTCGATGTCGTTTACAACATCCATGCCTTTGATTACCTGACCGAATACTGTGTGAACTCCATCTAAATGTGGTTGTGGAGAATGTGTAATGAAAAATTGGCTTCCTCCAGTATCTTTTCCTGCATGAGCCATTGAAAGTGCTCCAGTTCCATGTTTATTAGGATTTTCTTCAGTTTCACATTTAATGGTGTAACCTGGTCCACCAGTTCCATTTCCTACAGGACAACCTCCTTGAATAACAAAATCAGGAATAACTCTGTGGAAGGTTAATCCGTCGTAAAATCCTTCTTTAATTAATTTTTCAAAGTTTGCAACAGTCCCTGGTGCATCTTCTGGGAATAATTCTAATTCTATTGTACCTTTTTCAGTTTCTATAATTGCTTTTTTCATAATTCCACCTTTTTAAATTTTAAATATCATTAATACTATAATTACTTATATATAAAATATTTTATGGTAATTATTATGAACACTAAAGAATTAATAGAAGCGGAGGATAAATACTTTGTAAATACTTTCACCCGTCAACCTATTGTATTGGATCATGGTGAAGGTCTTGAAGTATGGGATATAGAAGGAAATCATTACTGGGATTTCTTCGCAGGGATAGCTGTTAACTGTTTAGGCCATAAAAATCCGAGAGTCGTTGAAGCTATCAGCAAACAATCAGAAAAATTAATTCACATTTCTAACATTTATTATAATGAACCGGCTATTGAATTTGCAAAAAAATTAGTCGACCTTACAGTTTTTGATAGAATATTCTACACCAACAGCGGTGCCGAATCAAATGAAGGAGCTATTAAATTAGCTTTAAAATTCACTGGTAAAAGCGAAATAATCACAACTACCAATTCTTTCCATGGAAGAACTCTTTTAACTGTAACAGCTACTGGTCAGGAAAAATATAAAGCTCCATATGCTAAAAATTTACCTCAGGGTTTTATTGAAGTGCCTTATAATGACATTGAAGCTATTAAGGGAGCTATCACTGATGAAACTGCAGCTATTATGGTAGAGCCTATTCAAGGTGAAGGTGGAGTTAATGTTCCTGATGACGATTACTTACCGCAAATTGAAAAATTGTGTAGGGAAAATGGAATTGTCTTTATTGTAGATGAGGTACAAACAGGCTTTGGAAGATGCGGTACTTTATTTGCCCATGAGATTTATGGCGTAAAACCTGATATCATGTCAGTTGCTAAAGGTATCGGTGGAGGTGTTCCTATGGGGGCATTTTTAGCTAGTGAAGAAGTGGCTAAAGGATTTGAACCTGGTGATCATGGTACTACTTTTGGTGGCGGACCTCTTGTTTGTGCAACAGCTAATGCGGTTTTAGATGAAATCCAGGATAAGAATTTACTTGAAAACTCCCGTGAGATGGGAGCATACTTAACCTCCAAACTGGTTGACCTCATGGACACTCATGACGTTATCAAAGAAGTCAGAGGATATGGTTTGCTTATTGGGGTAGAACTTGCTGTTGACGGCGGAAAATATGTTGACATTATGAGAGAAAAAGGATTCTTAATCAACTGTACTGCTGGAAATGTTCTAAGATTTGCTCCACCACTATCTGTAACTAAAGAAGAAATCGATTTATTGATTAAAGCTTTAAATGAAGCTTTATAATTCTTTTTTAGGAATTGATTTTTAGAGTTTTATTTTTTTATTTTTTAAATAGGTATCATGTAATAAAGTAGCATTCTTTAATGTTAGAAAACAAAATCAATTTATAACTAAACCTAATTAAAAACAAAAAAACATTAAAGATTTGCTACTTACAATTCAACGGCAGATTACATTTTTATATGTAGAATAAACATCAATATATAGTCTATTATCAAAATTAAGTATAATATACCCACAATATGATGCATATTCATTTTTAAATCCCTCCAATAATGCGATTTTATTAAAGGGGTTCTTATAATTAATAATTTCATTATAAAAACCTTGTTTAAACGGATTTTAGGTTTAAATATTTTTTTTATGATTTTATATTGATATGTAAACAAAAGTAAATAAAATTAATTCAGTAAAAATAGTTATAAAAAAAAGTCTCTGTCAATAGAATAAATTAAAAGGCATAAACCTTTTAACTATCCTATCAATTTAAACCGTTTAAACAGGTTAAATAATGAAACATTATTTAAGCCATTAAATCTACAATTAATAATATAAATCTATGGAGTATTTAAAACTTTGGATAATTCTTCAAAGTTTAACCTTATTCTTATATAATGAAGTTAGTATTGTAATTGAATAAATAATTGAAGGGAATAGATTATATATGTTTATTAAATCAGTATTCTAGTAAAAATCAGAGACTACTTCAAACATTACATATCATTCATCAAAAATAAAAACATAGTACCAACATCTAACAAAATCAAAAACTACTTCTCAAAAACGATGCCACAAAGTATTAAAAAGATTTATCGCTCCTTCAAAGGAATCAAAAACAGAATATCAATCATCAAACAAAGATGGATAAGAAGAAACAAAATCACATACTAAGCACAGAATTTTTGAAAATGCCTATATTTAGGAATACCTAATCTTTTATATATGATGTTTTACATATATAAAAAAAATAACTTTTTTTTAAGTTTCTTAACTTTTTTTTAGTAGGTGATTTTAATGGATTTAAATATAAAAATTAATGATAAAGGGCATTTGGATATTGGCGGTGCAGATGCCTGTGATATAGCTGATGAATATGGCACACCTGTTTTTGTAATTGATGAAAATAGGATAAGAGACAATTATCAAAGATTCTACAATGCTTTTTCAAAATATTATCCTGATTTCAAAGTATTTTATGCATGTAAAGCAAACACAAATCTTGCAGTTTTAAAAATTCTCGAAGATGAAGGATGCTGTATTGATGCAGTATCTCCTGGAGAAGTGTATATCTCAAGGAAAATGGGATTTCCTGGAGACAGAATTTTATTTACAGGAAACAACATAACCAACGATGAATTAAAATACGTTTTAGATCAAGGTGCAGTTTTAAATATTGACTCAGTTTCAGCATTAAAAAGATTAGCTGAAATTATAGAACCAAACGGTCTTAAAATCTCATTTAGAGTAAATCCTATGGTAGGTGCAGGACACCATGACCACTGTATAACTGGTGGAGTAATGAGTAAATTCGGTATAATGGACAATGAAGCTGTAGAAGTATATAAACTTGCTAAAGAACTTGGATTTAACCCTATTGGAATGCACTCTCATATTGGTTCTGGTATTCTTGATCCTGAACCATTTAAGCTAGCTATTGAGTCAACAATGGACATTGCAGGAAAAGTGCATAAGGAAGCAGGAATAGACTTCGAATTTGTAGATTTCGGTGGTGGAGTAGGAATACCATACACTCCAGAGGAAAATACAGTAGATATTGACAGATTTGCAAAGGAAAACGTCGAATTATTTAAAGAAAAACTAGCTGAATATGATATGGGTAATCCGACAATGTATCTTGAACCTGGAAGATACCTTGTAGGGGATGCAAGTGTACTTCTTGTGCGTGTAAACAGTGTAAAAGAAAGCTACAGAAAATTTATAGGTGTAGATGCAGGATTCAACACATTACTCAGACCAGCAATGTATGATTCATACCATCATATTGTTGTAGCAAATAATATGAACGCTCCAGTTAAAGAGGAAATAGACATAGCTGGAAATGTATGTGAATCAGGAGACTTGTTTGCACGTGACAGGCCAATGCCGGAAATAAAAGAAGGAGATTTACTAGGAATATTAAATGCAGGAGCATATGGTTTTACAATGTCTTCAAACTACAATTCAAGACCACTTACACCTGAAGTCCTTGTTGAAAACGGCAACTGTCACTTGGTACGTGAAAAAGAAACATTTGACGATTTAATGGCTAAACAGACTATTCCTAAACATCTGGAATAAGGTGGTAAAATGGATCTTAAAGGACTTAAATTTTCAAAGATGCATGGAATAGGAAATGATTTCCCAATAATCGATGAATCAAAAGGGGAAGTTATTCCAGAAGCTGAAAAGGCTGAAGCATGCAGATTTCTCTGTCACAGAAACTTCGGAGTAGGGGGAGACGGTGTGCTTTTTGTCGTGCCTTCAGAAGTGGCAGATATAGGTTATAGAATGTTCAATCCAGATGGCAGTGAGGCTGAAATGTGCGGAAACGGCATTCGCTGTTTTGGAGATTTCGTATACAGAAAAGGAATTCTAAAACAGGAAAAAATGACTGTAGAAACCAAATCCGGAATTAAAACAATCGAAATCACACTTGAAGATGGAGAACCTGCACTTTTTAAAGTGGATATGGGAACTTCAACATTTAAAACAAAAGAGATTCCAATGATTGCAGATGAAGAGGAATTTCTAAATGGTGATTTAGAAGTTTTAGACGAAACATATGCAGTTACAGCTATCAGTGTTGGAAACCCTCATGCGATAATCTTTGTTGAAGATGTATCAGCAGTAGATATTGACAAATTCGGTCCAGCTATTGAATGTCATGATGTTTTCCCTGAAAAAATTAACGTACATTTTGTTCAGGTAATATCAGAAAATGAAGGAATAATGAGAACATGGGAGAGAGGTGCTGGCGTAACTCTTGCATGTGGAACAGGAGCAACTTCAACTGCTATTTCAGGATATAAATTAGGTCTTTTTGATTCTGAGGTTTTACTACATCTTCCAGGTGGGGACCTTGAATTTAATGTCTATGAGAAAGATGGGGAACTTGGAGCTTTCATGAAAGGTCCTGCAGAACTTGTTTTTGATGGAGAAATCCAATAATCTCCATTTTTTTATAAATAGCTATTTATTAATGTAATGTCTTCAAAAAAATAGTGTTCACTAGCTGCTATCTCACTTATAAAACCCAATTCATCTAATTTTTTCAATGTTTCTTCATTACCTGAAAGTGAGGACTGTATTATCTGGACAATTCCTTTTTCATTTAGATGATTTTTCACTTCATCTAAAAATTTATCAATAACTTTCCTACCATTTAATCCGCCGTCAAATGCATAATTTAAGTTATCATCAATAACATCACCATTTTCAGTAGGCAGATAAGGAGTGTTAAATAGAATTACATCAAACTTTCTATTTTTCAAAGGCTCAAAAAGATTTCCAAACAAAATCTCGATATTTTCAATACCATTTTTCTTAAAGTTATGCTCAGCTAGTTCAACAGCATCGAAATTAATGTCTGTAACTGTAATCTTATCAGTAATCTTTGAAGCATACATCGCAACAATACCAGTACCTGTTCCAATTTCCAAAACAGAATCTCCAGGTCTTATAGCTAGATTCTCGGCTAATAGAAAAGAGTCTTCAGCAGGAATGTAAACTGTTTCTGACGTGTCAATTTCAAAATCCATTCCAACACCCTAAAATGTTAACTGGCTAGACAAATAAAGAATTTCTTCAGGAGAAATAGTAATCACGCGGCTGTCTAAAATGGCATTGATTTTATTGGAAGTGATGCTATTTAGTTTCTCTTTCATCTCTTTTTTATCTAAATTAGATACAATATGTCGTGAATCGACTAAGGCATTTCTAGCTTTCTTGTTTTTATGCTGAAACAAAGCTTTTGTAAAATCAGAATAAGTTTTAAAAGTCTCCAGATCGATTTCATTAGAGACAACATTACTTAATTTTCCCCTAAGTTCTGGTAATTTTGGAGTTAATTTAACAACAGTCGAATCAACTTTAGGTTTCGGAATAAAGGATTCAGCTGACACTTGAGTTAAAATTTCAACATCACATTTAAAATAAAGCATTGCAGACAGTCTTGAGTATTCGCGAGTGCCAACAGCACCAGTCATACGGTTAGCAAACTCTTTTTGATACATTAGAATAGCACTATCAAAATCATAATCAAGAAATTTAAAGGTTATTGGAGAAGAGATTTGATAAGGTAAATTTGAGATGATTTTATTAAATTTAGGAAAATCCACATTTAAGGCATCTTCGTTTATTAACTCAACGTTATCTATATTTTCTCTTTCCAAACGGTCATTTAGTATTTTACAAATTACAGGATCTTGCTCAATAGCTATTACTTTTTTAGCTTTCGCTGATATTTCAGTAGTTAATGTACCAATCCCAGGACCTATTTCTAAAACAACATCATCTTTAGTTAAATCTCCAAATCCAATAATCTGGTCTCTTTTATTTCTATCAATTAGATAATTTTGACCAAGATTCTTATTTAGCTTAATGTTATTCTCATTAAGAATAGATTTTGTTATTTTAGATAATGAGTTTTCAGTCAATTTATCACTGTTTTTTTCTAGTTTTCTGGTTCGAAGACCTTTTAGGAATATTTGTAAAGAGGTAGTATTTGTTTTTACCTTTTTTGGTAATTGTAGTGTCTAATTCTTGTTTTATTCTGTTTACAATCATTCCGGCAGGATTTGATAATGGTGGAACTCTTTCGCTAATATCCTCAAAGCTTTCAAAGGGTTTTTCTTTTCTAGCATCAATAATTTTCCACATGTGTTTCTTTCCAATTCCTGGAATAAGCTCTAATTTATGAAGTCTTGTACTTAATGGTCCTGCAGTATTGAAGAATTCAACAAACTTCTCTTCTTGTGACTTTACAATATCTTCTATTGCATAATCAAGTTCAATTCTGCTTGTAGCTGTTAAATTTTCGAAATCTAATTTAGAGAAAACTCTTGCTTTAGCTTTTGAACCATCTTTTCCTATATAAACTGTATCTCCAATGTCAAATTCTGAATCATCGATTGGGGTTAATTCTAATAAAGTGAAATAATCAGCACCAATAGCTTGAGCAATTGCTTTTCCTTTAAATTTTGACATATCATTTTGGACATATCCTAAACTGAGATAATCCAAGATTAATGCATTTTCCTCTCTTTTTGCAGGAGGTGCTTTTGGTTTTGTTTTTTTATTGTTCATTATATCACTTCTTTAGTGTCTAAAAATTTTAAAGTATAACTTCAAATTGTTTAGTTAATATTTAAAATATATAAGTGATTATTAATAAACATATCTAAAATTGGTAAAAATAAAAAAAGTAAAGAGTTAATATATTTACTCTTCGACAAAGTATTGGTCTAATATCTCAAGAATTTTTTCCATATCCTCTTTAGAAGGTTGTTTTCTTGAAAATATTAGTCTTAAATCATCTAAATCTTTTGGTATTAAATCTACAATGCGAACTGCAAATTCACGTTTTATACCCATATCTTCAATTTCTTCAATAATTTTATAGCTGTCTTCAACTGAATAATGGGGAAGTCTTGAAATATGGTTTAATGTATAGTTTTGATCTGCTACAAGTTCATTGTTTTCTGAATATTCATCAAGAATTTCTTTTACCTTGACAGCAGGAATTGGCACCTTATTTTCAATTATTCTTTTTCCTATCATTGGAATCAGTCTTTTTGAAGTTTTAAATGATCTGGTCTAACGATTAATTCTTTATATTTGTTTCCATCATTTAAAGCGACTAAATAAGCTCTTCCTTGAGTTCCAATAACTTTAGCAGTTTTTCCATGGAATCTAGGGTGTGGTTGACCTTTTTGAATACTTGGGTTAATAATAATGTGAACTAAATCTCCTTCTTCAAATCTTTGCATTCTGTTTGTAATAGGATTAGTTCTACCTGGTCTATTTATTTTAGTCATTTTATTTCTGGATCTGCTTCTAAATCCTCTTGATCTTTGCATTTGGATAACCTCTCTTTAGTTATAACGTCTGGGTAAACCTATGTTATCAGCTACCTAGTATAAATGCCCATAATACTAGTAACATAGTATATAAAAATTATAAAATTAAATTATCATATTGATAATATTAATCTATTACTTTAAAGCTATTAATATAGTTTTAGGTTTTGATTCATAGGTAGAAACTTAAGGATTTTGAAATGAATTTTTATCTTTTTTTGATCAT
>ENA-UOJG01002963-UOJG01002963.1-human-gut-metagenome-genome-assembly--contig:-C47-NODE-2963-length-13047-cov-11.633390_pt1 | contig 13047 bp, 14 predicted proteins | sample MGYA00242340_ERZ723887 | MGnify/ENA metagenome assembly ERZ723887 | reverse complement strand
GAGACGGTAATGCTTTTGTGCCAACAAAAGCCTGACGACTACATAGATGTCGAGCTCGGCCTGGATGAATTGGACGCCACATCGGTTGAGACTCGGTCGACTTATCGGGAAATCAGAGTATATGTGCGTGAGCACAGCGGCTTGAATGTTTCAAACCTATACATATCCCAGGTAAAGCGCAAGCTCGGGCTTGAGGTCGGCGAAAGTTATAATAAGCCCAAATCCCAGGATGCTAAAGTACCAGTCTGCCCTCAGAACAAAGAGCTGGCAATCATTGATGCGCTGAAACATTTTAACATGGTATGAATGCAAGCATAATGCCGCCGAGCCTTAGTAGGCCCGGCGGCATTGGTTCATTTGGAACTTTCGTCGCTTTCTCTGCCCTTTATAGAATCCATCTTTTCCGTCACATAGGAGAGGTGCTTGACCATTTCGGCCTCCGCAAGCATGGGGTTGCGCTGCTCTATGGCGGTTATGATGGCACAATGGCTGGAGTTGACGACGTCCCACTCACGCTCGAAGTCCAGGCGGTTGAAGTGCTCCATGTTGGAACGTATGACGGGCAGCACGGTGGATATGGCGCTGTTGCCGCTGCTTACGGCGATGCACTTGTGCAGCTCTATGTCGTACCTGGTGCGCTCGGCATCGCTCTCGGCGGCGTCGATAGCGCCGGCGAGCTCCCTCATGCGCGCCGTCTGCTCCGCCGTGGCGTTGTAAGCCGACTGACGTGCGGCATAGCATTCCAGCAGGATGCGCAGCTCCAGCAGGTCGCGTATCATTTTATCCTTATCTTCGGCAAAGGAGAGACCCAGCGGATCGTCAGACATGCCCGGGTTCTCTCGCACGAAAGTGCCTTTGGCTCGGCGTATCTCAAGGACGTTGCGCGACACGAGCAGCTTTACCGCCTCCCGAACGGTGCCGCGCCCTACGGCGAACTCGTCAGCCAGCTCGAACTCGCTCGGTATCCTTGTACCGGGCTCAAATTCGTTCCGGCGTATCATCTCAACTATCCTGTTCGCCACATCGTTCGCCAGAGATGGGCGCTTTGTGTCTGGGCTGCTGTCGATATAAGAATCTGACGGCATATTACGACCGCCTCCTTGTATTACATCGTACGTCTAATTATATTTACACTTCCCGCTACTGTCAAGGGCGGCGCTTCACCAGGTGAAACGCCGCCCTTTGCGTATTTTGCGTTAAAGGCTTAATCCTGTTCGGGCAGGAAAATTACCTTACCGGCCCCTGCGGAAATCTGCTCAAAGGCCTCGTTAGCTGCGGACAGCGGGAAGCGGTGTGTTATCACCCTGGTCAGGTCGACCTTGCCGCTGTCCACCATGTCGCTGAGAGCGTACCAGGTATCCCATATGCGCCGGCCAAAAATGCCTTTTATCGTCGCCCCGGAGTGGTGCATGGTCTTCATGATATCAAAGCTCACGCGCTCTCCCGGGTGGGCAAGGAGCATTATCTTGCCCTCCTTGCGCAGGTAGTCCGCCATGTCGTCGTAGATCGCGCCCGCGCCGGAGACCTCTATGATCACGTCCACACCGCCGCGTTCGCCGCATGTCTTTTTGACGATCTCATGAAGGTCATCCTTTGTAGAGTTGACGCCGATCGCGCCCAGCTTCGACGCAAGGCCGGCCTTGTAGTCGTTGATGTCCACGCCTATGACCGTAGCTCCGCTTGCAAGAGCAAGCTGAATGGCCATCTGCCCGATCGGACCGCAGCCGTATATCATGACCACGTCGCCGGCCCGCACATTGGCCTCGCGCAGTCCAAACATGGCGACCCCGGCAGGCTCAAAGAGCGCGCCCTGCTCATAGCTCACAGCCTCAGGCAGCACGAAGCAGCAGTTTGCCGGGGCAGTGGCGTACTCGGCGAAGCAGCCGTCGCAGCTTATGCCATATATCTTGAGGTGCTGGCAGTTGTGCGCGTCACCGGTGCGGCATTGATAGCACTCGCCGCAATAGATGTGCGTCTCTATCGCTACCTTGTCGCCAACCTTGATGTCCTTGACCGCTGCGCCTACCTCTTCAACTATGCCGCAGCACTCGTGGCCGAGCACAAAGGGATACTGCGCGCCGTACTTGTCGTTGAACTTCTCGCCCGCCGCGTTCCATTTCCAGCAGCTGTAGTCAGTGCCGCAGATGGCCGTGGCCTTGACCTTTATCAGCACCTCGTTATCCTTGGGCTCCGGTTTGGGGATGTTTACATACTCGACGCCCGGGGCGCGGTCCTTCTTTATAATAGCTCTCATTGTATTTCCTCCATCATATTTTCAATCAGTTTTTGGCTACCATTACGTACGACGTCATATGTTATACTCAAATTATATCCCCTGCGCGTACATTTGTCTATAGAACGCAATGCACAAAATGTGCACCCTGAATTTGTAGCAAACGGCAAAATAATTGTCGGATTCTTATCAATATATTGGTATTGCATAATTTAGAATGGCAAATATTATGGATTATTGCCTCTTGTAAAAGCTGCGGTTCTTTTGTATCATGAAATCACAACATACGACGTCATACCAAACAAACGAAAGGAGCGTCCAGCCTTGAATGACAGTATGCGAGATTTAAAGCTGATGGCCAACACAATACGACGCGACATTATTGATATCGCTTATAAAGCCCAGGGGCCGTCGCACCCCGGCCCCGCGCTCTCATGCACGGACATAGTAACCGCGCTTTATTTCAAAATCATGAGAGTGGACCCTGCAGATCCGCAGTGGGCCGACCGCGACCGCCTCGTGCTCTCCAAAGGACACGCCTGCCCAGTCATTTACTCGGCGCTGGCGGAAAAGGGATACTTCCCGAAGGAGTGGCTTGAAACCGTGCGTCGCGTCGGCAGCCACCTCCAGGGTCACCCCGATATGAAAAAGACGCCGGGTGTGGACATGACCAGCGGTTCGCTCGGCAACGGCCTCTCCGCCGCGCTCGGTATGGCGGTATACCTCAAGCACGCCGGCAAGAGCGCGCAGGTCTACTGCATACTCGGTGACGGCGAGATCCAGGAGGGGTTGGTTTGGGAAGCCGTCCTCTCAGCCCCAGCGCTGGGCGCGGACAACCTCACAGCCATCGTGGACTGCAACCACCTGCAGAGCTGCGGCGCGGTGCCTGATATTCAGGATGTGCCGGGCATGGCGAGAGCCTGGGAGGACCTGGGCTGGAACGTGCTCCGCTGCAACGGCCACAACATGGAGGAGGTCGTTTCCACGCTCGAGACTGCGCGCGACTTCCGCGGCAGGCCCACCGTGATCATGGCCGACACAGTGAAGGGCAAGGGCGTGAGCTACATGGAGTTCAACAATGATTGGCACCAGAAAGTGCCTACATCAGAACAGTATCAGCTGGCTGTTCAGGAGCTTGAGGAGGCGCGGAAATGTCTGTGAAATACGATTCTATCTCCACCCGCGACGCATTCGGCATAGCGCTCGTCGAAGCGGCCCGCGAGTACCCCGATCTCTTTGCCATAGGCGCGGACACCACAAAGTCAATGGGATTCAAGCCCATGATGAAAGAGTTTCCGGACCGCGTTATAAATAACGGCATCGCAGAGCAGAACATGGCGATGCTCGGCGCGGGCATAGCGGCTGCCGGCGGCAGGGCTGTCATAGCCACCTACGCGCCTTTCGCCTCCATGCGCATATCCGAGCAGGTGCGCACCTTCATCTGCTATCCCAATCTGGATGTGAAGGTGATCTCGGGTCTGTCCGGGCTGTCCGGCAACATCGAGGGCGTCACGCACCAGGGTCTGGAGGACATAGGCGTAATGCGCAGCATGGCGAATATGGTCATAGCTGTTCCCGCCGACGCCGCCAGCTGCACCATAATCGCCCGCGAGATACTAAAATACAGGGGGCCGGCGTATCTGAGGATAGGCCGCGGCCCGGTAGAGCAGGTGTTCGACGAGAGCTACAAATTCGTCCTCGGCAAGGCGAATCTGCTTGACGACGCCGGTACGGACATCGCCGTTATCTGCAACGGCTGCGCCGTCGCCCGTGTGCTCCGCGCCAAGGAGCTGTGGGAGCAGGAGGGCATTCGCGCCAGGCTCATAGAAATGCCCACCGTAAAGCCCATCGACGCCGACGCCATCCTTTCCGCCGCGCACGACTGTGGGAAGATCGTGACCGTGGAGGAGCACAACGTCATCGGCGGCCTGGGCAGCGCCGTCTGCGAAGTCGTCTGCGCCGGCAAAGACCCGTGCCGCGTTACGCGGATAGGTATAGACGACATCTACACGGAGTCCGGCCCGCACGATGAGCTGCTGGACAAGTACAATCTGTCGCCCGAGCATATAGCCGAGGTCGTTTGCAACGCCGTAAAGGGCTGAGCCGGCTGCACACAGCACGTAAAATGAGAAGGAGATAGGAGAAATGATAAAAAGGTTCCTGAACAAAGTGCCGGCAGGAATGATGGTCATCCCGCTTTTGCTCGGCAGCGTACTGGCCACATTGTTCCCGCAGGTTTTGGAGATAGGCGGGCTTACCACAGCGCTCTTCTCCAGCGCAGGCACGAATACCCTGCTCGGCGTCCTGCTCTTCTCCATGGGTACTACGCTGCAGGTCAAGGATATGCCCAAAGTGCTCAAGCGAGGCGGCGTGCTGCTGCTCAGCAAGTTCGCTATAGGCGCCATTCTCGGCATACTGGTCGGAAAGCTCTTTGGCGACGCCGGCTTCCTAGGCCTCTCGGCGCTGGCCATAGTCTCAGCCGTCACCAACTCCAACGGCTCCATATACCTGACGCTGGTCGACAGCTACGGAGATGAAGCGGACTGCGGCTGCTTCCCGATACTCGCGCTCAACGATGGGCCCTTCTTCACCCTCCTGGCCCTTGGCGCGTCAGGCATTGCCGAGATACCCTTCATGAGCCTCGTGGCCGCCATCGTCCCCATACTGCTCGGCATGCTCATCGGCAATATCGATAAGGGCATGCGCGACATTTTCACCCCCATGGGCAATGGGATAATCCCGCTCATCGGTTTTGCCCTTGGTACCGGTATTGACCTTGTCGATGTTGTCAAGGGTGGTCTGCCCGGCGTACTCCTTGGGCTTATCACCGTGTTCATCGGAGGCGGCTTCATAGTCCTGTGCGACAAATTCCTTTCCCGTCGTCCCGGCTACGCGGGCTGGGCCGTTGCCACCACCGCCGGAAATGCAGTCGCAGTCCCCGCGGCCGTTGCCCTTGCCGACCCGGCCATGAAAGCAATAGAGGCCACTGCCACGGTGCAGGTCGCTGCCTCGGTGGTCGTCACCAGCCTGCTCGTCCCCTTCATCACCAGCTGGTGGGCCAAGAAGTTTGGCTGCCCCAAGTTCCCCAAGGAGGGCCAGACTTTCCGCGGCTGATCAATTTAAGCTGCATATTGCAAAGAGCTGACTTATGATGAAAGTCAGCTCTTTGCAATTAGCTTCGTTCTTGACACGAAACTGCGCCACTGTTATAATCGTGTATATACACGATACGGAGGGTGTTATGAGACGTTCTGCCAGTCACTGCTTTTGCATCAACCTGCGCCGTGCCGCCGGTGCTATATCTGATTTCTATGACCGCGCTCTATCCGAAGCGCAGCTTACGACGAGCCAGTTCTCACTTATGAGGACCTTGAGCCGCCTGCAGCCGTGTACGGTCACGGCGCTGGCGCAGGAAATGGGTCTGGAGCGCACCACACTCGTCCGGACAATGAAACCGCTGTCAGAGCGCGGACTCATAGCCGACCTGGCGGCGGCAAAAAGCCGCAACAGTCTGTTGTCGCTGACGGAGGACGGAGTCGCGGTCATGGACTGCGCCGCAGTTCTCTGGGAGGGCGCACAGTCGTCGGTAAGGGCGCACATGGGAGAAGCGAAGATGGCCGAGCTCCTGCGTCTTTTGAACGAGCTGGAAGAATTCACTGCGCAGTAAGCGTTGAATTTAGTATTGAGAGGAGAACGACTTCATGAAGTACGAACCCGAACAAATCTACATGGACGCTGTGCTTTCAACAGCCAAGAGGATGTGCGCGGCGGCGCAAACTGCGCCAAAGGGACATGGCCTTGATTCCGTCGTGACTTACATTCTGACCGGCGACGAAAAAGAGCAGCTTTCCTGCGAAATGGAGCGGTTGGGCACGAAGTACATGGGCGACGAAATGCCGACCTGGTACGGTCGCGACGCGAACGGCGTACGCAAGGCGGCGGCAGTAGTTGTCATTGGAGCGAAGCATATGCGGCGCGGTATGAGCCATTGCGGGATGTGCGGCTTTGAAAACTGCGCGGCAAACGCCGCAGCAGGCGGCCAGTGCGCAGATACATTTATAGACCTTGGCATAGCGATAGGCTCCGCAGTCTCCATGGCTGGAGACGACCGTATAGACAACAGAATAATGTTTTCCATTGCACAAACGCTTCGTCAAATGCCTGAATATGGCCCGGACTACGCCTGGTTCGGCATTCCGCTTTCTGTGACGTCAAAGAATATATTTATGGATAGGGGCATAACGCATAAGCTCTGATTTCCCGAATAACAATTCTCTACCCTCACCAACAAAAAGCTCTGCTGACACTTCAATGTCGGCAGAGCTTTTTTTGTTATTCATCCCCAAACAGCATATCGCTCAATCCCTGCGACATGACACCGGCCCATTTCTGTGTTGTGTCCTGCTGCGGATAGTGGTCGCGCCATGTGTCATAGGCGTCCTGCGTTATCTCACCGGCCTTGAGCTTTTCGGCCTGCTCAGCCCACGCGCAGAGCATCTCGTGCAGCCGGTCTGCGTCCTTCCCGGCGCGGGGGTCTACGCGGAACGTTATATCTCCGGCGTCGTTGGAGATTCGCAGACCGTACAAGTCCTCAAGCGTGAACAGCGTATGCATCAGGCCAACATAGGAGTCGATATCCGGCACGGACAGCGCCAGCGGCGAGACGTCGAGCACTTCAGCGAGCGTCTTCGTCAGCTCGGACTTCGGCGAGCGCGTCCCTGATTCGTACTGCGCTAGCCGCACGTCCGCGGACTTCTCCGGGAAGCCGACCGCTGTGCCTAGGTACTTCTGCGTCATGCCGCGCTTGTTGCGGAAATAGCGTATGCGTTCGCCTATCGCCATGTTGATCGCTCCAATCCAAAGGTTTCTTCACTGTCAATATAGCATATATGTTTAAGAATGTCAAGCAAAACTTAAATTAATTTGTTTAAGATTATCCTCTTGACTTAAACATATATGAGTAGTACAATAGAGGAGAAGCTAAGCAATAATGCTTAGTGAGGCATAATAGATAATCGCCCGGGCAAATCGGAGGCGACAAGAAAGTATCCGACACGAAATAAGGGGATATTATGCCGAAATCCAAACTCAAAAGGAGGAGAAGATTATTTGAACGAACACAGTTTCATGCGTGTGGACGATGTGGCGCGAGAGCTTGGCGTCTCAAAGTCCTATGCCTACAAGCTCATCCAGCGGCTCAATGCCGAACTGCGTGAGAAGGGCTACCTGACCATCTCGGGCAGAGTGAGCAGGCGGTACTTTGAGAAGAAGCTCTGCTACGGCGAAAGTGGTGAGACTTTTGACACCTGAGACAAAAAGAAATGCCGCCCCGAGTCCGTCTGTTGGCGCAGACGGGGGACAGCAGTTCTCAAATGTTTGCAACAACAATATATCAAATCCCAGCGCTGAAAGCAACGAAAATCTGCAGGAGCTGTACCGAAAATTACGCCGGATGAACGACCCGGCGTTCCTGCCGACGGTCACGATGGCCGAGCTCTACGACACGGTATACGAGAGCAGGCCTCCGGTCATCGAGGGCCTGCTCCAGAACGGAACGTACATATTCGCGGGCGCACCGAAGGTGGGCAAGTCCTTCCTCATGGCGCAGCTTGCCTACCACGTCGCCACCGGGTAGAAGCTCTGGAACTGCGAAGTCCACCAGGGCACGGTGCTCTACCTCGCGCTCGAGGACGGCTACGAGCGCCTGCAGCGACGGATGTACCGGATGTTCGGCGTAGAGGGCACGAAGAAACTGCACTTTGCAATCTGCGCGAAGCAGCTTGGCAACGGCCTCGACGCGAAGCTCGAGAAGTTCGTGCGCGAGCACCCGGACACGCGGCTCATCATCATCGACACGCTGCAAAAGGTGCGCGAGCCGAGCGGCGAGGCGTACAGCTACCGTGACGACTACCAGATCATCGGCCAGCTCAAACAGTTTGCGGACAAGTTTGGGCTCTGCCTGCTCATCGTCCACCACACGCGCAAGTCCGCGGCAAACGACGAGTGTGACCGCATCTCCGGCACGACAGGCCTCTACGGCTGTGCCGACGGCGCGTTCGTGCTGAGCAAGGAGAACCGCACGGACAACGCGGCTACGCTCAGCGTCTCCGGCCGCGACCAGCCCGACCAGCGCATCCACCTCGTGCGCGACGAGGAGCGCCTGCTCTGGTGTTTCGACCACGCCGACAAGGAGCCCTACCGCGAGCCGCCCGACCCGCTGCTGGAGAAGGTAGCGGCGCTGGTGACGGTGGTGACGATGAAAATAGGGGCGTTAAAACATCGTCACCATCGTCACCCATCGTCACCGGGGCGGGGGTGTACCGGAACGGTACACCCAGCAATGCTCTGAGAAGGTGTCGCGAAACGCGACACCATTGCGACGAAGGGTACACCGTCTCGGCGTACCCTTCGTGAAGAAGCTTTGTCCAAGGGCGCACTTCTATACATGACCATGTATGTGCGTTAAGTCTGCGTCGCTGCGCTCCGGTCAAGGGCATGGCCCTTGCGCCGCTGTGCGGCTAACCCAATTTCAAGGAGGTAAGGTTATAGCTAAAACCAAGGAACAACTTCAAAAAGAATGCGCCGAGCTCGAAGAACGCATCCGTCATCACAGAAACCGGCTGCAACGCCTCGAGCAGCGTACAAAGCATATCGCCAAGGGTGAGCGCCAAAAACGCGCACACCGGCTCATCACCCGCGGCGCGGCGGTGGAGAGCGTCGCGCCAACTGTGCGAGTCTTGAGCGAGCGCGAGTTTTACGAGCTGATCGAGCGCATCTTCGCTCTGCCGGAGGTGCAGGCGCTCTTGCCGAAAGGCGGTGAGTGATTGGCGCTCTACCACTTTCACGTCGGTCAGGTGAAGCGCAGTGCCGGCCAGTCGGTCATCGAGTCGGCGGCATATCGCGCGGGTGAGAGGCTATACAGCGAGCGCTACGGTGAGCACAGCGACTACACCCGCAAAGGCGGCGTGGTATACACTGAGATCCTGTTGCCGCCTCATGCTCCGCACGAGTATGCTGACCGGCAGACACTTTGGAACGCGGTCGAGGCCGCCGAGCGCGGCAAAAACGCGCAGCTTGCCTACAGCTTTGACATCGCGCTGCAAAACGAGTTCACACTCGCTGAAAACATCGCCCTTGCGCGGCAATTCCTGCTGGACAACTTCGTCTCACGCGGCATGATCGCGGACCTTGCCATCCACCAGCCGGACAGGGAAGGCGGCATTGAAAACCAACACGTTCACGTCCTCTGCCCAATACGTCCGCTGAACCCGGACGGCACATGGGGCGCGAAACAGCGGCGCGTGTACCGGGCGGACGGAAAGTTCGATGCCGTGCCGACCACGGACTGGGGTCGTACCGAGACGCTTGAAGAATGGCGCAAGGCCTGGGCGACGCTATGCAACGCGAAGTTTAAAGATAAAGGGCTTGAGTGCCGCATTGACCACCGCTCGTATGAGAAACTGGGCATTGACCAAGCACCAACCGTCCACGAGGGCGTCGCCGTCAGACAGATGGAGGCCAGAGGCATCGCCACAGATAAGGGCGAGCGCAACCGCTGGATAAGGTCGGCCAATACGATGTTGCGTACGCTGCGGGAAAAGATAAAAGCCCTGACGGGCTGGCTCGAAGAGCTCCGTGCCGAACTGGACAAGCCTCAGCCGCCAACGCTTGCTGCACTGCTTTCGGACTACTACGACGCACGCAACACCGGAGCGTGGAGCCGAAAGGCCAAGGTGAGTAATCTAAAGCGCTTCGCAGCAGCCGCAGCGTATCTGCAAGAGAGCAGTTTGCACACATTGGATGACCTGCAAGCCCGCCTCGATTTGCTGCGCAAGCGTCTATCCGACGTAAAATCCAGCCTCGACGCCAAGCACAGCCGAATGAAAGAGCTGCGCGACCTGCTGAGATACGCCGACCAATACGAGCGCTCTAAGCCCGTCCACGACCAGCTGAACGCCATCAAGTGGAAGTCCAAGCGCGAGCAGTTCAAGGCCGAGCACGAATCAGAGCTAATGCAATTTTACCTCGCCCGCCGCAAGCTCGCAGACGGCATACGCACCGCCGAGTGGCAGCGCGAGCTTAACTCGCTCGCGCACGAGAACGATGCCGCCTACGCCAAGTACAAGACCCTCCGCGACGAGCTGGTAGAGCTGCTCGATGTGAAGTACTGCGTTGACCGGGCGCTCGCAGCGAGAGAGGATAAAGGTCGCCTGAGCCGACCTTTGACACACGAGCTATAAATTTCATCATGTCAAATCTTATGTGAAAGGAGGCGGATCTATGGCAAATGCTGATTTTGAAAGGTTGACGGATTTCCTGAGCCGTATGATTGAAAAATACGGTGATGAAGTTGACCTTTTGAATGAAGCGAATAATGAAGAAGCTAAAGATGAAATAACATTGACGAAACTCAAGAAGGCATGTTAATATGATGTTGGGACAATTCATTACTTAATATTTACTTGGAATCATGAATCGTTGGAGGCGGCGTATGAAAACAGCCTGTTACATATATACAAGAGTTTCGACTGCAATGCAGGTAGACGGTTACAGTTTGGACGCTCAGAAGGACAAGCTGCGAAAATACGCCGCCTTCCAGGACTGCTATGTCGCCGGCGAATACTCTGACGAAGGTAAGTCCGGCAAGAGCGTAGACGGGCGACCGGAATTTATGCGCATGCTGCGCGACATTGAAGATGGCAAAGACCGTATATCATATGTACTCGTTTTCAAGCTGTCCCGCTTCGGCAGAAATGCTGCTGATGTTCTAAGCTCGCTTCAGCGCATGCAGGATTTCGGTGTCAATCTGATTTGTGTGGAGGACGGTATAGACAGTTCCAAAGACTCCGGTAAATTGATGATTTCTGTTCTTTCCGCTGTAGCAGAGATTGAGCGCGAAAACATACTTGTTCAGACTATGGAGGGACGACGCCAAAAGGCTCGCGAAGGCAAATGGAACGGCGGTTTTGCCCCATACGGATACAAATTAGTCGATGGGCAGCTTCAAATTGCCGAGGACGAGGCTGAAATAATCAAGCTGATATTTGACAAATACATTCACACCAATCTCGGCGCAAACGGCATAGCTTCATGGCTTAACAAGCACGGATACAAAAAGAAGAAGCGTCAAAACAATACGCTCAGCTCATTCTCAGCTTCTTTTGTAAAAGGCGTTCTTGACAACCCCGTATACTGCGGCAAGCTGGCCTATGGCCGGCGCAAAAATGAAAAGATACCCGGTAAGAGGGACAGCCACATTGTGAAGCAATCGGATTATATGCTCTACGACGGTATTCATGACGCCATAATATCCGAAACTGATTGGAGGGAAGCCCATAATAAACGGCGTGAATCAGGTTTCAAACGAGAAAAAGTGCACAGCCTCGATCACGAACATATACTTTCCGGCATACTCCGCTGCCCTGTATGCGGTGCCGGCATGTATGGCAATGTCAATCGCAAGAAGAAACCGGACGGTTCTTCTTATAGGGATTACTTCTACTATGTTTGCAAACACAGACGTGAGATAGATGGGCATCTTTGCGATTATCGTCGTCAATGGAGCGAGGACAAGGTAAACAAAGCCGTTGAAGAGGTCATAATCAAACTGGTTCAAAACCCCAAGTTTGAAGCAGCGATACGCGAAAAAATAAACGCCCGCATTGATACGAGCGAAATTGAAGATGAAATCGCGACGCTCAAAAAGCAGCAGCGTCAAGTCCTTGCTTCCAAAGATCGCCTCTCACAGCAGATTGACACGCTCGATATAGACGACCGACAGTTTGAACGCAAATATCAGGATATGCAGATTCGTCTTGACGCGCTATACAACGAGCTTGACAGTATAGAGGATGCTATCTCTGAAGCTGAACAACGAATTGACAACATTCGCCGCCAAAAAATCAATGGTGAGAACGTCTACAAATATTTGCTTTGCTTTGACAGACTGTATGATAAATTCACCGACGCCGAGAAAAAAGAGTTTATATCCAGCTTCGTTGAGAGCGTTGAAATATATGAATCCGAGCTGCCAGACGGCCGCTTCCTCAAGCGCATACGCTTTCGCTTCCCTGTGTATTTTAATGGCAACGAAGTGCAGGAAATCAGTTGGGACGAAGACACAACAGTTGAGACGGTGGTGCTCCTGACAGAGCGGCCGCTGGTCCTTGTGGAGCCCTGCGGGAAGTACCTGGAGTCATACCTGGAAGCCCGCGAGGAGGGGCGTGAAAACGGCATGGCGAGCGATGACTTCAGCAGCGCCCCGGCGGGCGAGCTTCTCAAGAGATACGACGACTTCAGGTGCGGGCGCGACCTGCCGCCGGGCTGGGTCGCCGCGGACTACTACTGGCTCGTTGACGAGGACAAGAACCGCTTCATCGGAGAAATCGGCATCCGTCATGGCCTGACTGAAGCCCTCAGACGTTACGGCGGCCATATTGGCTACGCAGTTCGCCCCTCGGAGTGGAACAAAGGCCACGGCACCCTGATGCTCGGACTGGCGCTGGAAAAGGCAAGGGACCTGGGCATAACCACCGCCATGATAACCTGTGACGACGACAACGCCGCCTCAGCGAGAGTGATGGAGAAAAACGGCTTCACCCTCCTGGACAGGGTCACGAACACCGTGGACGGACGCACGGTGATCACACGGCGATACACGAAAAACTTATCCCCCGGCCCCGCCGGGAAAGGAGCTGTATGAGATGATATTGGAGTACGACCTTTCGAGATTCGTGGACGCGCACAAGCGCTCATATGACCGCGCGCTTGCCGAGATACGCAATGGCTACAAGGCCAGTCACTGGATGTGGTAT
>ENA-UOJG01002962-UOJG01002962.1-human-gut-metagenome-genome-assembly--contig:-C47-NODE-2962-length-13052-cov-6.689698_pt1 | contig 13052 bp, 14 predicted proteins | sample MGYA00242340_ERZ723887 | MGnify/ENA metagenome assembly ERZ723887 | reverse complement strand
TCATCATCGATTGCACCCGGTAAAATAGGTCATCATCCAGAATGCGAGGCATCCCGCCGGGTGTTTCCTTTCCTTTGTAAAGATAGACGCCGATATAACGTTTGTTGCTGAGCAGGTGACTGAGACTGTTGGGACTAAATTCCTTGCCGAGGGAGGTCTTGACCCTACGCCGTTTCAGATCCCGGATGATCTCCGCTTTTGTTTCGCCGCTGGCGTAGCGCTCATAAATCTCACGGACAATTCACCGCTGGTCAGCAGGTTGGCATAGCGCACACGGCGATGCTTCTTGAGATAGCGGAGATGCCGCTGCCCCCATACCCCGATTGGCTGATCTTCCTCCGGCTCATCCTCCCCGGCAATCAGGTAATAGTCACCGACCAATTCATATTTCAGCCCAGTGCGTTCATCGGCAATGTACTTTTCCATCATCAGAGCCTCCATCCCCACAGCCCAAACTTCCGAGGCTTTGCCTTAGCAACTTTGATCAGCATCTCATCTACGGCATCCGTGTACCGCCCCGCCGCAATCAGCTTGTTACGGAGCCGATTCAGCGCCTCAATGATAAGCCGCCATTCCTGCCGGTTCAGTTCTACATAGTATTTCTGTTTCATGCGCTATTCCTCCTTTGGTTACTGCAACCATTGTAGCAGGAGAAATAGCGGAAATCGAATGTGTCAATATACATTTGGAAAAATCACAACATGTTTGAAAAACAAGCGAATATGTGATACAATATATATAATTAAATTGAAGGTGTATGTATGGCTGAAGATAAGAATAAAGCGAGTTACCCAATGATCCCTGAAAGCAATTGGTGGAGTATGCGAAATCAATTTAGCAAGACTTTACCATCAACAGTAAGCGTTAACTATTTAAAAACGCTGCTCGCACTAGCCACTGATCAAGCAGCTAGAAACATTCTCTCTCCTCTAAAATCATTAGGAATTTTAGACGATGACGGTCATCCAACCGATTTGGCAAACCTTTGGCGGACAGATTCTACATATGGCAAAGCGTGTGAAACAATGCTCAATGCAATATATCTTCCAGAATTGCTAGGGAACCTCTGAATAAATCGGGTTAATTCTGTCCTCATTCGGTGTATTAGCCGCTTTTGGGCTAAGTTAAGGCAATTTCGGTGCAAAATAGCCACCATATCGTCTTGGCGAATCAACGCGGCTGCCTGCGTGATGTCATGTGTATTTGCCGCAGTGACCGTCATGGTATGAACCAGCCCGCTGCCAGCATCCACACCGATGTGGCATTTCATCCCGAATTTCCACTCATTACCCTTTTTCGTCTGGTGCATTTCCGGGTCGCGCTTCTTCTCCGCGTTTTTGGTGGAGCTGGGTGCGTTGATGATCGTTGCATCCACGATGGTTCCGCCCTTCATCATGCGCCCGGTTTGCAACATTACCCGGTTGATCGCGTCAAAAAACAGCTTGCACAGGGTCGTTTCATCCGGCACTGCTTCCGTCATGAAGTCAATGCCCGTGAATTTCCTCATTAAGCATCCGGAATGCCGCCTGAGCTGCGAAATGGACATCTAACGTCATACAGCGACGCTGCAGAGGGGAGGAAAGCGGAGCTGCCGTCGCGCTTGACAGACTCCGGCGCATCCGATATAATAAAAATGACGTCGGTTTCTCACGAAAAACGACAAAAAAGCGGCGGTGCTGCCGCCGCGGGAGAAAATCATGATTAAGGCGGTTTTTTTGACATTGACGGAACGCTCGTCCCGTGGAAAAGCGGGCGTATTCCTGCGTCGGTCTTCGAGTCTGTGGCTGCGCTGCGGCGGAAGGGCATCCTTTGCTTTGTTGCAACGGGGCGCTCTCCCTTTGAGATCAGCGCGGGACACCTGATCGACGGACTGGACTTTGACGGCTACCTTTTGAACAACGGAGAGCTGGGTGTGGATGCGGATGGAACGGTGTTCTATCGCTGCCCGGTCGATCCGGACGATTTGGCAAGACTGCTGGACTGGGTGGAGGCGCGCGGCCTTTCCTGCTGGATGGTCAGCGAGAAGCAGTGTGCGATCAACCGTCTCACGCCGGCGGCGGCACAGGCGCTGGAGGACATCCGAACGCAGCCGCCGAAGCTCGGCGACCTGCGCGCATTGTGCCGGGAGCCGGTGTATAAATTTTCCCTGTTCCTGCCGCCGGAGGAGCTGCCGATGGAGCTGCTGCCGCACTGCGCCAAGACGCAGTGGCACGCCTTCGGCCACGATCTGTTTTCCGCTGCGGGCGGGAAGCAGCAGGCCTTCGCGGCGACGCTGGCGCGCTACGGCCTGACGCCGGCACAGTGCATGGCCTTCGGCGATTCGGACAACGACATCGGCTTGCTGACTGCGGCCGGTATCGGCGTTGCGATGGAGGCAGGGACGGAGGGCGCGCGGGCGGCTGCGGATTTTGTCACTCGTGATTGCGAGGCGGACGGCATCCGTTATGCGCTGGAATATTTTTCTGTACTGTAATCAACATTTTGGATCAGGGCATGGTCGTGTTTTCACCAGCGCAGCTTTGCTGCACCGGAGGAAACGGATAGCGAGAGGACCCGCTGGGATCCTCTCGTTCTTTTTACAGAGGCCAATTTAAAATCGTGCACAACAGAAGCTGAAAAACGACTGTGCATTTGAACAAAATGACGAAAAACCACGAAATTAAGCTTGCCAAGGTAGGGAAACTCGTGTTAGTATCGGGCTGTGAGAAGCCCGTCCCGACTCGTAACCTCCGCATCTTGCAGGCGGAAAAGGAGACGAAAACAGATATGTTGAATCCGGTAATGCAGCGCTGTTCCTGTCGTGAGTACGCGGAAACGGCAGTCCCCGAGGAGCTGCTGCGCCAGCTAGCTGCAGCGGGGATGCAGGCACCCTCGGCGAAAAACGAACGTCCGTGGGAGTTTTTGATCGTCTGCTCTGACGAAGGAAAGCAAAAGCTTGCACAGGCCAGTCCCTATGCAAAAATGTGCACGAACGCCTCGGCGGTGATCGTGGTGCTCGCAGACGAGGCGCGTATCTCCGAAAACAGTCCGTGGTGGGTGCAGGACGTCAGCGCCTGCACAGAAAACATCCTCATTCGCGCTACGGAGCTGGGCCTCGGAGCGGTATGGCTGGGCATGTACCCGCGGCAGGATCGCGTGGATGCGATCCGCAAGGCCTTTGCACTGCCGGATCGGTACGTTCCGTTCGCAGCAGTTCCGGTCGGCTATCCGAAAAAGCCCCTGTGCCCGCAGGATCGCTTCGATGAGACGCGTATCCGCTGGGTGCGATGAGGATGCAGGCATGAACGTCTATCTTTCCACGGCGCAGGCGAAAAGCATCGTCCTGCAGCTGATGCAGATCTTTCCGGAGGGCGTGAGCCTCTGCGATGAGGACGGCGTCATCCTTTCCAGCTCGGACACCGGGCGCATCAACCGCACCTCGCCGCTGGCAAAGCAGTGCATTGAGCAGGCCAATTCCGGCAAGCTCTATAACGAGCGTGTGGTAGACGGCAACGTGACGGCGACGCCGCTGTTTTTCAAGGATGTCTGCGTCGGCGCGGTGCTGATGCTCGGCGATAACGAGCAGATTAAGTGCCTGACCTCCATTGCCAAGGCGGTGGGCGAGAGCGTGATCTACCAGCCGTATCTGAAGGACACGAGCCAGGTGAGCGACATCATCAACTTTGAGTTTTTGAGCGAGTGGCTCAACACGCCGGGGGAGTATTCCCTTGACTTTTATCGCCGCGGTCTGCGCAACGGCATCGATGTGTCGCAGGAATACGGTGTGGTCCTGCTCGACGGGATCTGGAACCAGCTCAGCGCGCAGAAGGCCGTTGAAAGCATCCTTCCGCACTCCAACTATTACATCTGTCTGGGCAACAACAGCATTGTGCTCATCATGCGTAAGGGCTATGACCCGAGCATCATCAAGGAGCTCAGCATGCTGTTCAACGATGTGAGCTTTGCCACCGGACGCACAGGGCCAAACCTGAACGAAGCGTTCGTCTCGGCACAGAACACAATGTTCGCCGGAAAACGTCTTTATCCCGAGAGCATGATCTATGACTACCGAGACTTTGAATTTGCTTATGCAATCTCCGGCCTGCGTCAGGTACAGTTCGACACGAAGATCAACGAGCTGTTTGCCCAGCCGATCTATGACGATCTGGTGCAGACCCTCGAGGTGTTCTTCAAGGAGAGCGGCAACCAGGCCGAGGTGATCAATAAGCTCTATATCCACCGCAACACGCTGAAATACCGGCTCGATCGCATTCAGGAGATCACCGGTAAGAATCCACGTGTGTTTGAAGACCTTTTTTATCTCTATACGGCGTATATCCTGCACAAGCTGAAAAAGTGACCTTGTGATTATAGGCGCGAGCCTGTAAAAATAAAAAGGAGGACCCCCAGAATGAAAAAGTTAATCGCATTGCTGCTTGCCGTTTCGGTGCTGTTTTCCCTAGCGCTGACCGGCTGCAAATCGGAGACGCCTGACGACATCGGCGACAACGAGCCCGCTGCCTCCGGCAAGGATCCTGACCGTTTGATCAAGATCGGCTTTGTGTTCAGCGCAATCGTCAGCACCGACGCCTGGGCGCAGACGTCTGAAAACGCGCGGCTGTATTTGGAAGAAAACTGTCAGAACGTCGAGACCTACAAGGTCGAAAACATTGCGGGCGGCGCGGACTGTGAGCGCGTGATGAGAGAGTATATCAACGACGGCTGCGAGATCATTGTCGGTACCTCCTTTGACTATGTGGACTACATGCTGTCCCTGGCTGAGGAATATCCCGATGTTACCTTCATCAATGGCTCCGGCTACGAGACGGCGAAGAACATGTCCGTCTATATTGCCAAGCTCGAGCAGGGCCGCTATATGACCGGCCTCCTCGCCGGCAAGATGACGAAGGTCAATAAGATCGGCTACGTTTCCAGTATTCCGTTCCCTGACCCCATCAAGCAGCTCAATGGCTTTGCTGTCGGTGTTGCCGAGGCCAACCCCGATGCGGAGATCGTTACCCTGTGGGCAAACTCCTTCAATGATCCCACCGCTGATGCGGTCTGCGCCAACACCCTGATCGATCAGGGCTGCGACCTGATTTGCATTGACCTGAGCTCCTCCGCAGTTGCGCAGGTCTGTGAATCCCGCGGCGTGATGTTCATCGGCAGCTCTGTCGATATGCGCGAGTTTGCACCGACGCAGCAGCTGACCTCCAACTGCTGGACGTGGGGCCCGTGGATGGCTGAGCAGGTTGAGGCTGTCCGCAACGGAACCTTCGTTGGCAAGTGGTGCGAGCTGGACATCAACGACGGCGCAATCTCGCTGGCTGAGTTCAGCGACAAGGTGCCGCAGGACGTCCGCGACCTCGTGGCCGATGCCGAGAAGCGTCTGCGTGAGGGCTTTGAGGTCTTTGCCGGCCCGCTCTATGACAATACCGGCAAGCTGCGCGTTGCTGAGGGCGAGGTGCTCTCCACCGAGGACGCCAACGCCATGCAGTGGTTCCTCCCGAACGTCATTGACAACTGGGCGGACAAGCCGACCGACTGAGGCTGCGCAGCAGGAAGCAATAACGATAAAAGTCGGGATGAAAATCCCGACTTTTATCAGAAAGGGAGAAGACAATGGCAGAAGCAACTGTGCAAATGCGGGGGATCCGCAAACAGTTTCCGTCCTGCCTCGCCAATGATAATGTGGACTTCACCGCCTACCGCGGCGAAATTCACGCTCTGCTCGGCGAGAACGGTGCGGGAAAGAGTACGCTGATGAGCATCCTGACCGGCGTGCTGCAGCCCGATGCGGGGGAGATCTGTATCAACGGCAAGCCGGTCATGATCCGTACACCGAAGGATGCGCTCCAGCACGGAATCGGCATGATCTATCAGCATTTTAAGCTGGTAAAGCCGTTTTCCGTGGCAGAAAACATCGTTTTGAGCGACGACCATGTCAAGGTCATCAACAAGAAAAAACTGGAGGCGCGGGTAAAGGCGCTTTCCGATCGCTATTGCATCGAGATTGATCCCGGCGCGCTGACGTGGCAGCTGTCGATCGGCGAGCAGCAGCGGGTAGAAATCCTGAAGGTGCTGTACCGCAATGCAAACATCCTGATTTTGGACGAGCCGACGGCCGTGCTGACGGCGCAGGAGGTGCAGGAGCTGTTCCTTACGCTCCGTAAAATGACCGACAGCGGCTGTACCGTGATCTTTATTACGCACAAGATGAACGAGGTCATGGACTACGCCGACCGGATTACCGTCCTGCGCGACGGCTGCCTTGTCAGAACGCTGACTAAGGCCGAGACCGACGAAAAGGAGCTGGCCAAGCTGATGGTCGGCCGCGAAATCTCGATGGGACGCCGAAACACGACCGATACGACGACCGACCGCGAGCTGCTGCGCGTGGAGAACCTGACCGTTTTAAATGACAAAAAGCTCGAAGCGGTGAGGAAGCTCAGCTTTAGCCTGTATGCGGGCGAAATTCTGGGCATTGCAGGTGTTTCCGGCAACGGACAGAAGGAGCTGATGGAGGCGCTGTCCGGCCTGCGCGCCGCTGCCGGCGGGACGATCACCTTCAAGGAGAAGAATATCACGAAAACAACGGTGCGCCAGCGCATCTCCGACGGGCTGGCGTTTATCCCCGAGGATCGCTACGGCTTTGCCTTGGTGCGAGAGCTGAGCGTTGCGGAAAACGCGAGCATCAAGTCTTACCGTTTGCCGGAATTCTCCAAGGGCGGCATCGTCGACTATAAAAAGCTGAACAAGCAGGCTGAGGAATTCATCGACAAGTTCGAAATCAAGGTCGGCGGGACGAAGAGCCTCGTGCAAAGCATGTCCGGCGGCAATGCACAGAAGCTGATTCTTGCGCGCGAGACTGCGAGCAAGCCGGACGTGATTCTGGCCAGCTACCCGGTGCGCGGCTTGGACATCAAGGCAACGGAGAGTATCCACAAAATTTTGGTCAACGAAAAGAACCGCGGAGCGGGCGTTTTGCTGGTGTCGGAGGACTTTGACGAGATCTTCCAGCTCTGCGACCGTGTTGCGGTGATGTATGAGGGCAAATTTATGGGCATCGTACCGATCAGCCGGGTCAATCTGGAGACCATCGGCCTGGCCATGTCCGGCGCCGCAAGAATGGACGGTGAGCCGAATGCGTAAACAACGATATCTGACACTGGAAAAGCGGCTGAGTGTCCCGCTTTGGACGAAGCTTGCCGTTCCGCTTGCCTCCATTGTTGCAGGCTTCCTGTTTTCGGCAATCTTCCTGCTGATTTCCGGAGAATCTTCCATCGAGGTCTACTCGGTCATGTTCGAGGGCGCGTTTGGCTCGGCCTACGGCCTGAGCGAGACAGTCGTCAAGATGATCCCGCTGATGATCATCTCCGTCGGTGTCGCCTTTGCGTTTAAAATGCAGATCTGGAACGCGGGCGGCGAGGGCCAGCTGCACATCGGTGCGGCTGCGGCGACCTATGTCGTCCTGCATCTTAACGGGTGCAGCCGGTTTGTAACCGTGCTGTTGGCGTTCCTTGCGGCGTTTATCTGCGCGGGCATTTACGGCCTCATTCCGGCCATTTTGAAGGTAAAATGGAAGGTCAATGAGCTCATCACCTGCCTGATGCTGAACTATGTGGCGACATTCTTTGTGTCATGGCTCATTCAGGGGCCGTGGAAGGACCCGACAGGCTTTGCCTTCCCGCGCACGAGAAAGATCCCGTCTGCGGGCGAGCTGACAACCTTTTTCGGCACGCGCATCCACACCGGCCTGATCATCGGCCTTGTGATTGCGCTGGCTTTGTGGTTTGTCATCTATAAAACGCGTTGGGGCTTTGAAATCAAGCTCATCGGCGCAAAGGAAAAGGTCGCACGTTATGCAGGCATGTCCGTCAACCGGAACATCCTGCTGGTGATGTTCCTCAGTGCCGGTATCGCCGGCGTTGCGGGCATGGTTGAGATTTGCGGCATCACACACCGTCTGCAGGCAAATTTTGCCTCGCAGCTCGGCTCGTCTGGTATGACCATCGCGTATCTGGCGCAGTGCCATCCGCTGGCCGCCGTCGTGGTGTCGTTCCTGTTCGGCGGTCTGCTGGTGGGCGGCAATACCATCCAAAAGCTCGGGCTGCCGGTCTCGACGGTGCAGATGATCCAAGGCTCCATTTTGATTTTTGTCGCAGCTGGCGGCATGTTCACCAAATATCGCATCGTCCGTAAGGAAAGGAGGCTCGGCAATGATTGATATCATCCTTCGTGCCACGCTGACCGCTGCGGTCGCGCAGGGCACGCCGCTGCTCCTGACGGCGCTGGGCGAGATCATGAACCAGCGCGCTGGTGTGCTGAACCTCGGCCTTGACGGCATGATGCTCTTCGGCGCAGTCACGGCGTTTATTTCCCTCATCGCCTCGGGCAGCCTTTTTGTGGCGGTGCTCGTGGGCGGCGTCTGCGCCGCGCTGCTGGCGCTCATCCATGCGTTTCTGTCCGTTACCTGCAGAGTGCATCAGGTCATCTGCGGCCTTGCGCTGAACATCTTTGCTGCGGGCTTCAGCGCCTTTGTCGGCAAGGACTACAACGGCATTGCCGCGCCCAAGGTGCTGGAAAACATCCGCATCCCGCTGCTGGCGGACATTCCATATCTCGGCGAGATCTTCTTCAACCAGAATCTGTTGGTCTATCTTTCGTATGCTCTTGTCATTGTCCTGAGCTTTGTTATGTTCCGCACACAGATCGGCCTGAAGATGCGCGCCTGCGGTGAAAATCCCTCGGCGGCGTACTCGACCGGTGTGAACGTGAACCGGACGCGGTATATTTATGTCATGATCGGCGGCTTTCTGGCCGGCATCGGCGGCTCCTTCCTGATCCTCAGCACGATCCCGACGTGGACGGAGAACATGACCGGCGGCCGCGGCTGGATCTCTCTGGCCATCGTGACCTGCGCCATGTGGAAGCCCTCAGCGGCGATGATCACGGCCTATGTTTTCGGCGGTATGGAGGCGCTGGCCTACCAGCTGCAGGCCATCAGCATCGCAGTCTCTCCGGTGCTGCTGAAAATGCTGCCCTATTTGGCCACGGTGATCGTTTTGGTTATCGTATCCATCGCCAACCGTAAGAAGGGCGCGACCGGCCCGGAAGCCATGACCATTCCGTTCTCTCCAGAGGACAGCTAAAAAAGAGGTGCAGAGCAATGAACAATATGACAGAGACAACGGCCTTCGGCGAAGCGTTTCTGCGTGACTGGTATCGCAAGATCGACGGCAAGGCGCCGTTTTCCGAGCTGGCCAGACTGACCGTGGGCGAGGGGCTTGTGGTCGATTTTCCGAACAACCCGCTGGATATGGCAGGGTTTGAGCGGTGGTATGCCGCCCAGTGCCGCGACTTTTGCGGGGAGCACTGCATTCATAGCATCAAGGTCACTGAGGAGGCGGACGCGATCGTGATCTTCTCGGAGATCACATGGCGCGCGAAGAACAAGGCGGGCGAGGCCATCGAGCTTACCCCGAATGTGACGCTGCGCCTTGACCGGGCGAACAGAGCCGTGTTCTACTATGGCTGTGTTGACCGCCCGACGAAATGAAAGGAGATTCGTATGAGAAAGAAAAAATTTGACGGAAGCATCAGCGAGATCATGGTCGCTTATCAGCCCAACCAGGAGCTGGATTTCGGCCCCGTGCGGAAAATGGTGGAGTTTCAGATCAAAAACGGCATCGACGGCCTGTTTATGGGAGGACTTTCGACGCAGACGTACCTGCTGACCATGGAGGAAAAGCGCCGCGTCGGCGAGGAGCTGTGCAATGCTGCGGCCGGCCGCGTTCCGGTCATGATGAACGTTATGGAGGACTCCATCAAAAACGCCAAGCAGCTTGTGCAGGATTATATGGACATCGGCGTGGACGCGGTTTGCATCTCGCAGCCGTCGGTCTTCCCGTACACCGAGCAGGCGCTGGTGGAATTCTTTGACGAGGTCATCCCGGAGGACTATCCGACGTATATTTATAATGTCCCCCAAACCGGCAATACCATGTCGCCGCGGACGGTTGCACGGATTGCCAACGCCCACCCGAACGTCCTGGGCTACAAGGATAGCACGCAGAACATCTCCGCATTGCAGGATCTTCTGCTGCAGGTGAACTATCCGGACTTCCAGTGTATCGCGGGCAGCGATGCGCTGACGCTGCCGATGCTGGCCGTCGGCGGCGTGGGTGTGATCTCGGCCACGTCCGTGCCCTTCCCGAAGGTCATCCTTGCCATCACCGACGCGTGGTACAACGACGACCCCATTGGCGCAATGCAGGCGCAGAAATTTTCTATGAAGGTGCGTAAGCTCCTGAAGACTGCGTCGGACATGAACGGCTATTTCTATGCCTGCGAGCTTCTGGACATGCCCTTCCATGGGACGAGAATGCCGCACAACATGACGTACGTAACGGACGAACAGAAGGCATTCATCAAAGCAGGGCTTCAGGAAATGAAGCTCATCTGACGGGAGGGAAGACAGATGAACAACCGAGTTGTGGTGCTTGGGAGCTGCAGCGTTTGCCACGTCTTCACCTCGCCGGAGCTGCCTGCCCGCGGTGAGACGCTGATCGGCGACGATTATCACATCGTCGTCGGCGGCAAGGGCTCGGGACAGGCCGTTGTTGCGCAGAAGCTCGGCGGTGACGTGTTCCTGCTGGAGCGGCTGGGTAACGATGCGCACGGCCGCGCGCAAAAGCAGATGTATGCCGACCTCGGCATCCACACGGACTTTGTCTACCTCGATGAGACAACGCCGACCGGCAGTGCGGGTATTTTCCTTGACGAAGCAGGGCAAAACAAAATTGTCGTTGTGCCCGGTGCAAACGGGCAGGTCACCTGCAGCGACGTCGACTGTCTCTACGAAACCATCCGCGGCGCAAAAATTCTCGGCGCGCAGCTGGAGGTACCGCTTGAAACAGTCGACCATGCCATCCGCGTTGCGGCCTCGCTTGGCGTGCGGACGATGCTCGACCCCGCGCCGGCCGCGCCGATCGACGAGACGCTGTATCCCTATATCTCCATCATCAAGCCGAACGAGTGCGAGGCACAGTCGCTGACCGGTCTTCCCGTGACAGACACCGAAACGGCCTATGCTGCGGCGCAGGTGCTGCTGGACAAGGGCGTGCGCGAGGCAGTCATCATCACCCTCGGCGAAAAGGGCACGGTTTTGGTCACCCACAAGGAAAAACGTTATTTCCCCGGCATTCCCATGAAGACGGTTGATACCGGCGGCGCGGGCGACACCTTTGCCGGTGCGCTGCTGGCCTCGCTGGCGCAGGATTGGAGCCTTGAAAAGTCGGTCTGCTATGCACAGTGTGCCTCGGCCATTTGCGTCACACGCACCTCCGACTATGCCGCAACGGAGAAGGAGCCTATCGATGCCCTGTTTAAAAAAACCTATCCGCAGTACACCCTCTGAGCCTCCTCACAGGGGTGGCTGTAAGTAAACGATTGGTGTCAGGCACATTGCCTGACACCAATCGTTTTTTCTGACACCAGTTTTTGACGGGCACGCTTTGATTATATTGCGTTACCGGAGCTGTTGCCGCTGCCGGCCTGCGCGGTGGCCGTTGCGGCGGAAATATTGTTGGAGGTCATGTCACCGGGCCGGAAATCATCACTCGGCTGGAAATTGCCGCTCACTTTGGAATCGCTCTTGGGCTGGCCGCCGTTCTGCGGGGGCTGCATGCCGCCAAAGCTACCGGGCTGGCCGCCCATATTGCCCATGCCACTTATCCCGGCAGAGCCGAAGATGACGTAGGCCTGCGTGGTGCTGAGATTCATGCCCATCCCGGCGCTGCTGCCTGCGGCGAGCACCGTGCCGCCGGTGATGGCGATGGTGCCGTCGGCATCGAGGGGCTGGTTGTCGGCATTGCCGCCGCTCCATACGGTCACATTGCCGCCGGAGATGGTCAGGCTGCCGTTGGAATCAAAGCCGTCGCCCGCTGTGGTGTAGGCGACAATTGTGCCGCCGGAGATATTGATGGCGAAATCATAGTTTGCAAGATCGGAATTTGCTGCGTTCAGGCAATCGTCCGTGCAGACAATGCTGATATCGCCTGAGCGGATGCTCAGCGCCGCGGCCTCGATGCCCTCGCAGACCTCTGCAATGGCAATCGTCGGACCATCCGTTCCTTCTGCGCCGATGTCCATGATCAGCTCGCAGTGCAGCGCAACGTCTGCGGTAGCGAGGTTCAGCGTGCCGCTTTCGACGGCGAGATACTGCTCGGCATTGATTGCGTCATTGACGGAGGCATTGATGTTCAGCGTCAGCTCGCGGATGGTGAGGGAGGCTTCGCCTTCCTCTGCGGTGGTCGCGCCGGACTTGATGCCGTTTTTGCCGTAGGCGTTGAGTGTTAGCGTCCCGGCGCCGCAGAGGGTGACGGCCGAGCCGTCCTTGCATTTGATGACGGCATTTTCGGCGTTTTCGTTGCCGGAATTCGATTCATCATTGTTCGCGGCGGCGTCGGTCAGGACATTTTCCGTTCCGTCTGCGGCGACGATGACGACTTCGCTCGATTTGTTGCAGGTGATCGGCGCAGTGTCGGCGCTTGTCAGGCTCAGACCGCTCAGGATCAGCCTCACACCGGTTGTGCCCTTCTTAATTTTAACTGAGCCGTCCGTACACGAGCCGGAGAGCAGGTAAGTACCAGCGGCATCGATCGTCAGCACCGTACCGTTGCACTCGTAGCCGTCGCTGCTGCCTTCTACGGTGATGCCGCTGTCGGTAAAGGTGAAGGCAGTTTGTGCATCGGTGACGGATGCGGCGGTCTCGGTGACGGCTTCGGTGCCTCCTGCCTGAAGCACTCGATCGAATTTGACTTCAACCTTTCTACGCCGGATGAGGTGTATCAGCTGATCAGCGGCAACGGCTCCGGTCGAGTCGTGCGCTGAAAACATCCCAACGTAATCCGCGTGGCGCACCGAAGCCCGTCTCTCTACCGAGACGGGCTTCGCTTTGTATGAATAGCGAAAAAAAGCGCCGTCTCGGGATCACTCCCAAGACGGCGCTTTTCTGTGTGCGCCCGGTGAGCGCACGTTCTATAGGGTGAAAGTCCCGAGTCCGCCCGGTA
>ENA-UOJG01002959-UOJG01002959.1-human-gut-metagenome-genome-assembly--contig:-C47-NODE-2959-length-13065-cov-4.088932_pt1 | contig 13065 bp, 9 predicted proteins | sample MGYA00242340_ERZ723887 | MGnify/ENA metagenome assembly ERZ723887 | reverse complement strand
AGTTATGTTGAATGGAGATTTAATTTGAAATCGTTGTTAGTTTATCTCAAAGGATATGTTAAAGAATCGTTTTGCGCTCCGCTTTTTAAGCTTTTGGAGGCTTCCTTTGAACTTATTGTTCCTCTTGTTATTGCCGCAATCATAGATAAGGGTATTGCAAACGGCAACACGACTTATATTCTTTCAAGGTGTGGTATTCTCGTTTTGCTCGCAATCGTAGGTATGGTTGCCGCTATTACTGCGCAATATTTTGCAGCTAAGGCAGCCACGGGCTTTGGCAGGGGACTTCGCTCGGCTCTTTATCAAAAAATTCAAACGCTTTCATTTAATGAACTTGACAATCTCGGCACGTCCTCGCTTATAACTCGTATGACAAATGATACTAATACTGTCCAAAACGGTGTTAATCTTGTGTTACGTCTTTTACTTCGTTCGCCATTCATTGTTTTCGGCGCTATGATTATGGCGTTCTTTATTGATGCAAAATGTGCGTTAATTTTTCTTGCGGCAATCGTTTTGCTGTCAATTGTCATTTTTTTGATAATGGCATATACCACACCGGGATATAAAAAAGTTCAATCAAATCTTGACAGTGTAACGCTTATTACAAGAGAAAATTATGAAGGTGCAAGAGTAATTCGTGCTTTTACCGACGAAGCTAACGAAATTGCAGAATTTAACAGGCGCAATCGTGCATTATCAAATATGCAAAAGAAAGTCGGCAAAATTTCTTCTCTTTTAAATCCCATTACTTATGTGATCATTAACATTGCAATAGTTGTTCTTGTTTACAGCGGCGGCATCAAGGTAAATATCGGCGATTTAACGCAAGGTCAGGTTGTTGCTCTTTACAACTATATGAGTCAAATTCTCGTTGAACTTATCAAACTTGCAAATCTTCTTGTAACGATTACTAAAGCGCTTGCTTGTGCCGATAGAATTAAAAGCGTTTTTGAACAGGAAAGCACGCTTGAACATAACGATAACAAAGCTATTTCCGATTCGTATATTGAATTTAAAAATGTTTCACTAAAATACCGTAATGCCGGCGATATGTCGCTTACTGATATCAACTTTAAGGCAAATAAAGGCGATGTAATCGGAGTTATAGGCGGTACAGGTTCGGGAAAATCAAGCCTCGTTTCTCTTGTTCCTCATTTTTACGATGCAAGCAAGGGAACAGTTTATGTGAACGGTTGTGACGTTAAATCGCTTGATGATGACGAGCTCAGGAATAAAATCGGCTTTGTTCAGCAAAAAGCAGTTCTTTTTAAAGGTACTGTTCGTGACAATATGAAATGGGGAAAGAAAAACGCAAGTGATAACGACATTATCGAAGCGTTGAAGCTTGCTCAGGTATATGATACTATTCAGGAAAAAGGCGGTCTTGATTTCTTTATTGCCCAGGGCGGTGCTAATCTTTCAGGCGGTCAAAAGCAGCGTTTATCAGTAGCACGTGCTCTTGTAAGAAAGCCGGAAATTCTTATTCTTGATGACTCTTCTTCTGCGCTTGATTTTGCAACAGAGGCAAGAATGAGAGATGCAATATATTCTCTTAATTATAACCCAACCGTTTTCATTGTTTCGCAAAGAGCCTCATCTGTTATGAGTGCTAACAAGATTATCGTGCTTGATGACGGCAAATGTGTGGGAATCGGTACGCATAAAGAACTTCTTAATTCCTGTGAGGTATATAAGGAAATTTATGTATCTCAATTCGGAAAGGAGGAAGCTTAATGGTTGATAAAAAGAAAAACAAAGGTACTTTAAAAAAAGTTTTCTCCTATATCGGAAAATATAAATATTTTTTAATTTTATCAATGTTTTTTGCTGCGGTTACAGTCGGTCTTACACTATATGCTCCTATTTTAGTCGGTAAGGCAATTGATTGCATTATCGGCAAGGGAAATGTTGATTTCGTTAATATGAAATCAATTCTCATCAAGGTTGCGGTTATTGTTGTATCAACTGCCCTTATTCAATGGCTTATGAATGTTTGCAACAATAAAATCACATATAATGTGTCAAGGGATTTAAGAAAAAAAGCATTTGAAAAGATTGAAATTTTACCTTTTTCATATATTGATACTCATTCAAAGGGCGATATTGTCAGCCGAGTTATTACAGATGTTGACCAACTTTCAGACGGTCTTTTGATGGGATTCACTCAATTTTTTACCGGTGTTATTACAATTATAGGAACTCTTGCATTTATGCTTAGTGTAAATGTTTTTATAACAATTGTTGTTGTAGTTGTTACTCCGCTTTCATTTTTTATTGCAAGGTTTATTGCTAAAAAGACATTTAATATGTTTTCACTTCAATCAAAAACTCGTGGCGAGCAGACTTCTTTTATTGATGAAATGATTTCAAACCAAAAGGTTGCAGAAGCCTACTCTATGAATGAAGAAAACAAAGCTAGATTTGATAAGATTAATGATGATCTTGCGAAATATTCGCTTAAAGCTACTTTCTTTTCATCTATAACAAATCCTGCAACAAGATTTGTCAACAGTATCGTTTATGCCGCAGTTGCTCTTTTTGGCGCAATTATGGCTGTTAAAGGTAATATCACAGTTGGTATTCTTTCTTGTTTTTTATCATATGCCAACCAATACACAAAACCTTTTAACGAAATCAGCTCGGTTGTTACGGAACTTCAAAACGCAATAGCTTGTGCTGCCCGTGTATTTGAATTAATTGAAGAAGCACCTGAATTGCCTGACAAAGCTGATGCGACAGAGCTTGAAAATGTTAAAGGTAGTGTAGAAATTAATAATTTGTATTTTTCATATAATCCCGACAGAGAACTTTTAAAGAACGTTAATATAAATGTTGAACCGGGCAAAACCGTTGCCATAGTCGGTCCAACGGGTTGCGGAAAAACAACGCTTATTAATCTTTTAATGAGATTTTATGACCCAAATAATGGAGCAATTTTTGTTGACGAAGTGAATACGCAGGACGTTACACGTCAGTCGCTCAGGCAAAATTTCGGTATGGTACTTCAAGATACATGGCTTAAAAGCGGAACTATTGCCGATAATATTCGCTTAGGTAAGACAGACGCAACTGATGATGAAATTATTGAAGCCGCTAAAAAAGCGCATGCTCATTCGTTTATTAAACGTTTACCTAACGGATACAAAACGAAAATAGGGGAGGATGGCGGTTCTCTTTCACAGGGTCAAAAGCAGCTTCTTTGTATTACACGATTAATGCTTTGTCCGCCTCCGATGCTTATTCTTGACGAGGCGACCTCATCAATTGATACAAGAACAGAAATAAAAATTCAAAAAGCTTTTAATACGCTTATGAAAAACAGAACAACATTTATTGTTGCTCACCGTCTTTCAACAATTCAAAATGCTGATTTGATTTTAGTTATGAATGATGGCAATATTATTGAGCAGGGGACACATGCATCTCTTTATGCTCAAAAAGGTTTTTATTATAATTTATATAACTCGCAATTTTCAAAAACTTAATTCTTTTTTGGAGGAAAATTGATGAAAATTACCATTATCGGCGCAGGCAAACTCGGTGTTATGCTTGCTAAAACCTTAACAGCTGAAAATCACGATATCACTATTATTGATATAAACGAGGATAGAGTTGGAAAACTCGTAGAAATGCTTGACGTTCAGGGTATAAGCGGTAGTGCAACGCATTATGATGTGCTTGATGAAGCTGATATGAAAAACTGTGATCTTCTTATTTGCACAACCCCTTCGGATGAAAATAATATTCTATCTTGCCTTATTGCTAAAAAGATGGGCGCTAAACATACTATCGCACGTGTAAGAAATCCTGAGTATTCATCGCAAATGAACTTTATGCGTGATGAACTCGGTATTTCTATGATGATTAATCCGGATTTTGCAGCTGCACTTGAAATATTCAGAATATTGCAATTTCCTTCCGCTTCCACTGTTGAATCGTTTTCTCACGGAAGAATTCATATGGCAGGTCTTAAGGTTTCCGAGAAAAGTATGCTGGCAAATAAAAAAATCAGTGAAATTCCCAATAAATATATTAATTCGTTTATCATTTGTGCCGTTTGCCGTGGTGACGATGTATTTATTCCAAACGGAGATTTTATTATTATTCCCGGTGATATTTTACATATAACAGGTTCACACCACGATTTGGGTAAGATTGTGAAAGAACTAATTTCAAAAAAATCAACTAATGTAAAAAGTATAATGCTTATAGGCGGCTCAAGAATTTCAATTTATCTTACTAATATGCTTACTGCATCAGGCAAGGATGTTGTTGTTATTGAGAAAAATAAAAGAAATTGTGACAAGCTTTATGAGCATTGCCCTAAAGCTACGGTAATTAACGGCGATGCAAGCGACTATTCACTTCTTGCAGAGGAGGGCATTGACAAGGGTGACGCTGTTGTCACCTTGACGGATACTGACGAAGTAAATTTCCTTGTATCAATGTATAGCGAAAGCATCGGGGTTAAAAAAAATATAACTAAAATAAATAATCAAAATTTAAGTCGTATGCTTACTAAAATGGGAATGGAATCGTATGTAAATATTTCTGAAATAACAAGTGATATTATTACTCAATACGTACGTGCACGTTCAAGTGTAAGCTCGTCTAATATGAAAACGCTTTACAAACTTGTTGACGGCAAGATTGAAGCAATTGAATTTGTTGCAGGCGAGGGTATTAGTTTTCTTAATAAGCCTATATCCTCATTAAGAATTAAAAAAGATATACTTATTGCAGCAATTCAGCGCAAAAATAAAACAATATTTCCAACAGGTTCTGACGTTATTAAGGAGCACGATAGGGTAATCATTGTTTCAAAAGATACAAAAATTTATAGTTTAAACGATATTTTATCTTAAGGAGCAGGTATGAATTATAGGTCTGTTTTTTATGTACTCGGTAAAATTATGAATATATTGGCTCTTTTAATGCTTCTGCCGTTATTTGTTTCGTTTTATTATAATATGCAGGGTTTTAAAGAGGCTAAATATATTTCATTTATCATTCCGATAGCTTTATTGTTTTTGCTTGGAATGATTTTAAAATGCTTTAAGCCGTCATCTGTCAAAATATATGCTCGTGAGGGTTTGGTTATTTGCGGTGTCGGTTGGATACTTGTATCGCTTTTTGGCTCGTTGCCTTTTATTATCAGCGGCATAATTCCAAATTTCGTAAATGCATTTTTTGAAACAACATCAGGTTTTACAACAACAGGTGCAACAATTCTTAATAAAATTGAATCTATACCTAAGTCAATTCTGTTTTGGCGCAGTTTTACTCATTGGATTGGCGGTATGGGTATACTTTGTTTTCTTATTGCGGTTGTACCTAAGTCGAACAGTAACTCGATGTATGTTATGAAAGCTGAGGTTCCGGGTCCTACGGCAGGAAAGGTTACGCCAAAAATATCCGAAAGTGCACGATCACTTTATATTATTTATTCCGTAATGACTGTTATTGAAATTATTGTTTTGTTTTTCGGAAGCAGAATAACGGGTGATAACTTAAGACTTTTTGACAGCGTGGTTACCTCATTTGCAACTGCGGGCACAGGCGGCTTCAGCGTTTTGAATAGTTCCATTTTAGGCTATAACAGCAAATTTGTTGAATGGGTTTGCATAATCTTTATGTTTCTGTTTGGCGTTAATTTTAATCTTTATTATTTTCTTTTAACAAAGCGATATAAAGAAGCTTTTATGGACGAGGAATTCAGAACATATGTAATTATAAATGTAACATTTGTTGCCCTTATTACTCTTAATATTATGGGAACTTATCCTCATATTTCAGATGCAATTCGTGATTCATTTTTTGCCGTTAATACTTGTATGAGCACAACGGGTTTCGGTACAGCCGATTTTGATTTGTGGCCGACATTTTCTAAAATTATTCTTTTATTGGCTATGTGCATAGGTTGTTCTGCAGGCTCTACGGGCGGTGGTATTAAGGTCTCAAGGGTTGTTCTTTATACTAAGCAGATATTCAGAGATTTAAGGCTTTCAACTCGACCTAACACGATTATTAAGGTTAGAATGAATAAGCGTGTGGTTGATGATAAGGTAATTAGAGGCGTTAATGTTTATCTTGTAATTTACGTTTCAATCACTGTTATATCAACACTTTTGTTATCTATTGAAGGATATAGCATTACAACCTGCTTTTCCGGTGTTGTTGCTTGCTTTAATAATATAGGACCCGGACTCGAACTTCTCGGCCCTACAAAGAATTTTGATTTCTTAAGTATGGGCTCAAAAATAGTATTGATAATTGATATGCTTGCGGGAAGGCTTGAACTATTCCCGATAATTGTTTTATTCTCACCAAATACTTGGCGCAAAGCGAAATGATGTATAAAAAGAACATAAGAAAAGGCGAAGGAAATTCCTTCGCCTTTATTAGTCTTATTTTTAATTACTTATTATTATTTAAGCCTGATGGTCTTTTGCTTCTTGTTCTGCAAGTCTTTGTGCACGTTTTTCAGCAAGTTCAATAATCATTTGTTGCTGAAGATCACCGTGGATAGGATAAATAATAAACGAAACACCGTAAAGTCCTCTCGCAAGAGCAGGGAGGATACAGAATACTGCCCAAATACCGTTAAGCATAGTTGGGTCGGTTTGAGGAACAGCGTTGCCAAGTGAGTCGGTAAGAGGAACATAATTAATCCAAGTAAGTACCATACCCGAAAGCCAACCGGTTACTGATGTGTCAATTTTGACGAAATAGCCCTTAACTGTAGTAACAAGAGCTTCGTTTCTGAGGCCGTGCTTCCATTCCATATAATCAAGCGCTTCGGCTGTAACAATTTGACCGCTTACATTAAGTATTTTATTAGGAAGACCGCAAATGGTAAGACCGAAGATAACCCAAATAAGGTTAAATATGTAATGGTCTTTAAAAGTTTGACCAAATGGGTGGAAACCTACAAAGAAAAGGGTCATATACGCAAAGAAGCCAAACAAACCCGCAATTATTGATGTAGCTCTTGCGCCCCATTTTTTTACCATTTTAGCTGCAATAGGAACCATAATGTAGTTTGGAATACCTGTAAACAAGCCGCAAATGGTTTGGTTAAGGAGTGAACCGGTGTTGTTAAGCCAGAAGTACGATTCCGATGAACCTCCGACAGACTTGAAAGAGTTGAAGAAATTAGCAAGAATAACAGCCAAAAGAGGTCTGTTAGTAATAATATTCTTAAGTGATTCGAGAACTGATGTTTCTTTGATTTCCTCACGGCTCATAAGAGGAACACGTTCCCTCATATTAAAGAAGCCAAATACTGCAAAGACCGCAGCAAGGATAAGCATAAAGTGAGCAAATCCCGAATAAACGCCTTCCATTGTAATACTCTTATTAATTTTTGGTAAAAGAGTTACAAGAACAGGAACGAGTGACGGAAGCCATGTGCCGAAAAGTTCAAAAAATTTCGTTATAGTGATAAGATCGTTACGTTCGTCTGTATTAGGGGTAATATTATAAATCATAAGATTCCAAGCGCCGAAGTAACTCATACCTAAGCCGTAAATAACAATTGCAATAGCAGCCCAAACTATTTTGCTTGTAGCACTTATATTGGGAGCCGTAAACATCATTGCACCGCCGACAAGCCATAACGGAAGCGGTATAATAAAGAAAGGTCTGATTCTGCCCCAACGTGTACGTGTTCTGTCGATAATTAAGCCTGAAATAGTATCGTCTACCGCATCATATATTGAAGCAAAGAGATTGATGTTTGCGTATGCGGTTGAGTTAAGCTTTAAGAATTGAATCATAAAGAATTCTTTAAACGCATCAACAAACTGTGTTAAATTCTTTTGACCGAAATTTACAAGCACATACGCTGCAATTTCTTTTGGTGTTAGGTAACGCTTATGGGTATAGGCAAGCTTGTCAAGCTCATCCATTTCCTCCTGCGTTAATTCGTCTGCAAGTGTTTCTTCTGCCAAATTATTCCCTCATTTCTTAAGACACAAAGTCTTTGAAAATATAACACTACTATACTAACATATCATACATTCTAAATCAATACTTTTTTATATTAATTGGTATAAATATTTAAAGAAATTAGAAATAATTTATTTGTATTTTCAATTAATCATTGACAATTAGTGCTAATCAATATAAAATAGTTTAAGTAAGTAACTTTGAAAGGGGTACACATTTATGGCAAGTACCTGTCCTAATTGCGGCAAAAAATTACATTTTTGGAACGTTAAAGCAGAGTGCTCCTCTTGCGGTGTTTCAATTCCTAACTATAATTGGCAGGAAAGATTGGAAGAGGATAGTGATAAGGCTGAAAAGCAATTTGCGGTTTTTTACAAATCGCTTAACAGAATAGCTTATTCTATTTGGGGAACAAAGCTAAGAATTGTAAGGCTTGTATTAACATTTTTACCTGCAATCGGTTTTATACTTCCTTGGGCTGATTTTAAAAGCGATGGCGCACATTTCACGTTGACAATTTGAACATTATTTAATAAAAATAATTCGCTTGTTGACTTTTTTAAAAGCTTCTTTGGCAATGCAGGTTTATATATGTCTAATATGAAGTTTGAAGGTTACAGCGGTCCGCTTACATTTGCTTGCTTGGGATATTTATTTTTTGTACTCAGTGCATTATTTATTATAATTGCTTTTTTGATGACAATTATACTTTGTAAAAAACCAAAAACAAAGGCTATGGTCGGACTTGACATTGTTTCAATCCTTTTTTCTGTAGCAGCTGTGATTATGTTTGTTATGTCCGGCTCACTTGCAGGTCAGGTAACCGCATTCAATTTCGGTGATATGGCTGTCATTAACGGCAGTGCTTCTCTTGCATGGGGATATATTGTTGCCGTTGTACTTTTGCTTGTAGCTACAGGCATTAATATTGCTGTTGCTAAAGCTCCTGCTAAAAGCGACGAAACCCTTGAGGAAGAAAGACTTGCACGTAAGGCAGCAAAAGATGAGAAAGAAAGGCAGAAGGAAATCGAAAGAGAAAAGAATCGTGAGGCTTCTGAAAAAGCTGCTAAAGAGGAAGAAAAAAAGCGAGTTGAAGAGGCTAAAGCAAAGCTTGCAGCCAAAGCTGCAAAGAGAAAAAAATAAATCATTTTTAATTTGTTTCGGAGTAAGGCTTATGCATTACTCCGTTTTTTCTTGACCTATTGAATTGTATTTGATATAATTAAAATATATTATTTTAACTTTGTGAGGATCAGCGAGATTATGGAAGAAAAAGAATTACAAACAACTGAAAAAGCTGTTAAGGCTAAAAAGAAAATGGAACCGAAAAAGAAAAAAATAACAATTGCCGCAGTAATTGTAGGAATTATTGCCGTTATTGCAATTTTAATCGGTATAAATCAAACTGCAATTATGTCTGATATCAACTATGCCTTTATGCCGAAAAGTATTACACCTACTGTTGACGGCGTTCAGGTAGAGTTTTTTGTTTATAAAAATAAGGATTTCAATCAATTCAAGGATAAAAATACACCGCTTAAAGCTTTTGGCTACTATTATATAGATGAAAACGGTAAGAAGGTAGACTTAAGCTGGGATAAAGCTTATACAGGCTCAAAAGGCACTAAATTCACACCAAATGTTTGGTTTATGATTCAGTCAGGGCAAAAGTTGTCGAAGTTTAAGGGTGTATCTTCAAAGGTTATTCCTATAATCGTACTTGTTGTCGTTGTTTTGCTGATTTATCTTTGGTTTAGAAGTTGGTGTAAAAGAGAAGACGCAAGAATGGAAGCTATGTATGGTAAAAAAGAGGATAGGCACAAAACCGGCAATAAAAAGAAAAAAACAAAATAATTAGCATCTTAAGGGGTTTTTATGAGCTACGATATGTTGTTTTCGCCTATGAAAATAGGTAATGTTGAAATTAAAAACAGAATAGTTATGGCGCCGATGTGTATGGGCTTTGGTCAATATAATGGCTGCGCTACCGAAACTATGATGGATTATTACGAAGAACGTGCCAAGGGCGGAGTAGGTCTTATTTTTACAGAGATTACTCGAATTAATGATATTACAGGTGCATCCTCATTCGGTCAACTTGGTATGAGCCATGATTATCAAATTCCGGCGCTTCGTGAAATGGCTGATAGGATACATAAGCATAACTGTAAGATTATGGTTGAGCTTCATCATCCGGGCAGGCAAAATCTCGGTTTGATGATAGGCACTGTACCGATTTGCAACATAGGCAGTAAGCTTATGGGTAATCTATATACCAAAATATTAACACAAGCAGTAATTCCGCAAGGTAAAAAGCTTCAGGATAAGCATATAGTTCCACGAACTGTTGCGCCGAGTAAGTGCGAACGCAGTAAAATGAGCGACAGCGTTAATCGTGAACTTTCAGTTAATGAAATAAAAAGAATTATCTGCCAATTTATTGAGGGCGCTGTAAGAGTTAAAAAAGCAGGGTGTGACGGTGTTGAACTTCATGCTGCCCACGGTTATTTGATTCAACAGTTTTTATCGCCAAATACAAATAAGCGTACTGACAAATACGGCGGAAGCTTAGAAAACAGAATGAGATTTTTGCTTGAAATTATTGACGGTATTCGTTCAAATTGCGGTAAAGATTTTCCGATTGTAGTTCGCCTCACGGTTGATGAAATGTATTCCGAAATTGGTCAAAACGGCAAGGGCTACAATTTAGAAGAAGGAATTAAAATGGCTAAAATCCTGAGTGATAAAGGCATTGATGCCATTGATGTTTCCTCTGCTGCTTATGATACATTTAATTATTGGCTTGAACCTACCACATTTACTCCGGGTTGGAGAAAATATCTTGCAAGCGAGGTAAGAAAGGTTGTTGATATTCCTGTTATAGCCGCTAACCTCATTCGTTCACCTAAACAGGCTGAAATGCAACTTGAAGAGGGTACACAAGATTTTATTTCACTCGGTAGGCCTCTTATCGCTGACCCTCATTGGCCAAACAAGGTCAAAAGCGGTAATGAAAATCTTATTAAACGTTGCGTTTGTTGTTTATATTGCTTTGAGAGTATGATGAAAGGAGCATATAAATATACTCACGGTAATTGCTCGGTTAATCCTTTTGTAGGCAGAGAAAATGTAAGCCTTAAGCAAAACGGTAACGGCAGAAAAGTTCTCATTATCGGTGCAGGATGCGCCGGATTAACTGCTGCTGAGCTTCTTTCAAAGCGTGGTTTTGATGTTACTGTTCTTGAAAAAGAAAGCAAACAAGGCGGTCAGCTCAATTTAGCAAGCAAACCGCCTCATAAAGAAAAAATTAATTGGGTTTGCGAGGATTTACTTTCAAACGCAATAAACAGCGGTGCAAAAGTATTATTTAATACAAAAGCTGATAAAGATATTATTTCTTCTTATTCGCCTGAAATTGTTATTACTGCAACAGGCGGAAATGCAATTCATCCTAAATCATTTAACGGCGACAATGTTGTTACGGTTACTCAAGTTCTTAACGGCAGTATTGATATTAGTAATAAAAAGGTTGCTGTTATAGGCTCAGGTATGACAGGTCTTGAAACAAGCGAACTTCTTGTATCTAAGGGTAACAAGGTGACTGTTGTAGAAATGGCTGATAAAATAGCGCCGGGGGCATGGTTTCAACAGCTTGATGATGCTTTGCCTGTTCTTGAAAAAGCAGGAACTGAATTTTTAACATCCCATAAGCTTCTTTCTGTTTCTTCAAGCGGAATTGAACTTGAGAATTTGAAAGAAAGAAAAGCAGTTGCGATTAAAGTTGATTTAGTTGTTTTATCACTTGGCGTAAGAAGTGATAATTCGCTTTACAATGATATTAAAAACTCAGATTCTTATAAAGTATATAATATTGGCGACAGCAAGAAAATCGGTAGGATTGCAAACGCAACAGAGTCTGCATATCAGTTGGTGATGAATATTGAATAATATTTTTTATCGCCCGTCTGCAAGACAACTGTTAAGGCAAAAGCTTGATGAAATAAGCGTTAAGATCGAGGATAATCTTGATATTGATTTCAGCCATGTAAGTAAAAGAATTGATAATATTGAGGATTTTAATACTATCATTCTTGACCCATTTTTATCCGGCGAAAAGCTGTTTTATCGTGGTGAGCGTATTAACGACCCAAACCGTCGCCTGCTTCCGACTTTTTACAGAGAACAAAAATTTGCACTTGAAAATTCAGACCTTGGTATTAAGCATATTAATTCGGACTTTATTTTTGATTATTATAAATCTCTTGGCGATTTTGTTTATGTATTTAACAAGACAATGGGTAATGCAAGTACCGAACACCTGTATGAGATTTCCGCTTTTGCGCAGCACTATTATCATTTGTCGCCGCTTATCGATTTCACTAAAAGTTTATATCCTTCACTGTCATTTGCATTAAAAGACAGAACTTATTTTGACGATGATATTGTTTTATATGTCTTAAAACTTCGAGATATGGACGATTATGCAAGTGATATTCAGGTTGCTGATAAATGGCTTAATGAACTTAATGTTTACGTAAGCTATTTTGACGAAACAAGTGTAAAAAAATCTATTAAGGAACTTATTGAAAACAAGAAGGTGTCAATCTCTTCAGACTTTAGAAAGCATCTTGATTCTATTGCGTCAAATGCTGCTCCGAAAGCTAAGCTTATTGATGTTCCGACTAACACACGAATGAAATTTCAACAAGGCGTATTTATGCTTTTGACTGATTTTCAACTTTTCAATGATACATATCTTACGAAAAATATTCGTGACTCTTTTGAAATTAATAAGTATATTATAGATAAGGAAATTTGTCCTTTTTTAGTTAATATGGTTAAAAGTGAAGCACCTTGGTATACTTACGAAAATCTTATGGATATCGAATCAGCTTTTAAAAGCACCGTTTATAAAAAATAAAATGAAAAGTTCTCAAAATTGACCCGTTTGGCTAATTGTTAGATTTTTGTTTAACATTTTGTGTTGGGTCAAAGTGAGAACTTTTCTTTTATATCTTTACTTTTATATTTCGTTGATATATAATAATGTCAATATTTTGATAAAAGGCGGTGAAATCTTGAGAATTAAGAAATTTGTAATGTCGCAATCAC
>ENA-UOJG01002941-UOJG01002941.1-human-gut-metagenome-genome-assembly--contig:-C47-NODE-2941-length-13179-cov-4.725846_pt1 | contig 13179 bp, 7 predicted proteins | sample MGYA00242340_ERZ723887 | MGnify/ENA metagenome assembly ERZ723887 | reverse complement strand
TACAAATTAAATTATAATCAGACAATTTATGTTGTATTCTAAAATTGTTATATCATGCTTTTTATTTTTCACACAATACAAGAAATTCATATAACATAGCCTATGCCTGAATTGCATCCAGTGCCTCCCTGACATTTGCCACCCCGATCAGCTTCATTGCATACTTCTTCCCTACAGAAGGAAGGGATACTTTTGGCAGAATGCATACTTCAAAACCAAGTTTGGCTGCCTCTGCCACACGTTGTTCTGCCATGCTTACACCACGCACTTCCCCGCTTAATCCCACCTCGCCAAAACAGATGGTCTTCTCATCAATCGTCAGATCCAGTTTGCTTGACATAATGGCAAGCACAATTCCCAGATCAATTGCCGGTTCATTCATACGGATTCCGCCCGCGATATTTACATAAGCATCACAATCCGACAACTGCATTCCAATACGTTTTTCCAAAACTGCCATCAGCAGATTCACGCGGTTAAAGTCCGTTCCGGTCGCAGTTCTCCTCGGATTGTTGAAATAGCTGTGACAGATCAGCGCCTGAATTTCCAAAAGAATCGGACGGGTACCCTCGATGGAACATGCCACGACAGAACCGGAAGCATCCTTTGGTTTGCCGCTGAGCATATACTCGGACGGATTCTCCACCTCAACCAGTCCCTCTGTGCGCATCTCAAAAACACCGATCTCGTTCGTGGAGCCAAAACGGTTCTTCACGCCACGCAGAATCCGGTAGCTTTCATGACGGTCTCCTTCAAAATAAAGAACCGTATCCACCATATGTTCCAGTACACGTGGACCTGCCACGACCCCTTCCTTTGTCACATGCCCGACAATAAAGATCGAGATATCCATTCCTTTTGCGATCTGCATAAGAACACCTGTAGACTCACGCACCTGTGACACGCTGCCGGGCGCCGAGGAAACGTTTTCGTTATACATGGTCTGGATACTGTCGATCACCACAATCTGTGGCTTATTCCGTTCAATTACCGTGCGTATGGTGTCCAGACTGGTCTCACACAACAGTTCCAGATGATCACTGAACGTGCCAATCCGCTCTGCACGCAGTTTGATCTGCTGCAGGGACTCTTCCCCGGACACATACAGTACCGAAAGATTCTGCCCGGACAGATTCCGGCAGACTTGTAATAAAAGCGTTGATTTACCGATTCCCGGATCTCCTCCAACCAGAACGAGGGAGCCTTTTACAACTCCCCCGCCCAATACACGATCCAGCTCCGGCATGGATGTGGAAATCCGCTCCTCATCCGATGTCTTTATTGCAGAAAGCGGAACAGGCTTCGCTTCTGTCGCTGGTTTTATTTTTCCGGAAGTACTGAGTGCTTTCCGGTCCACCAGTTCCTCTACGAACGTGTTCCACTCTCTGCATGCCGGACACTGGCCCATCCATTTGGATGATTCATATCCGCAATTCTGGCAAAAAAACGCACTGGTTTTTGCTTTTGCCATATATTATCTCTTTTCTACGCGGATTGCTACCGCATCTGCTCCTTCTAATTCTACGCTCAGGCTTAATTTGCCTCCAAGATTGGTCTTCATTGTTCCTGCAGACTTGCCATCGATATCAATCTCGTACTCTGTCTCTTCTGCCAGCTCCAATGTGATCTGTGCATCTTCCGGTCCCTCTACCGTAAAGCTGACAGTATTCTCATCCTCTGTAAAATTGGTGACAGCTGTACCCGGTACAGATTCATATACAAACAGTCCGTTACGCTCCAGCTTTGTAATCTCCTTGAACGTTTTTACTTTGTATTTATCTCCATGAAATTCGTAGTTATCAAGCTTTGCTTTCGCTCCCAGAGTGTAATCGCCGAAACTAAGGGTTCCGTTTCCTTCCGTACGAATTAATTCACTGATTGCAGCCATGATTTTTCCTCCTGTGTGGTTGATTATTTGGTTCTTAAATTATATCACTTTTTATCTTTTGATACAATGATTTCCTTGTTCTTCGTCGTCACGATCACACGGTCTTTCGCATGGATTTCTCCACGGATCAGTGCGTCTGCCAAACGGTCTTCCACCTCATCCTGCAGTTTTCTGCGCAGAGGTCTGGCACCGTATTTGCGGTCATACGCTTTTTCAACAATAAATTCCTTTGCAGCTTCCCGTACCACCAGATCGATCTGCAACTGTTCCTTACAGCGTTTCTGTAAATCACGCACCATAATGCCGATGATTTTTTTCATATCGTCTTTGTTCAGCGCACGGAATACAATTGTCTCATCAATACGGTTTAAAAACTCCGGTTTAAAAATACGTTTGACTTCTTCCATCACGCTGGCTTTCATCCGCTCGTGATCCTGCTTTTCATCTTCTTTTGCACCAAAGCCAAGCTTCTTCGGCTCGATGATCGACTGTGCGCCCGCATTACTGGTCATGATGATAATGGTATTCTTGAAATCTACTTTGCGTCCCTGGGAATCTGTAATATGCCCGTCATCCAGCACCTGAAGTAAGATGTTAAACACATCCGGATGGGCTTTTTCAATTTCATCAAACAAAATCACAGAAAACGGATTTCTGCGGACTTTTTCAGAAAGCTGTCCTCCATCCTCATGGCCCACATATCCTGGCGGGGAGCCAATCATTTTGGATACACTGTGCTTTTCCATATACTCCGACATATCTACCCGGATCATGGATTCCTCGTTGCCAAACACAGCCTCTGCCAGTGCTTTGGAAACTTCCGTCTTTCCGACACCGGTTGGTCCCAAAAACAGGAACGAACCGATCGGACGCTTCGGGTCTTTGAGTCCCACGCGACCACGGCGGACAGCCTTGGAAACTGCAGATACTGCTTCTTCCTGTCCAATCACGCGCTTGTGCAGTGTTTCTTCCAGTTTCTGCAGACGGGATGCCTCGCTTTCTGTCAGACGGCTGACCGGAATCTTTGTCCATCCAGCCACCACATCGGCAATCTCATTTTCGCCCACCACCGGAACTTTGTTTTTGGATACGCGGCGGTTCTTTTTTTCGAGTTTTTCCCTGGATGCCTGCAGGTTCTCCCGTGTCTCTTTCCATGTGCGGGCTTTCTCGATATCTCCCTCCTGCAGCGCATGTTCCATATCCAGTTCCGTCTGATGGATCTCACGGTTTAACTGCATCATCTCATCCGATCCATGCATCATTCCAAGCCGTGCTTTTGCAGCTGCCTCATCCATCAGATCAATCGCCTTATCCGGCAGAAAACGGTCATTGACATAACGGGCAGATAAACGCACGGATGCTTCCACTCCCTCATCCGTAATCTGCACATGATGATGCTTTTCATACAGCTTTCGCAGCCCTTTTAAAATCTCAATGGATTCTTCCTCTGTCGGTTCCTCCACCTGTACCGGCTGGAACCGCCGCTCGAGTGCTGCGTCTTTTTCAATATACTTGCGATACTCTTCGATCGTGGTTGCACCGATCACCTGCACATCTCCGCGTGCAAGTGCCGGTTTTAAAATATTGGACGCATCCAGTGCACCTTCTGCTCCACCTGCGCCAATAATCGTGTGCAGTTCATCAATAAACAGCAGCACGTTCCCAGCCGTTTCCACTTCATTTATCACTTTTTTAATACGGTCTTCAAATTCCCCGCGGTATTTGGATTTTGCAACGAGTCCGGACATGTCCAGAGATACCAGACGTTTATCTGCCACAATATCCGGTACGTTTCCGTTTACCAGACTCTGTGCAATTCCTTCAACGATCGCTGTCTTACCGACACCCGGCTCTCCGATCAGACACGGATTATTTTTGCCTCTGCGGCACAGGATCTGGATCACCCGTTCGGTTTCCTTTTCCCTGCCAATTACTGGGTCTAACCGTCCGGCCCGCGCCATAGCTGTCAGATCGCGGGAATACTGATCGAGCGTAGGGGTAAGTGTTGCCTCCTCATTTCTTCCACGCTGGATTTCTTCCCGGTACTGTGCCGGGTCCTCTCCCATCGCAGCAAGAATATCCACAAAAAGTTTCTGTGGGTTGGCTCCCATTGTATTTAAAAGCCGGGAAGCTGCACAATCCCCCTCTTTTATGATGGCAAGCAGCAGATGTTCGGTTCCGATCCGTTCACTGTCAAAACGGTCTGCCATCTCCCTGGCACGATCCAGCACCATCTGGGTACGCGGAGAATATCCGTCACGGTCTGCCACCGTCACCTCCTCACCTGCCGCAACCAGTTCATCAATCAGCTTAAGCAGCGCTTCCAGTTCCACATTATTGGCTGTCAGTACTTCTGCTGCTACACCGGTTCCTTCCTTGAGCAACCCCGCCAGAATATGTTCGGTTCCGACATAGTTGCAGCCGGACGAACGGGAAAGGCGGTTCGCATAATTCAGAGCTTTTTTCGCCTTATCTGTATATGGAATCAAAATTTATACCTCCTGTTACAATTCTACAAATCAATAAATTCGATATCGTCATCGGTATCTTTTTGGGTTGTTTTCTTCTTTCTTCCGAGCATGGAGCTTCGAACTTCTTCTGCCAGTTCTTTCTGCAGCATGATATCTTCATCATCTGCATCCCGGTAATGGTCCTCCCGCTTCTCCCGCTCTTTTTCCCTGTCATCGGTATCTTCTTCCGGATCATCCAGGTCATCCTCCAGATTATCGTCCAGATCATCCTCAATACCCTCTAACAGTTTATGCATAAATCCGCCTTTTTTGCGGAATGTTTCCTTTCCGTAACGCTTGGATATCCCGGTGTCATCCGGATCATCCGTTTCATACAGTTTTTAATCGTCCTCATCATCGTCATCGTCATCGTCGTCATCATCATCGTCATAAAAATCATCATAAGGATCGTCATCATCTTTTTTTCTTTTGACGATCAGAACCACTATGATAATCAGAAGAATCAGTACAACCACAACGAACGCACAGAGAATCAGCCGCATCTGGCTTTCCGTACTCTGGAACAGGCCCGTTTCCCCTTCCTGGGTAGAAGCTTCTGCAGATGTTGTCTCTTCCCCTATGGTATGCTTATACTGGTTATAGTTCATACATACAAACGGATAAATTTCTTCCGGATCATCCAGATCCAGCATATACAAAGCACCGTTTTGTCCGTTTTCATCCACCAGATACAAAAGTCTCAGCGGTGTGTCTATTCCGTCTTTGCGCATGCACGGATACTGATTTTCCCACAAAGTCACTGTATCTTTGACAAAGCCATCCAAAACATAGCGATCCGGAATACTGTCTGTCAGATAGAGATTTGTTTCGTCAATCGTAAAATACTGCTGCCCGTCTGCCGGAGCCTGTGTCTCTCCTTTTTGCTGTGTATCCTGTGATTCCTGCTGCGCAGCTCCTCTGGTCACCTGAATGGTATAGGTCTTTTTCACACCATTTTCCGCCTGCACGACGATCTGAACTTTATTTACACCAGTTTTCAGTTTGTCTGCCCCACTGACCGAGATCACAGATGCCTTAGCATCATTTGGCTGTGCGCTGACTGCCAGCGATGTCACCTGATCTCCCACTTTTGCCTGATATTCGGTAACTTTCGACTGAAATTCCGGAGAAAGGGTTCCTTCGGAAATCGTCAGGGATGCCAGCGTATTGTCTTTTGATTTGTCATCTGCTGCCGCTGCCGCATTTTCAACAGCTACAGATACACTTGCACCTCCCACATCCACGCGGTCCCCTTCCTGATTGCCCGCAGATGGTGCGGATGCGGCAAAACTTGCAGTTCCCGCCGCATCTGCTTTAAATTTAACAGTTCCGCTTGCACGTTTGTTTCCGGAACCGTAACTTCCCAGAGTCATAGAAACCGTGCCTGCATTTACACTGGTTTCCGCTGTTGCTGACTGATAAGTAAAAAGATCTTTGGAATATGTCAGATTTACCGTTCCCGTCACCCCTGCCGGAAGTGTCACTGTCACTGCCAGAGTATCTCCTATTTTCACGGATCTGGCGCTTAAAGCAATGATCATGCTCTCTGCCTGTGCATGCACATCCGGTGTCATGATACAACTGATCAGAAATACCAATGCCAGTACCACTCCCAGTATCCGTTTTCCTTTTGCTTTGCTTTTTTGTCTCATATGTTCTGCCTTTCTTTTACTGCTGAATGGTGATCTTCCCCTGAAGATGTTTGTTCAGATATACCAGATCAAGCACATTGACCCCGTCTTTTTTGCGGTTTGTATCTGCGGCCTTAAGATAACATCCGGTAAGCTTTTGGGTACCATTCAGATGCCTGTTCAAACGGTTCAGATCTGTTTTGTTGATCTTTCCATCTCCGTTTACATCTCCATAAATCACAAGCGTATAGGAAGAAACTTTCTTGTTTTTGCTGTCATACACCTGCAGAACATTGCCGGTTGAAACGATTCCGGTAACACTCTTTTTGGATGCACTGAACAGTTTGACCGTTCCCGCGGTCACTTTAAGTTTTTTCAAAAATGTTGCCGCCTTTGTTCCCGGCGCAATCCCCGTAACCATTTTGTTTTTCAACTGATATGTTTTCGAAGTCACGGAAGTCTTCTCGGTCTCTGCCGCTGCACCAGCTTTCTTTACAATGGTAAGCGTATAGGTTTTGGATGCTCCGCTCTCCGATTTGCAGGTAACTTTACACGTATTGGTTCCCGTCTGAAGTTTTTTTGTGCCGGTTCCCGTCACAGAAGATTTCGCAGCTACCGGTGATGCACTTATGGTAACGGAGGAAACTTTGCCGTCCACGACGAGGGAATACGAAGTCGTGTCTCCGCGAAATACCGGTGTCAGTGTCTGTCCGGTTACGCTGAGCGATTTCAGATAGTTATTCGGATTTCCACTGGCTGTAAATGTCTCTGCAGATGCCGGCATACCGGAATAAACCGGAATACGGAATACAAATGCCTGCTGCTTGTCCGCATACCCCTGTCCAAGCTTTCTGCCCTCGTTGTAAGCAGCCGCAAGGTTTGCCATATATTGGTGGCTGTACAGATTCTTCTGATTCACTACATTAAACTTCTGGAAATACAACGTATCCTGGCCCACACCAATGTAGTTTTTCGCCAGAATTTTTGCTCCTCCTTCGAGCGCTGCATAACGGGTATTCCATCCCGCTTTTTTTGCATATGCCAGTCCGTTTTTGATGACCAGTGTGGAGGTAATGCCCGCTGCCCCCACATTAAAATAGTTATAGTACCCCTTATAACCGCTATAAGTTCCGGAAATCAGGGAACTGGTTCCTTTTAACCCCTGCTCCTGGCGCACTCTCGATGCAAGATGATATGGGCTGACCCCGGTTTCCTCACCGATATCCATAAATGCCTGCGCATAATCCAGCGTAGATCCATCGCTGTCCTCAACCGTATTCTCCATAAAGGTTCCTTTCAGAATAGAAGAAACTCCCTGCTTGGTCTGCACCTTGCTGAAACTTAAACTTTCAAATTGAAAAATATCGGTCTCATTGAGAAAATTCCGCGGATCTAAATAATAGGCGATATATTTAGAATTGGCACCGACCCATGAAGATCCGTCATAGACCGTCCACACATTGGTGGTCCAGTCATATGCACCGTCTGCGGTGGATTTGGTTGCGTCATTTCCGGTCTTCGGAACAAGATTGACTCCGTTTACGCTCTCTTTGCTGACCACGGTATTCCAGTCAAGCCCGGTCTTAACCGCCTGAAACTGCCACTGCGGATATGCTGTGTGAAGCGCGGAAAGTGCACTGATGTAACTATCCGGAAATCCTGCCGCACGCAGCTGCACGGCATAACTGCTGGCTGCTGCATCTGTACGCACACTGACTCCGGCAAGTGTTCCTGTTATAAGAATTGCTCCGCAAAGCAGAGCACTCAAAAAGCGTTTTATCTTTCGCATATTCTTCCTCACCTGTTATGATCTGACTGCGCGGCATCCCAAATGCAGTGCAGTCTTTCTGTATCATTATATAGAAAAAGCATATCTGCGTCAATTCTGTGCGTTGTTCTTTTTGTTCCGGGTACAGTTACTCTCCTTTATGATATAATGCGGACGTCTTTTGACTTCCATATAGGTTTTTGCAATATACTGTCCCATAATTCCCATACAAAACAGCTGGATTCCGCCAATGCATGTCACGATACATACCAGCGACGGCCAGCCGGCAACCGGATCCCCGAATACCAATGCGCGTACGATTTCCGCGATGATTGCAATAAAAGAAACCACGGTGAGCACCAGCCCCAGATACGAGGAAATCTTCAGCGGAACATCCGAAAAATTGATAATCCCATCAAACGAATAGCGCACAAGTTTCCAGAAACTCCACTTGGTTTCTCCCGCAGACCGTTCTACATTTTGAAATTCCAGCCATTTGGTATCATATCCGACCCAGGCAAAGATTCCCTTGGAAAACCGGTTGTATTCGCTGACGGAAAGAATGGAATCTACCATTGCACGGTTCATCAGACGGTAATCCCTTGCCCCATCTGCAATCTCAATGTGGGAAAGTTTCCGCATAACTTTATAAAACATGCGTGCAAAAAACGAACGAATCTTCGGCTCTCCCTGCCGGTTCACCCGCCGGGTTGCCACATTGTCACAGTCTCCGGCTTCTAACATCGCAGCCATCTGTGGCAAAAGAGTGGGCGGATCCTGCAGATCCGCATCCATCGTCGTCACATAATCCCCCTTTGCATAGGACAATCCTGCCAGCAGCGCCGCTTCTTTTCCAAAATTGCGGGAAAAAGAAAGATAGTGCACGCGCTCATCTTCTGCTGCAAGTTCCCGGATCTTTTGCAGTGTTGCATCCTTCGATCCGTCATTGACAAATAAATATTCAAAATCATAATCGCCCATTTCCCGTGTCACGCGGTTTAATTCCCGGTACAAAATCTGCAGAGATTCCTGCTCATTGTACATCGGTACGACGATGCTGATGCATTTTTTCCCCATATTTCCCCCTTATCTTATATCTTATCCACATACTAAACAGGAATAACAGAAGCGCAGCTATGCTGATGGCAGCTCCGATCTGTACGCCCGGTGTGGTATAACGCAGCTCGATCTTATGCGTTCCTTCTTTTAAGTGTACACCAATGAGTGCATCCGCGAAAGGCTTTATTTTCGTCTTTTTACCGTCTACATACAGACTCCAGCCCTCATCTGCCGGCACTGACAGAATCAGTCTTCCCGCCTGCCTGACATCGATACTTCCAACGATCCTGCGATCTGTCATTTTTTCGAGTGACATGGTCTGTTCGCTGAGCGTCTCATACGCGGTGCACATGGCCTTGAAATTCAGGCGGTACACATGGTATTCGATCGTTTCTGCATTGAGATTGGTAATATGGACCTTTGTTCCGGCTTTGCACTCTCCCAGATCCAGCAGATAGCGGTGGGTGGTCTTTCCATACTGCTGCGTCCATCCGTCATCTCTTGATACTGTCAGGGAATCCGCATTGCAGGTCACATAATCCGCATAATAATATCCATCCTCGGAAATATCAATTGTCGTATCCCCGGCTGCCTGCGACTGTGTACAGGTTGCCGGATAAAGCATGTCTCCTTTTGCTCCCAGCTGCTGTGCCAGGGAATTCAGGGAACCGATCCTATCAAGCATGGAAGATTCCCAGCCTTTTATTGCCTTCTCGCTCATCATATAGCCAAGTGGCAGGCAGTAGTTATTCCGATAAAGATAATTTCCATTGCTGCTTCCCACAAGTGTCCGCAGTGGACTTTCATCCACCGGATTAGAGGAAAGCATATACTTCACCGAAAACATGGCTGACGGAAGCGGGGAAGCACCATTGTAACAGTAGAAATTTTTTCCGCCCTCCATATACAGGCTCTGGAAGAGATGGCTGACATCCAGATTCATCAGGGAGGAAAATATGGTTGCCGAACGGTATCCGTACAGGCTGTCATCGTTTTTGGTTTTCCGCCCACTGTCCTCCACCCGGTAAAATCCATCATTTCCGTTATCCTCTTTTGCCTGTTGCAGCAGATCTTCGTAGTACCCCTGTTTATCCGTATATGCCACGCGGCTGGTAACGCCAAGCCCGGTTACCGCCATATTGACTGCCAGTTCTGCAATGGCAACACAAAAGGCAGCTTCCCGCAGGGCTATCCGCATTTTCTTCGGGGCAATTTTAAGCAAAAGAAGCAGGATTCCATAAACTAGGATAAACAGCATGGTAATAACTACAGCCATGTACTCCGTCACCAGTTCATCCCCGTAATATCCGGAGAGAACCATCAGTGTCAGTGCTGCAAGCACTGCTATGATGATATGCCAGCGTCTGGTTCCTTTCCATTTGCGGATCGTTGCAAATCCCATGACCAGAAGCACAAAAATGTAAAGGAATGACTGTCTGCCCGGCAACGCCTGCGGAAAATGCATACCATGCCAGATATAATCCAGCTGATTATCCGCAAAGCTCACAAGGAAAAAGACAAGCATCAGCATACGCGGAACTTTTTCCTTCCAGGAGATTCTGCGGTTCAGCACATACAGCCATACTAGTACCAGGGTAAATGCCCCGGCATACAGATTCGGCCAGTGATCATTTCCCGTATAACTTGTAGTGACGGCTGCCGCACGCCCCAGCTCCGCAATAACAGAAAAATACCACTCCAGCGTTTTCGGAAAGCTGTCTTCAGCAGACCCGGAAGCAGAAAGCACGGCGATCTCCGGCAATAGCAGTACCATCAAGACAGACCCTGCCAGCAGGGAATACCATGCGAACCGTAAAAATGCTTTCAGTTTTCCTCCTTTCTGCGTAAAAAAGAGAAGAATAAAATAAAACACCAGAAAGATGCAGATCATGATGGAAATGTAATAATTTGCAAACACCGACAATGCAAGTGTCACAAAATACAGTCCCGGTTTCTGCTCCCGTACCAGTTTTTCCAGTCCCACCATGATCAGAGGAAAAAGAAGGATGCAGTCCATCCACATGATATCCCAGCTGTAGGCTGCCACAAATCCGGACAATGCATATGCCGTAGAAAATACAAGTGCCGGAATCACCTGATTTTTATGGAGTTTTGAGTCTTTTCCAATCAGATGAAAATGATATTTTAAAAATAAGAAAAAAGTCAGTCCGCACAGGGCAATCTTTGCCAGCACCAGTATCGTCATAAACTCGATCACATAATGTTTCGGGCAGAGCACGATCAAAAAATTAAGCGGACTCGCCAGATAATAGGCATACAGGGAAACAAAATCCGATCCCAGTCCCAGGTTCCAGGAATACTGCAGACTTCCGCCGGTTCTTAATTTATGAAGAAACTCTGTAAAAAACGGACAGTACTGATGATACATATCGATATGCAGAATACAGTTATACCCGAAAGGATATACCCCGTTTCCGATACAGATGACCACACAGATTATAAATGGCATAAGAAATGCCATCACATAAGGAAATGACCGGTGCGACACCATCCGCGAAATCATTTTTTTCATGTTCTTACTCATCCTTTTCCTTGTTTTTTTCAAACAACTGATAATACTGAAGCTTCTTGTAAGTCTGAAGCTGTTTTTCATCGGCTCCGATCCCTTTTGTCTGCCCCGCTGCAGAGATCACCGGGTAAGTTTTGCTCAGACTTAAGAGGTAATTCTGGTATGCATTCGTCGGCACTCCTGCTGCGGTAAGTACCTGCGCCGCAAGATAATTCAGACTCGTATTTTTATCTTTCGCTCCCTCGATCCCATAATTACTCCACACCAGATAAGGTACGAGATAACGTTTTTGTGTCTCTGCCTGTGCCCCGTTTTCCACGACAGAAGCCACTGTATCATTCGGCTGATGATCCCCGAAAAATACGATGATCGTCCTGTCATCCACTTTGGAAAAATAATCAATCAGATTTTCGAGTGCCTGATCGGTCTTGTGGATCAGTGTCAGATACTGATTGAGCGGTTCGCTGGCATACTGTGACTGGATATCATTCGTCAGATTCATATAGGTATCGGTATATCCGCCATGATTCTGCATCGTCACATTGAAAATAAAGGCCGGTTTGCCGGAGGCTTTGTTTTTCTCATAAGTTTCTATAATATGCTCCATATCCGATGCATCGCTGATATAATTGCGCACATAGGAGACATCCCTGTAATCTTCCATAAAATCCAGATTGTCAAATCCAAGCAGAGGATACACTTTATCCCGGTTCCATCCGCTGGCCTGATACGGATGCTGTGCATAGGTCGCATATCCTAAGGATTTCAGATAACCTGCTAAAGACGGTGTCCTGCTCTTGATGTACTGCTGATACGGAATACTTCCGTTCGGAAGGAATGCCATCGTATTGCCTGTCAGAAATTCAAATTCCGAATCCGCAGTGTTTCCCCCACACACAGATGTCTGGACATATCCCGTGACCGTGTTTTTCTCCCCCTGCTGCATCCGGTGCATAAACGGCATGTAATCCTCATTGGTTTCTAACGGTCCCAGCACTTTTAAATCCGAAAATGCCTCATCCATGATGACAATGATGTTGGGCAGATCCTGTGTGTCGGTTTCTGTTGTTTTAGTTTCGTATTTCGCCAGCGTCTCTTTTGCTTCATCCGCATCGTATCCTGCCGGACGTTCCACTGCCACATAGGCAAGATCCATGGCAAAGGTCACCGCCATGCCGTTTACTTTTGTCATATATGCCGGTGTGAACAGAAACGGATACAGATAATGTTTTGTCTGAAACGATTCCTGCTGCAGGGCATTGACAAATGTACACAATACCAGTCCCACCAGTACGATACTCCCCAGCCTTATTTTCCAGGAAAAACGCGGGCCTTTTTTAAAAAACCGGGTCAGCACAAATAATGCAATAAAAACAAGTGTAACAATCACCATGCGCCGGTCCGGTGTAAAATCATAGTTTCCAGCCACACTAGCTGCTGTTCCAGCCGAAAACAGATCCCACGGAACAAACGGTGTGGAACGGAATTTCATCACATAATGATTGGTAATTCCAAACGCCACAGCAAGTCCGTACAGCACTCTGGACGCAAAACACATTCTTCCGGTCAGAAAATATAACATCCATCCGATCAGCTCAAACAAAAAAATATTAAAAAGCTGTGCTCCCACACGCACTTCCGCAAACGGATTGTGTTCATAACACTCCATCAGGTAAAAAGCAAGCACCGGCACCACGGCATACCACAACAGCCATATGCCCTTCTGTTTCCACGCTTCTGTGCGGTGTTGTGTGTTGTTTTTCTCCCTTTTTGTCTGCTTACGTGCGACGGTC
>ENA-UOJG01002936-UOJG01002936.1-human-gut-metagenome-genome-assembly--contig:-C47-NODE-2936-length-13206-cov-4.441715_pt1 | contig 13206 bp, 2 predicted proteins | sample MGYA00242340_ERZ723887 | MGnify/ENA metagenome assembly ERZ723887 | reverse complement strand
GTCAATTGTTTACCAATCAAAGGAATACAAAAATATAGAAATAATGAAATAATTATTATAAAAATTGCTATTACTAAAACTTTAGCAATTTTTTTTGGCACAATTTTTTCTAATTTTTGTATTAAAGGCTGAATAACAAAACTTAAAGTTAATGCAATTAAAAAAGGAATAAAAACCTTAAATAAAATTAAGAAAATCTTAGAAAATTTATTGAAAAGTATTATTGCTAGCAATATAATTAGCATTGTAAGCAATACTTCTATTAGTTTAAATATTTTTGATTTCATCACTTTGCATACCTCAATATATTTTATGCATAAACAAGAATATTTAAACCCTAACAAAATATTTTAAAAAAACGGCTATGAACTATAAAGTCATAGCCGTTTTATTTAAATATTTACATTATTATTTAATGATTTATTATTTTATCTTGCAAAATAGCCATTATTCCAAACAGTACTTGCAGAATAAGTACCATCCCATTGTTCCCAAGTAGTTGTACCAGGAATTACATTAGATAAAGTTATTTTACGAGTTTCACCATTAAGTTCTACTGTTAATGTATAAGTTACAGTTGTCGTCTTTTCTGGATGAGAAATAACACGACCAGTGTTGTCAACTAATTCTGGATTATTTGATTGAATTGAAATAGTTGCATCCTTGTAGTTCTTTTGAATTTCATATTGAAGTTCTACCATCTTCATGAATTCAGGCCAATAACCGCCTTCAATTAAGCATTGAGGACAATTTTTACCACTCCAAGTATTATGTTGTTTTACACGTGTAGTATCAAGATTATTTCTAATTAAGATATCAGCAACTAATTGAGCTGTTCTTTGCCATGTATCATAAATATCACCGGAAGTATTAACGCACATTTCAATACCAATAGAATTATTATTTCCACCTTTTGATCCGAATCTTCCGTATTCAGAATACCATAATGGACCACCTACGTAATAATATCCATTTTCAACTTTCCATACAGGACCAAGACGAGTTAATAGATCTTTTGTTGGAACTAAATTATCAACTTCAGGTATAGCAACACTAGTTAAAACACCATTAACTGTTAAATAATATGAACTACCTGCTTGAGCAATATCAAATTCAGGAGCTACATTGCCAGTAGCTTTAGCGTCTGTCTTTGTCCAAGTAAAGGCAACTCTAGTACCATCACCAGCATGATAAGCAATATACTTTTCTGGAACAACACCATAAATAGCATCATTACCTACTGTGTAGTGAATTGATGTTTCTCCACTTGACATACCTTGGGCAATGGATACAACTGTACCAGTTAATGTTGCTGTATCATGAACAGTTACAAACTCTATTTGGTCAGTTGAACGACGATTTTGATGGTTGTTTGGATTTTTCTCAGTATTTGCATAGTAAGTTTCATCTACAGTAAACTTATCAAATAAGTATCTATTTACGCTTCCATATACAGGAACAAATACTTTTTTACGACCATCATTGTATAAACTTACATTTCCAGTTTCTACAACTGGGAAGTTTGACATTACAAGTAATGATAATAATTTATCTATTTCTGTATCATTAGATAATGTTTTTACATTAACACCAATTGTTAAATTAGCATCGATACCAACAGCCGTAATTAATATATCAACATAACCATCTTTTACAGCTGTAATCAAACCAGTTTCCGAAACGGTAGCAATATCAGTATTTAAAGATGTAAATTTGAATGTTACTTTGCTAACATCTTTTCCATAAGCTTTTACAAATAATTGAACAACTTCATTTGGTTTTAAGACACCAATGTATCCATCTTCAAATGTTGCATCAATTGTATCTAATGAATAAACTACAATTTCCTTTTCAAATTTGAAGTAGCCCATATAATCAGTTATTGTTATTGTAGCCTTACCTTCATTAATAGCTGTTAGTTCTCCAGTTGTAGAAACTTGAAGAATATCTGTATTTGATGAAGTATAATACAATTGTTGGAAATAAGCATCATCTGGTTGTACTTTTGCCTTAATTTGATATTTTTGACCAGTAAATAACTCATCACAAATATCTTCAACTAAGATAGAAGTAACTGGATTAACTGCTTTCCATTTTGCATATAGAGTAATACTTTCTTTTATATCATCAATACTGTTGTATTTTTTACCATCTTTATCAAACCATCCAAGGAATGTGAATCCTAAGTTACCAGGTACAAGTAAAGAATCAACCGTTGAAACTTTTACAGTTACTTCTTCTGCGCCCTTAGGTAAAGTTTCAAAGAAACATACGGTAATTGGGTTATCAGCTGATGCTGTTGTAAAGTCTCCACTAAATACGACATGGAAGCCTTTTTTAAGGTTTCTTGTAATTGGGTTTATATTAGCATAATATCCACCATATGAATTTGAAATTGTGATTACATATTCAGCTCCTTCAGCCCATTTAGAACCACCTGTTGCGATAATATCCAATATTTCATATAAACCTGTATCTTTATTCTTTGCAATATAAATACGATCGGAGAATGTTGCACCAGGATCACTACCAGGATCACCAATAAATATATCTGTAGTATATCTTCCACTCCAGAAAGTACCATTGTTATAATTAAAGTTATTTATATCAAAATGAGGTGCATCACCACGATTTTCAAAAATAGATTCATTACTATAACCACCATTAAATACATATGTTATTTTAAAGAATTCTATTTCTTCCCAGTTAGCATAAACGGTTACATCACCTTTCATATCTTTAGATATTTCTGTAATGTATTCTGTTCCACCTTCTGTTAAACTCCAGCCAATGAATTTGAAGTCTACTTTTGTAGGAATAGGAAGCACATAACCAACACCTTCTAAATAACGGCTTGCAGCAATTACTTCACCGCCATTTAAAACGTAATTAATCTTTGAATAAATTTTTTCCACTTCTCCACCACCTCTAATTTCATCAATTGTTGGAACATCTTCAGGTGAAGCATAAGTATTATCATGTGAAGTAACATTTTTAAATTTACTATCACTAGGATTTGGAGTACCATAATAATTGTTATCACCATTTACTTTTACACTAGGATTAGAGTTCTTAATATAGAATTCTGCATCCGAGCAATTAATTAATAAATTATAATTTACATTTACGGTTGTATTATCTCCTGTTAATGCCTTAGATTCTTCAAATCTTATAAACATATAGCCCTTTGTAATAGTGTTAAAACAGAAACTAACATTTACTTTATCTGTTTCGGTATCAACATAAGAATCCATTCTTAAAGCTGGATGATAAGCAGCTACACCGATATTATTAAATTTATTATTTTCAATAACATAATTACCTGCTCCATAACTCATCAACCAAATAGTGTATTGTTGATAACCATCAAATGAGTTATTTGTAATCTTTACTTCACCCTTGACACCGAATAATCCAGCGTTGTTAATTTTAATACCATCATTATATGTAGAATATGCTCCATAGAACTCACAATCAGAAATTGTTAAGTTTTCAAGATTATATCCATATAAAATCATTTGTCTACCACTACCAGCATTAGTTCTTGAATAAGTAATTGAAATATTCTTATATATTACATTATCATTTGGAACGAAGTAATAAGCAGCATTATCTTTACCATTAACAGTTGACTTGTCTACTAAAACATATTTAACACTTAAGTTTTCAATACTAACTGCGGCAGAACCTACAATTCTTGCTTCACCAGTCAAACAAACACCATTAATTTCTACATCATTGGCTTCAATAATTAAATCACTATTGATAATAGCTTCAGCAGCACGTGTTTCTTTTGATGGATTAACAAAAGCGTTTGGTCCAATAATAGTAACTGATTTATTAATTGTCGCACCTTTAAATGTTCCAGCAACAAGTTCAATTGTATCTCCTTCGGTAGCAGCAGCAAGAGCAGCTTCAATAGTTTCATAGTCTAGGCCTGGTCCAACCTTTAACGCTGGTTTAATTTCTTTCCAATTTGCGTAAAGAGTTATTTCACCAGTTTGAGAAGCTGGAATAATGGTTATATAGTCTTTACTTCCTTTTACTAATGACCATCCCAAGAACTTGTAGCCATCCTTTACAGGATCTACTAATCTTAGAGCATAACCAGGTTGATATTTTAATGGTGAGCCTTCACCTAAAATACCACCATCAAGCTCATAATTGATAGCACACATCTTTGTTTCTTCGTAAGCTTCGTCCAATTCCATTGGTGATTTGAAATCATCCTTAGCAGCTTCAGCAGCTTTAATATTAGGTGTACCTTGATCTGAATAAGCAATAGCTGTATAATTCTTACCAAAATAGAAATTAGCATCATTTATACAGAAACGCATTCTTGCAGAAGTATTTAGAATCTTATTATACATAATCTTAACATGAGGTTTTGATGTTGTATCAGCAGTAGATGCACCTTGAATACTAAATATTGTATCCTTAGTATAACTAAAAGTATTTCCAATATAATTGATTTCAATAGAATCATATTTAGCATTGTGAACAGCTATACCACATTGAGCATTAGAGGCACTATCGCTATCAAAATTATTATCATTTATTGAAATCTTTGTATTTTCAGCAAGACTTGTTTGTCCTACCCAGAATGTCCAATAATTTCCAGCGAAACGATATGATTCATTGTTGTTAATATTGATAACACCAGCAGCATTTTTTAACCAAAAGCCAAAAACATTTTGTGATGTTGGACAATTATTAGTTATATAGTTATAATTGATTTCAGCATTTGTTACAAATCCTAATGTATATACGCACGAATAATAATTAAATTTCGATAATAAATTAAACTTATTATATTCAATTACTAAATTACTTGAAGTACCTTGGAAATGAAGTTGACCATAACCGGCCGAACTTGAGCCAGCTTTATCAGCTGTTCCTTCAATTATGTTATATGAAACATTGATATTTTCATTTTCATCAATAGCGTATAATGATGTTGTAGCTGCTAGTTTAAATCCTAAAATAGAAATGTTTTTAACACCTTTTTCTAAGGTAATTTTACCAGTTATAACAGCTTCATCTTTTCTATTACTATTCATACCTGATAATTTGTTATTAGGACCAATTAGAGTAATACCATCAAGATTTATTGTTAAATCTTCACTATAAGTACCGGCTTTGACAATAATTCTAGTATTTTTGGTAGCCACTTTTAAGGCATCGGCAATAGTTTTATATTCTCCATTTGGATCTACAACAATTTCTTCAACTACTACGATATTTTCTTTCCAATTAGCATACAAAGTAACATCACCAGTTAAATCTGCTGGAATTACAGTAATATAATTTTCATCAAGGGCTGTAAGTGTCCAACCTAAGAATGTATAACCATCTTTTAATGGTGTTGGAAGTACTAATTCTTTTCCTTCTTCATACTTAGTAGGCACCTCTGTTCCTTCTTCAAAATAACCATCATTTAGTACAAATGTTATATTAGATTCTACTATAGGAGCAGTATATTCCCATTTTGCATAAAGAATGATATTACCAGTCATGCCTTTAGTAATTTTGTTAATTTCAATTGTACATTCTCTGTCTAAGAACCAACCTAAGAATTTAACACTTCCTGATGCAAGTGGTAAATCAAATTCATCTTCTACAGTGTATGAATTTGGATTAGTTGGTAATACAGCTGTAACATCTGTATTTTCTTTAACTATATACTTACTTGGTAAATTATTGAAAGCAACAATACTAGTTCCCTTAGCCCATTGATGGAATCTAAACATTATTTGAATCTTACCAGCTGATGTTGGTGTATAAGTATCATCATATGCAGGATATGCTGATTTAATACAGTTATAAAACCATGCATCTAAAGCTTGATACTTAACACGATATTTTTCACTATTTAAGAAATATGCTTCTGAATGTTCAATTACGCAACTTCCATCAGCATTTCTACTAACCGGTTTATAAATAAAATTAGATACAGTTTTTTCAAAATCATAGATGTCAATTGCAATTAATTCATTAACATTACTAAAGTTAACAGTAACGCCATTTTTAGTAATTGTTACTTTTCCATTATCTACCTTTACAAATTCCTTAAGATAACTAGCGTTTTCAATAAACCAATTGTATAAATCGCCATAGAATTCGCCAACAAATGCTTCTTTTGATTCCCAACTTGATTTAATAATTGTTGCTAGATTTTTTTCATAAGTAATAGAATAATGACAAATTTCATATTGGGCAGTAACTTCAAAATCTTCTTTTACATTGACAATACTTTTATCCCAACCAATGAAATTATAACCTAAACGTGTTGGATTAGTAGGAGCTGCAGCAGTTCTTCCATCTTTTACTTTTGCAACTTTTAAAACTTTTCCATCATAATCTTTAAAGATAACCGTATGCGTAATGTTAGTTACTGGATCTTTAGAAGATTCTGGAAGTTTTAAATTACTCATTACGTGCCAATCGCATGTAACATAATCTACGCCTTTATCAATCCATTTTTGTACTTCTGGGTAATCAACAAATTGCGTAAATGTATACGTAGAAATCTTTAATCCAGCTTCTTTATATTTTGCCAACCATTCATCACTGTTACTTGCAGTACCAGTTACATTAATACTAATATCTAAATCATATGTTTTACATCTTTCTAAATATGTTTCACTTTCACATGAATTTACTAAATATTGACATTCTACATCTGAATAACCATTTTGTCTTGTCCAAATTAAACAATTATATTGTGAACCTAACAAAATTGTATCTTCACGCATACCAGCATCTTCAACGGCTTTCATTAAAGCAGGCATTCTTGATTGGTCAGAGTTAGTAATACCTGGTGATGATTTTACTTCAATTACAGCTTTAGCATTATATTCACGACAAATTTCTAAATATCTTTCTAATGTACATAATTTAGCTGTATATGAAGGTTTTGTAACTGAACCATTTTGGCCAGGATATCCTGAATTTCTTGTATCAGTAACTTCAACATCTTTTAAAACACTCCAAGGTGTAGATGCAATTGTATATCCGCCAAATGTATCATTATGGCTCATAACAAAAACACCATCAGATGTTTGTTTTAAGTCACATTCTAAAGCTTGATATTTAAGTACTTGTACTGCATACAAGAACGCTTCTTCTGAATTCATTAATCCATAGTAAGATCCGGCATGACCAATAAATGTTACATCATAATTCCAAACTACTTCTATAGTTCTTTCAAATGCAGCAATATTACCAGCTTTATCACTTACTGTATATACTAAATTATAAAAGCCATATGTTTTATTATCAACGGTGCCATCAACTTTTACATTTGCAGTAATGTCACCATCTATATCATCGATAGCCTTAATTCCCTTCATTGGATCAAACTCTTTATTCCAATTTAAGAAATTCTTTTCTGCAACACCATCAGATAAGACAAATTCAGGAGTTTTTAAGTCTGGAGTTGCTTTCTTTACATTAATAGTAATACTATCTTCAACACCTTCAACCATTGCTTTGATAACAACAGTTCCTTCTTTTATACCAGTAACTTTACCATTTTCTACAGTAGCTATTAATTCATCACTTGATGACCATTTAATTTCTTCTTTACTGTTGGTTTGAACACTTAATTCAATAGTTGAGCCCTCTTCTACTTCAAGCGCACCAGATATTTTTAAATATATAGCTTCCGGTTCTACTTCTACGGTTACTTTATATTCTGCTTTGATTCCATCAATAACTACAGAAATTGTTGCGGTACCGGCCTTAATACCTGTAACAATACCATCAGATACAGTTGCAACACTTTCATCGCTTGATTTCCACACTCTCTCAGCGCTTAAATTTATATTACCAGAACTCTTTAAATTTAAAATAAGAGTTTTCCCTTCAAATACTTTATCACTATTAGCAGTTATCTCTAATTTTCTACTGTCAATTACTCTTACATGCATTTTAACACTTTCTACAGTAGAATCCTTAACACTAATAGTAACATCACTTTCGCCAACATTTAAAGCCGTAATCTTTCCATCTTTAACATCTATAACATTTTCATTTGAAACTGCATAGATGAAAGTAGGATTGTACATACCTACAGCCTTAATGCCTATATAACAAGATTCACCAACTTCTAGGGTCGCCGATGACTTGTCAAGGCTTAATTTTGGTGTTTCTTCTTTACAAGCAGAAACGCCTAACACTAATAGTATGCTTACTATTAACGCAAAAACTTTTTTCATACTATACTTTTCTCCTCCTCGTATTAGTTTCTGAAAGCCTTTACAGCAATTTAATTATACCATGAAAACGTTTAAATGTCATATAAAATGTACTTATTTTTAAAAAAAGGTATGTTTGAAGCTCAAAGTCTTTAAACATACCTAATAAATTCGATTATTATTTTCCAATAATGCTAGAATAAATTATCATCATCCGGTAAATTATCAAATACACCCAACACTTTTAATTTTGCAAATTGAGTTTTATTTACAGACGTTCTTGTTTCAAAATCCTTTTTTGAAGTAAAAGGAGATTTATTTCTAGCTTCAACAATCGAATTAGCAACAGCCTCACCTAAAGAAGCAATTGATGAAAAAGGCAAATATAATGATTTTTTATCATCAGAAATAACAAAATCGGTAGCTAAAGATTTATTAACATCTATTTGTTTAAAAGAATAACCTCTTAAAACCATTTCTAAAGCAATTTTTAATTCATCGTAAAGATTTTCTTCTTTATTTGTTACTTCTTCATGTTCTTTTTGTTTTTTCTCAATTTCTAATATTCGATTACGAATAGCATTTTTTCCCATTGCAAAGACTTCAGCATCCAATTCTTTAGCCCTTACAGAAAAATATACAGCATAATAATATATTGGATGATGAACTTTAAACCAACCAATTCTTAGAGACATAATAACGTAGGCAACGGCATGAGCTTTTGGAAAAAGGTATTTAATTTTCTTACATGACCAAATAAACCAATCAGGAACATTATGGTTTTTCATATTTTCAATTTGATTATCCTTTAATCCACGGCCCTTACGTACATCTTCCATGATTTTAAAAGCATCAGCAGCTTCAAGACCAATATTAATTAGATAAATCATAATATCATCACGACATCCAATTACATCCTTAAATTCAACTTGAGGAAATTGTGGCAATGCACCCTTAACCAAAGCTTCAGCGTTACCATTCCAAACATCTGTACCATGTGATAAACCAGAGACTTTTATAATGTCATTATATGTTTTTGGTTTAATTGTTTCTAACATTCCTCTAACAAAGTTGGTACCAAATTCTGGCAAACCTATTGTTCCACTACTTAAAGAATCAACATCATCACCGACAATATGTAAAGCATCCTTAGAACTGAATAGTGAAATAACGCCATCATCCACAAAAGGAATGTCTTCAACTTTATCAAATCCAAATTCATTATAATTAGCATGCACATATTCCATTAATTTCTTAATCATAGTCGGATCATCATGACCTAAAATATCTAACTTTAATAAATTAGCCTCAAAAGTGTGATAATCATAATGAGTTGTACGCCAAACAATTTGACTTAAGTCATCTTTTTCGGTAACTGGTGGAAATTGAACTGGTGTTATATCATAAATATCAATAGTATCAGGTACAACAACAATACCACCTGGATGTTGACCAGTAGTTTTCTTAGAACCAGCGAGAAATAATGCTAATCTCTCTAATTCACTTTGTCTTTTTACAATATTGTGAGCATTATAATAATCTCTAACATAAGCATATGCGGTTTTATCCATAACAGTAGTAATCGTACCAGCTCTAAAAGCATTTTCCACACCAAAAACCTCTTGTGTAAACAAATGAGCTTTAGCTTGATAATCACCAGAGAAATTTAAATCAATATCGGGACATTTTTCTCCAGTAAATCCTAAGAAAGTTTCAAAAGCAATATTCATGCCCTCTCTTTTCATAATGGTATTGCATACTGGACAATTTTGAACAGGCAAATCAAAACCGCATCCAACTGTTGATAAAATGTCTTCCAAATATTTAGGAACATGTGGTTGTGGATATTTTTCTTTTTCTTCAGCAGAAAACTTAAAAGCCGTAAAATGACATTTTGGACATACATAATGAGGTGTTAAAGAATTAACTTCTGTTATTTTCATCATCGTCGCCGCTAAACTAGATCCAACTGAACCTCTACTACCAACAACATAACCATTATCATTCGAGTTTTTAACTAACAAATGGGAAATATAATAAACAGAAAAATAACCATGACCAATAATTGCATCTAATTCCCTGTTTAAACGATCTTCTACATATTTAGGCACATTTTCACCATACATTTCATGTGATGTCTTATTACATAAATCATATATGGCTTGTTTCATGGAAGGAACGCCGTAATCTTTTCTAAAATCGTCACGAGGAACAAACAATTTTTTTGGAAATAAATCATACTCTTCAATTTGGTCATTAATAATATTGGTGTTAGTAACAACTATCTCATATGCTAATTCAGCAGGTAAAAAAGAAAATTCTTTAAGCATTTCCGACGTATTTCTAAAATGCATATCAGGAATTTGTTCATAACCAGCAAGTTCATGAGGTCCACCACCATTAGGTCTAGCAACATCTAAATATATTTTTCTAAATTCCGAATCTTCTGGAATCAGTTCATGAACATCACCAGTAGCCACAACAATTTTATTTTCTTCTTTAGCTACCTTAATAATTAATTTTATAGTATCCAAAATGTATTCATTAGCACCTTCATCCTGAGTTTTTTCAAACAAAAAAGAATAGCATGAAGGTGGTTGTACTTCAATATAATCATACATTTTTACTTTTTCGCGCAATATTTCTTCAGTTTTTTCTAATGCTGCTCTAAACACTTCACCATTTACACAACCACTACCGATTAAAATACCTTCTCGATACTTTTCTAGTACTTCTCTTACAACCCTAGCATTTCTTTGATAATGCTTTGTTTGTGAATCAGAAATAATCTTATACATATTTTTTAATCCAACTTTATTCTTTACCAGAATATTTAAATGAGTTGGAAAAACATAACGGAATATTTGATTTTTATCGATTAAAGAATTCAAATCTTTATAATTAGTAATTCCTAAATCAGTAATATCACCAAGCATTTTCATAAAAACATTATTAGTAGTTCTTGCATCATGAATAGCTCGGTGTTGTTGTTCAATTTCAACTTTTAAAAATCGAGCAAGAGCACCTAAGTTAAATCTTTTAAGACCTTGATTTGCATAAATTGCTCTAGCAACCATAATTGTATCGATACATGGATATGGATGTTCAAAAATGCCTAAATTACGCATTTTTTCATATATAAAATCGGTATCAAATCTTGCATTGTGAGCAACTAAAATAGAATCACGTATAAATTCTTTAAAACTAGGTAGTACTTCTTTAATTGATAATGATGAAAAAACCATATCATTAGAAATATCAGTTAAATTAGCAATGTAATCAGATATTCTTTTTTCAGGTTTAACAAACTCAGAAAAAGAATCAATGATTAATCCATTTTTAACTTTTACCGCACCAATTTCAATTATTTCGTTAAAATTAATACATAAACCTGTTGTTTCAATATCAAAAATTACGAAAGTTGCATCTTGTAATGGAATATCTTCATTAGTAAGAGCAATTTTTATATCATCAACATCTATATAATTAGCCTCTAATCCTGCTATTGGTTTTATACCAGCAGCTTTTGCTAATTTAAAAAATTCCGGCATTACGTGACAATTTTCATGATCGGTAACCGCAAGAGCTTTGTGTCCATATCTTTTAGCTTGTTCAACATATTCTTCAACATTCAAGATACTATCAAGTACACTCATTTTTGTGTGTGCATGAAGTTCAACCCTTTTTTCATCTTGTCCATCAAATCTAGCTCTATATGTGTCTTCACCACAAATAGTTATTTTATCACACATAATTACAACAGCACGAGCAAAATCATCCCATTGAATAGTACCGGTAACTTCAACATTAATTTTAACCTTTAATTGTTTTTCAAAAATATCTTTTTCAAACTCTTTATAAAATCTTTTAATAATAATTGAATCTTTATAATTTGTAATAATTCCTGTAAACAAATTATATTCTTTACCGTTTTTGCTTTTAATAGCTTTATTTTCAAATTTAGCGATGACACCACGTGTACTAACTTTAACAGTACCATTTATTTGTTTAAATTCAGCAACTTCCATGCTTGTTAAAGGAATATCTTCTAGTTTTACTTCAGCTTTATCCTTATAAACATAACCTTTATATTCAATTTTTGAATTGTTAGTTTCAGCTTCAGCCATTTTCCTTTGATATTCTTCTAAAGATTTAGCGGTATTAAGACTTTGGGCAACCGAGAATTCCGATTCATGTTGAGCTTTTATATCAACTTCCTTATCACTAATTATTGTTTTTAATGTAACATTATCAAGTCCATAATTTTTAAAATATTTTAACAAATAATAAAACTCATAATCAACTACTTTTTGTTCAGCATCATTAAAAACAAAAAGTCTAATTTCATTGTTAAAAATCATCACTTTATAACGTTCTAAAATTAAAATTTCTTTTCTAACGGTAGAAAGCACTCTTATTCCATCATGAAAGTATTCTTCGATTAAATCATCAACGATAGTTTTGTCACGATAACAAAATGTAAACTTACAATCTATAGCATTTAAATTATTAAACATATAATTTTTTATTGAAGCCATTAAACTATTTACCTTGTTGCAAGGTAATAAAGAATCAAATTCTAAAGTTAAACGCCATGTTTTGTTATCCTTTAACAATTCTGTGTTAACCAAACTGCCAGATATAATATCATCAGTAGGATTAATATTTAGTCTAGATAACATGTTCAACCAACGCTGATTTTTGTTCATATAAAAAACTCCTTTCTTTTTACCATTTAATATCTATTCTCTGTTTTCTTTTAGGTTTATTCTTTTTACTATCAAATTTTATTTTATTATTTTTCCTATCTTTATCACTTTTACTTCTTTTTTTACTTTCATTATTTTTCCTATCTTTATCACTTTTACTTCTTTTTTTGCTTTCATTATTTTTCTTATCTCTACTACCAGCAATCTCAACTGTTATTTCTCTATCATTAAAAAATTTACCATTTAAATTTTTAATAACAATTGTAGATTGTTTTAAAGTTATTTAAAAAAAAGAAAAT
>ENA-UOJG01002918-UOJG01002918.1-human-gut-metagenome-genome-assembly--contig:-C47-NODE-2918-length-13312-cov-3.238440_pt1 | contig 13312 bp, 16 predicted proteins | sample MGYA00242340_ERZ723887 | MGnify/ENA metagenome assembly ERZ723887 | reverse complement strand
TGCCTGCACATTGATATTCACAGTCCCATAATTCGGGATCATTACGTTGTCATTGCCCGTCTGCTGGTATTGCCCTTGTCCTTGAGGGCTGAGCGGATTAGCTTGTACTGTCTGTAACTTGTTGTCCATCCACGCCTTCCTTATTTCTTGTTGATGTTGATCGTCCCATAATTCGGGATCACGGTGTTACCATTACCGTTTTGTTGGATGATCAGTGGATTATTGTAGATCTGTGTGGTTCCCGGAGCAGATGCTGTATTCGTGTCCGTTCGCTGTTCCTGTTCTTCGGTTTCCAGCTCTGGTTCAATCACAAGCTCATCATCCTGTTCTTCCTGTGCGGAGATCGCAGCAGGAAGAACTTTTAGATCCGGATATTTTCCTTCCCCCATATGAGCTTTATAAGGCCTTGGTGCATTACCGTGCGACGGGCACCATTGATCATAGGTTTCTTGGCCGACCGTATTGTCCATACGATATACCGATATGTAGTGCCATGTTCCGAGCAGGAATGCCGGAAGGCACACGCTCTGCAGGCTGCCGATGGCAGCTTTTTTTATTGCCCTACCATCTTCACAAATGAAGAATTCCTCACTATCGTCAATACTTTGATCCTGACTAATCAGATCAATCAGCGCCCTAACAAGCGTGGCATCCTTTCGGACAACCTTCCCGGTATCTATAAATTGATCCACAAAAACGACCATGCTGCTTAAGGCTTCTGAGTAATTATTTTTCACCCGGCTATCGAAAGCTTTAACTTCCTGCGTCTCGCCAAACGGAAGGTATGTACCTGTCGAAGTCCTGCAGGATTTAAAGTCATTAGTTTTTCCTTTCAGAGTTTTTTTACTCACTTCTTTGTAATCAGGATTGATCACTTTACATAGCCCCATCAAAACTTCGGGATCTGACATGTGGTCTGTATCGCCATGATAGTGTTCCTTTGCCTTCATCCGTGGTTGAAGTGCCTGTAACACCAACACGAAGAAGGTGCCGCCGCACAGACGCGGATAGTTATTTATCGTCACAGATTTTCCTCCGATTTACTCTGATTTTCAAAGCATGAGGTTTAAACGAGTCTTTCGGCTCAATTACCAACAAACCCCACTAAACCCGATTATATCACGAAACGCAGCAATTATCAATTTCCTCTGTGTGAACAGACCGTTGCCGGTCTCTAAATATTTTTTTCGAAGTCGAACCATAAGAACCTTACGAACTATGGTAGCCGACCTACCGAACGATTGGATAGCGCTTGCGAGAAGTCGCAGGAGCCTTTTCCTTCCTGTGATTTCCGCAGAAATTTTGCAAATCGCAGGAGGAAAATTTTATGTCAAAAGAAGTTAGTAGGAAACCGTATCGCATCTATGACAAAGGAACCCGTCAGTGGTTCGAGGTGACGCCAGAACAGTACGCTGAGTTTGACCAGTGGCGTACCAACAAAAGGAAACGTGAGCAGTATCACGGACGCTGTATGTGCCCCAGAAACAAATGGTGGCTCTGTGACGGCCTGTGTGATGACTGCGAGTTTCACGCTCCGGGCGATATGCTTTCTTTGGACAAGCCCGTCAGCAACGACGATGGAGACGAGGTCACTCTTCTCGACACACTGGTTGACCCGGCTCCTTCCATTGAGAGCATTCTCTGTGACAAAGCAGAACTCGACCAGCTCATTGCCCGTCTGAACGAGCTGATGCCGGAGGCACAGGAAATCGGGAAGCTCCGCCAGAAGGGTCTGACCGACGAGGCCATTGCCAAAGTCATCGGCATCAAGAGAACGACCTTCCGCTCTCGTCTTGAAAAGGTCAGGAAGCAGCTCGCTTCAGAATACCCTGACCGCTTCTAACCTATTTAATATGTACCCGCTCCGGCCGCCGTCATGGTGGCTGGAGCTTTTTTCAAAAAAATCTCATCCTCCTTCGTCAAACCGCCTGCCTCACCTCCAGTGGGAAGTGTAAGGAACAGCAACCCACCCACAAGTTCCGGAAGGAGGTGACGACATGTACGGAACAAACAACAGGAGCCCTGCGGACGCAGAAGTGATCGACGTTCTCATCGCGATCAGCAACGTATCCGCAAGACTGGCGAGGAAGCTCACAATCCTTGCCGCACAAAGCAAATCCGAGGAAGGAGGAAAAACACATGAGCAAAATGAAAGATATGGCCATGACCATCGAAGAGCTCCGCAGTGCTGCTGCCGCTATTAACGATGTGGCCGACTGGCTCACACAGCAGTTCTCCGGGAACGCCGATGAGCCCAAGGAGCGACCGAAGAAGGAGCTGAAGCTGGAGGATGTCCGCGCAGTACTGGCGGATATGTCCCGGAAAGGCCACACGGCTGAGATTCGCGCCCTGCTCCAGAAGTACGGTGCCGCCAAGCTCTCCGGAGTCGACCCGGCAAACTACAAAGCGCTTCTGAAAGATGTGGAGGGACTGGATCATGCCTAAGCACGCATTACTCTCCGCATCATCGTCAGACCGCTGGATTCACTGCCCACCGTCCGCGAGGCTCTCCGAAACCTATGAGGATAAAGGAAGCGACTACGCTGCCGAGGGCACCGACGCCCACAGCCTGTGTGAGTACAAGCTGAAGAAGGCGCTGGGCATGGAGGCAGACGACCCGACCGAACACCTCAGCTGGTTCAATCAGGAGATGGATGACCACGCGACCGGCTATGCAGCCTACGTGCTGGAGCAGGTCGAGGCCGCCAAGGAATCCTGCAGCGACCCCGTCGTCCTGATCGAGCAGCGCGTCGACTTCTCCCGGTGGGTAGAGGAAGGTTTCGGAACCGCCGACTGCATCGTCATCGCAGACGGCACCCTCCAGATCATTGATTTCAAATATGGTCTGGGCGTGCTGGTAAGCGCCGAGGAGAATCCCCAGATGATGTGCTACGCGCTGGGAGCTCTGGAGCTGTTCGATGACATTTACGACATCGACGCCGTCCGGATGACCATCTACCAGCCGCGCCGGGACAACCTCTCCACCTACGACCTGTCAAAGGAAGATCTGTACCGGTGGGCAGACGAAGTCTTAAAGCCCACCGCAGATTTGGCCTTTGCCGGTGACGGGAACTTCCTCTGCGGTGAATGGTGCGGCTTCTGCAAGGCCAAGAATGCCTGCCGTGCTCGCGCCGCTGCCAATCTGGAGCTCGCAAGATACGACTTCAAACTGCCGCCGCTCCTCACCGACGAGGACGTCGAGGACATTCTCGGCAAGGTTGACGCTCTGGTGGCATGGGCATCCGATATTAAGGACTACGCCCTGCAGCAGGCGATCAGCGGAAAGGTCTGGTCTGGCTGGAAGCTCGTCGCAGGCCGCTCCAACCGCAGGTACGTAAACGATGCTGCCGTCGCCACAGCCGTTACCAAGGCAGGCTTTGATCCCTACGAGCAGAAGCTCCTCGGTGTCACCGCCATGCAGAAGCTGCTGGGCAAAGCCCGGTTTGAAGAAGTCCTTGCTGGCCTCATTGAAAAGCCGCAGGGCAAACCCACGCTCGTGCCGGAGAGCGACAAGCGTCCGGCCATGAACAATGCAAAATCTGATTTCAGTGAAAATTAAGGAGGACAAGATTATGTCTAAGAACGCAACTGTTAAGAATCCTATGAAAGTCATCACCGGCGAGAATACCCGTTGGAGTTATGCCAACGTCTGGGAGCCGAAGTCCATCAACGGCGGCACTCCGAAGTACAGTGTCAGCCTGATCATCCCGAAGTCCGACACCAAGACCATCGCCAAGATCAAGGCCGCCATCGAAGCTGCCTACGTCGAGGGTGAGTCCAAGCTCAAGGGCAACTCCAAGAGCGTGCCGCCTCTGGCAGCCATCAAGACGCCTCTCCGTGACGGCGATGCAGAGCGCCCGGACGATCCGGCCTACGCCAACGCCTACTTCATCAACGCGAACTCCGCGACGGCACCCGGCATCGTGGACGCGGATCTCAATCCTGTGCTCACCCGTTCGGAGGTCTACTCCGGTGTATATGGCCGCGCCAGCATCACCCTGTACGCCTTCAACTCCAACGGCAACCGTGGCATCGCCTGCGGCCTGAACAACCTGCAGCTGATCCGTGCCGGTGAGCCTCTGGGCGGCAAGGCCAGCGCCGAGTCCGACTTCGCAACTGATGACGACGAAGATTTTCTCAACTAAGGAAAGGAGTGCCAAACCATGGAAAGCACTGTTATGATTTCATCCCTTCTCTGCAACATCCTGATCGGCTGCTTCTGCCTCATGATCATCTCGCTCACCATCTCTGGAATTCAGACCATCGTGAACGAGCACAAACGTGAGAAGCGTGAGGAGAAGAAAGCACTGCAGGACGACGAGTACCACGCAAAGCGCATGGAAGCCCTGAAATAAGACTCCGGGAGTGGTGGCCTTGCCGCTGCCACTCCCTTTTGACAAACGAGGTAAATGATATGGAACAGATCATAAATATGTCAAACCAGCTGATTGCGATCATCGTGAACGTCATTTTCTTCCTTGTTGTCTACGGGACAATTTTCTACATCCTCGGTGTGATCATCATCGTAATCATCAAGACCGTCTATGACAAATTCAGTCCCATCTGGAAGAAATGGTATCAGGACATGGAACGCAAAAAGCGCTGAACACACCGGGCGGCAGGGAGTCTCTCTGTCGCCCTTTTGGAGGTACAACATGAAAACACTCAGCATAGATATTGAAACCTACTCCAGCGTCAGTCTCCAGAAGGCCGGTGTCTATCGCTACGTGGAGGCACCGGATTTTGAGATCCTGCTGTTCGGATACAGTGCGGACTGCGCTCCCGTGCAGGTGATCGACCTTGCCTGCGGCGAGAAGATCCCCTCGGAGATCCTCGATGCCCTGACGGACGATGCCGTCACCAAGTGGGCATTCAATGCAAACTTTGAACGGATCTGCCTGTCCCAGCATATGAAGGCGCTGGGCTTAAGCCTTGATCCCTTTCACGACAATCATCCTCTCTCGGAAGAATGCGCCAGTTACCTCAACCCGGAGGGCTGGCGCTGCACCATGATCTGGTCGGCTACGATGGGACTGCCCCTCTCGCTGGAGGGTGTCGGTGCCGTGCTCGGCCTTGAGAAGCAGAAGCTCACCGAGGGCAAGGATCTGATCAAATATTTCTGCCAGCCCTGCGCTCCCACAAAGACCAACGGCCAGCGCACCCGGAACCGCCCCTTTCATGCTCCGGAGAAATGGGCTGCCTTCAAACGCTATAACATCCGAGACGTCGAGACGGAAATGTCTATCCAACAGAGGCTTAAGAAGTTCCCGGTGCCGGATGCTGTCTGGGACGAGTACCACATCGATCAGGAGATCAACGACCGTGGCGTCGCCATCGACCTTCCCCTTGTCCGGCAGGCCATCGACATGGATGCCCGTTCCCGGTCAGAGCTGACAGAGGCCATGCGGCAGCTCACCGAGCTGGAAAACCCGAACAGCGTCCAGCAAATGAAGCAGTGGCTTGCGGACAACGGCATGGAGACCGACAGTCTCGGCAAGAAGGTCGTGGCAGAGCTCATCAAAACGGCACCGCCTGAGCTACAGCGCGTCCTGATGCTCCGGCAGCAGCTTGCCAAATCCAGCGTCAGGAAATACCAGACGATGGTAACGGCTGTCTGCGCCGATGGACGTGCCCGTGGCATGTTCCAGTTCTATGGAGCCAACCGCACAGGACGCTGGGCAGGAAGGCTGATCCAACTGCAAAACCTGCCGCAAAACCACCTCCCGGATCTGACTGAGGCACGTGCCCTTGTCCGCTCCGGTGACTACGACAGTGTCGAAATGCTGTATGAGGATGTGCCGGACACGCTCTCACAGCTGATCCGGACGTCCTTCATTCCCAAAAACGGCCAGAAGTTCATTGTCTCGGACTTTTCTGCCATCGAAGCTCGCGTCATCGCATGGATGGCCGGTGAACAGTGGCGTCAGGAGGTCTTTGCCAAGGGCGGCGACATCTACTGCGCCTCGGCCAGCCAGATGTTCAAAGTCCCGGTCGAGAAGCATGGCATAAACGGCCACCTGCGGCAGAAAGGCAAGATCGCGGAGCTCGCCCTCGGCTACGGCGGCTCGGTCGGTGCCCTAAAAGCGATGGGCGCTTTGGAGATGGGCTTGTCGGAGGATGAGCTTCCCCAGCTTGTGGATGCATGGCGGCAATCGAACCCGAAGATCGTGTCCTTCTGGTGGGACGTCGACCGGGCAGCAATGGAGGCCGTCAAGTTCCACCACGCCACCAAGACACACGGTATCCTCTTTTCCTACCGCAGCGGCATGCTGTTTATCACGCTTCCCTCCGGAAGGAACCTCGCTTACGTGAAGCCCAAGGTCGGTACAAATAAGTTCGGTGGTGAATGTATCACCTATGAAGGTGTCGGCGGCACAAAGAAATGGGAGCGGCTCGAATCCTACGGAGCCCGGTTTGTGGAGAACATCGTGCAGGCAACCTCCCGTGACATTTTGTGCTACGCCATGAAGACGCTCCGCTGCTGCAGCATTGTCATGCACATCCACGACGAGCTTGTCATCGAGGCCGATCCCCGGATGTCGCATGAGGCGGTCTGCGAGCAGATGGGCAGGACGCCCCCGTGGGCAAAAGGCCTGCTCCTTCGGGCTGACGGCTACGAAACAGAATTTTATAAAAAAGACTGAGCCTCCTTCGTCAAAAGCAGGCTGTCACCTCCAGTGGAAAGTAAGAAATGGGCGGTGACAGTCTGCCCGGAAAGGAGGCTTTTTTTCATGAGTGTGGATTTACGCAACTGCGAAGGATACAAAGACCCAACCGCGTACGAGGCACTTTCTGCTCTTGAACGCGAGGAGCGACGGGCTCTGCGTGCATTCAGGCCGATCGTCTATATCTGCTCACCCTATGCAGGAGACATCGACCGGAACATTGCCGCTGCCCGGAAGTACTCGCGTTTTGCCGTTGAGACCGGTTATATCCCTATCGCGCCGCACCTGCTGTTCCCTCAGTTCATGAACGATGGTGATCCCACAGAACGCGAACTTGCTCTGTTCTTCGGGAATGCCCTGATGAGCAAGTGCTCTGAGGTCTGGGTATTCGGAGACACCATCTCAAACGGCATGGCAGCGGAAATCAGACGCGCACGCTGGAAGAACTACCGCCTGCGCTATTTCACAGAAGAATTGGAGGAACAATACGATGTTTGAAATCAAAGAGAACGACAGAATCCTGCCGGACGGCACCGAGATCACAACCTATACCCGTGATGTGATCAGCTGCAACCTGCTCGAAGTGGAAGCCGGGACGACCGGTTACATGGGCGGCGATACCGGTCACGGCGGACGCAGCTACTTCCGAATCAAGGATAACGGCGGCACAGACATGGAGGTAAACACCAGCGTCGACCGGTACGGCTGCAGGAGCCTCGAAGTCTTCCTCGGCGGTGACTGCGAGCTGGAAACCATGATCCGCGCACTGAAATTTATCACCAAGGTGCTGGAGGATGAGTCCAAGGAGGTGTGCGACTAATGATTACCCTGTACAGCGCAGACATTACCGGCAATCCCGGTAACTGCTCCTACCCCCACCGGCACGATGTAGTGGATGCGGACAGCCTGAAAGCGGCTGTCTGCCACGACTACGTATGCGCCGAATATAAGAACCACTACCGCAACAACGACAACTTCATCGGCAGTGATTGTCTCCCGGTCGATTGCGACAATGACCACTCCGAAGATCCTTCTGAGTGGATCACCCCGGACGACGTGGCCGCTGCCTTTCCGGGCGTGCGCTTTGCCGTCCACTACAGCCGCTACCACAACCGGGAGAAAAACGGCAAGCCTGCCCGTCCGAAGTTCCATATCCTGTTCCCGATTGACTTCATGACGGATGCGACCGCCTACAGCGACTTGAAGAAACTGGTCAATACCATCTTTCCGTATTTCGATACACAGGCGCTGGATGCAGCCCGGTTCTTTTTCGGGACGACCGCTGCCGAGGTGGAGATCCGGGAAGGCACCATGAACCTGACCGACTTTCTGGAGGACGCCGATGCCTTTGATCAGGACATGGGCGGCGGCAGGTATGGTGACCGGGTCATCTCCGAAGGAAGCCGGAACGCCACCATGTCCCGTTTTGCCGGTCGCGTCATTAAGAAATATGGCGATACCGACGAGGCCTACCAGTGCTTCCTCGATGAAGCCGCCAAGTGTGATCCGCCGCTCTCGGATGCGGAGCTTAAGACCATCTGGCGCAGCGCCCAGAAGTTCTTCTCCCGTGTCGCCTCGCAGGATGGCTACGTCCCTCCGGAGGTCTACAACGACGACACCAGCTATAAACCGGAGGACTTCTCCGACGTCGGGCAGGCTGAGGTACTGGCAAAGCACTTCTCGAATGAGCTCAGGTACTCACCGGCCACCCACTTCATCCGCTATACGGAACACTACTGGAAGGAAACAGAGCCCGGTGCGCAGGCGGTCGCCCATGAGCTGACACGCAGGCAGTTGAAGGAAGCTACCAAGGACATGCAGGAAGCTCTGAAGAAAATGGAGGACTGCGGTGCCCAGACCATCCTCGACGGCACCAGCAAGGCAAAGGCCGAACAGCTGATGAGCGACGAGCAGCTGGAGGCATATAAGGAATTCCTGTCCGCCAAGGCCTACCAGTCCTTCGCCCTCCGTCGCCGGGACTCCAAGTACATCACCGCGACCTTAAAGGAATCGCACCCGATGCTGGAAATCTCTCCGAGGGACTTGGACGCTGATCCCTTCGCGCTCTGCACCCCGGCTGCCACCTATGACCTGCGGCGCGGCCTTGCCGGTGCCCGTGAGCATTCGCCGGAGGACTTCATTACAAAGATCACCTCGGTCTCACCCAGCAGCAAGGGAGAACAGATCTGGCTGGACTGCCTCGACCTGATCTTTTGCCACAACCAGCAGCTGATCGATTATGTCCAGATGATCTGCGGACTGGCCGTCATTGGCAAGGTCTACGTGGAAGCCCTGATCATCGCCTACGGCTGTGGCCGGAACGGTAAGTCTACCTTCTGGAATGCCGTCTCCCGTGTGCTCGGTCTGTACAGCGGCAACATCTCTGCTGATACCCTGACGGTCGGCTGCAGACGGAACATCAAGCCGGAGCTGGCCGAGGCCAAGGGCAAGCGCCTGCTCATCGCTGCGGAGATGCAGGAAGGCGCAAGGCTCAATGATTCCACCGTCAAGCAGCTCTGCTCCACGGACGACATGTTCGCAGAGAAAAAGTACAAAGACCCGTTTTCCTTCACGCCCTGCCACACGCTGGTGCTCTATACCAATCACCTGCCTCGCGTCAGTGCGTCCGATGATGGCATCTGGCGGAGGCTGATCGTGATCCCCTTTGACGCCAAGATTGAAGGCTCCGGCGACAAGAAGAACTATGCCGAATACCTCTATGCCAACGCCGGTGAAAGCATTCTGGCGTGGGTGATCGAGGGTGCCAAAAAGGTGATCGAGTTGGACTACCGGATTCCTGTCCCGGAGTGCGTGCAGAAGGCCATTGATGAGTACCGCGCCCAGAATGACTGGTTCGGACACTTCATTGAAGACAAATGCGATGTCGGGGACGGCTACCGGGAAAGCTCCTCGGCGCTTTATCAGGCCTACCGGAACTACTGCGTGGACACGAACGAGTATGTCCGCAGCACGGCAGACTTCTACTTTGCGCTGGAGAACGCCGGATATGAGCGCGTGGTGCTCAAGAGGAAGCGCTTCTTTACAGGCCTGCGTCTGAAAACCGATGACGGGGATTTTGATGATTTTCTGACCTGATCCCGGTATGTGACAAGGTGTGTCAAGGTCATATACAAAAGTTCTCTTAGGCCTAAAAAAATCAGCCTAAGAAAAAGTTCAGTAAATGGCATTGATACACCTTGCACCTTGGTCGTTAATCAGCCTGATGGAGGTAAACGAATGCGAGAAAAGACAATAGAGAAAAAGCTGGCTGACGCAGTAAAGGGTCGTGGTGGTCTGGCACCGAAATTCACGAGTCCGGGCTTTGATGGCATGCCGGATCGGATCGTACTTCTGCCGGGTGGCCGTATGGCCTTTGTGGAGGTCAAGGCTCCCGGCAAGGCTCCGCGCCCTTTGCAGGAAGCGAGACACCGCCTGCTGCGCCAGCTGGGATTTAAGGTCTACGTCCTTGATGGCGAAGACCAGATCGGAGGAATCCTTGATGAAATATGTACCCCATGACTACCAGCGGTATGTCACCAACTATATCGAAACCCACCCTGCCTGTGCTGTTCTTCTGGACATGGGACTTGGCAAGACGAGCATCACCCTGACAGCACTCCTTGACCTGTTGTTCGACACCTTTGAGGCACACCGCATACTGGTGATCGCACCCTTAAGGGTGGCACGGGACACGTGGCCTGCGGAGATCGAAAAGTGGGATCACTTAAAGCTCCTGACCTACTCCGTGGCGCTTGGCTCAGAGAAGGATCGCATCGCCGCCTTAAAGAGACCGGCTGACATCTATATCATCAACCGGGAAAACGTCCAGTGGCTGGTGGAACAAAGCGGCATCCCCTTTGACTTCGACACTGTCATCGTGGATGAGCTCTCTTCCTTCAAGAGCCACCAGTCAAAGCGCTTTAAGGCTCTGATGAGGGTGCGGCCACGGATAAAGCGGATTGTCGGGCTGACCGGTACCCCTTCCGCGAACGGCCTCATGGACTTGTGGGCAGAATTCAAGATTCTGGACATGGGTGAACGGCTCGGACGCTTTATCGGGATGTACCGCAACAACTACTTCACCCCGGATAAGCGGAACGGCCAGATCATCTACTCCTACAAGCTCCTGCCCGGTGCGGACAAGGCGATCTACAAGCGGATCTCGGATATCACCATTTCCATGAAGGCAGCCGATCACCTGAAGATGCCGGAGCTCGTTATGAACAACTGCGTGGTGGAGCTGTCCGATGATGAGCGCGAACGGTATGAGGAGCTAAGGGCAACTCTGGTGTTGCAGCTGCCAGAGAAGGAAATCACGGTCGCAAACGCAGCAGCCCTCACCGGCAAGCTCCTGCAGATGGCAAACGGTGCGATCTACGATGACGACAAGCAGCAGATCCGGATTCACGACCGGAAGCTGGACGCCTTGGAGGATCTGATCGAAGGAGCCAATGGGAAACCGGTGCTGGTGGCCTATTGGTTCAAACATGACCTTGAGCGGATCAAGTCCCGTTTCAAAGTCCGGGAAATCAAGACCTCTGCCGATATCCGCGACTGGAATGCCGGAAGCATCCCGGTGGCCGTCATCCACCCGGCCTCAGCCGGACATGGCCTCAACCTGCAGGCAGGAGGCTCCACCCTCATCTGGTTTGGCCTCACATGGTCACTGGAGCTTTACCAGCAGACCAACGCCCGTCTCTGGAGACAGGGACAATCCGAGACCGTCGTCATCCACCACATCATTACAGATAACACTGTGGATGGCCGCGTTCTGAAGGCACTCCAGAATAAGGAGAAAACACAGGACGGCCTGATTGCTGCAGTAAAGGCCGAGCTGTACCGATGACAATCAGAGTCAAATCACGAAAACCAGAGTCAATCCGAGGATTACGAGAATCGGAGGTGAGACTTTGAACCCATACGAGGAACTGGCAAATGCCCTCGTCCTGCAGGCCGTTAAGGATTACCGCCTCACGGATGACGAGGCAGAGCTTGCCGAAATCGAGCGCTTCTTCCGCTCCGGCTGGTTTGGTGTTCTATCAAAAGTCGACCCGGAGTATCTCATCAGAAAGCTGCGGAAGGAGAAATCGAAATGACAGCAAAGGAATATTTATCACAGGCGCGGACGCTGGATATGCGGATCAAGTCCAAGCTCCAGCAGATTGAGTCCTTAAATGAACTGGCTACCTCCTGCACCATCACCTATAGCGACATGCCCCGGAACCCGAATCACGGAGGCTCCAAGGTGGAACGTGCTGTGCTGAAGATCATCGAGCTGCAGGAAAGCCTGAAGAAGGACGTGGAGGATCTGGTGGAACTGAAGGAAAAGATTATGGCGACCATTCAGTCCGTTGCCGACGTGGAACTGCAAACCCTGCTGGAGAAGCGGTACCTCTGCTTTCTCTCGTGGGAGAAGATTGCGGTTGAGATGCATTACAGCATCCAGCATATTTACCGGATGCACGACACGGCACTTTCCTGTGTCAGCACCATCATGAGAGCTAATGAGAGGGAATGAGAGTCGCCTCTTATGATAGTATTATGATGGACAAAATGAAATGAACCGGAAGCCTTGTGGGAGCGATCTCCTGCAGGGCTTTTCTTATGCCGAAATGGAGGTGACACAGGTGCCAAGAAAACCCAAGCGTCCCTGCTCCTTTCCGGGCTGCCCACGCCTGACTGACGGGCGCTTTTGTCCGGAGCACGAGAAGCTGGAGAACAAACGATACGAAAAGTACGACCGCGATCCTGCCAGCAAGCGCAGGTACGGACGTGCATGGAAAAGAATCCGCGACCGTTACATGAACGCCCACCCACTCTGCGAGCGCTGCCTTAAGGAAGGCAGGTACGTGAAGGCCGAGCAGGTGCACCACATCAAACCGCTGGCTGAGGGCGGAAATCATAACGAAGAGAACCTGATGTCTCTTTGCACGGCCTGTCATGCGAAGATTCATGCAGATCGCGGAGACCGCTGGCACACCCACTCTGACCGGTAGGGGCGGGTCAAATCTCTACGCCCTGTGCCCCGTGGAACGGGCGTGGGGTCGCGTGTGTGCGTGCGCGTTTTCAAACGGGGAATATACCCCCAGATAAGCGAGGTGATTTTTATGGCTAAGGACGGTACAAACCGAGGCGGTGCCCGGATGGGTGCCGGAGCCAAAAAGAAGCCCTTAGCTGACAAGATCGCTGAGGGCAATCCGGGCAAGCGAGCGCTGACTGTCATCGACTTCGATTCTCACGCAGCCGATTTGGAAGGTCAACCAATGCCCAAACCGTCGCGGCTCCTGTCCGCAAAACAGAAGGACGGGAAAAAGCTGCAGGCGGCAGAAATCTATAAGAACACATGGGAGTGGCTGCATGAACGCGGCTGCTCCTCTTTGGTTTCACCCCAGCTCTTGGAGCGCTATGCCATGAGCTGCGCCCGGTGGATTCAATGTGAGGAGGCTGTGACGGAGTTTGGCTTCCTCGCCAAGCACCCGACTACCGGGAATGCCATCCAGAGTCCCTACGTCGCTATGGGACAGAACTACATGAGCCAGACCAACCGGCTCTGGATGGAGATCTACCAGATCGTGAAAGAAAACTGTGCCTCCGAGTACACCGGCAGCAATCCGCAGGATGACGTGATGGAACGGCTGCTCCGTGCT
>ENA-UOJG01002910-UOJG01002910.1-human-gut-metagenome-genome-assembly--contig:-C47-NODE-2910-length-13345-cov-8.665914_pt1 | contig 13345 bp, 13 predicted proteins | sample MGYA00242340_ERZ723887 | MGnify/ENA metagenome assembly ERZ723887 | reverse complement strand
AAGAGGTAAGATAACACCCTCTGCAAAAAAGGTATCGTTATCTTACCTCAACAAAATCAACACCACTATAACCATCGTCCGTGAAATGGCGGATATTCTTAAATCCCTGTGACCGTGCATACTCTTCCAGATATTTCTTCTGGTTGGTAATGCTGTTGGATTCGCCCTGCATTTCATCGTCACGGCTCAATCGCTCATAGAGGGCTGTGTACTTGGTTTTCTTGGTTTCCATTGGCTTCCTCCTTTCTGGAAAATTTATATAGGGTACAGAAAAAGCCACATGGCAGGAGATTTTCGTCTTACCGTGTGACTTTTTCTCTGTCCTATATTATTGTAACCCTTCGGGTCTGTGACAACGAATGAACATGGATACTTTTCCGACTGGCACTGCATAAGATTAGGCTTAAGCCAAAACCTTGTCTTGCCTGAACCTGAGCCGCCGATTATTAATACATTCTTATTCCTTGCCGTCTTAGGGTTCTTGGGACGGTTGTTCATAGTAAGAAGCTCCGTTTGGGTGAGGATTATGTTATTCTCAAACGCAGGGTCTATGTACGGCTCTATATCCTCATGCCTGCCCCATCTTGCCGAGCCGTATTCTTCATTCTTGCGAAACTTCTTGGCGTTCTTGCCTTTGACATAGACGATAAGCCGGATGATTACAGCTATAGCTATTCCGATGAGCAAGTCAAACGGATGAAAGCTCGGCATAGCAGATTGCGAAGCCATATCCAGTCCGTCTAAGATTCCTCTGAGCTTTGAAGCGATGTCATTGCCGGGGGACAGTCTTACTGCCTCTCCTAACTTAGAAAAAAGCAGGGCGATAAAGGCATAAGGCAGATTAGGAATAATTAGCTTCTTGATATTTATCTTTTTCATGTTCACAGCTCCAGCCCCTTATCCTTGTTCCTGACCGGATTCTTGATAGTGTTCCTGACCTGTTCCACAAGCTTATGCAGCTTAGCCACCACCGACGGTCGGTTTGTTTCTTTTCGTATCTGATTGGCTGAGTACTCTTTAAAAGCGGCAGAAACTGCGTCAGCGTCTCTGCCTTTGAAGAATATATAATACTTATCCTTGTCTCCGGCTGTCTTTTCCTTGTAGACGGCATAATCTACGCCGTACTTTCTTGCTACTCGGTCGAAAGAGCCTACGCGCAGATTTGTTGCTTCAATGCTTGAAGCTCCTGCGTCTTTAGCCATAAGCTCTTTCAAGGATTGTTTGCCGTGTTTTACTGTGGGGGATTTATCCTTTGACTTGTCTCTCGGCTTGTTCGCTTCCTTCATGACTTTAGCAATAGCCGCTTTGAGAAGTCTGCCGGACAGCTTTGATGTTGAGATTGCAAGGGTTACGGCTCGCATTTCTACTTCTTCCTGCATTATTCATCAGCTCCTTTGCTTGTTTTTTCTTCTTGCTAATCGTCTGTTCCGTAAAGGTCATGATTCACAAGTGAAGTAAAGTGACTGCCTATAGTGACAGGGGCGTTATACAGCGTTGTTAATAAATACTGCCTGATATTTCGCACCTTGGTGGTGTTCATTTTCAGGCAGTCTAATACAAATCCAACAATCTCGCTGTCTACCTGCATGAGCCGTTCTTTGACGACCTCCGCCGGAAGCTCGTCACCCGCAACTCTGATAATCCGCTTTGCCGAGCAAAGGGTTTCCACCATCAGCTCAACGATTGTTTCGAGATAGTCATTACCGGGATACTGCTCAGCAAGCGTTTCATACTCGATACGCTCCTTGACTTCATCACGACAACGATTCATTTGTGCGAGTGTGATTTCGTTTCGCTTCGGTTCTTTCGATTCATGACTCGCTGATGCTGGAAGCTCTTCAATTTTGCAGTCAGGTTCAGCAGAAAGAATCGAATGAGTATTTGATAAATCAGTATTTTGTTTTTTAGTATTTGTTATCTTAGTATTTAATTGCGTTGGATTATCCAACGTAGGGGATTCCAACATAGGATTATCCAATGTTGGATTTTCCAACGTAGGTAAGTCCGATACAGGCTTTTCATAGATAACATAATCCGAGCCTTGCAGCCGACCCTTTTCATCGCGCTTTCTTGACCTTACGATATATCCAGCCGCTTCAAGCTCTTTTATTGCTTGACGGATAGCGTCTATATTCTCACGGTTTATGTAGGCAAGACCCGATAGGGTGTAGTCCCAATCTTCGGGTAAGGACAGCATCTGAGATAACAGACCTTTTGCTTTCAGGGACAGTCTTTTGTCTCGCAGATGATGATTGCTCATAACTGTGTAGTCTTTGGTTCTTTCTATTCGGAATACGGACATTGTGTTTGCTCCTTCCTTCATTCATTTTGTTTTCTGGCATGAAAAAAGACATTTCACTTGCGTAAAATGCCTTTCAAAAACATGAAAATATTCAGTTTTGAGTGTAAATACTACTCTTGAAATGCCCGGAAAACCGCTATATTGCTGGATTAGATTAATTAATGTTGTAGGGATGTTAAAGAAAAATAGAAATACCATTATCCACATACTCGAAAACTATTGTATAATTGTATTGATTTTTTGACAAAATATGATATAATAAGACTATAATATAGTGATATTAGGAGGATATTATGAAGCCAAATGTTAAGCCAAATATGTCAAACTCAGGAATTTATGATGATCAGAGTGAATATATTCAATCTGGAGTGGTAAGCCCTTTAAAGCATACATATCAGGATTTCTCATATATTGTTATAATCAAGGGGAATAATCCTAAATTAGAAGTTGCGAAAATACAGATGAAACTTAGACAATTTGGCTATACAATAGAGCCATATAATGAACGTGGGATTGGCACAAGAAGAATGTATAGCACAAGTGATAACCTAAGAACTAAAAAATTAGCCCGTTTGTTAAGACGTAGCAATGTTTTGTTTCTTAGGGTAGTAGCTCCCAAGCCGCCTGTTTCCCCACCGCCTTTTTCCGATCCTAATGGAAAACCAGCCCGAAAAAGAAAAAATAAGAAAGGGTTAATTAAATGAGTGTTAAAGAGTTATTTGAAGTTATTCCTCAATTATTGAAGTTATTTGTTCCAGGTTTCATATTCTTAATCACCTACAAGTATTTTGTGGAATCACAAAATAAAGATTTTAATGTGACCACAATTGGTAGTATCGTTTTAAGCTATGTTTTTCAACTGCTTGCAACTTTGATATGTAAAATATTTAATGGTTCAGATATTATTTGCACAGTTATTGCTATTCTTTTGGCGGTTATTTGTGCTATAATCGTTGTAAAATTGCGTTTGGCAGAAATCTATAAAAAAATTGCAACTTTAATCGGGAGAACTACAGGAAGTAAGAATATTTGGTATGATTTTTTCGATCGTAACAAAGGAAATCATATAAGATTTTTCACAAAATACAATAATGAAAATGTAATTGTTGAGGGCAATGTAAAATATTTTGAAGCATATAATGATGGTACGTGTAATATCGTTATTGATAATTACAAAATAAAATATATTACTTGTGATAATATATACAGTAGTAATAGCGAAAGTGCAACTATGATATTTAATACAAAAAACATTCATGGCATAGAAGTACATTATGGAAAATAAGATAAACAGCAGAAACCTCAGCAAGTGAAAACCTTTCTGAGGTTTTCACAATTACTTTACCCTTTGCTTTCACAGATTTATTTGGATTTTTCTTTTTCTCCTTTTGCCACTTTTCAAACTTTATCGCTTCTCCCTAATTCTCAATGAACTAAACGATAATTGGCTGATATGTCCATAAAAGTTACATGATTTCGTGCCATGGGACTCAGAGTTTATATTTTGAAGCCATATTATCAGTGGTGTAACAAAGTAGGAACAAAACTTTTTCATTTGAAAAAATAATCCTCTTTCCTTATAGTCGCGAGTTTTGTATTGTATTTGTCCGTAAAGGACTCTTCTATTTCAGTTTTGTAAGTGACTTAGCCGCAGATTTTGATAGTGTCTAGGTTTGGCTATATTCTATTTTGCTTTTATCTCATTTTGCGTTCCTTAAGCAACCGTATAATTGTGGTCTACATTTGCTTTGCAGTTTTATTCGATGAAAAGAAATGGGCGTTTTTCATGTATTTGAGTTTCATAGCTTAAGTATAATGACGATGTGGCTTTATCTCGTTCAAAAATCTTCACAGTCTTGTCCGCCATCTCAAACAGTAGAAGTGAAAGCTCAGCTGCAAATGGAAAACAATCCACCAGGTGCCTTTGATGTTAATTATAGTTTTTGTAGGATAAGTCAGGGGATATATAGGAATACTTGACCACGATTCTCGCTCATCGCTTTACTGATGCTGACGGCACGACACTCAATCTTGTTTCAGGTTGCGACAAGGTTGAGCGCGCCGAGTTTTGAATGATTTGAAACCCTTCCATATTTGCTTTGTGGGAATGTGTTTTCGCCAATGGAAACAGATGCCTTGCGTAGTACGAATTGAAGCCGATCATGCAAAGCATGGTGATGCATTTTATTGAAGAAGAGATTAAAATATAAAAGCAGAAAATGAAAGAGTTATTCAACGAACTTAATAAATTTCAATGCTAAGAGGTAACAACTACCCTATATCCGTGTTATTGGAGAAATGTCGATAGAATCTTAACACATTGGTATTACGTTGTAGTTCTTTGTTCTTTCTATTCGGAATACGGACATGGTGATACTCCTTTCTTAGATTGTATATTTCCTAAATATAAATGTAAGCTTTGATATATGAGATTATGAACTTGTGTCATGGCTGATGGCGCAGACGGTATTCCCACAAAATAAAACGCCGTAGCAAAGCCTGTCCGACCTTGTACAGCGTTCTCAGCGTGATTATAGGAACTGTTTAATTGTACTTAGTGTGTTGAAAAGCCGCATGAATACTGCGTTTTCACTGTTGTGCATATATTTATGGTTCAGTTGGACCGGTTGCGCCGACTGCGCCCGCCGCTCCGGTCGCACCAGTTGCTCCGGTAGCTCCGGCAGGTCCGGTAACTCCGGTGGGGCCTATGCAGCACCTTCTATCCTGACCCCCACATCCGCAGCCTATGTCTGCCTGAGTGGCTCTGCAGCTTACGTTGGCTATCTCTATGCATTCGCCGTTTGAACAATTGTAAGTCGCCATATAGTTATCTCCTGAAAGTCAAATTAACGCCGGCTAACGGTTATCAGCGCTTTCAAAGTAAGCCTTGTTCCAAAGATATTCAGCCCCTTGGGGATGGCACTTCCCTGCAAGCTCGTTGTATTCGCGGGCGGCACGCATATCTCCTAAACGGTCGTATATGACAGTCAGCTGCAAATACGGGATATATCCGCCGTAATCGGCAGGGATGAAGCTTGCCCCGACGTTTACGTATCTCGATGGTGCAAGTCCGTACCAGAATATCGCCTGCTCGTATTCGCCCTTTTTTAGGAAGATGTTTCCTGCTGCACAGCACATATCCGCCCTCGGAGGGGCTATTGCAAGGCTTCCAAACAGCAAGGAGAGAGCTTCATCGGGTCTTTCATCAGATATCAAAGATGCCAGCTCTATCGCACTGGAGACGCGGTTTTCACTCCATGCGCCTTCGTCCTCAAAGCATTCAAGATAATACCGCTTTGCCTCTTCAAGCCTTCCTGCATAGCACAGCTCGCGGGCGTAGTAGTATTTCTCCCGAGCGCAAAGAGGCTTGCCGCTTTTAATAAGAGCCTCAAAGATTCTAAGGTTCCTGCCTTCCTCGCGCTTGCTTTTTCCGAGATGATATATCTGAGCGCTTCGGTGAATGGCATTGCCGCTGACCGGTATAGCCTCGTGGATCGCCCCCTCAAACCTCATGCCGGAGGCAAGACGGATTATCCTCTCCCGCTCGTAGATAAGTGATGGGCGGTGCTGTTCGTCAAAGCTTACGGCATATGGCAGAAATACCGCGTCGGGCTTGGTCTTATCAAGCTCTGACAGGATGGATATAAGGTCGTTTCTGCTCTGCGGCGGGATATAGTCGTCGCCGTCCAGCCACATGGCGTATTCGCTTTTGGCGAGACTTAGCGAGTAGTTCCGGGCGGCGGCGAAATCATCCTGCCAGACGTAATCATAGACCCTGTCGGTGAAGCGCAGGGCGATTTCGCGGGTGGAATCTGTCGAGCCGGTATCTACTATGATTATCTCATCGAAGATGTCGCTTGCAGATTCAAGACACCGCCCCAGCCCCTCCTCCTCGTTTTTGACTATCATGCATAGTGAACAGGACAATGATGATGCGCTCCTTTCGTTTTGTCGGCGTAATACAGTATATGCGGCTGGAGATGCATCGGTGAAGGTGACGGCAGTAACTTTGTAATCGTCATACTATTGTTTGCCGTCACGCATTGCGTTTCCTCCGTCCTTGACTTTGCTTTGATATGTAGGATGATTTCTGCATATAAAGCACTTTGGCTTGCAATATTTGGGCGGAAATGCCTGACTTTTGTTTAGTCTCTTTTGTAGTTTGTGCGGAGCTGTTTTAAGGGGATGGTTTGAGCGTTCCCGCCGGTGCGCCCATCGGAAATAGTTTTCTATCGCAGTTTTGCGGAAAGCCCTACCGAGTGCGGGGCGGAGGCCTGGACGCTTACGCGTCCTGAGCGGCGTAAAGCCGCTAACGCACCGAAAGCCGCGTAGGCCTCCGCCTGTCCCAAAAACTGAGGGCGCACCTTTGTCAGCAGAAATCTCCCATCCTCCAACTCACCAAATCCATCCTTCCCCGCCTTATCCCAAAAAAGAATGTTAAAAACCCGTGAAAATAATGTAAAAGCTATTGACAAATCCCCTTTTAGACGCTACACTATTATGTGATTTAACACTAAGGAGGAGGTTTTGAAAAATGGTTTACGATAAGGTTGTAAAGCTTATTGCCGAAAATCTTGATATTGAAGAATCCGCAATCAACGCCGACTCGGTTATTACCGACGATCTTGGCGCTGACTCTTTGGACGTTGTAGATCTTTGCATGGCTTTTGAAGACGAATTCGGAGTTGAGATTCCTGACGACGCGGTTGAAAATATCAGAACCGTAGGCGATATTGTAAAGTTTATTGAAGACAATCAGTAACCGGATATAATCAGGCAAAGCGCATCCCCTGTATTTGTGAGGGGATCTCCTGATAAATTTTTGCTCCCCGCCCTTTAGGCTTGCTTTAAGCTTTTAAGGCGGGGAGCGTTTTTCCTTTCGGGATTATTTTCATGTCTTTTTTGTTTGCAAAACAGTTGCATAATTCGCTTGTTTGTGATATAATTAATATGAATTTGTATTATGTACACGCGCTTCTGCCGAGACGTTGCGGTATTCTATAGAAAAAGCGGCGGCGTTTTATGGGGAGTGTGCACAGAAAGGATATGGAATGCTGCATGAAAAATCCTGCGGGGCTATCGTCTACCGCAAGTTTCATGGCAACACCGAAATACTGCTGATAAAGCACGTCAACAGCGGCCATTGGTCGTTTCCGAAAGGACACGTTGAGTTCGGGGAAACCGAGGTTGAAACCGCTCAGCGCGAAATAATGGAGGAAACCGGGATCGACGTTATAATCGATTCTTCGTTCAGGGAGACTGTTTCTTATTCACCCAAGCGCGGAACGCAGAAGGTGGTAGTGTATTTTCTCGCCAAGGCAAAGAATTCCGACTACATCCCTCAGGAGGAGGAGATAGCGGACATAAAATGGGTGGAAATAGGCAGAGCCCAATCGGTGTTGTCCTATGAGAATGACAAGAGCATTGTTGCAAAGGCAAGGACGATAATAGCTTGATGTATTTTTGACTGAGCGGTGCGGAAGGATGGCTTCTGCGCCGCTTGGCGTTTTTTGCGGCTGGTGCCGCAAAAAAGTGATGCACTCGCTTCGCGAGCGTGAGTCGCTTCGCTGGTGATGTCAGCGTTTCGTCTTGCGTCGAACCGCCTGTGATGCACGCCTGACGGCGCGATAAGGTATCGCCTTGCGGCGATGGATTTAAGAGCGACTTACGTCGCCTTGGAGTTCAGCGGCGTAAGCCGCTCTTAAAATCCGTTGGCGTGCATCACAGCGAACGCAGTGAGCGACATCACCAGCGATGCGAATCACTTGACAACATAAGCCGCACCGGCGGCTTATGTTGTCAACAGCCGCAATTCTTCAGGGTCTAATCCCGGGTGCACACTCATATTTATCCCTTGCGATATCAACGATGAGGACATCGAAATAAGCTTATCTATATTCTTGGATGTTACCGTCAGTGAGCCGTCCTCGTCCTTAGCGTCCGCGACGGTGGGCACGCCTATGGCAATGGTCTTAACTCCCAGCGTCTTTTGCGAAAGCTCTCCGCGGTTATTTTTAACTCCGCTTCCGGGGGATATTCCGGTATCGGTCAGCTGGATAGTCCTGCCCAAGTGCCCCGGAGAGGAGCAGGCAAGAGAATCTATAACTATTACCGTCTCCGGTTTAATCGACTCTATAAGCGGCTTAATGAGCTCTGCCGGCTCGATTCCGGTATCGCCCATAACTCCAGGGGTGACAACAGAAACGCTTTTAAGACCGTCGTAGTTGATGTCAGGGGCATTCATGGGGATGTGTCTTGTGGCGAAGATATGCTTTGATACGCGCGGTCCCAAGCTATCCGGCGTCACCGAAAGGTTGCCAAGCCCTACTATCATTATTTTATCGGGGTTCCCTATCAGCTCGGATACGTAATCGCGGATAACCCCGCAGGCGGCAAGGCTGTCTGCCGGGGAGTAATACAGCGGCATCTCCGGCTCTAAGGTTATATATCTGCCCTTGGGTTTGGATATGCGTCTGCCGGCTTCGTCAGTGCTGATTTTAACATCGGTGACGGTGAAGCCGCCCTTGCTCAAGGTGTCGGCGGATATTCCTTCGGGAAGTCCCGAGCTGGTTTTGACCGATTCTGCGCTTTCCAAAGCCAGATCGGTGCGGATATTCGGGTTTTGTGAGAGCATCTTAAAAAAATCCTTTCAAAATTACAAAAAAATTTTCAAAAAGCTATTGCAATTTCAGAAAGAAAATGCTATAGTTATTCTTGATACTTGTTGAATAAGTAAAAGGAGTCATTAACCTTGGGATTGCTGTAATGTTTTTAGCTCTCCCCTTAGGATTGCCGTAATATTTTGGCTCTCCCCTTTGCACTTTCTCTCAGTCGTGCAATTAGCTTATCCAAATAAGTGGATTTTATGATACCGCAGAAGTTACTTTTGCGGCAAAGGAGTAAGGAGGTGTCTTAATGGCAAATATTAAGTCTGCCAAGAAGAGAATCAGAGTTATCGAAGCTAAAACTCTTCAGAACAAAATGACAAAGAGCGCTCTCAAGACCGCTATAAAGAAGGCGGAGAATGCTGAGGGTGCCGAAAAGGCGGAGGCTATAAAGGCTGCTACCAAGAAGGTCGATCAGGCTGCGGCTAAGGGTCTTATCCACAAGAACAAGGCTGCAAGAAAGAAGTCTCAGCTCGCCAAGAAGTTAGCAAACTAACAAAATTTACTCCGCCCGCAACCCAAGGCGGAGTTTTATTTTTCTGCAATATTTTTGACTTGCAAATTGTTTTTATAGTATAAATCAAAAATATCTATAATACCGAAAGGATAGATCCATATGAAAAAAATTCTAAGATCAGCTCTTGCGATTCTTGTTGTCAGCGCCATAGCGGCAACGTTTTCCGCCTGTGGTCCGGAAGATTTGCCTGCTGACGCTCCCGTTGACACCTCCGCAGTCGGCGAGCCTGTCAGCACCGCGCCGGAAGGAGTTATGCCGGCTGAATCGACCACGCCTGTGGTAACAAGCGCACCCGAAACCGAAGACCCGGCGGCAACCGCGACAGCACCGACTCAGATCTCGGAGGATACCACTGCTGAGGAGACTACTGTTTCCACCCCTGCCGAAACCGAAAAGGCAACTGAAAAGACTGAAAAGAAGACCGAAAAGACCGAAAAGAAGACTGAGAAGACAGAAAAGAAGACTGAAAAGACTGAAAAAGTCACCGAAGCCACCAAGGACACCGAGCCGGAGGAAGGAAGCCGTCTGCCGGACGATGAGGGCGATGAAGAAATCGACCTCGAGTGGGAGGATGTCAATATTGACGAATGGCTCGAAATGATGGGCGCCGAGGGCGGCGGAGAGGACGTGCCGGACATAAGCGTGAATGAATAAAGTTGATTCAGTATAGTTGATTTGGGCGGATGGGAACGTTGGTTTCCGTCCGCTTTTTTAGTGAAAAGGTAATAGTGAATAGTGAATAATACTAATTCTACGTAAAAGTGTTGCTGTAAAATCGCCGCAAAACCGCTATACGATGGGATTTTGCAGCGATTTTACAGACACTTTTTAACGTAGAATAAGTATAAGTAATGTGTCAAGCATTTCGCATGGCGAAATGGACGCCGACGGATTTTAAGCAAGCCACAAAGTGGCTTGTTATGCGGCTTCGCCGCATATTTAAGATCCATCGCCGATAGGCGATACCTCACTTCTTCACTATTCACTATTACTTCTTCACTAAAAAATCCCCGGCTCTCCGTTCAGGAGAACCGGGGGATTTTTTTATTTAGTCGTTCTTAGCCAAATCAACCAGATAATCATATCTGAGCTTAGCATTCTCAACCGCTGCGCCGAAGAGCTTTTCTGCTCTCTCGGGGTTAGCTCTTGCGAGGGAGTTGTAACGAACCTCACCCATGATGAAGTCCTTATAATCCTTTGTAGGAGCCTTGGAGTCGAGCTGGAAGGGATTCTTGCCCTCGGCAGCCAGTCTGGGATCGTATCTGTAAAGATGCCAGTAGCCAGCCTCAACAGCCTTCTTCTCCTCGGTCTGAGCAATGCTCATGCCGCCCTTGATACCATGGTTGATGCAGGGAGCATAACCGATAATCAGGGAAGGACCGTGGTAGCTCTCAGCCTCGGCAATTGCCTTGATGCACTGGTTGTAATCAGCACCCATTGCAACGTGAGCAACGTATACATAGCCGTAGGTCATTGCGATACCTGCAAGATCCTTCTTCTTGATAGCCTTGCCGGCAGCTGCGAACTGTGCGATAGCGCCGGTAGGAGTGGACTTGGAGGACTGTCCGCCGGTGTTGGAGTAAACCTCGGTGTCGAATACGAAGATGTTGATATCTTCGTTCTGAGCGATAACGTGATCCAAGCCGCCGAAGCCGATATCATAAGCCCAGCCGTCGCCACCGAAGATCCACATGGATTTCTTTCTCAAGAAGTCCTTATCCTTCAGAACTGCCATAGCTTCGGGAGTGCCGATCTTGGGAAGTACTTCAATCAGCTTGTCGGTAGCAACACTGTTAGCCTTGCCATCCTCAACGGTGGAGAGATATTCCTCGATAACAGCCTTGCACTCAGGGCATTCAATGGTCTTTGCAATTTCAAGAAGTCTTGCAATATTTCTCTGACGGATGGTGTTCTGAGCTAAGAACATACCGTAGCCGTACTCAGCGTTATCCTCGAACAGCGAGTTAGCCCAAGCGGGACCCTTACCTGCCTTGTTGGTGGTGTAAGGAGTAGAAGGAGCAGAGCCGCCCCAGATAGAAGAGCATCCGGTAGCGTTTGCAATATACATTCTGTCGCCGAAGAGCTGAGTTATAAGCTTAGCATAAGGAGTTTCACCGCAGCCTGCGCAAGCGCCGGAGAATTCGAGAAGCGGCTGCTTGAACTGCGAGCCCTTAACGGTGGTCTCCTTGAACTTTTCGTGAACCTCGGGCTTGTCTGCAAGGGTAAGAGCGTAGTTAAATACCTCCTGCTCTGCAAGCTGCTCGTCCAAAGGTCTCATAGAAAGTGCCTTCTCGCCCTTCTTGCCAGGACATACGTTAACGCAGGAGCCACAGCCTGTGCAGTCCAGAGCGGACATAGTCATAACGAAGTAGTAGCCGGGCATACCGGTTGCGGGCTTAGCCTTCTCCTTAGCAAGTGCAGGAGCGGCGTCAAGCTCAGCCTGGGTCATGATTACAGGACGGATGACTGCGTGCGGGCAGACATAAGAGCAGAAGTTGCACTGGATGCAGTTATCGGAGTTCCAGTTGGGAACGTCGATAGCAATACCTCTCTTCTCGAATGCGGCAGAACCCTGCGGGAAGGTACCGTCGGCATTTTCAACGAAGGTGGAAACAGGGAGCTTGTCGCCCTGCTGTGCGTTGCAGGGGATAAGGATGTTGTTAACATAGTCAACAAGGGTCTTGTTGTCGCCGGTAGCGGCAGGCATACCCATTGCGGTGTCGGCAGCGGACTTCCAGGAATCGGGAACGTTTACTTCAACAACACTGTCGCATCCTGCGTCGATAGCGTCATGATTCATCTTGACGATAGCGTCGCCCTTCTTGGAGTAGGAAGCGGTTGCAGCGTCCTTCATGTACTTGATAGCTTCATCTATCGGGATGATGTTGGCAAGCTTGAAGAATGCAGACTGCAAAACGGTATTGATTCTGGAGCCCAAGCCTATCTTCTTGCCAATTTCAACGCCGTTGATGATATAGAACTTAACGTTGTTGTCGGCAATATATCTCTTAACCTGACCGGGGAGCTTTTCGTCAAGCTCTTCGGGGGTCCACTGGCAGTTGAGCAGGAAGGTTCCGCCGGGCTTAACGTCCTGAACCATGTCATACTTGGTGATGTAGGACTCATTATGGCAGGCAACAAAGTCAGCCTGGTTGATGAGGTAAGAAGACTTGATGGGAGTGTTGCCGAATCTTAAGTGAGAAACGGTTACGCCGCCCGACTTCTTGGAGTCATATGCAAAGTAAGCCTGAGCATACTTATCGGTATGGTCGCCGATGATCTTGATGGAGTTCTTGTTTGCACCAACTGTACCGTCAGAGCCAAGACCCCAGAACTTGCAGGAAATAGTTCCGGCAGGAGCGGAGTTGAGCTTTCCGCAGGTGGGCAGCGAAAGGTTGGTGACATCATCGTTGATACCGATGGTGAATCTGGGCTTGTAGCTGTCGCAGCAAGCGCAGTTGTCATAAACAGCCTTGATCTGGTCAGGAGTGGTGTCCTTAGAGCCCAAGCCGTATCTGCCCGAGGAAACGGGAACGTTTGCAAACTTGGAGTTCTTCAAAGCTGCAACAACGTCAAGATACAAAGGCTCGCCCAAAGAACCGGGTTCCTTGGTTCTGTCAAGAACGGAAATCATCTTAACAGTCTCAGGGATAGCTTCAACAAGCTTGTCCGCACGGAAAGGTCTGTAAAGTCTTACCTTTACAAGACCTAACTTCTCGCCCTGAGCGTTGAGGTAATCGATAGTTTCCTCGATAGTATCACATACAGAGCCCATAGCTACGATAACCTTGGTAGCATCGGGAGCACCGTAGTAGTTGAACAGCTTGTAGTTAGTGCCGATCTTGGCATTGACCTTATCCA
>ENA-UOJG01002906-UOJG01002906.1-human-gut-metagenome-genome-assembly--contig:-C47-NODE-2906-length-13355-cov-5.853233_pt1 | contig 13355 bp, 13 predicted proteins | sample MGYA00242340_ERZ723887 | MGnify/ENA metagenome assembly ERZ723887 | reverse complement strand
TACCACAGGCACCTGAAGCCTGCGCGTCTGCCAATTCCGCCACTCCTGCGAACAAATGATATATTATCAAATGTAGGGGGAAATGTCAATTACTTTTTTTCGGTTGTTTGTGTCAAGTGTTCGTTGGCACTTTTTTTGTTTTCCGTAATTCCGTAGAAAAGCTTTGCGTCTCGTAGGCACTCCCGCTCGTTGAGTGCGTAGCGGTATGGGCACTGAAACTACCAGTGCCACATACCGACGTACTCAAACCCACGAGTCACAAAGTTTTTCTACGGAATTACTGGAACCCAAAGAACTAACAGCAAATATTTGGCACGAACACCCAAAAAAGCGCCGGAACAAAAAAAACTGTAGCTTCTCCAGAATCCCGCCCGCAAACTTACAATAAAAACCAGCGTTTTGTATAACATATTGTTAATGAAGTTTCATTTATGTGTGCTTGATGCTAATCGATTTGGAATTCCAGTAATTTATCCGGAAAAGTTTTGCAGGAAGTGGGTACAAATGCGCAAGTATCAGGCATGTGTCTTTTACATGCCGATACTTCTGCGGATTTGTCCAAGCGGGAGCGCCCACTACCTGCAAACTTTTCCGGATAAATTACTGGAAACCAAAAACATTTCACCAAACACATAAAAATCCCCCCACTCAACAATTTTTTTTGCACAAATCCCCCACAATATGCTATACTAATATCTATCAATAAACGGACCTTGGTCCCTACATATACAGAAAGGAAAGACTATGACAATCAATCCGGGAATGTTAATTTTCTGTCTGTTGGATTCAGCAATTGCCTTTCTCCTTGTTTTCTTCGTATCCCGTGCAAAATTCGGGGGCGAAAAAAGTATGCTTGCCAGAGTAATTAGTGCCATCCTCGGCACACTGGTTTTTATCGTTCACTTTGGTGTACTGATTTGGTTTAACACAGAGCCTGTTACAATTAGTGCCGCCGGCAAAGCAGTCGTTTATGCTGCGCCAATTGTATTAAGTATTCTGATGATTATACTAACCTTACTTTCTCAGCCGCCGAAAAAAGAAAATGAAGAGGAAACAGAAGAATCCGAGAACGACACGGAAGAAACCGCAACGGCAGAAACAAATGAAGGAACGGCAGCCAAATAATCAGCTGTGCCGTTCCTTTTTCGTTGTTTTGCAGCAATTTCAGAAATTTTCTACATATATTTCTTCAAATGTTTTTTCTTAATCTTTGAGATGTTGCAGGCAAATATAATCGCAACAACTTTTTTCTTGCTGTTTAAGTAAAAACGGATTCGATACTTGCCATAAACTGCATCTCCATAAGTTTTTACTTTGTTTTTCTTAAGACCTTTCATTTTGCTAAATGGGTCTTTTGATGTACATTTTTTCCAAGTCAGTTCTCCATAGGCTTTTTGAACCTTTGTCTTGGATGCACCAATTTTAATACCGCGGGCTGTTGCTTTTTTCTTACTTCCGCCCTTCCACTGTCCATTCCATGCATAACCATGGTTGTAGCCATAACGCTGACAGAAATTCACAAAGTTCTCTGAATTAAATTTACTGAAATCTTTCTTTGCCATTTTTGCAACAACCGTAATTTCGCAGGTTTTTGTGATGCCGTCAACTGCTGCCGTAATTACCGTTTTACCTTTTTTGAGTGCTTTAATTTTTCCGGTTTCATCCACCTTAGCAATTTTTTCATTGGCACTTGTCCAGGTAACTGTTGAAGTCGTTCCCGTTATCACAGGCTTTAATGTTTTTCCTACCATCAAAACCGCTGATTTTCTGCTTATCGCAATTTTGGTCACATCTACCGGCTCCGGCGTAACCGTTGGCTCCGCACTTGGCTCTGTACTTGGTTCAACACTTGGAGATGCGGATGGTGTCACCGTAGGTGTCGGTGTTGGTTCGCCAATTTCGGTCGGTGGAGTTTGTCCACTTCCATTTTCCTCCGCACGGGCAGGAATGGCATATCCTGTCCACAATCCAAGCACTAAAGATGCACTTACAATTGCGCTTACAATTCTTTTTCTACTCTTTTGCATTGTCTTTTGCCCCTTTCCAATTCTACGATTTATATTTTATCCTTATCATTGTATCATAATTGAAAACTGTGTCAAATGTATTCCAACACAAAATTTAGTTCTGCAATATCTAGTCTAACTCTACAGCACCGGTATAAAGCTGATAATATCTTCCTCTTTTTGCCAGCAGTTCTTCGTGTGTTCCACGCTCAATAATCTCGCCCTGCTCCAATACCATAATGCAGTCAGCATTACGAACGGTAGATAATCGGTGGGCAATTACAAATGTTGTACGGTTTTTCATCAAGCGCTCCATTCCGTGGTCGATATGCATTTCGGTACGGGTATCGACAGAACTTGTTGCCTCATCCAGCACAAGAATCGGTGCTAGTGACAGAGCTGCACGGGCAATATTCAAAAGTTGGCGCTGCCCCTGACTTAAGTTTGTTCCATCTCCCTCAAGTACGGTATCGTAGCCGTCCTCAAGACGCATGATAAACGAATGAGCACTTGCCGTTTTCGCAGCCTGTTCTACTTCCTCATCCGTTGCATCCGGTCTTCCGTAGCGGATATTTTCACGCACAGTTCCACTGAACAAATGCGTATCCTGTAAAACCATCGCAATATTTTCACGGAGCGAACGGCGTTTATATTTTTTCACATCAATGCCGTCAATCGTAATTGTTCCTTCCTGAATATCATAAAAACGATTCAGTAAGTTTGTAATGGTCGTCTTCCCGGCACCGGTAGAACCAACAAATGCCACTTTCTGTCCGGCATGAGCATACAAGTTGATATCTTTTAAAATAACTTTATTTTCATCATAGCCAAAGTTTACGTGCTCCATAATCACTTCGCCCTTGACATCTTTCATTTCAACGGCATCTTCATCATCGGCTTGTTCCACATCCGCATCCATTACCGCAAATACACGCTCTGCACCGGCAAGTGCCGAGAAAATCGTATTTACCTGCATGGAAATTTCATTAATCGGGCGGCTGAACTGTCTGGAATAATTAACAAACACCGTCAGACCACCGATAGAAAGTCTTCCAAAATAACAAAGCAGACCACCAATTGCTGCCGTCAGACCATAGCAGACCTGACCGATATTTCCCATAACCGGTCCCATAATGCCGCCAAAAAACTGTGCTTTAATCTGTTTTTCACGAAGGTCATTGTTTAAATCTACAAATTCTTCCACTGCCTTGTCCTCGTGGCAGAAAACTTTTACAACCTTCTGACCGGTAACAGTCTCTTCAATGTAACCATTCAAATCACCAAGCGCACTCTGCTGTTCACGGTAATAACGGGAACTTCTTTTGGCAATACTTCCACCTGCCTTAACCATAACAGGAACCATGACAATGGTAAGAAGGGCAAGCCAGATATTTAAACAAATCATGATAATGGTTGTTCCAATAATACTGATTGCACCGGAAATCAACTGGATAACCGTATTATTTAACAACTCACCAATCATATCAATATCATTGGTAAACCGGCTCATAATATCTCCGGTTGCATTTGTATCAAAATAGCGAACCGGCATATCCTGCAAATGGTCGAACAAATCTTTACGGATACGAATCAGCGCACGCTGGGAAACACCAATCATGATACGCTGCTGCAAATAGTTTGCAAGCACTCCGACGCCGTAAATAACCAACATGGTAAGTACACCTTTCAAAAGTGTCCATGTACCATCTGCCAGCACTGTACTAAAATCTAAATTTTTATTTTTCAAAGAAGCAACTTGTAACGCCGTTTTGCCAAGCTGGTCAACAATCGGTTTTAACATATAAGAACCGGCTAATGTTGCTCCACTGAACACAAGCACAAAGACAAGTGCCAGTACAACAAGCATCTTATCTTTTCCCATATATTCAAGAAGTCTTTTAATGGTAGCACGTGATTCTTTTGGCTTGCCACCCATCATATGTCTCGGGCCACCCGGTCCATGTTTTGGTCCCGGTCCCATGCCGCCATGTGGCTGATTTTTTGCCTGACTCATCCTGCCACCTCCTCTTTACTTCTCTGTGAATAATAAATTTCCTGATATGTTTCACAGGATTCTAATAATTCTTTGTGCGTTCCCTGTCCAACAATCTGTCCTTCATCCATAACAAGAATCCGGTCAGCATCCTCAACAGAAGAAATACGCTGCGCAATAATCAATTTTGTTGTGTCTTTTAAAGTCGTTGAAAAACTCTTCCGAATTTGTGCCTCAGTCGCTGTATCTACCGCACTGGTACTGTCATCTAAAATAAGGATTTTCGGTTTCTTAAGCAGTGCTCTTGCAATACAAAGACGCTGTTTTTGTCCACCGGAAACATTGACACCACCCTGTCCAAGTTCACGGTCATATCCATCTGCGAACTCACTGACAAAGCCATCGGCCTGTGCTGCCTTTGCAGCCTCTTTCACCTGTTCATCCGTTGCCTCTTCATCGCCCCAGCGAAGATTTTCCATAATACTGCCGGAAAACAGCGTATTTTTCTGAAGCACCATCGCAACGCCGTCACGCAGATGATTCAGCGAATACTCTTTTACATTCACGCCATCTACTAACACTTCCCCTTCATCACAGTCATACAGACGTGGAATCAGCTGCACAAGAGAACTTTTTCCGGAACCTGTCGAGCCGATGATACCAACCACTTCGCCCGGTTTCGCTGTAAAATTAATATTCTGCAAAACATTTTTCTTATGTTTTTTATAATAACGGAAGCAGACATTTTTAAATTCGATTTCACCGGATGTTACCAAGCGGTCTTTCTCAGATGCATTGTCATCATTTAAGTCAATGTCCGTATCTAATACTTCCAAAATACGATGAGAAGATGCCATCGCACGAGAACCCTGAATCATAATCATGGAAACCATCATAAGCGACATCAGAATCTGCGTTACATAAGTAGTAAATGCTGTAAGGTTTCCAACCGGCATATCGCCAATCAAAATCTGCTGACCGCCAAACCAGACAACTGCCATAACCGTAAGGTTCATTGCTAATGTCATAATCGGCATTGTGAGAATTACAACCTTCATCGCACGAAGTGTTTTATCTTTTAATTCGTTGTTCGCACGGTCAAAGGTCTCTTTTTCAAAATCATCACGCACAAAAGATTTTACAACACGCTGGTTTGTGATATTTTCCTGGATTCTTGAATTGAGTCCGTCAATCTTTGTCTGCATCACGTCAAACCGCGGAAATGCAGTCTTCATAACAAACGCAAGTGCAATAATCAAAACCGGAATTACGACACAGAAAACCAGTGCCAGTTTCGCATTCATAAGAAATGCCATAATCAAACCACCAATTAACATACCAGGTGCACGCAAAAGCATACGAAGTCCCATACTCAAGACATTCTGAATATTCGTAATATCATTTGTTAATCGTGTTACTAAAGAACCGGTTGAAAATTTTTCGATATTGGCAAAGGAAAATTTCTGCACTTTGGCAAACACATCTCTTCGCAAATCACCGGCAAAATTTACAGATGCCTTTACCGCAAAATAAGCACCAAGCACGCCACCCATCATCATAAGAAGAGCCGTTCCAATCATAGCTGCTCCTATCCCAATAATGTAAGCAGGTCCTTTTGCTGCCACCGTAACATCCTGCCCACATCCATAGTTAATAATCATAGACATTAATTTCGGCAGAATAATTTCGCCAAGCACTTCCACAATCATAAAGATTGGTCCAAGGATAAATGCTGACTTATAAGGAATTACATACTTTTTATACTGTTTCATTTTGTCCCTCCATCGCTGCATTTTTTAATCGTTCCATATTTTCGTAAATACGGTCAAAGTAATCACATAACTGTTCTTTTTCGCTTTCCGAGAATCCCACATACATTTGTTCATCTAACATATCAAAAAAGTCACAGCTTTCTTCTACCAATTTCCGCCCCTTTTCCGTCAATTCCACAAAATTGCGTCGGTTATCTTCTTCACGCATCTTTTGTGTAATGTATTCGGACTTTTTCAGCGCCTTCAGTGCAACGGCAACTGTCGCCGGTGAAATTTCTAAAAATTTAGCAAGTTCTACCTGCGATGCAAATGAATGTTTCGCAAGCGTCATCAGAAGACGATGTTGTGCTCTGTGAATCCCGGTTCCTTCCAGATTACACTCCAGCATCCTGCGATGCATCTGATTCATCACAATCATGCGGTGCGTAATATCACGGGAACGAATCTTCTTTTTTTTCTGTTCCTGCAAAGTTTTTCACCTCCAAATCATTCTATATCTAATCAATAGTCATTTAATCATTAGCATACAAACTGTTAGCATCTTAATGTTTATACCAGATTTTCGTGCCAATGTCAATAACAAATGAAACTTTTCACATATTGTTCATAAAATATACTAATCTATGTCTAACGAGGATTTTTTTATGAATTATGGCAAATTAAATATACACGTTGTGTCGGATAACTCAGGCTTTCCGATTCCTGATGCCACCGTGCAGATTACCTCAGAAAACGAACCGGAAAACATTATAGAGGAAGCTGTCACCAATAACGTGGGACAGTTAAATGACATTGAACTTGCCGCACCGCCGGTGGATTACAGGATGACCCCTTCTGCAAACAAACCGTATTCGGAATACACCATCACAATCTCCGCTTCCGGTTTTGAATCGGTCGAAATTAATGGAGCAGAAATTTTTTCCGGTGAGACAGCCATTCAGAACGCTTCTCTGCTTCCTCTTGCCACAGGCGAAACCGACAGTGCGGAACTTTTTGTCATTCCTGACCATACACTATGGGGCGATTACCCGCCAAAAATACCGGAAAGTGAAATCAAAACGGTGGAAGAAACCGGAGAAATTGTATTAAGCCGTGTTGTCATCCCGGAATATGTTGTTGTTCATGATGGTCCCCCATCAGACACCCGTGCCAAAAATTACTATGTCAAATACCGCGACTACATCAAAAATGTTGCAAGTAGTGAAATTTATTCCACCTGGCCGGAAGCAACCATCCGCGCCAATATCCTTGCAATCCAGTCATTTACCTTAAACCGTGTTTACACTGAGTGGTATCGAAATAAAGGAAAAGATTTCACAATCACTTCCTCCACCGCCTACGACCACAAATTTGTTCCGGGGCGCAATATTTTTGAAAGTATATCCGCTATTGTGGATGAAATTTTCAGCGAATATCTTTCAAGACCAAATGTAGAGCAGCCAATTCTTACTCAGTACTGTGATGGAAAAAATGTCAGCTGTCCAAATTGGCTTAGTCAGTGGGGTTCCAAGGCACTTGGCGACCAAGGGTACACGGCCATTGAAATTCTCCGCAACTACTACGGCGATTCCATTTATATTAATTCCACCGATGAAATCTCCGGTATTCCATCCTCGTATCCCGGCTCGCCGCTCCGTGTGGGCGATTCCGGTGAAAAAGTGCGCCAGATGCAGCGCCAGTTAAATGTTATATCGAACGCCTATCCGCTCATTCCAAAAATTGCAGAGGATGGTGTATTTGGTCCTGCTACAGAAGAAGCGGTTAAAACCTTTCAGCGAATTTTCGGTCTCACACAGGATGGCATTGTCGGATTCCGCACGTGGTATAAAATTTCCGAAATTTATGTCGGTGTAAGCCGCATTGCCGAATTAGTATAATACGAAGGTTGCACCCCCTCGTTTCTTTCGATATAATATTATTAATGATTGAAACAGGGGGTTTTTATATGAAGAAAGACGGCTACTATTCATCCGGTGAGTTTGCCAAAATGGCAGACGTAACACTGCGGACCATCCGCTATTACGACAGACAGAATCTTTTAAAACCCTCTTATGTAAATGAACACGGGGCAAGATTTTATACTGACTCGGACTTTGTGAAACTGCAGCAAATTCTTCTGTTTAAGTTCCTTGGATTTTCTCTGTCCGAAATCCGCGACATGACATTAAACCACCCGGACCGGCACGTTCTTTTGGACTCTCTTGATATCCAGCTCAAACTGGTAAAAGACCGCAGAGAGCAATTACAGTTGATGGAGCAGACCATCCAGACAACCGCCGACACCATCCGCCAGAAAAAAGAGGTGGACTGGAAACAGATGATGGATTTGATTCATATGACCTCCATGGAAAAAAGTTTAAAAAACCAATATCTGGATGCCTCTAATATTAACGCCAGAATTCATCTGCACGAATTATACAGCACGAATAAAAAGGGCTGGTTTCCTTGGATTTTTGAACAATGCCCTTTTAAAAAGGATATGAGTATTTTAGAAATTGGCTGCGGCGATGGCTCTTTTTGGACAACCAACGAGGATAAACTTCCCGGTCATCTTTCGGTTACTCTCACCGACATTTCAGAAGGAATGCTCCGCGACGCAAGAAGAAATCTCATGTCATGTTCCAACAGAGATTTTACCTATGTTGTGGCAGATGCTGCCCATCTGCCATTTGCAGATAACCGGTTTGATCTCATACTTGCCAACCATGTGTTATTCTATTTAGACAATCCGATGGATGCACTAAAAGAAATCAAACGCGTCTTAAACCCAAACGGCGTGCTTATTGCCAGCACATACGGCGAGCATCATATGGAAGAAGTCACAAGCCTCACCAGAGGATTTGACGAAAGAATCACCTTGTCTGCGGACAATTTATACCTTCATTTTGGAAAAGAAAATGGAGCCGCGATTCTATCTTCCTGCTTTCAAGACGTAACATGGATAGACTACGAAGATTCACTGTTTGTCACAGAGGCAGCTCCTTTGATTTCCTATATTTTATCCTGCCACGGAAACCAAAACCAGTATTTGGCATCGCGTTACCGCGATTTTGCCTCTTATATCGAAAAACAGGTTGCCGATGGATTTTCAATTACTAAAGATGCCGGTCTGTTTCGTGCCATAAAAATGGATTCAGACTGCTGATTTATCTATTTTTTTCAAATTATTAAAAAAAGTTCTTGCAGGTGACGTTACGTCATGTTATATGATATAGATATCAAATAAAACGGAGGTCACTATGAAAGGGATTATTTTAGCAGGAGGTTCCGGCACTCGCCTGTATCCTCTCACAACTGTAACAAGCAAACAACTTTTACCAATTTATGATAAACCAATGATTTATTACCCGCTTTCCGTGCTTATGAATGCCGGCATCCGGGATATCCTCATTATTTCCACGCCGCAGGATACACCACGATTTGAAGAGCTCTTAAAGGATGGTTCCTCCTTTGGCATCCATTTATCTTATGCGGTACAGCCAAGTCCGGATGGTCTTGCACAGGCTTTTATCATCGGAGCAGATTTCATTGGCGATGACAGCGTAGCCATGGTTCTCGGTGATAATATTTTTGCCGGACATGGTTTGAAAAAGCGGTTAAAGGCAGCCGTAGAAAATGCGGAAACCGGAAAAGGTGCAACCGTATTCGGCTATTATGTAGATGATCCGGAGCGTTTTGGTATTGTGGAATTTGACAAAGATGGAAAAGCTGTTTCGATTGAAGAAAAACCGGAAGTGCCTAAAAGCAATTACTGCGTAACCGGACTTTATTTCTACGATAACAAAGTTGTGGAATACGCAAAAGGTCTAACACCAAGTGCCAGAGGCGAACTTGAAATCACAGACTTAAACCGCATTTATCTGGAAAACAATGCTTTAAATGTGGAATTACTCGGACAGGGCTTTACCTGGCTTGATACCGGAACTCACGAAAGCCTTGTAGATGCAACAAATTTTGTAAAAACCGTAGAAACTCACCAGCACAGAAAAATTGCATGTCTGGAAGAAATTGCATACTTAAACGGCTGGATAAGCAAAGAAGATGTAATGGCAGTCTATGAAGTATTAAAGAAAAATCAATATGGACAGTATTTAAAAGATGTATTAGACGGAAAATATCTTGATGTACTGCGCTAGAGAAAAGGAGAACATTATGACTATTATCGTTACCGGCGGTGCCGGATTTATTGGAAGCAATTTTATTTTTCATATGTTAAAGAAGTACCCGGATTACCGCATCATCTGTTTAGACTGCTTGACTTATGCGGGAAATCTTTCCACACTCGCACCTGTAATGGATAACAAAAATTTTCGTTTTGTAAAAGAGGATATTACAAACCGCGAGGGTGTTTATCGGTTATTTGAGGAAGAAAAACCAGATATTGTCGTAAACTTTGCTGCAGAAAGCCATGTGGACCGCTCCATTGAAAATCCGGAGGTCTTTTTGGATACCAACATCAAAGGAACCGCCGTTTTAATGGATGCCTGCCGCAAATATGGCATTACCCGATATCATCAGGTTTCCACCGATGAGGTTTACGGTGATTTACCACTCGACAGACCGGACTTATTTTTCACGGAGGAAACTCCTATTCACACGAGCAGTCCTTATAGTTCCTCGAAAGCTGCTGCTGACCTTTTGGTTTTAGCCTACCACCGCACCTACGATTTGCCGGTTACCATCAGCCGCTGCTCGAACAACTATGGACCTTATCATTTCCCGGAAAAGCTGATTCCTCTTATGATTGCCAATGCGCTAAACGACAAACCTCTCCCGGTTTATGGCAAAGGCGAAAATGTCCGTGACTGGCTCTATGTGGAGGACCACTGCAAAGCCATCGATTTGATTATCCACAAAGGAAGAGTTGGTGAGGTTTATAACATTGGCGGCCACAATGAAATGAAAAATATTGACATTGTAAAAATTATATGCAAAGAGTTACACAAGCCGGAAAGTCTGATTACCTATGTCACGGACCGCAAAGGACACGACATGCGCTACGCCATCGACCCGACAAAAATACACAACGAACTTGGCTGGCTTCCGGAAACCAAATTTGCCGATGGAATTAAAAAGACCATTCAGTGGTATCTTGATAACAAAGACTGGTGGGAAGAAATTATTTCCGGCGAATACCAGAATTATTATGAAAAAATGTATGGCAATCGATAGGAGGTTTTTCAATGAAAATTCTTGTCACGGGAGTAAAAGGACAACTTGGCTTTGATGTCGTAAATGAGTTAGAACAAAGAGGGCACACTGCCATCGGCGTTGACATTGAAGAAATGGATATTACCAATAAGGAAAGTGTAAATACTGTAATCCATGGTACAAACCCGGACGGCGTGATTCACTGCGCTGCCTGGACTGCAGTGGATGCTGCCGAAGAGGAAGAAAACAAAGAAAAAGTCATGGCAGTCAATGCATCCGGCACACGCTATATCGCAGAAGTATGCAAAGATTTAGCCATCCCTATGATGTATATTTCCACCGATTATATCTTTGATGGACAAGGCAAAACGCCATGGACACCGGACCAGCAAAATTACGCACCGCTGAATGTATACGGTGCATCAAAACTTGCCGGTGAACAAGCAGTAAAAGAACTCCTCTCCGATTATTTTATTGTCCGCATTGCATGGGTTTTTGGCACTCATGGAAACAATTTCATTAGAACTATGTTGAATGTTGGCAAAACACATGACACACTAACCGTAGTAGACGACCAGATTGGGACGCCAACTTACACCTATGACTTAGCAAGACTCCTTGTTGATATGATAGAAACCAAGGAATACGGAATTTATCACGCAACAAACGAGGGCGGCTATATCAGCTGGTATGATTTTGCATGCGAAATCTTTCGTCAGGCTGCCGCGCTTGGATATGACTGCTATGATGAAAATCATCTGACTGTAAAACCGGTGACAACCAAAGAATACGGTGTATCGAAAGCAATCCGTCCTTTCAACAGCAGGCTTGACAAAAGCAAACTTACCGCACATGGTTTTGTGCCGCTTCCGGATTGGAAAGATGCACTTAAAAGATACTTAAAACAAACAAATATTTAGGAGGTCTTCTCATGGGACAGATACAAGTAGAAAAAAATGTAGGTGGAATCGAGGGACTCTGTGTCATCACACCAACTGTACACGGTGATGACCGCGGATATTTCATGGAAACCTATAACTTAAATGATATGAAAGAGGCAGGACTTGATTTGGACTTTGTTCAGGATAATCAGTCAAGTTCCGGCAAAGGCGTTCTACGCGGACTTCATTATCAGAAAAATTTTCCACAGGGAAAACTCGTCCGTGTTATCCGCGGCTCAGTATTTGATGTTGCCGTCGATTTACGAAAAGGCAGTGAAACCTATGGCAAATGGTATGGACTTGAATTATCAGAGGAAAACAAAAAACAGTTTTATATTCCAAAGGGATTTGCCCATGGTTATCTCGTTCTTAGTGAATGGGCTGAATTTTGTTATAAATGCACCGACTTCTATCATCCGGGGGATGATGGCGGGCTTGTTTGGAATGATCCCGAAATCGGTATTACTTGGCCGGATGTCACAGGAAAATATCCGGGCAATGGCTCTTCTTCCGGTTACCGCATGAGTGATGGCACACCGTTAAACATCTTAGAACGCGACGAAAACTGGCCAACACTAGCAAAACTATAAGAATAAAAAAGTAGAAATCTTCTCTGACACAAGAAGATTTCTACTTTTTCTTTATGCAATCTTATAAAATCTATACCAACACTTTTGAAAGAAAATCTTTCAGTCTCGGATTCTTTGGATGATTAAAAAACTCCTCCGGCGTAGCTTCCTCTAAGATTTTTCCATCATCAATAAAAATTACCCGGTTTGCTACTTCCTTGGCAAATCCCATCTCATGAGTGACAATCACCATCGTCATTCCTTCATCTGCAAGACTCTTCATCAAGTCCAAAACTTCACCAACCATCTCCGGGTCCAGTGCACTTGTTGGTTCATCAAACAAAATCACATCCGGATTCATTGCCAGTGAACGCACAATTGCTACACGCTGCTTTTGTCCACCGGATAAGGTAGAAGGATACACATCTGCTTTGTCCTGCATATTGATACGGGCAAGAAGTCCCATCGCCTGCTCGCGAATCTTTTTAACCTCTTCTTTGCGCTTTGCACCGTGCAGTCCCTTGCAGTGGACATCAACCGGTGCCCGCATAATATTTTCTAAAACCGTTTAATTATTATACAGATTGAAATGCTGGAAAACCATACCCATATGGCGTCGATGCACATTAATATCTACATGCGGATCTGCAATATCTACATCATTGAAAATAATCTGCCCGCCTGTAGGGTCTTCCATACAGTTTAAGCATCGAAGAAACGTACTTTTTCCTGAACCACTTGGTCCGATGACAACCACGATATCTCCCTTGTTGATGGTGATATCAATTCCGTTTAATACATCATGACTGCCAAAACTTTTTTTCAAATTAATTACGTCTATCACTTTTTCTCAGGCTCCTTTCCATGCATTTGATTCCGAGTGAAATGAGCAACACCAGTGCAATATAAATCACTGCCATCAC
>ENA-UOJG01002898-UOJG01002898.1-human-gut-metagenome-genome-assembly--contig:-C47-NODE-2898-length-13388-cov-45.615315_pt1 | contig 13388 bp, 12 predicted proteins | sample MGYA00242340_ERZ723887 | MGnify/ENA metagenome assembly ERZ723887 | reverse complement strand
TCCACCTGAGAAATATGGATTCTCCTACGATCCACAGCTCGACGCATTCATCTGTTCGGAAGGAGTTCCTCTTACTCTCCGTTGTAGGGACGCAGATTTACCTGTATACTGACAATGGAAGGCAGAGTAACAGGGATTACATGGCAGGAAGAAGTTTTGGGGAATTGAGCCGCTTGAGCTATATTGATTTACGGCAGCACCCACAATTAGAAGCCATTCTCCCCGGTCTATTTGCTGACAGATCATGTAGGCTTTTACGAGCGCTATGGCTGGGAGTTCCTGTGTATGGTTCAGGGCGACGGGGAAGCCGAGATGTCGAGAATGTATGTACATAAGTGATTTGCGGCACTCCGCCTGCGTCTTAGCGAGAACAATTTTGATGATCCGCTTGCCTGTTTTATCATCGTAGCCTGCAGTGTAGCGGCCCTCCCAGCGCCCATCAGACCGCTTGCGAATGCTTTTTCACCGGGAATTTACCCGCTTCTCCGTTGAATTCTGTGGAAAAGCATTATATACTGACAAAAAGCGTTAAATTTTACAGGAAAAGCAGTGTTAGGGGAGAGAAATGAAGCTTTACTTTCAATATGGCGCGCTGATCGCCGTACTCTCACAGATTTATTTCGTTCCGCACGAGAATTTTGTGGCACCGCTTTCGCTGGGATTGGTATTGCTTGGGATTACGATACGGGATGAGTTGATCAAAAAGCCGGTAATGCTTGCTGCCATTGCGGGAGCGTTTGCCGCGATGCTGCGGCTGATAATGATGCTGTACTCAAGCAGCAATGCGGACGTTATCTCTGTTATTCTTGATAGCTTGGTCGTTTATATCCTCTATGCGGCGCTCTATCAGTTTCTCAGCGGTGTGATGGGAGAAGATTATCTGCCGGATATGCTCTTTACCATGCTGATGGCGGACTTGATCTCGAACCTTGTCTCGCTGGCCATCTGCAATAAAATGGACGATGAACGCGCGGCGTGGCTGCTTGTTATTGCGGCGATACGTTCGGCGCTTGTGCTTGCAATTTCGCAGAAGAACCGTGAGGTACAGTATGAAAAGCTCACGAGCTTTGCTGCCAACATCTATGCCGATATCTTTTTCCTGCAAAAGTCAAAAAGGCAACTGGATGAGATGACCACACGCAGTTTTTCGATCTATCAAGCGCTGCCGCATGAAAGCCCACTGCGTCAGCAGGCCCTTTCGCTGGCTAACATGGGCCATGAGGTGATGAAAGACTACAGCAACATTGTAAGCGGACTTGCCAAAGCTATTCAGGTCACACAGCAGGAATCCCCCATGCTGCTTTCACAGATTTGCCGGATATTGGAGGCCGGAACGCGTGAAACGATTGCCCCCGCGCGCCTCCGCATCCATCTGGAAGGTGATATTTTGATCGAGGGATACTACGACTTTTTTATTGTACTCAACAATCTTATCATCAATGCTGCACAGGCCGGCGCGCATCAGATCACAGCCGAGCTCACTGCCAAAAACCGCAGCATCGTCATGCGCGTGGCCGACGATGCCGGCGGCATTCCCGACGACATACTGCCGCATATCTTTCAGCCCGGCTTTTCCACCAAGTTCGACGAGCAGACCGGAGTACCCTCCCCGGGGCTGGGGCTATGTCATGTCAGAGATATTGTAAACAAATGGAACGCACAGATCAGCGTGGAGAGCCGCGTCCCCGAGGGGACAACCTTCCGCGTGGATATTCCGTCGCTGCTTGTCGTTGAGCAGAACGCCAATAAGGCGCTCAAGGTAGCGGATCGCGGCTATGTGCTCGAAACCGGCAAGATCGTGCTGAGCGATACGGCGGAAAATCTGCGCGGCAACGATGTGGTGCAGAACGCCTATCTCGGCGCATGAACTGCGGACTTCATATGCCCTGATCTTACAGCCATATCGCCTGCTGCATTTGGCAGGCGGTATGGCTTTCGCGCATATATGCCATGTTTTCAGCGACGTAAATAGGCGCCCGCGCTGCCAAGAGCTGCGCGGGCGCCTTTCGTGGCGGCATGAGCTTTGCCGAGAGGGCCGAATGACGATCTGCCGGAGATGAAAAGGGAAACGCAATACTATGCAGGCGGCAGGAGCAAGCCGAAGCCGTCTTAGCAGAATGGCTGAGTTCTGGGTAATTTTCGCGCTTGACACCCGTTCGCCTTTGTGCTAAAATTGCAACAAGTAAGAAAAGTTATACTAATCCAACTAAAGGAGCGATCACATGGGCAAGGATGAACGGTACTATATGAGCAGCGTGAAGATCGGCCCCAAGGGGCAGATCGTCATTCCCAAGGAGGCGCGGGATATGTTCGGCCTGCAGCCGGGGAACGCGCTGGTGCTGCTGGCGGATAAGAAGAAGGGCATCGCCCTCCAGACGGCGGATAAGCTGAACCCGCTGCTTCGGATGGCCTTCGCCGCGCTGCCGGATGAGGAGGAAGAGAACGAATGAACGCATTGGAAGTACAGGGGCTGATGAAGCGCTACCCGGCGTTTACGCTGAACGGCGTGTCCTTCGCCGTGCCGGAGGGCGCGGTGATGGGCTTCATCGGGCGCAACGGCGCGGGCAAGTCCACCACGCTGAAATCCATTTTGGGTATGGTGCATCCGGACGCAGGCGAGGTCAAAGTGTTCGGCATGGACTACGCCGCCAACGAGCGCGCTATTCGGCGCGAACTGGGCGTGGTGCTGGGCGGCATCGACTTCTACCCTAAAAAGAAAATTCGTGTCATCACCGACGTTACCCGCCGGTTCTACGACAACTGGGACGAGGACAAATACCGCCATTATCTGCGCCTGTTTGCCATTGACGAGGAAAAGCGTGTGGATCAGCTATCCAGCGGCATGAAGGTCAAATACATGATTGCCATCGCCCTGAGCCACAACGCCCGCCTTCTGATTCTGGACGAGCCTACCAGCGGCCTTGACCCGGTGAGCCGCGATGAGCTGACGGAGCTGCTGCGCCGTCTGGTGGCGGATGGTACGCGCAGCGTGCTGTTCTCCACCCACATTACCTCCGATCTGGAGAAGTGCGCCACCCACATTGCCTTTATCAAGGATGGCGAACTGCAATACACCGGTTCTCTGGACGATTTTCGTACTCACTACAAGGACGTGGGTGCTACGCTGGAGGACATCATCGTACACGTGGAAAGGAGACCGCTGGGTGAAAGCGCTATTATATAAACAGCTGCGGCTGGTATGTCATCCCATGACGCCAGTCTTCTGCCTGTTCGGCATCATGGTCATCATCCCCAATTATCCTTATACTGTTATTTTCTTCTATGTTACGCTGGGGCTGTTCTTCACGTTCCTGAATATGCGGGAGCAGAAGGACCTTTACTACACGGCGCTGCTGCCGGTACCCAAGCGGGACGCGGTGAAGGCCGGCTGCCTGTTCACGGCGCTGATCGAGCTGGCATCGCTGGTGCTGCTGGCGCCCTGCTGCCTGCTGGCGGCGCGTTTGCAGCCGGACAAGGACAATCTGGTGGGGCTTGACCCCAATCTGGCGCTGCTGGCGGCGGGCTTTCTGCTGTATGCGCTGTTCAACGCCGTATTCCTGCCCGCCTTCTACAAAAACGGCTATCAGGTGGGCGTGGCCTTTGTCAAGGCCACCATTCCCGCGGCGCTGCTCATGCTGGCGCTGGAAGCCCTGCCCCACATCCCCGGCCTGATGTGGCTGGACGACATGGACGCGGCCACGCAGCTGCGGCTGCTGCCGGTACTCATCGGCAGTATTCTGATCTATGCGGGCGTCACGCTGCTGACCTTCCGGGCGTCGGCCGCCGCCTACGAAAAGGTGGATCTGTGAGTGTACGCTGAAGCTGCCGTTCTTCCTGCGGCAAGGTCTGGAGCTATCGCCTCTTGACATTCTTAAAAATGAGAATATGCATGGATGCATGAAATAATCCAAGGGGTGATAGAGCGAATGGAGATCGCAGAAGTGGTCATGAATCCGGTGCGCCAAAGGATCTTCCAGTATTTTTTGCTCCATGAAACAGGCGCGGTGAAGGACCTCAAACAGGCGCTGCCTGATGTTCCGAGCGCAAGCCTGTACCGCCATATCAAAATTCTTTCGGATCACGCCATCCTCATGGTCGTGGGCGAAAATCGAATTCGCGGCACAGTGGAAAGCGTTTACCAGCTGAATAAGAATGCTTTGGCGACCGAAGATGAGAGCGGAAATGCCGTGCAGATGGCACTGCTCGGCATTTGCGCATCGTTTGCGAGGTATTTTGCCGGAGGCAATGCCGATCCGAAAAAAGATATGCTGCTGCTCACGAACTGCACCCTGCTGCTGACGGACGAGGAATTTTCCAGCTTCCTTTCAGAGATCAATGAAATTGCGCTCAAGTATATGAAAGCGGAAGCGGTCGAAAGCAGCAGGACGCGGCAGATCACGCTCATCTCTGCCCCAACAGGCGAACAGGTGCTATAAGATGGCGGAAGATCTGAAGCCAAAGCTGGATTGGCTCCGCTGCCCAAAATGCGGCGGCAAGACAAGAACCCAGATATGGGCGCATACGGTGCTGGAGGATTTCCCCCTGTTCTGCCCGAAGTGCAAATACACCTGCGTGATCCGCCTCAGAGACGGGGAAATGGAAGAAATCAAACTGCCGGACGCTTAGACGCAGCGCAATCCGAGGAAATCGGTTTGCGCTGCGTCTGTTGTTTCTGGAACGGATAGCAAAGGCTTACGGGAACAACGCCGGACTTAACTGCACGGATCATCCGGCCGGCGAGGCGATCGCTCCCTGCGCGATGCGGATGAATTCCTCGATCACGCTCCACTGATACGAGCGCCTGAGGTAGCCGAAGCGGATCGGATACGATGCGCCGCTGTCAAAACGCAGGAGGTGCAGCCGCTTGATCTGTGCGTCGGAGAGCGCAGTGCGGATAAGGTTTTCCGGGCTGAAGCACGCGCCTGCGCCCTGTTCGCACAGGGAGAGCAGCGTTTCAATGTTGGCCGAGGTTGCCTTGACGATCGGTTTCACGCCGGAGCGCCGAAGCATCTCGCGCCCCATGCGCCCGCCGATGTCCTCTGCCGGGCCGAGAACAAACGGGCAGTTCCGCAGGCTGCTCAGATCGCCCGCGCGCAGCGCCGCTTCGTGCGCGGCGAGGTCGATATCGCAGCGGGCGAGCAGCGCGCCGGAAAGGCACAGAACGATCGTTTCCTCGTAAAAGTTCCGCAGCTCGACCTCCTGCGGCGCTTTGGAAAACTCGGCGATGGCAAGGTCGATGTCGCCGTCTGCAAGCAGCTTTTGCAGCGCGTCGTTGGAGTCCTCGACGAGCGTCACCTCTACATTGGGATACTGCCGCTGGAACGCAGGAATCAACTGCGGCATGATGGCGCGCCCGCGCGTGAACGCGATGCCGATGCGCAGCTCGCCCTTCTGATTTCTGGAGATATCGCAGAATTCCTGCTGCATGGCGTGATGCGTCCGGCGAAGCTCCTTCGCGTAGCGGAGAAAGGTCTGTCCCGCAAACGTCAGCTCCAGCGGGATGCGCCGCACCACAAGCTGGCAGTTCAGCTCCTTCTCAAGCCCTGCAATATGCGACGAGAGCGACTGCTGCGTGATATGCAGGCTTTCCGAAGCGCGGGTGAAGCTGCGCTCGCGCGCCAGGACGGAGAAGTATTCCAGAGAATCAAAGTTCATTGACCGACCCTCCCAATTACAACTTTTTCCTGTATTTTATATCAGCTTGAACAATTTTACAAGCGTGGAGAAATGCTGCGCGCCGCGCGCGGGCATCGATGCGCCTGCCTGCGCCGAAGGGAAGGCGTTCTTCCCGGCGTTCTTACGGCGGGCGGCATCGGAGGGCTTTGCGGCCGCGCTCGTGCAGGCGGGGCGCCCCACCTGTTGACAACCATCCGGAACAGCACTAAAATCAGGGCATAGTCTGCCGCCCGGCCCGCCCGCCGGTTACTCCGGACGAACGCACGGGCGCGGAACGGAACGGAGGAATGATCGTGGCCACATCAAAGGACTATATCGCGTTCGTTTGCGACCAGCTGCGCGGGATCGAGAACATCACCTGCCGGAAAATGTTCGGCGAGTACCTTGTGTATGCCAGCGGTAAGCCGGTCCTGCTCGTCTGCGACAATACCGTGATGGTGAAAAAGCTGCCGGAGCTTGCTGCGCTGATGCAGGGCGCGCCGGAGGCGTATCCCTACGAGGGAGCGAAGCTCCATTACGTTCTGGACATTGAAAACCGCGCGCTGACGGAGCAGGCTGTCGCGCTGCTGGAGGAGATCACGCCGCTGCCCAAGCGCCGGAAGAAGGGCTGAGTTTCCGGAGAATCCTTCAGCCGTGCGCTCGCCGTTCGATGGGCAAATCGCACAAAAATCCCGGCCCGATTTCTGCTCGACAAGCGGGAAGAAACGTAGTACTCTTAGAAAAATACCCCTGCTGCGCCGGCAGAATATGAGTGCGGCAGAGAATCAATAAGGAGGGAACCACATGGCATACCGGGAAAGCTATGCAGGCAAGATCAACCGCAAGCTGAACAAGAAGCTGCACGTCGTCGAGGTGGCCTCGGGACGGCAGAAGGCCGACCTTGTTCTCAAAAACGCGACCTATGTGAACGTCTTCTGCAACCAGCTGAGTCACGGTGACATTGCCGTGGCCGAGGGGCTGATCGCCGGCATGGGCGAGCATTACGAGGGGGAAACGGAGATCGACATGGGCGGCAAGCTTGTGCTGCCCGGCTTTGTCGATGCGCACATCCACTTGGAGAGCGCGCTCGTCTCCCCGAAGGAGTTTGCCAATGCCGTGATTCCGCACGGCACGACCACCGTCATTACCGACCCGCACGAGATCGCAAACGTTATGGGGACCGACGGCATTGAATATATGCTGCAGGCGACCGAGGATCTGCCTGTGGATGTGCGCTTTATGCTTCCCTCCTGCGTTCCCGCCACGCCGCTGGATGAATCCGGCGCGGTGCTGGATTACCGCGCGATCGACTCTTTTTACGAGCATAACCGCGTGGAGGGCCTTGCCGAAATGATGAACTATGTCGGCGTAGCGAATGCCGACGAGCAGGTGCTGGAAAAGATCGTCGCCGCGCAGGCGCATCACAAAAAGATCGACGGCCATGCGCCGGGCCTTGCGGGCAACGACCTGAACGCCTATATCGCCGCAGGCGTTTATTCCGACCATGAGTGCAGCACCGTGGAGGACGCGCTGGCCAAGCTTGAGCGCGGGCAGTACATCATGATCCGCGAGGGGACGGCCGCGCGCAACCTCGATGCGCTGCTCCCGCTGCTCACGCCGCAGTATTACACCTACTGTATGTTCTGCACCGATGACAAGCACCCGAACGACCTGCTGGAAAAGGGCCACATCGACTATATCGTGCGCCGCGCGATCCAAGCGGGCATCGATCCGATCATTGCCGTCAAATGCGCCAGCCACCATGCCGCGCGCTACTTCCTGCTCAACAACCGCGGCGCGATCGCACCCGGCTTCCTTGCGGACTTTGTCGTCATCGACAATTTCGAGGACTTCAACATCCTTGAGGTCTACAAGCGGGGCAGGCGGATGTTCGATGGCAAGACCGTTACGCCCTTTGAAGCGCCCGAGATCGACCCGCATCTCGTCAGGCGTTCCCATGAGACGTTCCACGTTGCGCATCTTTCGGCGGAGGACTTCATCGAATCCCGCCCGCGCGCCGTGCTTGGCATGGTTCCGGGCGAGATCGTTACGACCGACGCGGGCTATGCCGAAAAGATCAGCGTGGAGGACGATATCCTTAAGATCGCCGTTATCGAGCGGCACAAGAACACGCACCACATCGGCATCGGCTACATCAAGGGCTACGGTCTGAAGTCCGGCGCGGTGGCGACCTCCATCTCGCACGACAGCCACAACATCATCGTTGTCGGCGCGAACGAGGAGGATATGGCTGCGGCGGTCAACCGCGTGGTCGAGCTTGGCGGCGGCATCGTTGTGATGGACGGCGGCAAGGTGCTTGGCGAGGTGCAGCTCCAGATCGCGGGCATCATGAGCGAAGCGCCGCTCGTTGAGGTCAACGAGGCACTGGAAAACGCCAAGGAGCAGGCGTTTGCCCTGGGCGTTTCGCGCGGGGTCGATCCGTTTATGACGCTCTCGTTCATGGCGCTCACGGTCATCCCCACGCTACGGCTCACCACGCGCGGCGTATTCGATGTGATCCATCAGCGTTACGTCTGAACAGTTCTGTCCGTGCGCGTCCTTCTGCCATATGGAAAAGGAGGCGGCAGGCGCAAAGCGCCCGCCGCCTCCTGCTTGCCTGCCGGGCAGAGAGAAAGTTTTGCTTGCAAACGCGCGGCGCTTCGCGTATAATATCGCTTGCACCTGCCGGTGTGATGGAATTGGTAGACGTAGTGGACTCAAAATCCACCGCTGGCGACAGCGTACCGGTTCGAGTCCGGTCACCGGCACCATGGCGCAGCGGACAGCTGATCGTTAGCTGCCCGCTGCGCCTTTTCATGCGGCTTTGCGTCCTGCGCACACGACGTCTGCCATGTACGCCGCCTGCCGGACGGCTTCACGAGGAGGTTAAGGGCGCTTCGCTTCGGCGGAGCGTCCTTAACTGCTTTCTAAACGGGAACAGTTTTAGAAACGCTGGGATTTTTTGCCAAATCCTGCCATATTTTGCTGCAAACGGTTGCAATAGCGCGCGACGCCGGTGTATAATAAATCATCATTACAATAGGGGAGAGAAATGATACGATGTTTTGCCCAAATTGCGGGAAAGAGAACCCGGACAAAAACCAGTACTGCATGGAATGCGGAACGGAGCTGATCGACAATCAGAACGGCGGACGATCCATGAAGGAAGTCGTTTCCGATGTGACGGAAACGGCGGGCCATTCGTTAAAGAGCTGGGCGCCCGGTGCGCTTGCCGCTGTGAAGAAGCACAAAAAGGTGCTGATCCCCATCGCGGCGGCCGTGGTGCTGGTGTGCGCCTTTGCGATCATCGGCAGCAACGTCTACAGCCCCGAACGGGTGGCGGAAAAGTATTTTCTGGGCGTGGTCAACGCGGACGCGGACGCGGCCTACGGCTGCATGAGCATTGAGGAAACGCCGTTTACGGATAAGGAAGCCTTTGAAGCTTACTGGGGCATGACCTACGCGCCGCAGAACATTTACAACTACACGGTATCGGAGCTGGAATACGGCGATGAGGCGGACGGCGCGGCGCTTGAGCGCACCTATGTGTTCGACTACTATCTCAACGGAGAGAGCAGCGCCCGCTCGCAGTATGTAACGGTGGTCAACAGCGGGAAAAAGCATCTGCTCTTTTTCGACGACTATCAGGTCATGCCGGACTTCATTGTAAGGGACTATTCGATCAGCGTTATTCCCGGAACGCGCGTCACGTTCGATGGCGTTCTGCTGGAGGGTCCGTATCAGGACGGCGATTACGACTGCTACACGATCCCTGCGCTGTTCCTGCGCTCGTACGACATCACGCTGGCGAACGATCTGGCCAGCCCGGTGACGGATACGGTTTACCCCTCCTACAGCGGCGATGGATACAGCTGCTACGAGATGTACTACAGCGACGGTGTCTGCCAGCAGGTCTACGACCTTGCGCTTTCGCAGACGAAGAGCATCATCAACGCTGCGATCGCCCACAGCGGTTTGCCGGGCGATATTGTTCTCACACCCGACAGCGATGCATACGCATCTTACAGCTATCTGGAGAGCCGCCTGTACGACCCGGAGGATCAGACCGGCTACACCTCCATCGGCATGACGGGCGCGACTGACAACAGCTCCAGCCAGTACTTCGGCACGGAATACTACTACAGCTGCCGTATCAACTACGACTACAAGTATTCCCGCAATACGATCGACTGGTGGACGGATGAGATCGAGACCCGGACCGGCGAGAGCTACGGCTGGGCAACGATGGAGTATTATTATTCAGAGGACAGCGGCTGGATGCTGTATGATTTCAACATCAGATACTGATCTCTGCCGGAATCCATAAATCAAAAATCAGGAGGAAGAAACGATGCCTTATTGTACCAGATGCGGAAAGAAGATCGAAGAGGGAGAGAGATGCTCCTGCCAGAAAAATGTGATCGATTTTGATGCCGCACTCCAGAACAAAAACCCCGTCAACCAGTTTTTCGGCCTGCGGGAGAGCAGCCGGGATCCAAAGGTTCGCTATGAGCGCAACATGAAGATCATTCCGGAGAACGTTTCACCCGATGAGGGCGAGATCCCCATCCGGCAGTACGACCTCTGCACCCTGCGTTCCCGCATCAAGTTCATGCGTGCAGAGGGGCGGCTCCAGGTAACGAACAAGCGCGTGATCTTCCGCGCAAAGGGCGTTTCGCTGACCGGGCCGACCGTGGTGCAGCACGAGTTTTCCATCGCTGAGCTGGCTGGATTCCAGATCAGCCGCAACTTCCGCTTCAGCATTCTGGATCTGCTGCTGATTTTTCTGCTGAGCGGCTTCTGCGGGGCGATCGGCTGGCAGCTGGCTTTCAGAGGGGTGTTCTCCGAAACGCCTGTGATCCTCGGCATCCTGCAATACCTCTTCGGACTTGTCGCGCTGGCGTTCACGTTCTTCCTTGGCGAGCGCTATGCCGCCAAGACCTGCCTTGCCGCGTTCGCCGTTACGACCATGGGCTTTACGATCCTTGGAGCAAATGTTTCGCGCACTGTGGCGATCCTGCTGCTGATCCCGGCGCTCGTGGCGCTCATCCAGAAGATCGCAAGCGATATCCTGTTTTCGTTCAAGCCGAATCTCGACTTCCAGGTGTGCAGCAAGATGGGCAGCGGCGTGCTGCACCTGCGCTGCGAAAGGGGCGGCTTCGCCGGTCTTACGCCGATGATCGAGGCGGTGTTCACCGGCTATAACGAGGTCCTGCCCACTGAGCAGACCAACAAGGCGATCCGCGAGATCGGCGCCATGATCTCCGACATCCAGAAGCTTGGCGATCTTGCTGTTGAGAAGTGGAAAGAGGACTGACGCAGCGGTCATAGCATCATTGTTCCATTGGCCTCAGCTTGCTGAACGACCGTCGGCAGGCTGAGGCCTTTTTTAGAATGCGGAAAAGGAGAAAAGAGTCATGGCAAATATCAGAACGAAGACGCTGCGCTGCGCGGTCTGCGGGCAAAGCTCCAGCCAGCAGGTCGTCCTCAGCCGCTATGTGCCGGATATGGGGCTGGATCAGAAGCCGAAGACCGCTGTGCTGTCGTTTGTGCTGGAATGTCCGCACTGCCATTACGCGGCGGATGACCTGGAAGCGCCGGCTTCCGAACAGACGCGCGCCTATGTCCGGAGCGCGGAGTATCAGGAATGGGCGCTTCGGCAGCAGGACGCCGGGCTGCGGCGGCTCGAGGGGGCGGCAAAGATTGCCGAACACGAGCGGAAGTGGGCGGAAGCATCGCGCCGCTGGCTGACCGCCGCGTGGTACTGCGAGGAAAACGATCTTCCCGCGCAGGCGAGAGAGAACCGGGAGCGGGCGGTGCAGATGGTCGAGGCGGTGCCGGATCTGCGCCTGACGCCCGCGCAGATGCTGACCTATATCGATTCGCTGCGCCAGCTGCGGCGCTTTGCGCGCGCAGAGCAGGCGGCGGCGCGGAATGAAGCCGGCTTCGTGCAGGCGTTGGGCGCGGAGCATCTTTTGACAAGGATCCTGCGCGCGGAGCTTGCGCTTGCGCAGAAAGCGGACGCAGCGCCACACCTTGTGAGCGAGGTGAGATAAGATGATGGACTGGATCAGCAACCTTTTTGGCGGCACACCAAAGGACGGCGACCCGCAGGGAGCGGCTGCGGCCGGGCAGAATATGCCAGAGGCTGATTTTTCGCAGCCTGCGCAGGAGTCCTCTGCAAAGACGGAGATCCCCTCCTACTGGACATACTCCAACGATGAGCTGCTCAACTGCTTTTCCAACGGATGGGCGGACTTGAAAAACCCGCAGCGGGAAGCGCTGCTGCAGGAGGTGAGCGCGCGCTACGCAAGCGCCCACGGTGTCAGCATTCCGCCCGTCACGCTGGATGAGACGATGCCGCGCAACATCCTTGGCGGTTACGGAAGCGGAAAGATCGACCTGAATCCAGCCGGCCTGAACAATCCCTACGAAGCGCTGGATACCGTCATCCACGAGACGAACCACCACATTCAGAACCAAAACGCGGCGAGCCACACGGGCAGTACGGAAGACAGGCTTGCGCTTTTTACCTGTGAGGGCGCAGCCGGCGGATACGGAAAAGGCGAAGGCAGCGAGGATGAGGAGACCTACTACAACCTGCAGGCGTTGGAGGCGGACAGCAACAACGCGGGCTTTGCCTGCCTTGCCGAAAACTTCGACCGCTTCCAGTCTGACCCGAAGTATCTGGAATACCTTCAGGGGCGCGAGGAACACTTCAAGACCATGAAGGATGACTATGAGAAGAACCCGGCGAAGTGGCAGGGTATGGAAAAGGCGTACATCATGAATTCGGGGAAGGGCGGCGTTGACCTGGACACCCGCGCGCGCGCGATCGCGGCGGTGGAAAACGGCCCGGACGTGATGAAGCAGGAATCCTTTGAAAACGCCGGAGAGGCCCGGCAGCTGCGGCAGAAGTGCGAGACGCATCAGGCGCAGCAGATGAAGGCGGCTGCAAACCAGCATTACCAGAAAAGCGCGGATCTGATGGATAATCCCAACGTGACGCAGATGCAGCTGAGCGGGCAGTATCAGGAAAACGCCGGAAAGCTCAGCGAGATCGAAAGCAAGCTGGCCGAGGTCAACAGCCGTCTGGAGATCACCGGGAAAGAAATGACGCAGATGCATTATGAGAACGACGGAAAGCCGGGCTGGCGGATCGGGATCGGTGAAAATCCGGTGAATCATAACGAAAAGTATGCGGCGCTGGTAAGCGAGTTCAATCATCTGAGCGCCGCGAAGGATACGCTGACGACCGGCCGGGACATACTTGCAGCGAGCAATGAGGAGCTGAATGCAAAGTGGCAGAGCCTGAATCGGGAGGGGCAATCCCCGGCGCAGAAATTCAGGGACAGTCTCAAGGTGCCGGCGGGAGAGCAGTCTGCCGTCAAGGGGAGCGCTGCGTCTCAGGGAACAAACAACGCGCAGGACGGCGCGCCGGAGGAACCGCAGCGGGAACGCGATCATCCCGGCGCGGAGGATGATGAACGGATGTTCAGAAAAGCGGACGGCGCGCAGCAGAACGATGGCGAGCCGGAGAATATACAGAGCCATACGCAGACGGAGCAGCAGCCGCAGGAGCTTGCGGCGGGAGGCCATGAGGAGCAGCTTCCGGAGCCGGAGGGCCAGACCGAGGAAGCAAACGGCATTTCCGCGCCGCAGCAGGAGACCCCAGCGCAGGAGAAGAGCGCCGGGGAAGCGAACGGCATTTCCGCGCCGCAGCAGGAGACCCC
>ENA-UOJG01002887-UOJG01002887.1-human-gut-metagenome-genome-assembly--contig:-C47-NODE-2887-length-13432-cov-4.921956_pt1 | contig 13432 bp, 10 predicted proteins | sample MGYA00242340_ERZ723887 | MGnify/ENA metagenome assembly ERZ723887 | reverse complement strand
GGAAAGAGAGCAGCTGGCCCATACACTTGTGGATTTACAGGATGCAGGTAAGCTGCCTCTTCGTGTAACGCACAATGACACAAAGCTGAATAATATCATGATCGACAATGCTACCCATAAGGGAATCTGTGTGATCGATCTGGACACGGTAATGCCGGGACTTTCTCTGAATGATTTTGGTGATTCCATCCGTTTTGGCGCAAGCACGGCAGCAGAGGATGAGCAGGATATTTCCAAAGTGTCCTGTGACCTTCATCTGTTTGAGGTGTATGTAAAAGGATTTCTGGAAGGCTGCGGCGGTGCCCTCACAGATCTGGAGGTGGAAATGCTTCCGATGGGTGCAATCCTGATGACCTTTGAGTGTGGAATGCGTTTCCTGGCAGACCATCTGGAGGGAGATCATTACTTCCGCATTCATCGAGAAAATCAGAATCTGGATCGTGCAAGAACCCAGTTCAAGCTGGTGTGGGATATGGAACAGAAATTATCTGAGATGAAATCTATTGTAGAAAAATATAAATAGTGGTATTCTAAAACTGGCAGGCATAAAACAGTTACTGTTCACTCCGTTCACGGTAACATAAAACATGTCTTCCAGGTTACGAATAAAGATTGCAAAGAATGGACATAAACCATCACAGTTGCTGTTTGCAGATAACATTCCGTGTAGTGCTGTGAAAAGAGAAAACAGCAGAAGGTTATTTGTTTATTGATTGTGATGAGTGGTGGGAACTTTGCAGCAAACGAGGAGGAAAATATCATGGCAATTTTAGTAACAGGCGGTGCAGGATACATTGGAAGCCATACAGTTGTAGAACTTCAGAATTCCGGTTATGACGTAGTAGTTCTGGATAATCTGTCTAATTCCAGCGAGAAGGCCCTTGACAGAGTTTCCAAGATCACAGGCAAGCCGGTTAAATTTTATAAGGCAGATATCCTGGACAGGGAAGCCCTTGACCAGATTTTTGACAAAGAAGACATTGACTCCTGTATTCATTTTGCCGGACTGAAGGCTGTTGGAGAGTCCGTTGTAAAGCCTTGGGAATATTATGAGAATAATATTGCAGGAACCCTGACTCTTGTAGATGTAATGAGAAAACATGGTGTTAAGAATATTATTTTCTCTTCCTCTGCAACTGTATATGGAGATCCGGCACAGATCCCGATCACAGAAGAATGCCCGAAAGGACAGTGTACCAACCCATATGGCTGGACCAAATCCATGCTGGAGCAGGTTCTTACAGACATCCAGAAAGCAGATCCGGAGTGGAACGTAATGCTGCTTCGTTATTTTAATCCGATCGGTGCACACAAGAGCGGAACCATCGGCGAGAACCCAAATGGTATCCCGAACAACCTTATGCCATACATCACACAGGTTGCTGTTGGCAAACTGAAAGAGCTTGGCGTATTCGGTAATGACTATGACACTCCGGATGGAACCGGCGTGAGAGATTATATCCATGTAGTAGATCTTGCCAAAGGTCATGTAAAAGCGCTTAAAAAGATCGAGGAGAATCCTGGACTTGCAATCTACAACCTTGGCACAGGAAAAGGCTACAGTGTTCTTGATATTGTGAAGAACTTCGAAGCTGCAACAGGCGTTAAGATCCCATATGCGATCAAACCACGTCGTGCAGGCGATATTGCTACCTGCTACTGCGATGCTTCCAAGGCAGCGAAAGAGCTTGGCTGGACAGCTGAGAATGGCATCCGTGAGATGTGCGAGGATTCCTGGAGATGGCAGAGCAATAACCCGAATGGTTATGAAGACTAATGATTCGGAATTTAATTTTTGATGTTGGAGATGTACTGGTGGAGTATCGCTGGTTTGAGATGCTGACCAGGGACTACGGCCTTTCTGAAGCTGAGGCGAAGAGAATTGGCGAGGAAATGTTTGACAATGAGATCTGGGTACAGGGACTTGACGGAGGAAGGCTGAGCCTTGAGGAAGCCATTCATCAGTATGAACTGAAGTACCCGGACGATGTGGATGTGATGGGCTGGTTCCTTCGAAACGGAGAGCAGATGGCTGTAAAGCGTCCGGAGGTCTGGGACAAGGTTGCAGCGCTGAAGGAAAAGGGTTATAAGATTTACCTGCTTTCCAATTACTCAGAAGAGCTGCTCCATGTGCACACCAAGGGAGCAAAATTCCTGAATGTACTTGATGGGGGAGTTGTTTCCTATCAGGTTCACGTCCTGAAGCCAGACAGGGAAATTTATGAAATCCTTCTGGAGAAATATAGCCTGAAAGCAGAAGAGTGTCTGTTTTTCGATGACCGCATGGATAATGTGGAAGGTGCGAAGAAGGTAGGAATTCAGGCGATACAGGTGACATCCAGAGAGATGCTGAACGAAACATTAGATAAAATGCTTACAAAATAAATGAGGCCGCCCCTTCGGGGGCGGCTTTTTCCAGAGCGTGTTTGAAAAATAAAAAATGCCCAGAGCCGGAATCGAACCAGCGACACGAGGATTTTCAGTCCTCTGCTCTACCAACTGAGCTATCTGGGCATTTATAAGTTCTCTGAACTTACAGTGCATATAATAGCATAGAAACTGCTTTGACGCAACAAAAATTTCAAAAAATCTGTAAATTCCAAAAATTTACCTTGTAAAAACCACGCCTTGCTTTTCATATATAGTAATGTTAGAATGGCAGTGTGATAAAAGTCGGGAGGATTTATTGGTGGAAAAAAAATTAAAAAAATATACTTTGCCGTTTATTGCCGCCATTTTAACAGTGTTTGCTCTTTCCATGACGGGCTTGTATGCTGGTTCGGCAGATAATCCGGGAGAAACATTTCTTTCTTTATGCAAGAAAGAGATGACAGGAATCGGAATCGACAAACTGGTGGTTCTCATTGCAATCATTGCATTGTACATGAAATGCTGGAAGAATTTTTGCAGAAGCTGTAAATGGATCACGCATCTGATCGCCGCCATGTTTTCTGTTTTTATGCTGATCGGAATGTCCTTTTCCGTGCAGGGAAACTGGACCTTCTTTACAGCTGGGAGAAATCAGATTCTGATCGCATTGCTTACATGGGCAGGATTCTTTTTCTTATTTGATGTAGTGATCAGTCTTTTATATGAATATGGAGAGAAGCATCCTTTTCTGCGCAGCAGGAATATAAAGAAATTTCCGGAATTTATGGAAAAACACTACCTTCTGGTAGCATTTTTGCTGATTTTGGCAGGATGGCTTCCCTATATCCTGATCTTCTGGCCAGGAAGTGTTCCCTATGATGGCTTCCGGCAGCTGAATATGTTTGCCGGAAATCAGAGATTTACAAACAAGCATCCATGGGAATTAAGCCTTATAATGGGTGCCTTGATGACAATTGGAAATGTGATCAGTGATAACTGGGGCATTTTCATGGTGGTTGGCGTGCTGGCACTGATTTATGCGGTATGTTATGCCACTGTTTGTTATAAACTGAAATCGTGGGGAGCACCAAGATGGTTCAATATCTGTTGTATTGCATTTTTCAGTCTTGTGCCTGTATTTGGAGCTTATTCCCAGACGATCATTAAGGATGGAAGTTTCAGCGCTCTGTTTTCCCTTTTCATGGTAATCTATGTGGAATGCTGCATTCCCACCCTTCGGGAAAAAAGTGGTCAGTCTTTAAGACAGCAGCTGACAGTGCTGTTTCTGGTTGGCTTTGGCATGTGCATTACCAGAAATAATGGACTTTACATGGTGCTTCCTGCATTTATCCTGTTATTCTTTTTCCTTGGAAAAAAACGCAGACTGTATGCAGTTGGAATGGTGATCCTTGTGACAGTGGGCTACATGGGGCTTCAGAAAGAAGTGGCACCGAGACTATACATTGGTAATTTCCCATCCAGAGTATTTTTCTCAATTCCAATGCAGCAGACAGCCAGATATCTGAAGGAATATCCGGATGATGTGACAAAGGAAGAAGCTAAAGCAATTGACGGGGTGATGAAGTATGATGAGATTGCGGATTTGTATAATCCGGAACTGTCTGATCCGGTAAAGGCAACTTATCGCGGCGGACATATTACCATGGCGAAGCTGAAACGCTACTTTAATGCCTGGTTCAGCATGTTTCTGAGGCATCCGGGGGTGTATATAGAAGCCACACTTCATAACAGCTATGGATATTATTACCCATTTCATAATTGCACCGCGCAGAGCTCCTACCGCTTCTATACAGTAAATGAGCCGCTGATTGAAGAGTCAGATTATCATCAGATCTTTTCCGCAGAGACAAGGAATCAGTTGAAACGTTATGCCGATCTGTGGAGTCAGATTCCAGGTCTTGCGCAGATCTGCAATGCGGGAACCTACACATGGATCGTGATTCTGCTCCTTGGATATCTGATCTACAGGAAGCGATGGAAAGGAATCCTGGTATTGGCTGCCCCGGCGCTGAATGTGGCAATCTGTATAGCTTCTCCGGTAAACGGTCTTCTGCGTTATGCGTTTCCGTTGATGGCGTGTATGCCAGCTGTGATATTCTGGGGACTGGCTTATGCAGAGAAGGCTATAGACGAAAAAAGAACCGACGAAAAATGAAAAGTCTGAATTTCTTTTATAGAAAGTATATTGTCAGGTAACTATTTAGCAGGTACCCTTCAGGGAATGGGGTAACTGTGAAGATACGGAACAGTTACATGGTAAATAACAATATGTGGAAATGATTGGAATCATAAGAAAGGCAGGTGATTCTGAAGTATATGGAAAAAATAATCATTATCGGTGCCGGACCGGCAGGAATTTCCGCAGCTTTGTATGCTGCCCGGGCAAATATGGATCCACTGGTGATCAATAACGGCATTGGTGCTTTGGAAAAAGCAGAAAAAATAGAGAATTATTATGGTATGGAACATCCTGTTTCCGGGAAAGAATTATTTGAGACAGGACTTGCACAGGCGAAAGCATTAGGCGTGCGGATCCTGGAGGCACAGGTGCTGGGGATTGGCGGGTTTGATACTTTTACAGTAAAGACAACAGCAGGTGATTTTGACACCATCAGCGTGATTCTTGCCACAGGAAGCAAACGAAAGGCTCCTGCAATTCCGGGGATTAAGGAACTTGAGGGAAGAGGTGTCAGCTACTGTGCTGTGTGCGACGCATTTTTCTACAGGGGAAAGGATGTTGCAGTGCTTGGAAACAGCGACTTCGCTCTTCATGAGGCAGAAGAACTGGCACCTATGGCTGGTTCTGTTACCATTTACACAGATGGGAAAGAACCGGAGTTTTCCAGGAAATCTTCTTTTGCGGTGAATACAATGAAAATTCAGTCTGTAGAGGGAGACGAGAAGGTGTCCGGACTGCGTCTGATCTCTGAGTCTGAGACGGATGCAAAATCAGATACTGACGGAGAGAAGAACTTTCAGCTTTTGCCAGAAGGAAAGGAAGCTGAAATGGAAGCTTCAGAGCTCAATAACCCGGAGAGTCCGGTAAGGGATTCCACGGAGACATTTGTCCCGGCAGACGGCGTTTTTGTAGCTCTTGGAACTGCAGGAAGTGCAGAGATGGCAAGACAGATGGGCGCGGCACTTACTGAGAAAGGTAACATCCAGGTAAACGAAAAGATGGAGAGCACCATTCCGGGGCTTTTTGCAGCAGGTGACTGTACCGGCGGTCTTTTGCAGGTGGCAAAGGCAGTTTATGATGGCGCTCAGGCAGGACTTAGTGCAAACCAGTATGTGAGAAACAGACAAAAAAAGTAAAATTGCGGCGTGAAATCAGAGAGAAGAATAGACCGATAGAAAGGATGGATCAATTATGGCAAAAGTAATCACAACACAGAATTTTGAAGAGGAAGTATTAAAATCTGAGAAACCGTTTCTTCTTGATTTCTGGGCAACCTGGTGCGGACCATGCATGCGTCAGGGACCAATCGTGGAGGAACTGGGAGAGGAAGGCTATGCAGTAGGAAAGCTTGATGTAGACCAGAACATGGAGCTTGCACAGCAGTTCCGGGTTATGAGCATTCCTACCCTGATCATTTTCAAGAACGGAGCAGAAGCACACCGTCTGGTTGGTCTTACAGATAAAGAAGAGTTAAAGAAACTTCTGGACGAGTAAGAATGATGAAGATATTACTTGCAGCATGTAATGCAAAATATATACATTCCAATCTGGCTGTCTTTAACCTGAAAGCCTGCGCAAAAGAATATGACAGCAATGTTGTACTTCGGGAATACACCATCAATCAGCAGAAGGATGACATTCTGAAGGATATTTACAGATGTCATCCGGATGTGATCTGCATATCCTGCTATATCTGGAATATTACTTTTGTGCGGGAACTGATGCAGGATCTGAGAAAGATCCTGCCGGATGTTCCTTTCTGGGCGGGAGGCCCGGAGGTATCGTATGATGCAGAGGAATTTCTGAAAAAGAACCCGGCATTTGATGGTGTAATGGTTGGAGAAGGAGAAGAGACTTTCCTGGAACTGGTGAAGCACTATGTGAATGGAAGTCCTTCTCTGGAGGAAACCACCGGACTTGTGTACTGTAAACCGGACGGTACAATTCAGAATAACGGATGGCGGCAGATCATGGATTTAAGCAAGGTACCTTTTGCTTATGAAGATCTGAAGGATTTTGAAAACCGTATTATCTATTATGAGAGCAGTCGGGGCTGTCCTTTTTCATGCAGCTATTGTCTGTCATCTGTGGACAAGAAACTGCGTTTTCGCGACCTGGAACTGGTAAAGAAAGAACTTCAGTTTTTCCTGGATCACAAAGTGCCACAGGTGAAATTTGTGGACAGAACCTTTAATTGTAAGCACGATCATGCAATGACCATCTGGCAGTACATAAAAGATCATGATAATGGAATTACCAATTTCCACTTTGAGATTTCAGCAGATTTGTTGAGGGAAAATGAACTGGAATTGATGAGTACCATGCGTCCGGGGCTGATCCAGCTGGAAATCGGTGTACAGTCCACAAATCCGGACACTATTCGTGCTATCCACAGGACTATGGATTTTCCGAAGCTGGCAGGGATTGTAAACCGTATCCATAGTTTTAAGAATATTCACCAGCATCTGGATCTGATCGCTGGTCTTCCTTATGAGGATTATGACAGCTTTCACCGGTCCTTCAATGATGTTTATGCACTTCGTCCCCAGCAGCTTCAGCTTGGATTTCTGAAGGTTCTGAAGGGCTCTCATATGAAAGAGATGACAGAAGAATATGGCATTGTGCATAAAGAACTGGAGCCATATGAGGTACTGGGAACCAGATGGCTGCCATATGAAGACATTTTGAAGCTGAAAATGGTGGAAAGTATGGTGGAACTGTACTATAATAGTGGACAGTTTCAGAATACCATCGCCTGTGTGGAGCCTTTGTTTGAGGATGCTTTCACATTGTATGAGAAGCTGGGACAGTTTTATGAGAAAAAAGGTTATTCAGAGATTTCCCATTCCAGAATGCGCAGATATGAGATTTTGCTGGAGTTTGTGAAGGAAGAACTGGAAGAACAATCCGCAGGAAAATCTGGAAATCAGGATGCTGAGGTGGAGAATCCTGCGGGAAAAGCTGCGGAAGATTGCAGAGGAATGGAAACTGCAACCTGGGAAAAGGTGGCAGACAGCATGATCTACGACCTGTATCTTCGCGAAAACCTGAAAAGCCATCCATCCTTTGAGTATGACCAGAAGCCTTATGAGAAAGCAGTCTGGGAGTACAGGCGTCAGGAAAAGGTGCCCAAGACAGCGCATATTGAGGTGTTCCGGGATGGAAAAACATTGTTGTTTGATTATGAAAACCGGGATCCACTGCTTCATAATGCGGCAGTGAAGGAAATTCAGATATAATAAAGAAAGGGTGTAACTGTTCGGCTGGCCGTATTGACATGGCGTATATTTGTAGTCTGTAAAGTGCCGGATGGTTATGAGAGGTTAAAAAATTATGGGAATGTTTGATCCAAAGAAAAGAAAACTTGTAACTGCGATCATTGCTGTTATTCTTGTTCTGGCAATGGTAGTTCCTACTGTCATCTCTCTTCTTCTGTAGGGAAAAGAGAAAATGAGGCTTGGAAAAGCGGCTATGGAAGCACTGCAGGCTGAAATCAGCGGGCTTCTTACGCCTGGAAACGAACTGGTGGTGGCTGGAGCCATTGCTCTTTACGGCACAGCGCAGATTGCAAGGGAAAAGCATGAGATTTTAAGAGAGCATTTTTCAGAAGGTTTTTTGCGGGAGGCAGAGAATCTGAGAGCCCTTTACGGGACAGCGGATGAGATAAATGTAAAAGAAGCTGGCGCTACCGCTTTTTACGCAATGGGCGAGGGCGGTTTTCTGAGTGCTCTGTGGAAGATGGCGGAGGCTTCCCAGGTGGGACTGGAAATGGATTTTTCCAAGGTACCCATACGCCAGGAGACAATTGAAATTTGTGAAATCTTTGACATTAATCCTTATAAGCTGAATTCGGAAGGGGCTGTTCTGATCGGTATTCCGGCAGGAGAGGCATTGGTGCAGGAGCTTCGCAGAATGGGCATGATGGCAGCCGTGATTGGACAGACGAATGCTGGAAATGACAGAATGCTTTACTACAACGGGAATGGCAGGTATCTGGAGCGGCCGGCTAAAGACGAGATATATAAGATTCTGCCTTAAAATCGAAATAAAACTGCTGTAATTACAGGAGAGTATAAAAACTATGGGAACATTAAACATTGTACTTCATGAGCCGGAGATTCCGGCAAATACAGGAAATATAGGACGTACCTGTGTGGCTACAGGAACCAGGCTCCATCTGATCGAGCCGTTGGGATTTTCATTAAGTGAGAAAGCACTGAAACGTGCCGGAATGGACTACTGGAAAGATCTGGATGTAACTACTTATCTGGATTATGAAGATTTTCTGGAGAGAAATCCTGGAGCGAAGATTTATTATGCGACTACAAAAGCTCCTCAGACTTATGCGGATGTGAAGTATGAGGACGACTGCTTTATCATGTTTGGCAAGGAGAGTGCCGGAATCCCGGAAGAGATTCTCCGTGACAATCAGGAGACCTGCGTAAGGATTCCCATGCTGGGAGAAACAAGATCTCTGAATCTGAGTAATTCGGTTGCCATTATTCTTTATGAAGCCTTTCGTCAGCATGACTTTGCCCATCTGAAACTGGAGGGGCATCTGCGCAAGTATGACTGGTAATAGTAAAAGACCTGGTGCTTTTTTCAAACACGCTCCAGGTCTTCGTTTTTTTTAAAAAGAATTGCTGAATAATTTATTTTGCTTTCTTTAAAGTAAAAATGAATTCTGTTCCAACACCTTCCGTGCTGATCACATTAATATTCTGATTATGAGCTTTGATGATCTCTTTCACAATAGAAAGCCCAAGTCCTGTACCTTTCCGGTCTTTTCCGCGGGAGGTATCTGTCTTGTAAAATCTATCCCACACCTTGGATAGGCTGTCCTTGGGGATTCCTACTCCGTGATCCTTCACAGAAACGAAAACCTTATCATTTTTTACGGATGTTTCAATGTTGATCGAGGAATTGTCATTACTGAATTTGATTGCATTGTCCAATAAATTGTACAGCACCTGCTGGATTTGTTCCATATCTGCCTCTACGAACAGCTCTCTTCCGGAAAGCAGCAGTTCCAGGTCAATATTCTTTTTGGAACAGATTACCTCAAACGTATTGGCAGTATTTTTGATCACATCATTAATATCAAATTTGCGGATATTCATCATCCGTTTCCGTTCATCCAGGTCATTCAGCACCAGAAGGCTTCGCGTCAGTTTTTCCAGACGGTCAGCTTCATGGGAAATGATGTTTAAATATTTGTCCTGCAATTCCGGGGGAATGGTGCCATCCAGAATTGCCTCCACATATCCTTTGATGGAAGTCAGAGGAGAGCGGAAATCGTGGGAAACATTAGCAATAAAGGTGCGCTGGTATTCTCCGTTCTGGTTGATCTTGTCTGCCATGTAGTTCAGGGTTTTGGCAAGATAGCCCATTTCGTCCTCGGATTTCACTGGAATGCGATAACTCAGATCTCCGTTGGCATATTCGGAAGCCCCCTTGATTATCTGCTGCATTGGAGTATGGATCCATTTCTGATAGCAGAGAAGGAGCAGTCCGCACAAGGCATACACGGCAAAAAAAACCATCTGAAGAATTCCAAGAAGACCGCTTCGTTTCTGATAAAGCTGCTGCATGTCATAATGGTAGGTAACATAGCCTTCTGTTACACCGGAATTTTCCACCGGTATCATCACATTAAGATGGGGACTGGAAAAATAGCCATAAAAATTACTGATCTGATATTGGGTATTAAGCCAGAAATCCAGATCAGAATAGGGGATGGAAATTGTGTTTGCAGCAGAGACTTTTTCAGAGGATGCTCCATTCTCTGGGATTTTATCTGTTTCTGAAGTCTGAACTTCAGAATCGGCAGTGGATTTCGCAGAACTGAAGTTATATTCCAGATTTGAGGACTGCACGATCACATGGAAATTTTTATCCAGGATCAGTATCCCGGCTTCCTCTCCGGAAGCCAGAATATCCATAATCTTTTCCAGTCCTTTGCTATCATTGTCTGCAACCTGCTGTACAGTGACAGCATCAGAAGCAAATCGTACAGCACTGTCATACAGCCTTGCGCCAACTTCTTCTTCCAGATAGGTTTCCACGAAATGAGAGCCACCTGCTGTAGCGAAAAGGAAGCCTACAATTCCAATGAAAATGTAACTGCAGATCAGTTTGCTGTGAACCGTTTTTCTCATTCGCTTTTTACCTCAAACTTGTATCCGATTCCCCAGACTGTTGAAATAGACCAGTTCGGATGATCTTTGATTTTTTCGCGCAGACGTTTAATGTGAACGTCTACAGTTCTGGTATCGCCAATATATTCGTAGCCCCAGATGTGGTCCAGAAGCTGCTCTCTGGTGAATACCTGATTTGGTGAGGAAGCAAGGAAATAGAGAAGCTCCAGCTCCTTAGGCGGCATGTCTACCTGTTTTCCCATATAAGTAACGGAATAGTTGGTAAGGTTGACAATAAGATCCGGATAAGTGGCACATTTCTCATCGCTTACAACTGCAGCCTGTTTGGGTTGGAAACGGCGGAGAACTGCACGGACACGGGCAACCAGTTCTTTTGAATCAAAAGGCTTGATAATGTAGTCGTCGGCGCCAAGCTCCAGGCCAAGTACCTTGTCAAAGGTTTCTCCTTTTGCGGAAAGCATGATGATCGGCACGTCTGAGGTGTGGCGGATCTCACGGCAGACCTGATAGCCGTCAATACCTGGAAGCATCAGATCCAGAAGAATCAGGTTCGGGCGAAAAGTCTGGAATTCCTTTAAAGCCAGCTCGCCATCGTTTACAATTTTGGTTTCGAAACATTCTTTGGTAAGATACAGAGAAATCAACTCTGCAATATTGTTGTCATCATCGACAATGAGGATTTTCTGTTTAGCAACCATAGTTTCTCCTTATAAAATATAGTTATTTCTTAAATTCTACAATGGTAACACCAGCATCTCCTTCTCCAAATTCAGCCAGGTGGAAATCAGCCACATGCTTCTGGCGGCGGAGATAATTGTGTACTCCTTTTCGAAGGGCACCGGTACCTTTACCATGTACGATACGCACACTCTTTAAGTGTGCCAGATAAGCGTCATCCAGATATTTATCCAGTTCTGCCACAGCCTCATCTACGGTTTTTCCAAGAAGATTGATCTCTGTGGAAACACTGGTAGACTTGGACATGCGGATCTTGCCTGCTCCTGTTCTGGAAAGTCCAGGAGTGTTGATAACTGGTTCGTCAACAAGCTCCAGGTCAGAAATATGAACCTTGGAACGGATGATACCCATCTGTACAAAAAGGAAGCCTTTGGAATCGGGATGGCTGCTGACAGTTCCTTTCAGATTCATGCTCAGTACCTGAACGGTGTCTCCAAGGGAAAGATCTTTAGGCTTCAGCTCTTTTTTCGGTTTCTTTACGGTGGTGTTCATGGACATGCCCTTTTCGGCTTTGTTCATGCGGTTTCTAAGATTCTGGCGTTCTTTTTCAATGGCAGCAGTGTCCACGTGATCTTTCTGGAATTTGTGGAACATTTTCATGGTCTGATCTGCGTATTCCTTAGTATCTGCAAGAATCTTACGGGCTTCTTCGTTGGCTTCGCGCAAGATTCGCTCTTTACGTTCGTCCAGCTTCTCCTGCTTGGACTCTAACTCCTGTTTCAGGGAAGCAATCTGGGTTTTATAACGCTCTGCTTCCTGACGCTCGTTTTCGATGATCACGCGGCTGTTTTCCAGGGAGGTAAGTACATCCTCGAAGGACTCGTCCTTCTGGCTGATCTGATCTTTGGCGCGCTCAATGATAAAGTCCGGAAGACCAAGTTTGGAAGAAATCGCAAAGGCATTACTCTTTCCAGGAACACCGATGAGCAGACGGTAAGTAGGACGCAGGGTTTCCACATTAAACTCACAGCAGGCATTTTCAACGCCGTCAGTGGACAGGGCATAAACTTTCAGTTCACTGTAATGGGTGGTTGCCATAGTGCGGATGCCCTGTTCATGCAGGAAGGACAAAATGGAGATGGCAAGTGCCGCTCCTTCTGTCGGGTCGGTACCAGCGCCAAGCTCATCAAAAAGCACCAGAGAGTCCTGATCTGCTTTTTTCAGGAAAGACACTACGTTGGTCATATGTGAGGAAAAGGTACTGAGAGACTGCTCGATGCTCTGCTCGTCCCCGATATCTGCGTAAACCTCACGGAAAACAGAAAGCTCGGAGCGGTCCAGGGCTGGAATGTGAAGTCCCGCCTGTCCCATCAGGGTCAGAAGTCCAACTGTCTTAAGGGAAACGGTTTTACCACCAGTATTTGGTCCGGTTACAACAAGGAGGTCGAAGTCTTCTCCAAGACGGATGTCAATGGGAACGGCTTTTTTTCTGGGAATGAGCGGGTGGCGTGCCTGTTTCAGGTGAATGCGTTTCTCTGTATTGAAAATGGGTTCTGTGGCATTCATATCCAGTGCAAGTCCTGCTCTGGCAAAAATGAAATCCAGCTGGATCATAATGTCAAGGTCTGCGCGAATGGCGTCCACATTCTGGGCGGTCTGTTCACTTAAGGTAGCGAGAACTGCCTCAATCTCTTTCTGTTCTTGAAGCTCCAGCTCGCGGATGTCGTTGTTTAGTTTGACAATCGCCAGAGGCTCAATGAATAAAGTGGAGCCGGTGGAAGACTGGTCGTGGATCATACCTGGAACCTGACCTTTGTATTCGGCTTTTACCGGGATACAGTAGCGGCCGTTTCGCATGGTGATAACGGAGTCCTGAAGGTAATTACGGGCGCTGCCGTTTACCAGAGAGGCCAGCTGGGTGTGGATGCGGTCATTGGCAACCTTCATGCTGCGGCGTACATGCATCAGACCGGCACTGGCGTCGTCACTGATTTCGTCCTGGGAAATGATGCAGCGGCGGATTTCG
>ENA-UOJG01002884-UOJG01002884.1-human-gut-metagenome-genome-assembly--contig:-C47-NODE-2884-length-13443-cov-4.832611_pt1 | contig 13443 bp, 9 predicted proteins | sample MGYA00242340_ERZ723887 | MGnify/ENA metagenome assembly ERZ723887 | reverse complement strand
AGGCTCCAAAAAATCCCGCTGTTAGGGCAGAAAGCGAAGGTAGAATCATGGATGTATTTGAGGGAATCACAGCGCTGGCAGATTACGGCGTACGCACCGGTCTGATTGAAGAGGCGGATCGCACCTGGGCTGTCAATGCATTGCTGGCAGCGCTGGAGCTGGACGCATACGAGGAACGCACCGTCACCGGCCAACCGGCACTGACGGAAATTTTAGACTCTCTGCTGAACTATGCCTGCGCAAACGGGCTGTGCCAGGACTCTGTGGTGTACCGGGATCTGTTTGACACCAAGCTGATGGGTCTGCTGACCCCGCGACCCTCTGCGGTGATCCGCCGATTTTGGGATCTGTACGCAGAGAGCCCCAAGGCAGCCACAGATGATTACTATGCCTTTAGCAAGACCACCAATTACATTCGTGCGGACCGACTGGCTAAGGACGCTAAGTGGATCACTCCCACCCCTTACGGCGATATGGATATAACCATCAATCTGTCCAAGCCGGAGAAGGACCCCAAGGCCATTGCGGCTGCCCTGCAAATGAAGCAAAGCGCTTACCCCAAGTGCCAGCTGTGCAAGGAGAACGAGGGCTACGCCGGGCGGGTCAATCACCCGGCACGGCAAAACCACCGGATCATTCCCCTGGAAATGGGCGGCGGTCCCTGGTTCTTGCAGTATTCGCCCTACGGCTACTATAACGAGCACTGTATTGTGTTTAATGGCCGGCACACGCCGATGAAAATCGACCGCAGCGCGTTCCAAAAGCTGTTTGATTTTGTAGAGAAGTTTCCCCACTATTTTGTAGGCTCCAATGCAGACCTTCCCATCGTGGGCGGCTCCATTCTCACCCACGAGCACTTCCAGGGCGGGCACTATACCTTTGCTATGACAAAGGCGCCGATAGAGACCGCCTATGCCTTTGCCGGATATAAAGATATTGAGGCCGGAATCGTCAAGTGGCCCATGTCCGTACTGCGCCTGCGTGGGGATGAGCCGGCGCGCATTTGCGACTTGGCAGACAAAGTGCTGCAAGCCTGGCGCGGCTATACGGACCCGGATGCCTTTATCTACGCCGAGACCGATGGCACACCCCACAACACCATTACCCCCATCGCCCGGTTCCGGAACGGTAAATATGAACTGGACCTGGTGCTGCGCAACAACATTACCACCCCGGCGTGCCCGGACGGTCTGTACCACCCCCACCCGGAGTACCATCATATTAAGAAAGAGAATATCGGCCTGATTGAGGTTATGGGTTTGGCAGTACTGCCCGCCCGGTTAAAGACAGAGCTGGAGCTGTTGCGTGACGCACTGCTCCATGGCACAGACATTGCCGCCGACGAACGCATTGCCAAACACAAGGACTGGGCAATGGAGATCGCCGCCAAGAACGCCTTAACCGCCGAGAATTGCATGGACATTCTGCAACAGGAAGTGGGCAAAGTCTTTGCTGCCATTTTGGAGCAGTGCGGCGTGTTTGACCGTAATGAAGCCGGTACAGCCCAGTTTCTGCGCTTCCTAAGCAGCATAGAAACAGCATAAAACAAATAGACGCAAAGAAGCCGCACAGAAATATCTGTGCGGCTTTGTTCTGTTCATTTATAATCAGACTTTGATCTGCACGGCTTTGCGGTACACCGCCAGGGCAATACCGGCGGTGAATAACTCGGTGATCCAAAAGGCATGCCACACGCCGGCGGCGCCCAGCGCTCGACTCAGCAGGAATGCCACCGGGACGATGATGACCAAATACCGGCAAAGAGAAATCACTAAGGACGGCATGCCCTTGCCCAGTCCCTCCAGCGCACCGGAAGCGGTCACCGATACGGCGGACACAATGAACCCGCCGCTGATGATTCGCAGCGCTGTTTTACCGGCAGCAACAGTAGCTGCATTCTCGGTAAAAAGACCGATCAGTTGACCGGGGATCACCAAGCACAGCACAGTGCCAACCACCATAATGGCAGCAGTCATCACTAATACGGTGCGGAAGATCTGCTTGACCCGCCCATATTCCTTGGCGCCGTAATTGAACCCAATCACCGGGCGCATGCCCTGCACAATGCCGTTGGCCGGCAGGTACAGAAACGTTTGCAGTTTGTAATATGCGCCTAAAATCAGCACATAGGTTTGAGAGAATGCAGCTAAGATGGCGTTCAGTGCAGAGATCAACACCGAAGGCAAAGCCAAATTCAGTACCGCCGGAATACCGATGGCATACAAGCGACCCACCAGGTGCCGGGACGGCCGCAGGTGCTGCAAGCGGATCTTGACGGAAATGGGGCGCAGGTAATAGAACAGCAGGTAGATCACCAGAGTAAGCACCTGGCCCAGCCCGGTAGCCAGCGCTGCGCCGTCAATGCCCATTTTGGGGAACGGCCCCAGACCGAAGATCAACAGCGGATCCAAAATAATATTGGCAAGGCACCCCAGGCCCAGGCCCACCATGGTCACCTTCATACGACCTACTGCCTGAAAAATCTTTTCAAAAGCCAAGTCTGCGTTGATTATAATAGAAAAACCAAACACAATACGCCCGTAGCGCACTCCCAGATCGATCACCGCTTGATCCTTGGTAAACGCCTGCAAAAACAGCGGAATAATGGCAATACACACGCCGGTGAGCAGCACCCCGTGCACCAGCGCCCACAGCATACCCTGCGTGGCTGCCTGGTCCGCGCGCTTCTGCTTTCCGGCGCCCAAATACAAAGCGATCACGGCGCTGATCCCCACGCCAAAGCCGATGGCAATGGCGTTGACCAGATTTTGCAAGGGATACACCAGGGACAACGCCGTCATAGCGTTCTCGCTGATGCGGGCCACAAAGTAGCTGTCTACAATATTATATAGGGCGTTCACCAGCATGGAGAGCACCATGGGCAGCGCCATAGAGGTAATCAGTGGCAACACTGCCTTTTTGCGCATAAACTGTTCGTCCATCTGTTTTCCTTTCTGCTTGCAGGTATAAAAAAGCCACGCACCCCAAAGAGTGTGTGGCGAAAAGATGAGCAACTCCGGAAAAATCCACAACCGAATTTTCGTCCCGTATTGTAGCATAGCCGCCGCCTGCTGTCAAGCGGCAGCAAAAAAACGAAAAAATTTACCGAACGCCTTGACTGGGAGTAAACGCAAAGTGCTATGATAAAAGAAACCAAAACAAGGAGATTTTATCTATGAAATACGCAACAGAAGAAGCCTTCGTCGGTGCCAACGCATTTGGCAAAGGCGCCGCCAACACGGCTTATGCCCAATACTTTGTAGGCAATTCTTATCTGAATCCCCTTACCGATTCCCAGGGCACGGCGCTGCATTTGTCCAATGTGACCTTTGAGCCGGGGTGCCGCAACAACTGGCACATTCATCACGCCACAAAAGGCGGTGGTCAGTTGCTGATCTGCACCGCCGGTGAGGGCTGGTACCAGGAATGGGAAAAGGCCCCGGTAGCGCTGCACGAGGGCATGGTCATCACCATTCCGCCTGAGGTGAAGCACTGGCACGGCGCTAAGGGCGACAGTTGGTTCTCCCACATTGCTATGGAAGTGCCCGGTGAGAATGCCTCTAACGAATGGTGCGAGCCGGTGAGCGACGCAGATTATAACGCACTGGAGGAAGAAAAATGAGTTTGCAAAACACAGACCCGGAATACACCCAGCGACTGGGCGCATTTTTTGAAGAAGTAAGAAACGAACCGGACAGCATGCTGGAGCCCACCACCCGCTGGCTGGCGATTCTGGCCACCCTCACCGGCAACGGCAGTGTAGACGCCTACAAAGAGGCACTGCCCCAAGCGCTGCAAGAGGGGCTTGACCCGGTGGCAGTCAAAGAGATGGTGTACCAGGCCACCGATTACCTGGGCTATGGCCGTGCGCTGCCGTTTCTGCACGCCACCAACGACGCGCTGACCGCCGCCGGCATTGCCCTACCACTACCCGGCCAGGCAACCACCACCATGAATGATCGGCTGGAGAAAGGCATTGCCGCCCAAGTCAAAATCTTTGGCGAACACATGAATGAGGCTTGGAAAGCCGGCACCGTCAACCGCTATTTGGCAGCCAACTGCTTTGGCGATTACTACACCCGCACCGGGCTGGATCTGGCCCAGCGAGAGATGATCACCTTCTGCTTTCTCTCTGCCCAAGGGGGCTGCGAGCCCCAGTTGATTGCCCACGCCAAGGGCAATATGAACATGGGCAACGACGCAGCATTCCTGACCAAAGTGGTGCTCCAGTGTCTGCCCTACATCGGCTATCCTCCCAGCCTAAACGCCATGGGCTGCATTGCGAAAGCCGCCAAACAATAACCAAAAAGCAAGAACACCCCTGCACGGCAGCACGCCGTGCGGGGGTGTTCTGTATCTGAATGCAGCTATAGGATGGTGGCGTGGCTGCCGCCGGTGGGAGCCTTGGTGACCAGAATCTGCCGGTCGATGGCCGCGCGCAGGTCCGCCACATGGGAGATGATTCCCACCAACCGGTCGCTGCGAGCCAGATCCGTCAGGGCGTGCAGCGCCTGGTGGAGGGACTCCTCGTCCAGAGAGCCGAAGCCCTCGTCCACAAACATCGCGTCCAGCCGCACGCCGCCGGCGGCGCTCTGTACTCGATCCGACAGCCCCAGCGCCAGCGACAAAGAGGCCTTAAAGGACTCGCCGCCGGACAAACTCTTTACACTGCGGGTGGTGCCGTTATAATGGTCGATCACATCCAGATCCAGTCCGGACTGGTTGCGATTGTTCTCTGCCGTTTGGCGGCGCACCAGCTCGTACTGTCCGCCGGACATAACCATAAAGCGGGTGTTGGCACAGGCCAGCACCGCGTCCAAGTCCTGCATTTGCACATAGGTCTCCAAGGTGACCTTTTCTTTACCGGTCAAGTTGCCGGTGGCAGTATCTGCCAAGGCTTTTATCCAGCCGTAGCGGTGCTCCGCCGCCTCCAGTTCGGCCGCCGTGTGCCGCATTTGATCCAGCACCGTTTGATTGGTCTGGAGCCGCACAGCCAGTGTCTTGCCTTGATCGGTCAGCGTATGCAGCCGGGTCTGCAACTGCGCCAGCTGGGCGCGCAATGCCGCCGGGTCCGCTGCCGGGCAAGTCTCCAACTGCTGCCGGGTCTGTTGCAAAGTGGCTACCAAGGCCGCCGCCTGCATGTCCAGCTCTGCCACGGCAGCTTGCGCCTTTTGGTGTGCCTGCTCCAAAGCGTTTCGTTTTTCCATTATGCGGTGCTGTTCCTCTTCCGCAGCCGACTGGGTAGCAAAAGGCAGTTCTGCCGCCAGTTCGCTACACCGGCTTTGCTGCTGCTTGACCTCTTGTTGCAGCTGCTGCACCTGCAATTGCAATTCCGTCTGCTGCCGGGCACGCGCAGTGGTGCGCGCGGTGACTTGCGGCAAAGCCTGCTCCACCTGCGCCGCTTCTTCTGCGGCTGCCTGGGCGGCCTGCTTATTCGCTTCCGCCTCGGTACAAGCCGTCTGTGCCTGTGACAGCGCTTCTGCCAAAACCGATTGCGGCTCCTCCGGCAAATCGCCAAGCAGTGCTTGCCACCCGGCAATAAACGCCCGCTGCTGTTCTCGGTACTGTCCCTTTGCGCCACCGGCGGACTGGCTGGCAGTCGTGGCCTTTGCCATAGCGGATCGGGCCGCCTGCTGGGTTGCCTCCAACTGCGACTGTGTAGGCGCCTGCGTGGGCAAAACCGCCGGATGGGGGTGTTCCGTGGCGCCGCACACCGGGCAAGGTGCACCCGGCTGTAAATCTGCCGCCAACACGCCGGCTTGGCTGTCCAGAAAAGCCCGGTTCAGGCGCTGATAATCCTGCTCCAAACGCTGGGCGTGCTCTGCCGCGACCTGGTAATCGGCAGCAGCACGGCGATAAGTATTTTCCGTAGTTTGCAGCGCAGCCCGCTGCTGTTCTAAAGCGGTCAACGCCTCTACCTTTTGCCGGGCCTGTGTACAGGCAGCCTTGGCCTGCTCCAACCCGGCGGCCGCCCCTTGCAGTTCCTGCCGCCGCTGTTCCAAGCGGATTTGTTCTGCGCGGGCTTTTTCCGCAGCGTCACCGGCTGCCGTGTATGCCGCTGTTTGCTGCGCTGCCTGCTGCCGCACCTCTGCCAAGATCTGCTGCGCTTTGGTCAGCCGGTCGTACTTGGGCAGCTGGGCTTGCAGCAAAGCCAGGCGGGCAGTAAGCGGTTTCGTCTCCTCTGCCTGTGCGGCGCACTGTTTCAATCTATCCGCTGCCGCCGCTTGCTTGGGGGTCAATTCCGCCTGCTGCCGGGTCAGCTCTTGCAGCTGTTGTTCCAGTTTTAAACGGCGCTCCGCAGCCGTCAATGCTGCCCGGTCAGCTTGCATTTTTTCTTGTATTTCTGCCGTTTGGCGGGTGTTCTCCGCAGCGGCAGTCGTGTCTAACTGAATCAGCTGTTCCAACACCTCTCGGCTTTCAGAAAAGGGCAGCTGACCTTGTTGCAGCGCCCGGGCTTTGGCAAAAAGCAAAGAGTCCTCCGGGCAGCGCACGCCCTCGCCGTATTGGCGCAATTTTTCCTGCCCGGCGTCATAGGCCCGCTTCACCTCCAAAGCAGACTGTCGCAGCTTCTCCTGCAAGCAGGCATACCGCCCGGTGTCAAACAGCTTTTGGAATATACGGCTACGCTCCTCCGTCTTGGCAAGCAGTAAACGCAAAAAGTCCCCTTGCGCCAGCATGGCGATTTGGCAAAACTGATCGTGATCCAGCCCAAGCAAGGCGGTGATTTCGTCATCCACTTCCGTTTGTTTGGTAATCACCCGACCGTCCGGGCAGGTCAGCTCCGCCATAGCGTGCTGGGTAGTCATACCCTCGCCTCGGGTCTTGGGTCGCCGGTACTCCGGACTGCGGCGCACGGTGTATACCGCCCGGTCGTATGCAAAAGTCAACTCTGCAAAGGTGGGAGTCTCCGGCGCTGCGTACTTGGAGCGCAAAGTGGATGGTTCCCGGCTTTTGCCGCTGGCCTTGCCATACAGCGCAAAAATAATGCCGTCAAAAATGGTGGTCTTGCCGGCGCCGGTATCGCCGGTAATCAGATACACGCCGCCGGTACCCAGCTTGGAAAAATCCAGCACCTGCTCCCGAGCATAAGGGCCAAAGGCGGACAAAGTAAGTTTTAGCGGTCTCATACTTCCTCCTCCCACACACTTTCCATCTGGCTGCGCAAAAAGACAGCCTGCTCTTCTGTCAGATCCGTACCGTTTTGGCGGCGGTAAAATTCTGCAAACACATCAAACGGCGACTGCTTTTCCGTCGCCGCACCGTCATGCACCTGCCCCAGGGCACGGGTGCGGGCGTTGTCGTAGTCCAGCAGCATTAAGTAAGGATAAATACTGCGCAGGCGACCCATGGCGTCCGGCACATCCTGCTCATCCGTCAGCGTAATATGCAGATAATTCTGCTGAAAATCTCCGTTGGTATAATAGTCCCGGGCGGTCAGTTCCATATAGCTACCCCGCAGCTGCGTTAAATCTCGGCGGGGGGACAGCGGCACCGTGCGCACTTGCAGGTCCCCTTTCGCCCCCAGTTCCACCACGGTCACGCTTTTTTGGCGCCCTGCTTCCGAAAAGGAATACTTCAGTGGGGAGCCGCAGTACCGCAGCCGCGGGCTGCCCATATTCTGGGGGCGGTGAATATGCCCCAGCGCCACATAATCAAATGGGTCAAACACGCTGCCGTCCACATTGTCCGTACCACCTACGGACAGTTCCTCTGAGTCCGAGGTGGCGGCGCCGGTAACGAACTGGTGCGTCAGCAGCACATTGCGCCGGGAAGTATCCACCTGCATAGCGCCGACAGCGGCGGACAGTGCGTCCGTGTAGCTGTCAATCTCCGCCTCAGGAAAATAGCGGCGCACATGAGCGGGCTTCACAAAGGGGAGCATATAAATGCCCACTTCGCCCCATTTATCCGTCAGCAGAAAGGGCTGCACCCCACCGTCATAAACCGGCGAAAAGTGTACCCCGCTGCCATCCATAAGCCGACTGCCAAAGGCCAGCCGCTCCGGGGAGTCGTGGTTGCCGCTGATGGCAAACACCGGCACCTTTAGCTGCGCCAAATGATAAAAGAAATCGTCGCACAATGCCACAGCCTCCGCCGACGGCACCGCCTTGTCATAAATATCTCCGCAAATCAGCACGCCGTCCGGCTGCTCTGCGGCAATGCAGTCAATGATCTGCTGCAGAATATACGCCTGATCCTCCAGCATAGAAAAGCCGTGCACCCGCTTGCCCAGGTGCAGATCGGATAAATGCAAAAACTTCATATCAGTTCTCCTTCATCTGTGCCGCGCACATTAAGTTCACTTTATCATAAACGCAAGGGCATTGCAAGCCGCCGTCCATTTTTTCGCCCGGGTGCAATTTTTTCCATAGAGAATTGATTTTGCGGGAACAGTTCTATATAATGGAAATGAACAGAAATAAGGGGGAATCAATATGCAAACCATTACCCGCACCACACCCTGCGGTGCACTGCAAGGGCTGGAGCTGGAGGACCACCTGGAGTACCGGGGCATTCGCTACGCCACCGCCGCCCGTTGGGAATATCCCCGACCGGTAGAGCACTGGGAGGGCGTTTACGACGCCACCCAATTCGGAGCCTGCTGCTACCAGCACCGGGGCTTTGACGAGGATACCAAGGTCAATCCTTTTTACAGTAAAGAATTTCGGGTAGGCTGCCATTTCACTTACAGCGAGGACTGCCAGTACCTGAACATTTGGGCGCCTAAGGACGCCAAGGACTGCCCGGTGCTTATTTACATTCACGGGGGCAGCTTTACCGGCGGCTCCACCGACGAACGCCACATCAGCGGCACCGCTTATGCCAAAAAAGGCGTGATCTTCGTAGCCATGAATTACCGGCTGGGACCCTATGGCTTTTGCGCCCACCCGCAGCTGAAAGAGGCGGACGGCACCTGCGGCAACTACGGGCTATACGACCAGCTGGAGGCGATCCGCTGGGTGCGCCGCAACATTGCCGCCCTGGGCGGTGACCCCCACCGCGTAACGCTGCTGGGGCAGAGCGCCGGGGCGATGAGCGTGGATATTCTCATCTCCTCTCCCCTGTGCCGGGACTGGTACCAAGGCGCCATTATGATGAGCGGACCGGGACTGCAACGGGCAGCCGCACGCCCCCAATCCATTGAAAAGGTGGGTCAGTTCTGGGATCAAATCTGCCAAAACGCCGGGGCAGCGGATATGAACGCCCTGCGCCAAACAGACGCCCGCACCCTGTATTACGCCTGGCTGGACGCCTGTAAAAGCGACAAACTCAGTATGCTCTACACCTTCCCTGTGTTTGATGGCAAGCTGCTGACCAAAGCCACATTCAATATGCGCACCATACCCAAAATGCCAAAGATCCTGGGCATGACCAACGCGGATATGATTCCGGTCCTTGTGTCCGGTTTGATCCGCCGCTGGGCTCATGACGACAAGGGCAGCCCCTGCTACGCCTATTGTTTTGACCGGGATTTGCCCGGCGACAACTACGGCGCCTGGCACACGGCAGACCTGCTTTATGCCTTTGGCACACTGCAAAACAACTGGCGACCCTTTACCGATACGGACAGGGAGATCTCGCGCCAAATGGTGGCGGCCTTTGCCAACTTTGTCAAGTGCGGCAATCCCAACTGCAACGCCCTGCCCCGCTGGAAAGCAGGCACCGCCAAGGTCATGCGCTTTGGTGACCCCAGCCGCATGGCGCCCTTCCCGGACGGCCGTCTCATTAAAGAAACACTTCATAACAAAGGACCGGTATAAATGAAATTTGACCACAACTTTACCCAAACCGCCGCCACGCCCACCGGGCGCACTTACGCCGCCGACGGCTGGCAGGCGCAGTTGGACTTTCTCTCCGGCAGCTGCCTGCGAGTGGCGCTCTATCGTAACGCAGACGACCTGCTGCCCACCTTTAATATTGACCCGGACAACGCGTCCATCGGCCCCCAGGGCAGAGGGCGACTGAGTACCGTGGGTTTTCAGCCGACAGCGCCCACAGTCACGGAGAACGATAGCGGCACTGCCTTTGCCCTGCCTTGCGGGGTAACGGCAGAGCTGGAGTTCCACAATCTGCTGCTCACCTACAAGATCGGCGATCGGGTGCTCTTTGCGGATAGAGGGCCGCTGGCCTATAATTTGGACAAAGAGTTTGGCACCGGCGCCACCCACTACATCACGCGGGAGCGGGATGAGCGGATCTACGGCCTGGGCGATAAAGGCGGCAGCGTGAACAAAGCCGGGCGACGCTTTCGCATAGACACAGCGGACAGCATGGGCTTTGACGCCGCCATGACCGACCCGCTCTACAAGCACACGCCCTTTTACATCTGCCAAAACAGCGTGGGCTGCTACGGCATTTTCTATGACACCACGGCCCCCGGTGAGATGGATCTGGGCCGGGAGATCAACAACTACTACCCGCCGTTTAAGTATTATCGCTCTGCCGAAGACTGCCTGGTGTACTATGTATTCTTTGGCAGCAAGTTAGAGATCTTGCAGCAGTTTTGCCGCACAGTGGGCCGCCAACCGCTGCCCCCCAAGTGGAGCTTTGACTACTGCGCCAGCACCATGGCTTATACGGACGCCCCCAAGTCAGAAGAAAAGATGGACGCGTTCCTTGCCAAAGTGCGGGCGCTGGATCTGAATTGCAGCGGGTTTTATCTGTCCTCCGGCTACACCGCCATCGGCAACCAGCGCTGCGTGTTCCACTGGAACAGAGAGAAGTTCCCGGACCCGGCACGGTTTATCGGTAAATTCAACACCGCCGGGGTGCACCTGATTCCCAACATCAAGCCGGCGTTCCTAACCAGCCACCCAATGTACGAGGACCTGGCGGCCCAAGGTCTCTTTGTCAAGAATGCAGACGGCAGCCCCTATGTTACCCAGTTTTGGGACGGCCTGGGCAGTTACCTGGACTTTACGAACCCGGAGGCCTTTGCCTTTTGGCACGATCAGGTGACGGAAAAACTGCTGCAAAACGGCATGGACGCCACTTGGAACGACAATAACGAATTTGACATTCAGGACCCTACCGCCGTGGCTGTGGGCTTTGGCGGCAAGGCGGCCCCGGCTGCTCACATTCGCCCGGCGCTCACCTACTTAATGGTGCTCAGTTCCTATCAGGCTCAAATGGAAATGCGCCCGGCAGAACGTCCGTTCCTTTCTACCCGCAGTGCCGGAATCGGTCTGCGACGGTTGGCCCAAACCTGGAGCGGCGACAACTATACATCTTTCCACGATCTGCGCTACTGTCACTATGTAGGCATGACCCTGAGCCTGTCCGGCTTTTACTTTTACGGCCACGATCTGGGCGGTTTTTCCGGGGAAATGCCTTCCAAGGAGCTGCTGCTACGTTGGATTCAGCACGGTGTATTTGAGCCCCGCTTTACCATTCATTCCTGGAATGCGGACGGCTCCGCCACCATGCCCTGGAGCTATCCGGAGGTGATGGACAGTGTGCACGCCCTGTTTGACCAGCGTAAGGCTCTGCTGCCCTACTATTACAGCACCGCCTACCGCAGCGTGCAGGAGGAACTGCCCTTGCAAGCGCCCCTGTGTCTTTATTATGACGACCGGCAAATCCATCCGGACGATCCTGCCTTTTTGCTGGGGCGCGACCTGCTGGCAGCCTGCGTGCTGGATCAGGGCATAGAGGACATAGAAGTCTACTTGCCGTCCGGTGAAATCTGGTACAAGGACGACCGGTGTTACACCGGCGGGCAGACGGTGGCACTGCATATTCCCGCTACCGGCACCGTGCCCTATTTTGTGCGTGGCGGCTGCGTATTCCCTCTGGACATTGGGCCTACCGGGTTCCAAAAGCCCAGTCGGGTGCAGTTCACCGTCTATCCCATTGCCGACGGCACCTTCCAAAGCCGCTACTTTGATGATGACGGCCACACCTATGCCTACCGGGACGGTCACTGCGTGGACGCGGTCTTTACCGTTGCTTGTGCTGCCGATACCGTTACCGTGCAGGTAGAAAATCGGGGCGACACCCCCTTCGCACCGAACATTCGCCTAACCCCGGCAGACCACCGGCAGCTGATTATCAAGTAAATCCAAACATAAAGCAGTCGATAAAAATCGGCTGCTTTTTTTACGGAAATCAAAAAAAGTTCAAAAAAGTCTTGACTTAGAGTCAACTCAAAGGTATATACTACCCTTGAAACGAGGTGAGCCTATGACCATTAAAGAAGTCAGCGAAAAGTACAACATTTCCCAAGACACCCTGCGCTACTACGAGCGGGTGGGTATGATCCCCCAGGTGCACCGCACAGGCGGCGGCATTCGGGATTATCAAGAGGACGATCTTGGCTGGGTAGAATTGGCCATTTGTATGCGCAGCGCCGGTCTGCCGGTAGAGGGGATGATTGAGTATGTGCGGCTCTATATGCAGGGCGACAGCACCATTCCCGCCCGGCTGCAACTGCTGCTGGACCAAAAAGTCGCACTGGAGGCCCAAATGGCAGACACGCAGCGTATGCTGGATAAATTGGAGTACAAGATCTCTCGCTACCGGGTGGCGGTAAAAGCCGGCAAGCTTCCCTGGGATTAACAAAAGGAGGAAACGCAAAATGTATTTGGAAAAGATCAACGGCCCTGCCGATGTAAAAGCCTTAAACAGCCCAGAGCGCACCGTCCTGGCGGCAGAAATGCGCGCCGCGCTGATTCAAAAACTCAGCCACCACGGCGGCCACTGCGGTCCCAACTTGGGACTGGTGGAGGCCACCATTGCCCTGCACACGGTGTTTGACTCACCCAAGGACCGGTTTGTCTTTGATGTGTCGCACCAGACCTATCCCCACAAGATGCTTACCGGGCGCAGCTACGGCTTCCTAGACCCGGCCCGGTATGACGATATTACCGGGTACAGTGCACCCCAGGAGAGCGCCCACGACCCCTTTACCCTGGGTCACACTTCCACCTCCGTCAGCCTGGCCTGCGGCTTGGCAAAGGCACGGGACGCCAAGGGCGAGCACCACAATGTGGTGGCCATTATCGGCGACGGCTCTCTGTCCGGCGGCGAGGCACTGGAGGGGCTGGACCTGGCCGGTGAGATGGACAGCAACCTGATCATCGTGGTGAACGACAACGATATGTCCATTGCAGAGAACCACGGCGGCATTTATAAGAATTTGGAGCTGCTGCGCCAAACCGGCGGCAAGGCAGCGTGCAACCTGTTCCGCGCTATGGGGCTTGATTATGTATTCCAGCCGGAGGGCAATCACACAGACGCGCTGATTGAGACCTTTCAGCAGGTCAAGGACTGCGACCACCCGGTAGTGGTGCACATTGTCACCGAGAAAGGCAAGGGCTACGCCCCGGCAGAGACCCACAAGGAGAACTGGCACTGGTGTATGCCCTTCGACCCTAAAACCGGCGAGAGCACAGTGCACTTTGAGGGCGAGGACTACGGCGATCTGACCGCCCGGTATCTGCT
>ENA-UOJG01002864-UOJG01002864.1-human-gut-metagenome-genome-assembly--contig:-C47-NODE-2864-length-13526-cov-14.797120_pt1 | contig 13526 bp, 18 predicted proteins | sample MGYA00242340_ERZ723887 | MGnify/ENA metagenome assembly ERZ723887 | reverse complement strand
GGTGCTTCTATTCTACACCATCATGGAGGTTTACACAAATTCTGGGATGGACTCTTGTGTCTGCGGGATTTTCTCTTTTGGTGGAGCAACAGCGTCTAAAAGTGAACCCTCCACCGCTGCATTGCTTTCCTCAATATCGGACAAAAGCTCATCATCTATGGTAACGGGCTTGTCCCCGGAATTGAAGATAATCGTTATTTTATCGTCATACAGGAAGATAGCATTTACAAAGACATTGATCAGCGTCTTTCTGTAGGACAGATCATCCGCTTTCCCCTTGCGGAGCTGTGACAAGAAGAATTTAACCTCAGTAATGGTCAAGGACACAGCCCCGGCTTGCTCTATGGCGTATTCGTTCTTGAGCGTGTCAAGCTCAGTATTCAGCCGTGATATTTCTGCATACAGGGATTTTCTAACGCTTTCAATCTCACACTCAGCAACGGCATTCATTAAATTTCTTTGCTTGCGTTCATTCTCCCGCATGAGCTTTTCAATGCGCTTGAGATTGGAATTGTCCTTTTCACGCTCACAGAGGGCTACAACCTCACGGGCTATCTTGTCAATGTTTGCCGGGGTAAGCTGCTTGCGGCATTCCTCAATGACAAGGTTTTCAATATAATCCTTGCGGACAATCTTTTTCTTGCACCGCTTTTTGATCATATTGTTACAGGCGTAATAGTAATGAGGTTTACCCGATTTTCCTGTACCGCCGTAGCCCCTCATCATGTCACGGCAATAACCGCAAAATAGCTTAGTAGTTAATAGATACTCTTGCCTTTCTTTAGAGCGGGCAGGAGCTTTTCTATTTTTGGCCATTATTTCTTGTACCTTATAGAAAAGATCGTCCGAAATAATACGGGGCATACCGCCGGGAATTTCCTTATCTTTGTAGGTGTAAACACCAATGTACCGCTTGTTTTGAAGCATTGCCCGCAGACTATTTTTGTTAAACGCAACCCCACGGGATGTTTTATATCCCTGTGCGTTGAGTGTGTCACAAATCTGTGCCACCGTCTGACCGCTTGCGTACATTTCAAAAACTTTTACCACAATAGGGGCGGTTTCCTCATCCACTATGAAATGCTTGTCCGGGGCTACCTTGAAGCCCAGGGCGATATTGCCGCCCGTGCAAAGGCATTTCTCAGCGTTTATATCCATGCCCCGCCGGATTTTTTGGGCAAGCTCTGCGCTGTAGTATTCTGCCATAGATTCAAGCAGACCCTCTACAAGAATGCCGCTTGCATCGTCTGTGATATTTTCACGGGCTGACAGCACCCGCACGCCGTTCTTTTTGAGCTTTGCCTTGTATGTTGCGCTGTCATAGCGGTTACGGGCGAAGCGGTCAAGCTGATAGACAAGCACATACTGGAAGCCCTTTTTTGCGCTGTCCTCAATCATTCGCAGAAAGTCCGGGCGTGCGTCTGTAGTGCCGGAGATCGCCCGGTCAATGTATTCGCCTACAATGGTATAGCCGTTTTTCTGTGCGAACTCATAACAGGTTTTTAGCTGACCCTCAATAGATTGCTCTGTCTGATTGTGGGATGAAAAACGGGCGTATATGACAGCGTTCATCTTCTCACCATCCTTTTGGGGTATTTGTTGAGAAAGTCCTCATATCTTTTGAAGTTTTCTACAGAGGGAGAGCGGGTAATTGCTTCCTTTAGCTTCTTGCTTTCTGTTTTGAAATACTCAATTTCATCTTGATCTTTTGCAGATATATCAAGATAAGAATAGACATTTTTATGCCGTCTGCTTTGCTTTTGCTTGATGTTTCTGACGGCTTGCTCACAGGGGAGAGGTGTCTTTCCCTTGATAATATCACCAAAACACGGACTTATACGCTTGCAATACTGCTCTTTTAGAGTTTTAGTAGCAAACCACTTTCCACAATGTCTACAACGGACAATCTTATATTCATTATATGCGTAATAATAGAGAGCGGCAATCATAACCTGTGTGACAGTTTTTAACCCCTCAAAGCGCATACTGTCTTTTTCCCCTAAACTGATGGGAAGATAATTTGCGGTCATTCTGTGGCTGATTCTCATTTCCTCAATATCCTTGAGCGTTGGGGAGAGGACTGTTTTACCATCTATAAACATTATCAATTCATAAAAACTTTCACCAATTTCAGAACATCCGAAAATCTTTACGGGATCGTCAACAGGTTTACCCGCTAACTTTTTAGATATTCTTGTGACAATAATGTTTCCCAGCTCCTCAGTTTTGAAGTCGGGAAAATTCTTTTCAAGTGTAGCGTAAACATTGCCGAAGAAGTCAACGGTTTTAAGCGTCCATTTGCACAAAAGACCCGTGTTTTCAACAATAGTATTCTCTTTATCAATAGAAATGTTCAGCATACTTTCACCTCTGAATATTTCCTTTCAATTACATTGTACCACAACAAAAGCCTCATGTCAATAGCTGTTGTTTTACTGTACAATTAAGGCAGTAAAGGAGCTGCAGCCCCTTTCAATTATGAAAGGAGTATCCTTATACAATGAAAAATAGCGAAATTAAAAGAGCAATCAAAGAAAGCCGAATTATGCAATATGAGATCGCTGCGCAGATGGGTATTAGTGAGTACACGCTTTGCAAGTGGTTTCGCAAGGAGCTGACCGCCGAACAGCAAGAGCGGATTCTTGCCGCCATTGCGGAAATAAAGGCGGGTGAAGCTCATGTCTGACACCCTCACTATTAAAACTTCCGGCGTGGCGGTTTTGGGTGAGGAACAGGCAAAACATTTTGCGCTGTCAATCTTTGCGGATGTGAAAGCCTATATCAAGGAACACAGGGCAGAGTATGAGCAATGGTTGAAAGAACAGGAAGCGGGTGAAATGGATGAAGATGCAGTTTAACACACTCCCGGACAAGCTCATAGAGTGCGCTCTGTGGTGTGTTTGGAAGTATGAGGACAGGGACGGAAAGCCTACAAAAGTGCCGTATAACCCCCGTACAGGCGGCAGGGCACAAAGCAATAACCCCGCCACGTTCTCAGACTTTAAGACCGCTGTAGCCGCCTTTGGGCGTTATCAGTATGACGGCATGGGTATATGTGTATTCCCGCCCTTTGCCGCTATTGACATTGACCATTGTGTAACAGATGGCGAACTGTCTCCAATGGCGGCTGATATTGTGGCACACTCAAAGAGCTATACCGAGTACAGCCCAAGCGGAAAAGGTGTCCGCATAATTCTAACTGTCCCCGACGGTTTCAAGTATGACAAAGCCCGATACTACATAAACAATCAGAAAAAGGGGCTTGAAGTCTATGTTTCCGGCAGTACACAGAAGTTTGTCACAATCACCGGGAATAAGATCAGCGGCGAAACCATACAGGACGGAGAAAGCCCGCTGCGCTATGTGTGTAATAAGTACATGGAGCGTGCAGCACAGAAGCCCAAAACAAAATCCCAGCAAAAGCCCGCCACCTATAGGGCTACAATGACCGGCGATTATTGGCTTGATATGGGCATGAAGAAAGACCCTTGTTTGTCTGACTATTGGAACGGTAAATTTCCGATGGAGAACGAAAGCGAAAAGGACGCTGCTTTAATGTCCCGGCTTTTGTACTGGTGCAATGCCGATGTATCAATGGCTATTGACCTATTCAAGCAATCCCCTTTTGCAATGGGCAAGGACGAAGAACACCGGAGCAAGCTGGAAAGGGATGACTATTTGACACTCACAGCAAACAGCGTTATGCCACAGACAACGGCGCAGGAAGATAACGAAGCCTATCAGCAGCGTTATATCGGGCATAGCACACGCGCCACCGCCAACAGCTTACAGGAGCGGCTTGTGCAGATGCAGCCCGTTACGGCCTACACATGGGACGATAAAGGCATGGGCGAACTTTTCGCGGATGTGTACCGCGATTATTGCCGATACAATGTAACCGCGAAAGAATGGTTTGTTTTTGATGGGAAAGTGTGGAAAGCAGACACAGGCGCAATGCTTGTTTCACAGCGTGCAAAGGAACTCGCAAACGCCCTGATTGTTTACTGTGCCACAATCGAGGACGAGCGGCAGAAAGCGGACTACATCAAAAAAGTATCAAACTATGGACAGTTACGCTACAGGGAAACAATGATTAAGGATGCACGGGACAAGTATTTCATAACGCAAAATGACCTTGATAAAAACCTTGATTTATTCAACTGTCAAAACGGTACTTACAATCTGAGGACGGGCGAATTTAAGCCCCATAGACCGCAGGACTTGCTTTCTAAGGTTTCCAATGTGATATATGACCCGGAAGCCCGCTCCACACGCTTTGAGCAATTCATATCTGACATTATGCAAGGCGATACAGCAAAAATCAACTATCTGCAAACCATTTTAGGCTATGCGCTGACCGCAGAAACGAACCTTGAAACGTGCTGGATTCTGTACGGCGGGACTACCCGAAACGGGAAAAGTACGCTTGTGGAAACCATTTCTTACATGATGGGCAATAGTGGCGGCTATGCGCTTGCAATGCAGCCGCAGACATTGGCACAGAAGCAGAACAAGGACACCCGACAGGCAAGCGGAGACATAGCCCGCCTTGATGGATGCCGTTTTCTCAACGCAAGCGAGCCGACGAAAAGAATGCTTTTCGATACGGCGTTGCTCAAAACCCTGTTAGGGCGGGACAGTATCACAGCACGAAACATTTTTGAGCGGGAATTTGAGTTTCAGCCGCATTTCAAGTTATTCATTAACACAAATTACCTGCCCGTCATTCAAGATGACAGCCTGTTTTCCTCTGGACGTATCAATGTGGTAACCTTTGACAGGCATTTTTCCCCGCAGGAGCAGGACAGAGGGCTGAAAGACGCGCTGAAAACCCACGAAAATATCAGCGGTATCTTTAACTGGTGTTTGGACGGGCTACGGCGATACCGTGAACAAGGCGCAGAGCCGCCGGAAGTCGTACAAGCTGCCACCGCCGAATACAGGCAGAACTCCGACAAAATCGGAAACTTTATCACGGAATGCTTGATAAAGACAGGACGCAACACCGGCGCGGGCGCAGTATATCAGCGGTTTTCCGAATGGTGTGGTGATAACGGCTTTGGCACAGAAAACAAAGGCAATTTCTTTGACGAATTGAGAAACAAAGGAATGTTTGCCACAAGTGGGACTGTCTACGGGCGAACGGTACGCAATATCGTAAAGGGCTACGAACTCGCAGACAGCACCTACCAGCCGCCAGTGACACACAACTTCGCCGACATTGCGAAACTTGACGAAGAATTGCCCCTGTAAAAGCTGACTATGCAAACTGTGCATTTTTTATGTGACCTTTTTCTAATTCAAAATTACAAGAGACTTACATATAAAATGCACAGAATGCACATTGGCAGAAAATCGAGATAAAACGGACTTTGAAAGGAGAAGCCATGATAACAAGAGCAAGTTTACATAATTCAAGCGATTTAAGGGGGGATAACTATGCCTAAAAAGATTTCCGATGAAAAATTGATTGAAACAATGCTGCTTTATGGTGGCGTATCAGGTGCGGCGCAAACGCTTGGGATAAGCCGAAACGCCGTTTACAAACGCTTGCAGGACGATTCTTTCCGGCAGCAGTATGACCAGATGCAGGGACTTGTGTTGTCCACGGCAGCAAGCACAATGGCGGCTGGACTGTGTGAAGCCGTTGACGCTTTACTTTCCGTTATTCGCGACGAAAAGGCGGCGACAACTGTTAGAGTGAGCGCGGCTGATGCACTTCTCCGGCATTGCAATCGATATGTTGAGACTGCAACCGTTCTCCGTCGCCTTGACACTTTGGAAGCGGAACGGCGCGACATTTGATGTGGAGGTGGAAACGTGACAGAAACGACGATTTTGTGCATTATTGCGTTTTGCAACGGTGCAAGCCTGATGGCGGTTATCGCCGGACTTTTTGAGATTATCAACTGGGGGCGGCGCGATGGCAAACATTAAAACGAGAATCGACAGACTGTGGGACACATACCGCGCAACCCGTCCGCCGTCCGTTGTGTGTGTTAATAAATCCGGTGAACGAACAAAAATCCGATGGTTTGAAGCACTCCGTGCCGCTATTCAGCAGGACGAAAGAATAGAAAAGTTTGAAGATTGCCCCGAATTTAAGGGGTGTAGCAATTTTCCGAATGTGCTACGGGATGCGCTGCGAGAAAGCGAGGACAGAGGATAAATGATTTACGAAAAAGTAGACGATCGCGGCAGACGCTACCGCGAATTAGGCAAGGGCTGCATCGAGTTTGAACCAACCGTTTCTATTAACGGTCTTGAGATTCCGCAAAGCGAATTAGCTGCCTATAACGCCAGCAGACGCGCAGCACAGGAACGGAATGCGGCAACCGCTAAAAACGCCGTACATAGCCGCCAGAAGCCCCAGAATTGCCCGTTTTCGTCCGGGTGTGATACAACTTGCACCGGCGAAAAATGCGGCCTGTTCTTTGATGGCAAATGCAGTATTGCAGCCATTGCAGACGCAACCGGCGCGGAGGTAGACACCAACGGCAAACGCTGCCCGTTTTCGCCCTCTGCACGGTGTGGAGATTGCGCCCTGAATAACCACGGATGCAGCTTTGTACGAATTGCAGCCGCCTATAAAAAAGAAAGGATTTGATACTACATGAGCAGATTTAACGAATACGCCCGCCGTCTGGATGCACACGCCCGCGAGGTTTTCGCCAAGCGTGAGGAACTGGAAGCCGCCTATAACAAAGCGGAAAGAGCCAGCAAGGAAGCCAGAGCCAGCGGAAACCCCATTGCCATTGCCCGCGCTGATGCCGCCTTGATGGAAGTCAAGAGCGCACGCGATTCCATGCGCCGCGCCTTGCGTGATGATTCCGGCGCGGAGATTGCCAACATCAGAAAAGAGCTTGCAGCCGAACTGGACGGGGCTTTTGCGGCTAACCCAGCCGACCTTGACACGGCAACGATTGAGTTGTTAAAATCCGGCATTCTGACCGTCTCCGAATACAGCCGCCTGATGGACAGCGCAGCCGAAGCAGGAAACGCTACCATGTGCCGCATGATCGGACAGTATGCCAAAACGCGGAGCGATGAGGAAGCCGCCAAGCGAAACCCTGACACTGCCCGCGAGTTTGCCAGAATTGCCCATCGTGGACGCATGACCGGCGCAGACGCATACCTTGCGAATTTTGACACGCTGACCGAGATTTACGGCAGGGCAGTGAAAAATCCAGCCCTTGTCTCGCATTGGGACGAATTGACCGGCGAAATGGTGGAGGGCTTTTGATGGCTTACAAACGAATTTATGACTATCCTCCCGAACAGCGCGAGGAAGTCAGAGCCAAACGCGCAGAGCAGGAACGCCGTTACCGTGCCAGGCGCAAGGCACAACACGCGGAGTTTGTCGAACACTTCAAAAAGCTGTTGGAACAAGGCAAATAAACAGAGCCGCCCGGCAATCGCTGGGCGGTTTTTTCTTGCCAAAATTTAAGAAAAAAGGCGGCTTTCCGTGATTGGAAAACCGTCCTTTTCTGAATGGGTATTAAAGCCAAACCGTTACAGCAAAGCCACCTTTGAAGTAATAGGTGTTCGCTTTATACCCCGTTGGTGGAGGCGAGGGGAGTCGAACCCCTGTCCGAAAGCGCTTTAACAGGACTTTCTCCGGGCGCAGTTACGATTGAAACATTCCCTCCTCGACGCGGCACGCAACAGACGCGGCGATTCAGTAGAGTCATGATGCGTGGGCGGGGCAACTCTTACCCGCCTCACGGACGCCACCTAAACGACGCCTTCCCCGGCCGGTGGCCGCTCCGGTTCAGACGGTCACTGCGTTAAGCAGCGACGGCAACAGTATTAGTGTTGTCAGTTAATTTTAATTTGCCCGTTGTATGGTGGTCAGGCGCCACCGCCCGCTTATCCGGTCTCCACACCCCCGTCGAAACCAGTACGCCCCCGTATAGCCCGCCCGGAGCCGGGCGGGGGAGGGGTCTGGGGAATTGAAACCGTGTTGGTTCTTGCGTTACCGCTCCGGCAGCTTGTCCGGCTCGGGATAGTCAACGCCCTTGGTGTCCACGCGCACTTTGACCATGCGCTGATCCTTCTTGGGCTTGTTGGTCATCATGTTGCGGGGCGCGGAGGCGATGGCGTCCACCACATCCAGACCCTCGGTGACCATGCCGAAGGCAGCGTATTCACCGTCCAGATGGGGCGCGTCCTTGTGCATGATGAAGAACTGGCTGCCGGCGCTGTCGGGGATCATGGTGCGGGCCATGCTCAGCACGCCGCGGGTGTGGCGCAGGTCGTTGTTGACGCCGTTGGACTTGAACTCACCCTTGATGCAGTAGCCGGGGCCGCCCATGCCGTTGCCTAGGGGGCAGCCGCCCTGAATCATGAAGCCGTAGATGCAGCGGTGGAAGATCAGGCCGTCATAGTAGCCGCTGTTGGCCAGAGAGATGAAGTTGTACACGCTCTGGGGCGCGATATCGGGGTACAGCTCCGCCTTGATGACGCCGCCGTCCTCCATTTCGATGGTGACAATGGGGTTATTTTCCATAGGATGCTCCTCCTTTGTATACTTTTTAATAGCGTTCCTTGCGGGCACGGTCCATTTCGCGCTTGGCGTCCCGCTCGGCAATGGATTGCCGCTTGTCGTAGTTTTTCTTGCCCTTGCACACGCCCAGCTCCACCTTTACAAGACCGTTCTTGAAATAGACGCTCAGGGGGATCAGGGCGTAGCCGTCCAGCTTTTGCAGCTCGTGCAACTTGCGAATCTCCCGCTTATGCATCAGAAGGCGCTTGGGCCGGTCGGGGTCGCGGTTGAAGATGTTGCCCCTGTCGTAGGGCGAGATGTGCATGTTGTACACCATCAGCTCGCCCTCCTTGGTGGTGGCGCAGTAGCTGTCCTTCAGGTTCAGCTGTCCGCCCCGGATGGACTTGACCTCGGTGCCGGCCAGCTCGATACCGGCCTCGTAGCGGTCCTCCACGAAATAGTCGTGAAACGCTTTGCGGTTCTGGGCTGCGGTCTTGGTGCCGCCGCTTTTCGCCATGGCAAGTCCCTCCTTTCCTCGGACTGGATAGACAGTATAGCATATTTTGCAGGGAATTGCAAGGAGAAAGGCAGGGATCCTGTCGATGTTTTGGCAGGACGGCTTGCGCACCGTCATGATATCTGCTATACTGTCCCCATCAAATGACGGGAGGAGACCCCTTATGGATATGACGGAAAAAACACTGACCTCGCAGGAGATCTACAAGGGCCGCATCATCCGTGTGCGGCGGGACGAGGTGCTGCTGCCCAATGGCCACACCTCCGTGCGTGAGGTGGTGGAGCACCCCGGCGGCGTTGGCATTCTGGCGCTGGAGGAGGACGGCACCGTGCTGCTGGTGCGGCAGTATCGCTACGCCTTTGGCCGCACGCTGCTGGAGATCCCGGCGGGTAAGCGGGAAAAAGGGGAGGAGCCCTTCGTTACCGCCCAGCGTGAGCTGCAGGAGGAGACCGGCGCCACCGCCGACCACTGGCTGCCCATGGGACAGCTGATCGCCTCGCCGGGCTGCTATGACGAGGTGCTGTACCTCTATCTGGCCCGGGGCCTCCACTATGGCGAGACTCATCCCGACGACGATGAGTTCCTGTCGCTGGAGCGGATGCCGCTGGCGGAGCTGGTGGAGCACTGCATGTCCGGCGAGATCACCGACGCCAAAACGGTGTGCGCGGCGCTGAAAGCGAAAAATTTGTGCCTCTGACGGGAAAAGCCTTGTGTTTTTGCCTTTCATCCGTTACTATATAAAGTAATGAAGCCATGGGAGGAATGGAACATATGAAGAAATTGGACAGCAGAACGCTGATCGAACTGATCCTGCTGGTGGTAGCGGTGATCTTCTGGGTGCTGCGTAAGGCAAACGTGCTGTACATCCCCGGTCTGGCCGCCATCGCGCTGGCCATCGCCATGGGCCTGCTGGGTATGGGCTACATCGCCCAGAAGCAGAAGTCCCGCAAGGCGGCGGGCGTACTGCTGCTGGCCTTCGCGCTGCTGCAGATCATCGTGGGTCTCATGGAGATCCGCGGCTTTGCCGCCTGAGAACGCATAGACACTGAAAAGCCACGGCTGCTGCCGTGGCTTTTTTATATGCCGGAGCGCTTGTGTTGCCCGGGATCAGGCAACGCAGGCCGCTTTCGCCGCCATACGGTAAGGAGGTGACGGCATGGAGCCTTACGCAGGCGGCGCAGCCGCCGAATGTACCCTGTGCGGCGGCGAAATTTATACCGACGAGCCGTACTACTTTATCAACGGGAAGTCCCTCTGCCGGGACTGCCTGAGCGACTACGCGGCGCAGTTTTTCGCGCCGTATCTGGTGAGAGGGGAGTGAGCGATGCCATCGGCATGGGAACGCTATATGAAGCGTGCGGCGGCACAGCTGAGCCGTGCCTGCGCGGAGACCGCCGCCAATATGTCCGGCGGTGAGACCGCCGTGCGGGAGATCCGGGAGCTGGCCGGGGCCATGAAGGACCTGACGGCGCTTCACGCGGCGCTGGAAGGGAAGAAGAGTGCCCCGCAGAACACCATACAGGTTTCCTTCGACCGGGACGGAGAGCTGTGGCGGGAATAAAAGAAAGGCGATGCTGTCAGCATCGCCTTTCTTTTATTCTTCTTCCTTCCGGCGGAACTTATGCTCCAGCTCACGCAGCTTGTCGCGGCGCTCCTTCATGGCGGCGGCAGCGGCATCCAGACGGGCGGTGATCTCCTCCAGCGCCTCGCCGTTCTTCCGGCGGCGGGTCAGCTCGTCCAGCAGTTCCTTTACCCGGCGGTTGGACGCCTTGAACTCCTGCCGGGCCTGCTTCAGCCGCTCCACCATGGCACGGGGATGGGCCTGCAGCTCGGGATACGCCTGATGGATACGGCGCAGGAACAGATTCCGGTCACGCAGCAGCTCGTGAACGCGGCGGCTGATCTCCTCGGTGCTGTCGCCCTCCTGCGCGTCGATCTCCTTGCGGACAATGCCCATCAGCACATGGGAGATGACGCAGTCCGACACCAGCAGCGCCACGATGGCGATGGCGGCGAAATGCAGCCAGAACAGGGGGAGCTTTTCAATGATGCGGAAGTACAGCGGGTCGATCCACAGCACGATCACCACACTGGCCAGACCGAACAGCATCAGGTTGCCGATCCATACGCGGCCATTCAGGTTCATGGGCTTGCGGCTGTAATCCCACCAGCGGGCGTGGAACGCCTTCTCCATGTACCAGCTGATGAAATACTCCAGTCCGCCGCAGATAAAGAAGCCCGCCAGAAACACCTCACCCGGCGTACCGCCGCGAATACCGATCAGGCCGCCCACCAGCACCGTCACCAGCACCACGCCGCTGCCGTAAATGGGGCAGTAGGGGCCGATGAGGAACCCCCGGTTGATGAACCGGTGGTACTGGATGTATTTCAGCGTGACCTCCATCATCCAGCCCAGCACGGAGAACACGAAAAACAGCACGATCAGCTGGCACAGCAGCGTCCATGTCATAAGCGGCACCTCTTGCGTCAGTAGTAGTGCTTTTATTATAGGGGAGGATGGGATATTTTGTCAAGAAATACAAAAAGGGTGTTGCATTTTTGTTAAAAGATGATATGATAGTTGGACTGATTAGGCGGGGGAGGGGTGTTTCGCGCCCCGGCGCGACCTACTTTTGTCAACAGTGACAAAAGTAGGCAAAAGCACCGGAAGGAACCTCCGGTTCCTTCACCTCCGTGCGCGCTATGTATTGTGCAGATTTGCTGCTGCGTACCACACGTTTACGGAAGATTTCCTTTTTCGATTCGATAAAAGGATCGTCTCAGCACCAGTGCCGCTGCCGCTGATGCCTACGCCGAACAACGCTGTTGCTTCTACCGTTGATACTATCAGCGGCAACGGCGCAAGAAGGACGTCAATGCGTCATACGCAGCGATATCAAATAATTTCCGCAAACGCGTGGTAAAAGACCGCAAATTTGCAATGCAAAACAGCGTGCGCGGATCCTTAAACCGCAGGTTTAAGCTGTCCTTTTGGGTACTTTTGGGACAGCGGCCAAAAGTACCTCGTCCCCGCAGGGACGAAACACTCTATAAAAGAATATGCAAGGAGGAACCTACCCATGGCTCATGCCAATCGCTACGAGATCGACATGTGCAGCGGTAAGCTGCTGCCGAAAATATTGACCTTCGCCCTGCCGCTGATGTGCTCCAGCGTATTGCAGCTGCTGTTCAACGCGGCGGATATCGTGGTGGTGGGCAAATTCGCCGGAGACAACTCTCTGGCCGCCGTGGGCTCCAATGCCGCCCTCATCAACCTGATGGTGAACCTGTTCGTGGGCCTGTCCGTGGGCGCCAACATTCTGGCGGCCCGCTATACCGGCGCGGGCAACCGGGAGGGCCTGCGCCAGACGGTACATACCTCCATCCTGCTGGCCTTCCTCAGCGGCCTGCTGCTGGCGGTGGTGGGCGTCACCACGGCCCGCCCGCTGCTGCACCTGATGCAGGTGCCGGACTCCATCCTGCCGCTGGCGGCCCTTTACCTGCGCATTTACTTTCTGGGCATGCCCGCCGCCATGCTCTATAACTTCGGTGCGGCGTTGCTGCGCTCTGTGGGCGACACCCGGCGGCCCCTGTACTACCTGATCGCCGCCGGCATCGTCAATGTGGCCCTGAACCTGCTGCTGGTGATCGTGTTCCAGATGGACGTGGCGGGCGTGGCCATCGCCACGGTGGTCAGCCAGTGTCTGTCCGCCTTTCTGGTGGTGCGATGCCTGATGCATGAGGAGGGCGACATCCGCCTTGAGCTGCGGGAGCTGCGCATTACCCTGCCCCGGCTGTGGCAGATTCTGGAGATCGGCATTCCCTCCGGTATTCAGGGCGTGGCCTTCTCCCTGTCCAATGTCATCATTCAGGCGTCCATCAACAGCTTCGGCGAGACGGTCATTTCCGGAAACACCGCCGCCAGCAATATCGAGGGCTTCATCTATGTGGCCTGCAACGCCTTTTGTCAGGCGAATATGGCCTTCACCAGCCAGAACTACGGCGCGGGCAATCTGGAGCGGCTGAAGCCCATTGCTTTGTGCTCTGCCGCCTGCTCGGCCTCCGTGGCAGTGGTGGGCGGCCTGCTGGGCTATTTCTTCGGTCCGCAGCTGCTGCACATCTACTCCAACAGCGACACGGTGGTAGCCGCCGGTATGGTGCGTATCACCATCATGTTCCTGCCCTACATCCTGTGCGGCCTGATGGATGTGATCGTCGGCTCCATCCGCGGCATCGGCTATTCCATCACCCCCATGATCGTTACGCTGCTGGGCGCCTGCGCCTTCCGCGTGGTATGGATCGCCACCATTTTCCAAGTGCCCCAGTTCCACACGCCGGAGACCATCTACTGGTCGTATCCCATTTCATGGGGCCTGACATTCTTGGCCCATCTGGTGTGCTACTTCTTCATGCTGCGCAAGCTGTACCGCAAGGAGGGGGTCGTCTCAAAGCACCACCATCTCACCCATAAGCATGAGGCCTGACAGACTTTGAAAACAGAAAGGACGCGGCACGCTGATGCGT
>ENA-UOJG01002861-UOJG01002861.1-human-gut-metagenome-genome-assembly--contig:-C47-NODE-2861-length-13551-cov-5.083358_pt1 | contig 13551 bp, 14 predicted proteins | sample MGYA00242340_ERZ723887 | MGnify/ENA metagenome assembly ERZ723887 | reverse complement strand
GTAGCTGGTGTTATTAATGGATGGATATATGGCGTATCATTAAAAATCAATTCTTCACCTGGTGGTAGTGATTATATTGCTAGAATAATAAAAAAATATCATCCGGAATATAATTTCATGTGGATAATATTTATTGTAAATGCTTGTGTAGCTGGTGTTTCTTATTTTGTTTATGGATACAATTTTGAACCCGTAATTTGTTGTATTGTTTACTGCTTTACAACCTCAGTTGTTTCTGATATGATTTTAAAAGGCTCTAAAGCAGCTATCAAGTTTGAAGTAGTTACCAATAATCCTGAAGAATTATCAAAAGCAATTATTACAGAATTGAAACATGATGCCACAGTGTTAAACGCTGAAGGAATGTATACTCATAAAAATCATTCTTTGTTAATTTGCATAATTAACAAAAGACAAGTAGTTGAATTCCAACATTTATTATCTAGATATCCTGGATCCTTTGCCTATATGACATCAATTAATGAAATGGTAGGCAATTTTAAAAGACATGTTAAAAAAGTAAAGATAGAAGAAACGAAAAGTATTGCTAAAAAGTAATACTTTTTTCTTTTTATGATAAAATAAAGTGTATAAGTGAATAATAAATATAAAAAATAAAGGAGAAAAAATATGAGATGGCTTATTGCATCAGATATTCATGGATCTAAATATTATTGTGAAAAATTAATTGAAAGAATAAATAAGGAACAACCTGATCGTATCTTTTTATTAGGAGATATTTTATATCATGGTCCCCGTAATGATTTACCAAAAGATTATAATCCCAAAGAAGTTTTAAGAATGTTAAATGAATATAATAATATTATTAGCGTTCGTGGAAACTGTGATAGTGAAGTAGACCAAATGGTTCTTAAATTTCCTATTTTAGCTGATTATGCTATATTAGATTTAAAAAAATGTTTAGTATTTTTAACACATGGTCATATATATAATTTGGATAATCTACCACCTATTTCTCCTAATGATATTCTTCTTTGTGGACATACACATATTCAAAAAAATCTTAAAACTGAAAAATGTCATTATATGAATTGTGGCTCAATATCAATACCCAAAGAAGATGGCTATCATGGCTATATGATTATTGAAGAAGATACATTCTTATGGAAAAACTTAGAAGGAACAATAATTGATACATATAAAATTTAAGAGGAAACAAAAATGAAAAAAATTATAATTAGTTTATTTTTATTCATTGCTACAACTCTAGCTTTTGTATTACCAGTATCAGCAGATACAGGACCCAAACCATATCTTGACATAAGTATAACTAACTTAGAAAAAAGTGACTATATTTTAGGCCTTATTTTCTTTAAAGAAAATCATGGTCCCCATATTGCCTATGACATAGAAAATGAACATAGACAAACTGAAAACCTAGATACCTTATTATCTAAAGTACAATTAGCGGATGGTGAGCATTTATTTGATATATCCACAATAAGTAAAAATACAACAGAAATTAATATTCATATAGGGTATTACCCCCCTGAAGATTTCAAAGTAATTTTATATGACGAAATATCTGATCAAATAACAATTAGCGATAAGTATAGTTTATATGCTTTTGCTAGTTATTATAAAACTGACGCTACACTAAGTTTAAAGAAAAATTATAATTACACTAAAGAAGTAATAGGATTGATTGTAAGAATATTACTAACAGTTCTAATAGAATTATCATTAGCTATTCTTTTCAAATTTACAAAAAAATCCTTAATCATTATTGGTGTAATTAATGTTGTTACCCAAATAATATTAAACATATGTTTAAATGTATATGTTTATTATAATGGTAAATTCTTATTTTATGTTTTCCCTATCATCATTTTAATAGAAATATTAGTTTTCGTAATTGAGGCTGTTCTTTATAAATTATTATGTGAAAGATGTGAAAAGGGTAAAAAAGGTATAATTCTATATACCTTTGTAGCAAACATGTTATCATTTTTGATTGGTCTTTTAATATTTTCATTAATTTAAGGAAACAATAAAATGTATATTATTGAAATAGGTGTTTTTGTATATATTGTAATATCAATGATTCATTTACTATTTTCATTTAAAGAAAATAGTAAATTACAATCATTAACGAAGCCTCTAATAATGTTATCTTTATTAACAATGGTAATAGTGTATTCAACAATCATGAATAGTAAAAATATTATTTTAATAATGGCTGTTCTTTGTGGCTTACTAGGTGATGTTTTGTTAATGTTTAAAAGAAGATTGAGCCTTTTTGCAGCTGGTGGTGTTAGTTTTTTTGTTGGTCATTTGTTGTATATAACGCAAATGATAAAATTATTTTCTTTCAAAGTTGGATGGTATATATATCTTGTAATATTCATTTTAATGTTAATTTGGACATATATAGTAGAACCAAAACTAAAAAAGAATATGAATAAACTTGCGGTATGTGCTTCTTTGTATGCTTTTATTCTATTATTAGGTTTTTCTGTTAGTATTGTTCTATTTGTTGCCACAAAAAATAAATCTGCCATTCTCTTAATTTTTGGTTTTTTGTTATTTATCATTAGTGACACAATTCTAGTATATTCAGCTTTTTTTAAACCTCTTAAGAAAGCTCATTTCTATTTAATGATTCCCTATGTCATTGCTCAAGCTTGTTTAGCTTGCGGAATATTACTTTTTTAAATATAAAATACTTGAAAAAAATGACTTGTTTTAGTATAATAATGGTATGCTTCTATAGTTCAGTGGTAGAACGGAGCAATGGTAATGCTCAAACGTAAGTCCGATTCTTATTAGAAGCACCATTATTGATCTTTAGCTGTAGGTATAAACTACAGCTTTTTTTAAAAAATATTCTTTTTATTTTTTTATTTTATTGGAAATTGTGCTATACTATATATGAGGAGTGATAAAATGTTAAAAGAAATGAAACTTTATAATGATATTACTATTCCAATTATGGGATTTGGAACTTGGCAAATCGATAATGCTATCACCAAAAAAACAATAAAAGATGCTTTAAAAATTGGTTATAGACATATTGATACAGCCATTATGTATAACAACCAAAAGGAAGTTGGTGAAGGAATAAAAGAAAGTCAAGTAAAAAGAAGCAATCTTTTTATTACATCTAAAATACCAGCCGAAGTAAAAACATATAATGAAGCTAAAGAAAACATTAAATTATCACTACAAAATTTAGGACTTAAGTATATTGATTTAATGCTAATTCATGCTCCAAGGCCATTTGAAGAAATGAATAGTTTAGAGAATAGATATTACGAAGAAAATTTACAAGTTTATAAAGCTTTAGAAGAAGCTTATGAAGAAGGAATAATAAGAGCTATTGGCGTATCCAATTTTGATGTTTTAGATTTGAAGAATATTATTGATAATGCCAATATAAAACCAATGGTTAATCAAATTGAATTTAATATATATCATAAACCATGGGATATAATAGAATTTTGTCAAAAGGAAGGAATTGTGGTAGAAGCTTATTCCCCAATTGCTCTTGCTAAGAAGATTGAAAGTGATAAAATAAAGAAAATGGCTCGAAAATATAACGCAACGATTTCACAATTATGTTTACAATTTGCTATTCAAAATAATACGGTAACAATTTCTAAAACTACCCATAAGGAATTTATGAAAGAAAATTTATTTATTAATTTCAATATAAGTGATGAAGATATGAATATATTAGAAAACATAAGTAGGTAAGAAAATGAAAAAAAGAAAACTGACGAGAGAAGAAATTTTAATTTTTATTAAAAACAACCTATTAGTAGTTCTAGGAACTATCATTTTAGCCTTTGGAACTGGTATCTTTCTTTTACCATTTGATTTAGTAACAGGTGGTGTTTCCGGAATCGCTATTATATTAAAAAATATTTTACCATTTGGTATTGATAAAGATATCTATGCGGATATTCTAATGGTAGTTTTTTTCATTCTAGGAACTATCATCTTAGGAAAAGAATTTGCAGCTAAAACATTATTATCTGCCATTGTTTATTTCATTTTTCTTCCCCTTGCATATAAACTTGCTAGTAATGTTGATTTTTTCAATCTTACAACTGGACAATATAAAGATATTGCAATTATTTTAGCGGCTTTGTTTGGTGGAGCTTTTGTAGGAGCCGGATGTGCCATTACTTTTTTAGGTGGTGGGTCAACCGGAGGATTAGATATTTTGGCTTTTATAATATGCAAATATATTAAAAGATTTAAAAGTTCGGTTGTTATTTTTATCCTTGATGCTTTAACTGTAATGCTTGGTATGATTGTTATAAAAGATCTTGTAATTTCTTTATTAGGTATAACATCGGCTTTTATATGTGCTATTGTCATTGATAAATTATTCTTAGGTTCATCAAAAGCTTTTGTAGCTCAAATTATATCCGACAAATATGAAGAAATTAATAAGGCAGTCATTGATGTATTGGATAGAACAACAACCATTGTTAATGTCATTGGGGGTTTTTCTAATGAAGATAAAAAAATGATAATCGTTTCTTTTAACATTAGTCAATATCAATCATTAATTTCTATAGTGAAAAATATTGATAAAATGGCCTTCATTACAATTGCAAGAGCTCATGAAATTAATGGTGAGGGTTGGACATATGACACCATAGGGCCAAAGAATAATCGAAAAAATGATTTAAAATAAATAGCAAGCTCCATTTATATAAAGAGAAAATAAAAATGTGTACAAGTATTGTAACTAATTTTAAAAAGCCAATTATTGGCTGGAACTTAGATTTATTAAATATGCAATGGAAAGTAGAAACTAGTAATGATAATGTTAGCATATATATACTAGATGCCAAGGAAGGTTGGTTGCCATTATTCGGAGTTAATAATCGTGGTGATTTTGTAGCCATGCCAACTTGTTATCCATTTGATAATAGGAGTAACAAAATAGTAGAAAACCAAATTAATTTACTTAACCTTGATATTGATATATTAACAAAGAAAAAAACAATTAATGAGGCTTTAGAATTAGCTAAAAAGAATCTTATATGTAGTGTAGATGGAATCACTTTTCAAGCACAAATTTCTTCTAAACAAGGAGATAGTTTAATAATAGTTCCTGGTCAAGGATATAAATATTTAGTAAAACCTAAGTTTTTTGTTCTTACTAATTTTTCACCTTTTAAAATGGATAAAGAACTACACCCATGGATGGGACTTGATAGATACAATAAAGCCATGGAAATGTTAAAAAATAGTTCTATTGATTTTTCTATTAACGATATGTTTTCTATACTAAAAGCTACATCTCAAGAAATTTGTCCAACAATTGTAAGCATGGTTTTTGATGCATCCGAAAACACTTTATATTGGTGTGAAAGAAGAGAATGGAATAATATCAAAGTAAAAAAATTTTAAATATAAAAAACTGAGTTTTAATAAAACTCAGTTTTAATTATCTTCAGTATTAGTTATCTTTTTTTTGTTTAAATATAATTTAATAAAAATTGCAACTATAAATGTTAACAGTTGGGCGATAGGTACTGATAACCATACGCCATTTAATTTAAATATTAGAGGTAAGAAAATTAAAAGAATAATAGTACAAATTGGTTCAATATAAACTAATATATATGATAATATTACTTTTTCTGTAGCATAAAGATAAGAAGTAGTAATACGAACAAATGCCACTAATAATAATGTGGATAAAAAATAAATTAAATATTTAGAAACTTCTAGATTTGTTTCTTTAGAAGAACCAAACAATATTCCAATCTTATCTTTTGTAATGGTTAATACCCCTAAACATATAAGAGTAATAATTATTGCGGTAATACAAGATAATTTGTAGAGATAATTAACAGAACTATCCTCTTTTCTTCCATAATAACTGCTTAATAATGGTTGAGCTCCATCACCTACACCTTGTAGGAATAAATAAACAATGGAAATTACATAGCCAATACAACCATAAATAGCAACAGCTTTTTCTCCTCCATATAGAAGAAGAAAATTATTCATAAATAACATAGTTATGGTTGGTGAAATAGTTAAACCAAAAGGAGAAACAGATAATTTTAAAATCTTTTTTTGATAAGAAAATATTGTTTTAAGAGGCATTTGGCGAGGCTTATACTTTTTAATAATAAAGAAAGTAATAGCTGCTATCATAGTGATAGCTTGACCAATAATTGTAGCTAAAGCGGCTCCCATCATTCCAAGTTTTAAAACCCATATAAAAACGAAATCTAAAATAATGTTAGTTAAAAATCCTAAAATCATGGCAATAACTGCAAAAGAGGAACTTCCCATATTTCTAATAAATGGCACAAAAGCTGTTGCACAAAGTTGAAAAATACTACCTAAGGCAATTACTCTAGCATATTCAATAGAAATCGTTAAAACCTCACCTTTAGCACCCAATAGGCTTAACAATGGGCGAATAAATATTATTAATAATATTGTTAACAAAATACTTACAGATATGATTAAAAGTATCGTACTTGAAAAGCATTCTTTTTTCTCTTTTTCCTTATTTTGACTTTCAAAAATTGTGAAGATAATCGCTCCTGCCATCCCTATTCCTGTACCAATAGCTCCAATTAAAGCCGCTAATGGATAACTTAAAGTAATGGATGTAAGCCCAATATCACCAAGTCTTTGTCCAATAAAAAAACCATCAACAATGGTATATACTCCGGATAAAGCAAAAGATAAAATGGATGGAAGCACAAAGATTAAAAATTTTTTCTTAAGGGACTTATCCATTTTTAACCTCCTTTTCAAACATAGTTGTGAAAAGTTCAATAGTATCCATCATTTCATCAATACGATTACTACCAATTAATTTAATAACCTTATTTTCTATTTCATGTAAAGGTCTAAGTAATTTTGATGAATACTCTTTTCCTTTATCAGTTAATTTAACTAACTTTTCTCTAAGATTATTAGGATCACGATCTAGTTCTATGTAACCATCTTTTTTTAATGTTCTAATTACGCTATTTACCGTTTGTTTAGAAAGCCCTGTATACTCAACAATTAACTTTTGGGTTATACTAGAATATCCATCAATAGCATAAAAAACAAATAGTTGATAGGAATTTATTTTATTATTGTTGGCCCACAATGTATATAGCGATCCAGATTTTCCCCAAACTTCCCAAATCTTTTTAGCCTTTGATGTCATAATAAAAAAATCTCCTTTTAAAAAAGTATTTGTACATACTATTATAGTATTTAAAAATAATTTATCAAGCAAGTAACAAAAAAAGAATGATTTAAAAAATCATTCTCTTAAGTAATTAAGTCTAATTAAAAGTTACTGATTTAGCCCAAGTAATAAATTGTTGTTTAACTTTATCAGACATTTTACTCTTTTCAACGGCCATATCCATAGCAAAGAATGTTCCATTATATTTATAGAAAGCAGACAAATATGAATATTCAATATTGTTAGCTCCAAAATTATCATATAATGTATAAGACATTTCAACACCGCTAGCCGTAGTATCTTTAATAAAATCTAATTTTAAGTTTGTATTCTTTTCAACAAGTTCAGTAAATTCATCTAGATTATAAGATTCCATAGTAGTGTTTTTAGTTATAGCAACTAAGTATTTTTTAGAAAGAAATACTTTGTTGTATCCTACTTGGCTACTTTCAGTAAAAGAACTGTCTAACGTTATTGTCAATTCATCACAAGTAAAATCTTTTTCTTTGTTTGCACACGCTGTTGAAAAAAACATTAAACAAAGCATAGCGACTAATAGAAAAATTTTTTTCATTTCATTTCCTCCAATAAAATAATATTATCAATATTAGATTAATATTATTAATTAACACCTATATCTTATCAAAAAAACAAAAATATGTCAAAGAATATATACAAAGAATAATTTGTGGTATAATAAATATTGAAAGGAAAAAGCTATGAATGATGATAAAAAAATAGAAATATTTAAAACATATTCGATTCCTAAAGCTTTTTTAGCTTTGGTTATTCCCACTATTATTTCTCAAATAATAGTAATAATATATAATTATGCTGATACTTGGTTTTTGGGAAAGACAAACAATTCAGCAGCAGTAGCTGCTCTTGCGGTATGCATGCCTTTATTTATAATTCTAAATGCCATAGCTAATCTTTTTGGTATTGGTGGTTCTAGTCTTATTGCTAGATTTTTAGGTGGTAACAAAAAAGAAAAAGCTTGTTCAGTATTTGCCTTTTCTTTATATGGTTCTATTATTGTAGCAATTATCTATGCATTAATAATTTTCATTTTTAACAAAAAAATCATTTATTTTGCAGGTGGCGATGAACAAACTTTTAATTATTGTAAAGATTATATAATAACAACAGTAGTAATAGGGGGGATTCCTACTATTTTAAATAATGTACTTGGACATTTAGTCAGATCAGTTGGCGCCTCGAAAGAATCAAGTTTTGGAATGGGTATTGGTGGCATTCTAAATATTATACTAGATCCGTTATTCATGTTTGTTATTTTACCTAAAGGTAATGAAGTAATTGGAGCAGCTATTGCGACGGCTTTATCTAACTTTATTGCTACACTGTACTTTATTATATATATATCAAAAAATAAAAATAATGGTATTTTTACCTTAAATATTAAAAATGTTTCTTTTGATAAAGAAATTGTAAGCAATGTCTTATTAATTGGTTTTCCCGCTGCTATTGGTACAACTCTTGCAATGGTTTCCAACATTTTTGTTAATAAACTTTTAAATGAATATGGAACAAATGTAATTGCTGGTATGGGCGTTGCTAAAAAAACTAATACACTGGCCTTTAATATTTGTATGGGTATAACTCAAGGTATGTTACCTTTTATTGCTTTTAATTATGCTGCCAAAGAATATAAAAGAATGAAAAAAGGTTTCTTCTTTATGCTTGCTACTAGTATTAGTTTCGCATTAATAATTATGATGCTATTTAAAATATTTACTTCAAGTTTTATTACTTTTTTCATAAAAGATGAAGAAGTTGTAAAACACGGAGTTTCTTTCTTAAATATTATTGCTTATGCTGTTCCTTTGTGCGCATTATCATTTTCTATAAATACCTTCTTTCAGGCCTTAGGTAAAAAAGTTTGTTCATTTATTTTATCAATCCTAAGAAAAGGATTATTTGATATTCCGCTAATGTTTATATTAAAGAAAAATATTGGCATATATGGAGTTTCGATTGCAACTCCAGTGGCCGAAATAATGGCAGCTTTAATTGCGATAATATTATTTTTAATAATTTATAAAAAAACGATAAAAACTGAATAAAGATTAGTTCAAATTAAAAAGAACTAATCTTTTTATTATTTTTTGTAAAAATATTTCGTATACGTTTACTTTTTAATATAATTATGTTGATTAATAAAATTAATAATGGTATAATATAATTATAAAAATGAAGGAGGAGATTTTTATGAATGAAAAAAAGGCGTCAGCCATGAAGAAAATTTTTATTGGTTTAATTGTAAAGATTTTACCATTTGGAACAACAATTCCTTATGCAGAAATTATAGGTGGAATTTTTATAATTGTAGGGCTTGTACAATTTTTAAAAGTTGTATCTAGCAAAAATACTAAAATTGCGTTAGTAGCAATTTCTTGTAGTCTTGTTTTTTCTTTGGTAATGGGAATCGTAGCGAATAGTATTTCTGGAACCATTGATTCTAATGAATTATTAAGTTATATAGAAGCTGGAGATATAAACGAATTATTGAACTTTATTAGTGAAAGTCTTAAGGATGTAATGCCTATTCAAATAATTGATAGCATTGGTTCAGCTGCTTTATCAGTATTGTTTATAATATACTTAGCAAAGGAAGTAAAAGACGAAGGTGCACAAGGCAATAAAATGTACAAAGATGGATTATATGCTAGTATTTTCCTTGGAGTAACAACTGTAGTATCTATTATAATGTATTGTTCAATGCTTAATCTAACTGTTGCTACAGCTTCAATTTTAGTTCTAGCAAGTTTCGCTTTAATTGGATGTTCAATAACATATTTAGTTTTCTATATTAAATATATAGTTGATGCTAATAACGTTCGTGCTTATTTAGCTGTCAATCGTAGTGATGAAGATAGAGCTAATGATGAAAACTATCAAAATGCTGTAAACGAAAATAAAGACGAAAACAATTAATTGAAAATGAAAAGAATTAGATTATCAATAGTATTTATATTGTTATTACTTGTTATAAACACTTCTTATTTTATTAATGTAAAAGCATCAGCTTCATTCAATCCTACAAGTTTAGAAACAATAGATTTAGGGTATGGAGTAACATTAGATAAATATGTAGGTACTAGTAAAAGTGATTTTATTACTACTCCAGGAGTTTGGCCAGGGCAAACAAATATTGATGGAAGAGGACAAGAAATATATACTGCCAATATCGATAAAAATTCTTCCGCAAAGGTAGTACAATGGACCTATAATTCTGGAGTTGAAAATTCTTGGGCAAGAGTAACATTAGAAAGTATTGCTAAAGATTATGAAAAAAAACACCCAGGACAAAAAGTCCTAGTGGCTACTAATAACTGGTTATCAAATACAAATGTAGACAATTCTGGTGAATTAGATGCTGTTCAAAGTTGCGATGGATTAAATTACCGAGTAAGCGATAAACAAGGAACAGCCGATAACTTAACATTCAAACATGAATATATTAAAAGACCTAATTTTTTGGGCTTTGATGAAACAGGTAAAAAGGCTTATTATACTAACGATTGGTCTAGTTCTAATTACACATCGTATCTTGCTATAAGCTTTTATGAAAAGCATAAAAAAACACCAACTGATTTTAAAATCACAAAAATCAATGAAGAACCTTTAGATGGTGAAATAGCTATTTATTTTTCTAATTATAAGGGAAAAGAATCAATCAACAATTCTAAAATATATCAAATGTTAGGAACTTCTTTAAGACATGACAAAAGAGAAGGTAGCGATTTTGTAGAACGTGATGCTTTTGCACTTGGTACTTTTGTAAAGTTTAGTGATAAGATTGATTTTAATTATGATAACGTTGATGTATATACCTATTATATTGTTTCTAAAAATAAAGAATTTGATTCTTTAGATATTAATAATAAACAATTATTAGCACAATACGAATTTCTTGGTGATTACGCTAATGTAGTTGGTGCTACAACCTATTATTATCATATTGTAAGAGACGGAAAGTGTTATCCAAGTGATTTTGGAAATTGGGATGAAATTAATTGCGAAGTACATCCAAGAACAGCTTTTATTATAAAAGAAGATGGTAGCTTCGCACTAAGTGTAATTGATGGAAGAGATGCTAAGAATGGTAGAACAGGAATGGACTATGAAGACATGGCCAATTTTTATAAAACCATGTATAATGCTTATAATGTATTTAATTATGATGGTGGAGGATCATCATGTATGATTGTTGCTAATAAAGATGGTGACTTTGATATTGTTAATAATCCATCGGATGGAAATGAAAGACGTGTCGCTAATGCCACTTTAATTGTTGTTGACTTACCATTTACAGTTGAACAAGAAACAAATGATGAGCATAAAATAATACTTAATGTTTCACCTTTAAATGACAATATCACAAAAATTTATGCTTCCCTTGATGAAAAGAGAATAGAAGTAAAAGATGGAAAAGTTGAATTTTCATCTTTAAAAGAAGCTAGCAATTATGACATCATATTCACATATGATACTTTAGAAGAAAAAAATCTTTTAGGTCCGGTCTTTAAAGGAAAAACCTGCAATCTCTTTGCACAACTAGAATCATTTAACGCTATTGATGTAGATACATCTAAAGCCACTGTGGAAATAAAACTTAAAGATCCTGGATCAAGTTTTTTCCAAATAAAAGTAGAATTTAATGGAAAAACAGAATACTTTAATGAATTGAATATGAAACTATATTATAGTTTATTAGAACCAAATACAAACTACAAAGTAAAACTTACTGTTTATTCTTATAACGAAACTGCTAATTATCATGAAGAAACTTATACTTTAGAATTTAAAACTCAAAATGATAAAAAAGGTTGCTGCAATAAAAAAGCCTTAGATATTATAACTTTTATCACTTTTTTAAGTGTAACATTTAGTTATATAAAAAAGAAAATTAATGAATAGTTAAAGTATTTTTGATAAAATAAAGCATCAATATAAAATGATGATTAAGGAGATAAAATGAATATATTATTTTTCTTAAAACCTAAAGCTAGTGTAGTAACCATATATGATTCATCAACGCTAAGACAAACATTAGAAGTAATGGAACATTATAGATATTCAGCTATACCAGTTTTAAAAAAAACTGGAGAGTATGTTGGAACCATCTCAGAAGGTGATATCTTATGGTATATAAAGAATAAAGGTAACTTTAATATATATGATGCGGAAAAAATAGGAATTAGCGATATTAAAAGATATCGAGATAACTTACCAATCCGTATTGATGAAGATATGTCAAACTTGATAAATATATCTACAAAAGAAAATTTTATTCCAGTAATTGATGATCGAAATATGTTTATTGGTATTATTACTAGACAAGATATTATCAATTATTTTTATAAACAACAGGTGCATTATGAAAAACAAGCAAACATCAATTAGAATGTTAACAGAAGGGGCTTTATACACTGCTGCTTATGGTCTCCTTGCGATATTAACAAGATATCTAATTACGGGAACTGATAGTTTTATTTACTATTTATACCCTATTCCTCTAGCAATCTATACCGCTAGAAATAAATTTAAATATGGATTACTTGTTTTTCTTGCTTCCATTTTTATTAGTTTTCTTTTTGCCAATATAACCTTTGTATTACTATTAATAATACCCAATCTAATAATTGGTTTATTATTTGGTTTATTAGAAATAAATAGTAAGAATAAAATAGTAAATTATATAGTAATATTTGCTGTTTGTTTAGCTGCTGATTTCTTAAGTGTATATGCATACGAATTAATCACCCAAACATCATATTGGGAACAAGATATTGAATTAGTTACAAAAATAATTAATTCCTTTATCGTTATTGATGCCAACACAATAAAACAAATCATAAGCATTACATCAATTGTTGTTTTAATATTAGATTCGGTAATTAAAATGATCTTGATATATATGCTATTTAATATTATCGTTATAAGATTAAAACTAATATCAGATTATAAACCTAGTTATAAGGTTTTTCTAACATATAATCCTTTTGTAACTTTAGTATATGTATTGTTGCTAGTGGCTGTTTTCTTCTTAACTAATGCTGCTTTAAGTGGAAACATTATTATTAAAATTATATTAATATTAGTAATGTCATTATTGTCAATTCTTAGTTTCTACTTATTATATCAGTTTACAATGTATTTAAGATTAAAAAATTTAAGAATGAAGACAGGAATAATGGTTATCTTAACTATCTTAAGTTTGATTCTATTTCCTATTTCCATTATATATGCCTTAGTATTAAATTTAATTAGTTGGAAATAAACAATAAATTATCTCTTTTCTTGACAATAACCTTTAACAATTGATAGAATATGATTAG
>ENA-UOJG01002848-UOJG01002848.1-human-gut-metagenome-genome-assembly--contig:-C47-NODE-2848-length-13606-cov-19.101026_pt1 | contig 13606 bp, 14 predicted proteins | sample MGYA00242340_ERZ723887 | MGnify/ENA metagenome assembly ERZ723887 | reverse complement strand
AGGCCGCCGCGGAGCTGTACGGCCAGTACACCTTCGGCATGACGCTGTTCGTGCTGCCGCCGTCGTTCATCTATCCGCTGTCGGTGTCCCTGATCCCCGCCATCACGCAGGCACGCTCCCGCCGCGACGAGACTGCCGCCGGACGGCTCACCGCCTCGGCCCTGCGGATCACGGCGCTGCTGGCCTTCCCCATGGGGGCGGGGCTCAGCGTGCTGGCCGGACCGATCCTGCACCTTTTATATCCCGCTGTGCCGGAGACGGCACACGCCGCCGCCTATCACCTGACGGTGCTGGGCATCGCCAGCATCTTCGTGTGCCTGATGGTGGTGACCAACGGCATTTTGCAGGCCAACGGCAAGGAGCGCGTCCCCATCTGGACGCTGCTGGCCGGCGGCGTGCTGAAAATCGTTACCAACTATCTGATGGTGGGCAATCCCGATATGGGCATCCGGGGCGCGCCGGTGGGCACGCTGTACAGCTACGCCCTGATCGTGGTGCTGAACATGATCGCCGTGTACCGCTGCATGAAGGGCAGGGTGGACTTCTTCCGCTGCCTGTGGCGGCCGGGCCTGTGCACCGTCGTGATGGCGCTGGGCGCACACTCCGCCTATACGCTGCTGGGTCGCTATCTTTCCCAGAATCTGGCAACGTTGGCCGCCATTGCCGCCGCAGCTGCGGTATACGCCGTTCTGGCGCTGGCGCTGGGCGCGGTGACGCGGGACGACCTGCGGCACTTCCCAAAGGGGGAAAAATGGGCGCAGCGCCTGCATCTTCGGTGATTTTTTGCGTTTTCTGTGTAAAAAGGCTTGCAATGACACGGCAAATATGGTAAATTTTCTATTGCCCTCTGCGTTAGGGCCTTTCCTTTGTTCTTAATGCGATACGCTTCGTTTTAGGATATGGTCATACCAATGAAAAAATTTTTAGGAGGAAAAACCCATGAATAAAACCGAACTGATCAATGCCGTCGCCGAGAAGGCCGGCCTGTCCAAGAAGGCTGCCGAGGCTGCTGTCAACGCCACCCTGTCCGCCATTTCCGAGGGTCTGAAGGCTGACGAGAAGGTGCAGCTGGTGGGCTTCGGCTCTTTCGAGGTGAAGCACCGCGCCGAGCGTACCGGCCTGAATCCCCGCACCAAGGAGCCCGTCACCATCGCCGCTTCCAAGGTTCCCACCTTTAAGGCCGGCAAGGCTCTGAAGGACGCCATTAAATAATCTGGCACAAAATCTACGATTTTGTTGCCAAAAGGCTTGCACCCCGCTGCGCGCCTTTGGCACTGGCGGGGTGAGCTGTATTTTTCGCCACGCACATGTCGCGGCGAAAAATGATTGCAATATTTCGCGCCTGTACCCCAAGGGCACTTGTTCCGCTTCGCTCCACGGCGCGGGCGCGAACTCTGTGAGGCAATTGTTTGTTATAAAAGAAAAGCGGCTTCGCCGCTTTTCTTTTTACCCCCAAGGAGGACACATCATGAGACTGGACAAATACCTGAAGGTCAGCCGCCTCATCAAGCGGCGCACCGTGGCCAACGAGGCCTGCGACAATGAGCGGGTCACCGTCAACGGACGGGTGGCCCGGGCCTCCTACGACGTGAAGGTAGGCGACGTCATCACCATCCGCTTCGGCCAGAAGGCCCTGTCGGTAGAGGTGCTGTCGGTGGCTGACAATGTGGGCAAGGCCGACGCCGCCGCCATGTACCGGGAGACCGCGTTATAATTTTCCGCACCCTCTCATACAATGCAGTAACGCTTTGTAGGAGAGGGTGTTTCTTTTGGCCTATGACATGAACGGCGGCAGCAATGCCGTATACCACCGGCTGACGCTGGAGGGCCGGGAAAAGCTGACGGTGGGCGGCGTGGAGGACGTGGAGCGGTTCGACGAGAACTGCATCGTCATGTCCACCTGCGCCGGAACGCTGGTGGTGACCGGAGAGGGGCTGCACATCGGCAAGCTGAGTCTGGACGGCGGCGAGCTGCACGTGGATGGCCGCATCGACGGCATCAACTATGAGGAGGCGCAGCCCAGCCGCAGCGGCAGTCTGTTCAGCCGGCTGTTTGCCTGATGGAGAACTATGTGTCGGCCCAGCTGCAGCAGCTTGGCGCGGCGGTGGCGCTGGGCGCAGCAGGCGGCCTTGTGTATGACGTGCTGCGCGCCGCCCGGCTCCTTGACCGCCGCGACCGGCTGCTGACCCATTTGCTGGACGCGCTGTTCGTGGTGCTGCTGGGCGCGGGCGTCCTGTGGCTGGCGCTGGTGGTGGGGGACGGGGAGCTGCGGCTCTACATGGTCACCGGTATGGCGCTGGGCGCGGTGCTGTGGTTCTATCTCTTCTCCCGGCCGCTGCGGCCGGTGTGGGATTTCTGGGCGGCGGCACTGGTGGCGCTGTGCCGTTTGCTGGGGATGCCTTTTGTTTTTTTATGGCGTACCGCAAAAAAACTGATAGAAACTGTCAAAAAGGGCTTTTCTTTTCTGCGCAAGTGCGTTAAAATAAAGGTGGAAGCATGGCGCAAGGGCCATGACCGGACGACGCCGCGGCAGGAAGGAGGCAGCACCATGGCAAAAGAGAAGAAAACCAAGCGCACGAAGAAGCATCCCCCGACGGTGCTGCTGGCGGTGCTTCTTGTGCTGGCGGCGGTGCTGAGCATCCAGATCGTGAAGGTATACGGCCAGCTGAAAACCGCCCAGCGGGAGGAATCCGTGCTGAACCAGCAGCTGGCGCAGCAGCAGCAGGAGAACGACGCCCTGCGCTCCGATCTGGACAAAAAGGACGACGAGAGCTTTATCAAGGCGCTGGCCCGGGATCTGCTGGGTCTGGCCGAGGAGGGCGAACGGATCTTCTACGACGTGAATGACTGAAAAAAGAGACAGCCGCGGCTGTCTCTTTTTTGTTTGCTTTGAAAAACGGCCTTCGGCGACCCACTTTTCCCATTAGCTGGAAAAGTGGGCAAAATAGCCAGCAGGAACCAAAGGTTCCTGCACCTCCTTGCGCGCTATGCTCTTTTGTAGAGCATAACTGCAATCCACACGTTCGCAGAAGTTTTTCTTTTTCGTCTCGTTGTCGAATCGTCTTTGCTTCTCTGCGCGCTACCGCTTTTACTCAAAAATATGGAAACGACAGTTTCTACCGTTGATCCGCATAAGCGGCAGCGGCGCAGAAAGAAAGTCGATTCGTCATATGCAACGATAACAACCGTGTTCCGCGAACGCGTGGTAAGCAAAATCAAATTCCGTAAATATATAGCGTGCAGGAAGTTTTGAAACCTGCGGTTTCAAACAGCGTTTTTGGGTACTTTTGCCGCTGTGGGCAAAAGTACCTCGCGCTCGGAAGCGCGAAACTCTTTTTCTTGCGTCCGGGCCGTCGGGGACGCCTCGCCCCTACAATTTTCCCTATTGCAGCTTTTCCGTTACCTCGCGGCTCAGCTTCACGGCGCCGTAAAGATTCTTGGCGCTGCATCCGGCCCGGCCGCCGCCGGCACAGGCGCAGGCACAGGCACACGCGCAGCTGCTGGCGCAGGCGCAATGGCCTCCACCGCCGAAGCCGCCGCCGCTAAACCCGCCGCCCCGGCTTCCGCCGCCAAAGCCGCCACCGCCGCTGCGGGGCGGGCGGGGCCGCGTCTTGGTGCCCACGCTGCCGGGACGGGGCTTGCCGTCAGGCCCGGCAGGGTACCAGAGATGGTTGACGAACACATACCGGGTACCGAAGCCGCCGGCGTAGCCGTCGCCCAGCTCCCGGAGGATCCACACCACCGCCCCAACGATGAAGATGGTGATGATCAGCGTCAGGAACAGGGCAGCCATGCTTGTGTCCTCGTCCTCGTCGTACCAGTCGTCGTAGTCCACGTAGTCAACAGGCATGTTGTCGGCGCTGTACGCCTGATCCAGCGTGGTGGGCCAGTCGGCATACTGCACCACGATGTTCATGGTATCGCCGTGGCCCATATCCCGGGCCGAGAGCACCACACCCGCATCGGTGGCGGTCACATCGGCGGAGAGATGATCCGTAACGGCAGAGCTGTTGGGGACGCCTGCCGGATCGTTCCACGTCAGGGTCATTTCCCCAATCTTGGCCTCGTCGAACCAGCCGGGGGTATAGTCGTAGGACACCGTATCGCCGTCCAGCGTATACATATATTCCTGCACCCAGGAATAGGCGAAGGTGAAGGTCTCGCCCTCGTCGTAGGCCCGGTCAAGGTAGACATACATGTAGCTGTTGTCGTATTCCAGCCGCTCGATGTTGTCGGTCAGGGCCGTCTCCTCCCGGATGGAGCCGTTGGGGATGCCGATCTTCAGCTCCTGCCCGTAGGGCAGGGACTCCAGCGCCGTCCATGTCAGGGAAACGGTGATGTTCAGGCTGCCGTCATCGGTATTTGGGGTGACGGTCACGTCATAGCGGTCGATGTAGTCGTAATCCGCCCAGGCCGCCACGCTGAGACACAGCGCAAGGCCCAGGCCCAGCAGCAGCGTAAGAAGCTTTTTCATTCCGCCGCCTCCTTTCCCTTCAGCTGGCAGAGATGCTCCATTTTGGCGCTCTCCGCCCGGATGGCGGCGCAGCGGGGACTATCCCAGATGTCCGCCCACTCATCGTGCAGCAGGTCGCCCAGCGGCTCGTCGGACAGCCAGCTCTGACAGGGCACCACCTTGCCGTCCGGCGTCACCGCCATATTGGAAAGACACGCGCCGCAGCTGGGGATCAGATTCAGGCCGAGAGAGCGCAGCGTTTCCTCGTCCAGCCAGCCGGGGGAGGTGAAGTCCAGCTCCATGCCCAGCTCTTCTGCCGTGTCTACCGCCTGACGGAGAATGTCCGTCAGCTGCTCCGGGGTCAGGGCGGTGGCCCGGCTCTCCTGTCCGCAGGCGCTGCCGGAGGGGATCAGCCCCGAGCAGGTGACATAGCGCACCCCCAGACTGTGGACAAAGCGCAGCGTTTCGGCATAGTGGGTGTTCAGCGAGCACAGCGGGGTATTCACCGACACGATCAGTCCCGCCGCCACGGCGTTGCGGATGCCCTGCACCGTGTCGGAAAAGCCGCCGCAGCCCACCAGTTGGTTGTGGATATTGCCCTCGGCGCTGTAGAGCGTCACCTGCACGCTGTCAAGGCTGGCCTGATACAGCGCCGCGCACAGCTGGGGCGTTAGGCGGCGTCCGTTGGTGTTCAGCCGGGTGACGAACCACGCCGCCGCCTCCACCAGCTCCGCCAGATCCTCCCGCATGGTGGGCTCGCCGCCGGTAAAGGTGACCTGTGGGATGTTGGCCTGACGCAGCGTTTTCAGCACCGTTTTCCACTGCTCGGTGGACAGCTCCGGCGTTTCGCCCATGGGCTGTCCGGCAGCATAGCAGTGCAGACACTTCTGGTTGCAGTGCCACGCGCCGTTTTGCTCCATGGCGCTGACCATCAGATCCATCCGGTGGGGCGCGGTCATCTCCGGCGCGTAGTCCGCCAGCGTCAGCAGCGCCACCTCCGCCTCCGGCTCCCGGCCCTGCGCGATGGCGATGAGGCTGGTCAGCATCAGGTGCATATCGGCGGCCAGCTGCTGACGTCTGGTGCGGGGATAGGTGCGGTGGGTCTCCTCCACCGCCGCGCTCAGCAGCGCCTCCCACTGATCCTCCTCCAGCTCCTGCCTCTCGTGGGCCTGCCACTGATCCATCAGGTTGGCCAGCATGATGGCCCAGCTGAGATTCAGCGGCACCAGCTGTGCGCCGTTGAGCAGCAGCAGAAAGGGCGCCGCCGGTGTCTCGTCCCGGGGCGGGATCATATGGATGCGTACCACGCCGGGGCCCTTGGGGTCCAGCGTAATGTGGCGCACGCAGTCCAGATGGGCGCGGCGGTAGCGCCGCTCCCGAAATGTCATATGCTTCATAGAATCCTCCTGTGGGGCGGCACACGCCCCGTACCCCAAACATACCACACAACAGGGAAAATGGCAAGGTGGAGGCTGGGACGCCGCCCCCTACGAAAGTTCTATCGACAGCTGAATGTAGGAGCCGGCGTCCCCGACGGCCCGCACGAACCAGTCATTCCGAGCCAGTGCTCACACTGGCGTGGGAATCTGATACTTGCAAAAAAGAAAACAGATTGCCGCGTCGGGCTTTGCCCTCCTCGCAATGACATGACAAATACAGTCAGCTTTTTGCCAGTTAGATAAAAAGGAGCCGCGTCCACAGTCACGGGACACGGCTCAAGCGGGTGGGATATTGGAAAGCTTCCGGGTATTATGGTACACCATCTGCCCCCGTCTTGTCCATAGGAGGTTTTGCCGCTTTTTCACGATTTTCGGCACACCTCGTCGAAACGCACAAAAATTGTTTCACTTTTGTGAACTTTCCCTAAATTTACTGTGATGGTCTTTTCAAATGCAGGGCAATGTGCTATAATGCGGACAAGGATAAGGGGAAATCCCTCCCCGACCCTTTGTTCCGTACCCCAAGAAAGGAGCAACCAATATGAAGTTCACATTCGCCTGCAAGAAGATCGCGCTGAACGACTCCATTAAGGAGTACGCCGAGAAGAAGATCAGTAAGCTCGACCGGTACTTCGCGGAGGAAGCGGACGCATTTGTGACCTTTGCCGTGGAAAAGAAGAACCGCTGCACCGTGGAGCTGACCATCCGCGCCGCCAACGGCACGCTGTTCCGTGCTCAGGCCGAGGACCCCGACGGTGATATGCGGGGCGCCATCGACGGGACCGTCAGTTTCATCGAGCGCCGCATCCGCAAGAACAAGACCCGTCTGGCCAAGAACCTGCGGCCGGAGGTCATGGAGCCGGAGCTGCCGGAGTTCCATGTGGAGGAAGAGGACGAGTTCCACGTGGTGCGCACCAAGCGCTTCACCGTCAAGCCCATGACCATCGACGAGGCCATCTTACAGATGAACCTGCTGGATCATTCCTTCTATGTGTTCCGCAATGTGGCGGACGACACCATCTCGGTGGTCTATCGCCGCAACAACGGCGGCTACGGCATCATCGAGACGCAGGAGTAATATATATTCAGGACGGCCCTTACGGGCCGTCCTGCTTTTCTCTCTCTTTCGCTCTTCCCGCGCAAAAAGAAAAAACCGGACTTCCGTCCGGTTTTTTCTTTACAGGGATGCAGGAACAAAGAGAGAAAATAAGAAAGAAAAGAAAGCAATTTAAAAAGTAGGATATAAATGGCGGTTTATCCTGTTTTTCAGGAGAATCGGTATCATTCCCCTGTTGTGGCTATACAATATCACACAAATCCGCTCTTGTAAAACGGATAAAACCCACATATAATATAGGTAGAATTTATATTTTCAAGGGAGGCGCGGCATGAACAACACCGATATGGAAACCTTCTGGGCGGTGCTGGAGCACGGCACGCTGACGGCGGCGGCCGAGGCGCTGTTTATCACCCAGCCCACGCTGACCAACCGTATTCAGGCGCTGGAGGCGGAGGTGGGCGCGCAGCTGTTCCACCGGGGCAAGGGCATCCGCCACATCGAGCTGACCGAGGCGGGGCAGCGGTTCCTGCCGCTGGCCTACCGCTGGCAGACGCTGCTGGAGGAGACGAAGGGCGTGGCGGAGACCGCCACACGGGAATACCTCCGCATCGGCGCGGTGTTCTCCACCAACCAATACATCCTTCCGGCGGCCTATCGCCGCTTCCTCCACCGGAAGCTGCCGGTGGCGCTGTGGGTGCAGACCCTGCCGGGCACCGGCTATGACGGTGCGCAGCCGGTGGCCCGCCGCGAGCTGGAGATGGCCCTGATGGACGGCGACAGCTTCTACCATCCCCAGCTGGAGCTGACGCCCCTGTGCAGCGAGGAGACGGTGGTGGCCTGCTCTCCGGACAGCCCCTATGGCGATGTGATCTCCCCCAAGGAGCTGGACCCCAACAACGAGATCGTGGTGTCATGGCGCAAGGCCGTACAGGACTGGCGGGATCACTGGTTCGGCCTGACGGCCACGCCGCTGCTGTACGCCGACTCCATGCAGGCGGTGGACACCTTTCTGGGCAACGAGATGATGTGGGCCGTGGTGCCGCTGGCCGCCGCCCGTGCGCTGGAGCAGGCGGGCCGTGCGCGGATCTGCCATCTGACCGACCCGGCCCCTGACCGGGTGTCCTATCTCATGACCCGCCGGGGCGAGGCCCTCAGTCCCGCGGCACAGCTGCTGCTGGAGGACATCCGCACGGAGATCCAGCGGATCGAGGGCGTGCATATGGTGCAGTAAGTATAAATAAAGCACCTGACCTGCGGCCAGATGCTTTCTTTATTTATCCCTGTGCGTTACGCCAGCGGCGCAGCTCCGCCGCCAAAGCGTCCCGGTTTTCCACCGATACCGTCAGCACCGTCACCCGGGAGTGGCGGGCGATGCGCTCGAGAAACTCGCTTTCCGCCTGCTGCAGGACGCCGAGAACGGGGAGCGCCCCGTCCAGTGTCCGGAATACCGCCGCCTGAAACTGCTTGGCCTCCGCCTCGTGGGGGCCAAGCTCGTCCATCACCAGCAGGCGGCAACCGGTGGTATCCGCCAGCGCGGCGCAGCCCAGATCGTCGAACCGGGCCGGGTCGCCGCCGTGGCCGCAGCGGAACAGGAAATTCTCCGGGGTAAAGGCCCGCTCACCGGCGGCAGGCAGCAGGTAGATGCCGCCCTCGTGCTTCACGGTGAAGAAGCCGCCCAGCGGGCCGGACTCCTCCGCCAGCAGGCCCCGGATCAGGGTGGACTTGCCCACGCCCTTGGGGCCGGTCAGAAACAGATGTCCCGTCATGGCCGCGCCCTCAGTGCATGGGGCAGCCGTGAAGCTGCACACCGGCGTTCTCCCGGCGGGTGGCCCGCACGCAGATCATCTCGCCGGCGATGGACACGGCGATCTCCTCCGGCGTCACCGCCTTGATGGCGGTGCCGATGGGGGTATGAACGGTGGCGATGGCCTCCTCGCGGATGCCAGCCGCCCGCAGGCGGGCGTTGACGCTGGCGGTCTTGCTGCGGGAGCCGATGACGCCGATGTAGGCGTACTGTCCCCGCAGCACCTGCTCCTGCACGGCGAAGTCGTGGCTGTGGCCGTTGGTCATGACCACCACATAGTCCTCGCCGCCCACGGGCACGGTGTCGGCCAGATGGTCAAGGTCGCAGCACACCACCGCGTCGGCGGTGGGGAATCGCTCCTTGGTCACCAGCTCCGGCCGGTCGTCCACCACCGTCACCCGGAAGCCCACGGTGGTCAGCAGCGGGCACAGGGCCAGCGAGCAGTGACCCGCGCCGAACAGGATGGCCCGCTCACCGATGGGCAGAGGCAGAGCCACACGGGCGCTGTCAGTCACGGCGTCGTCCCGCAGCGCGGGAGTGCCACCGTCCAGCGCCAGCACCAGCCAGCCCGGCTGCCGCAGGGCGATGCGGTGCAGCACGTCACCGGCCAGAGCGTTCCATACCGCATCATCGGCGGCGATGAATTGCAGGTGCACCGTCACGTCGCCGCCGCACACCATGCCGATATCCTCGGTGTCGTTGTGATGGAGCTTATACTCGTGGACGGTACTGCGGCGTTCCTGCAAAAGCTTTTTGCCCAGCTCGATGCTCTGGCCCTCCACCGCGCCGCCGCCGATGGTGCCGCAGAGAAGGCCCTTTTCGCCCACCAGCATCTGTGCGCCCATCCCACGGGGGGTGGAGCCGCTGTCAGCGATGATGGTACACAGCACCGTGTCATGGTGCTTTTCCATTTCATAGAGCAGGGTGGTGAAGATTCCGTTCATGAGGGTGCTCCTTTCAGGGGTGGAGAAATTATTTCGCGCTCCGGCGCGACCTCCTTTATTTTCCTAAAGAATTGGCCACCAGTGCGTCGTACTGCTCCTGTGTCAGGTCGCAGTGATAGAACATCTGGAAGTAGGTGCTGGCGGCCTCGTACATGTCATAATCCACAGCATCGGGATACAGCACCTTGGCCATCCACTGCATGCCCAGCAGGCGCTGCACGGAGGGAGGGAAGCCCATCCAGTTATAGGGGCCCATGGGGACTTCGTAGTACGCGCCGTTCTGAATGGCGGTCACGCCCTGCCATGCGGCATCCTCACCCACGATGGCACAGATGCTGCCGGGCGTGAACAGGATCACATCGGGGTTCCAGTTGAGGATCTGCTCCATGTCCACCTCGTTGCCGGTGCCCTTGCTGCTGGGCTCGTCCACCACGGCCAGATTGTTTGCCAGCAGGTCGATGGCCTCGGCGTGATAGGAGCCGCGGGCGATGACGTTCAGCCCCGCCTCGCCGGTGATGTAGAGGATATTGGCCTTTTCCACGGAAGCGGCAAGACTATCGATCCTGTCATAGACGCTGCGGCAGTAGTCGGCCAGCGTTTTGCCCTCCTCTTGCATGTCCAGCAGATCACCCAGCAGGGTATAGGTCTCATCCATGGCGGACAGCTTGGCGTCGATGTGGACGAAGGGGATGCCGGTCTGCTCCTGCAGGGCGTCCAGATCCTCCACAATACTGCCCTTGGCCTCGCCCACATCGATGACCACCTGTGCGCCGCTTCCCAGCAGCGTCTCCAGATTCAGCTCGCCCATGCCGCCATAGAGCTGACCCAGCAGGGGCAGGGCGTAGTACTTCTCCTCCAGAAACTGCTGGGCGCTCTCGTCCCATGCATTGGCCACGCCCACCAGCTTGTCGGGGCACAGGGCAAACAGCACGATCTGGGCCAGCGGGCCGGACACGGCCACCTTGTCGATCCGGGCAGGCAGCGTCACCTCGCGGCCCACGGAATCGGTAAACACGCGGGTCTCTGCGGCGGTATCGTTCTCATCCTCCGCCGGGGTGTTGGCCTGACCGCCGCAGGCAGCCAGACTCAAGGTCATCATCAGCGCCAGCAACAGCGCCAGCAGTCTTTTGGTCTTTTTCATCCGTTTTCTCCTTTTTCTTTGTCTGGTATCTCACACGTCTCCCAGCGCAGAAGGCCAAAGCGGCGGCTCTGAGGCAGATAGAGGGGAAAATCCTCCCGTCCCGTGGCCATCAGCCGCGCGCGCAGGAATTCGTCAGTGACAGGGGTGGTGTCGTCCGGGGGTTGATACAGCCGGAAGAACCGCCGGGCGTCGTCCAGCGTGCGGAAAGGCTGTCCCATGGGCAGCTCCATCTCGCAGGCGTGGAAGGGGATGCCCCGGGCCGTCAGCTCCGCCACGCCGCGGGGATAGCCGCCGTGACGGATGGCGGGCTGTGCGGCGGAGAATCGGTGGGCGGCGTCGTTGCGCATGATGGCCAGCACCGTGCCGCGGCACTGGGCCGCCGAGATGGTCAGGATCTCCTCGATATGGCCGAAGAAGCAGAACACCATGGCGTCATAGGGCTCCTCCGGCGGCAGTCGGGCGATGTCGCCGCAGCGGATGTCGATATTGGTAATGTCCCGTTTGCGGCAGTTGTCCGCCAGCAGGGCCAGCGCCTCGCCGCTGACATCCACCGCCGTCACCTGCTTCACATAGGGCGACAGCGCCAGCGACAGGTGTCCCGTGCCGCAGCCCGCTTCGCAGATGCGGCCCTCTAGATACGGGGCCAGCGCCGCCGCCAGACGGGCGTGGAAGTCGCCCCACGCGGCGGCGTCCTCCATAAAGCGGACCTTGTCCGCGTTCCATTCAAACATGGGTCTCTCCCTCCACACGGGGCACCAGCACCGGGCCGGAGGCCGTGTCCAGAAAATCCACCTGCACGCCGTACAGCGACGCCATCAGCTCCGGCGTCAGCACATCAGCGGGCCGTCCCAGTGCGGCGGTGGTGCCGCCGCGCAGCACCAGCAGCCGTTGGGCGAAGGTCAGGGCATGCTGGGGATTGTGGGTGCTGAGCACCACCGTATAGCCCTGTGCCGCCAGACGGCGCACCATCTGTAAGATCCGCAGCTGGTTGCCGTAGTCCAGCGCCGAGGTGGGCTCGTCCATCATCAGCACCTCCGCGTGCTGGGCCAGCGCCCGGGCGATCAGCACCAGCTGCTGCTCGCCGCCGGAGAGGCGGGTGAAGCTCCGCTCCCGCAGGTGGGCCGCGCCTACCTGCTCCAGCGCCTCCTCCGCCTGACGCAGCTGCGCCGCGCCCGGCTGCTGGAAGGCGTTCAGCTGGCGGGCCGCGCCCATCAGCACCGTATCCAGCACCGTATAGCCAAAGGTAGCGGGATGAATCTGGGGGATATAGGCGATGCGCCGCGCCCGCTCACGGGGCGGCAGGGTCGTCAGGTCGCAGCCGTCCACGGTGACGCGGCCCGACGCGGGCGTCAGCATCCCAAGTATACAGCGGAACAGCGTGGTCTTGCCCACGCCGTTGGGGCCGAGGACCGACAGCAGCTCCCCCTTTTCCGCCGCGAAGGTCACATCCCACAGCACGGCGGTCCTGCCATAGGAAAAGGACAGGCTTTCCACAGAAAGGCTCATAGCACATGCTCCTTTCTGGTCATGAGATAGATAAAGAAGGGCGCACCGATGAAGGCCATCAGGATACCGATGGGGATCTCCACCGCCAGCAGATTGCGGGACACGTTGTCCACCGCCAGCAGGAAGATGGCGCCCAGCAGCATGGCCGCCGGCAGCAGGCGGCGGCAGTCGCTGCCCACCAGCTTGCGGCTGAGATGGGGGATCACAAGGCCCACCCAGCCGATCATGCCGCTGGCGGAGACGCTGGCGGCGGTCAGCACCGTGGCGCACAATATCACCGCCAGCCGCAACACCGTGGTGTTGACGCCCATGGAGCGGGCCTCCTCCTCGCTGAGGGTCAGGAGGTTGATGCGCCAGCGCAGCAGCAGCAGCGGCACCGCGCCGATGGCCATGGGGATCAGGGCAAAGAGCACGTCCTTCATCCGCGTACCGCTGAGACTGCCCATGAGCCAGTAGGTGATGGCGGGCAGCTGGTTGCTGGGGTCGGCCACCAGCTTGATATAGGAGGTGCCGGCCGAAAACAGGGACGAGATCATGATGCCCGACAGCAGCAGGTTCACCACCTGATTGCCCCGGATGCGGCGGGCGATGACGTACACCAGCGCCACCGTCGCCAGACTGGCGGCGAAGGCCAGCGCCGTGACGCCGAAGCGGCTGAAGCCCAGCAGAATGGCCAGCGCCGCGCCGAAGCAGGCCCCCGACGACGCGCCAAGAATGTCCGGCGCGGCCATGGGGTTGCGGAACACCGACTGATAGGCGGTTCCGGCGGCGGACAGGGAGCAGCCCACCAGACAGGCCAGCAGGATGCGGGGCAGCCGCACGTTCAGCACCGCCACCGCCATGTTGGCCGTCCATGTCTCCTCCATGGGGAAGACCTTCGACAGCAGGATACGCACCACCTGCCAGATGGGCACATCGTACCGGCCCAGCACGAAGGACAGGAGGAACAGCGCCAGAAGCGCCATGGCCAGCGCGGCGATCCACAGCGCGGCGCGGCGGTCGGCGGCGGTACGGTGCGGCGTCTGCTTCATGGGCGGTTCCTCCCTTCCGGTGATTTTCAGCCTATATTTTACAGCGTTATTCTTTTTTGCGCAATACGGTGCGTTCGATATAATCGGATTTTTGTGCGATGATAGCGAAACAGGCCGTCTTGCGACGGCCTGTTTTTTCGTATTGTGATTTTTCGCGCTTCCGAGCGCGAGGGCGGCCTCCGGCGGCCCACTTTTCCCAGCAGCTGGAAAAGTGGGCAAAAGAGCCGG
>ENA-UOJG01002835-UOJG01002835.1-human-gut-metagenome-genome-assembly--contig:-C47-NODE-2835-length-13671-cov-5.079686_pt1 | contig 13671 bp, 9 predicted proteins | sample MGYA00242340_ERZ723887 | MGnify/ENA metagenome assembly ERZ723887 | reverse complement strand
GCTTGGCATGGTTCCCTTCCGTTTCGACGGCTTCCATGGCATCGGCATCTCGTGTCCTCCGTTCAGGACAGGAGCCGGCCGAGGGGGCCGGCTGGAGTGTATGATCTGACGTTCAATCCAAGGGGCAGGCTTGCGGCGAATCCCGTGTCCTGTGCCCCGTAGCAGGGGCGCAGGTCGATCTTCGCGCCGCCTGCGGCCTGTTCCACGGCGCGTGACGCGGCTTCGAGTCGTTGGCTTTCCTGTTCGCCCCTGGACACGGTGACGGTGACGAGCATCCCGAAGAACACCATGACCGCACCCTGGTTCGTTTCGACGGCCTGGCGGTTGGCCTTGCCTATCTGGCTCATGGACCTCACCGTGGCGCGTTTCTCCTGGCTGACCTGGTTGGCTGCCTTCTGCCGGTTCTGTTCGGCCATGAACATGGTCTTGTCGGGCGGCAGCATCCGGTAGAGCACGGTGACGCGCTTGCGGTCGCAGTCCGCCAATGGGCTGAGCAGTCGGGTGAGCGTGTCGGCGGTCACGTTGCTTTGCGGCGGATCCACCATCTCCCATGTGCGGCTCAGCCCGGAATCGTGCGAATAATGGCTCCAGCCGGCCTCGTGCATGAGCGGCCCGCAATCCTCCCATGCGATGTACGGGGGCTCGTCGGATTCCTCGATGGTCTCCTGCGCGGCCGGATCGTAGGCGACGCGGACCATGCGAGTGATCTCCTCCATGCCCAGGGCCCTCGCGGCACCGCCTCCCGCCTGCGCTATCTGCTCGCGGATCGAGGGCAGCAGCAGGCTTATGCGACGCGCGGCCTCCCCGGCCTCCAGGTATTTGCCGTCACGGTCGGTGTAGCGGAAAGTCAAGGTGAGCGTCACGTCGTTGGAAGCGCCGCCGGCTGCGTACTGGTCCATGATCTGCGCCATGGCGCGCGCCGCGAGCTCGGGAGCGTCCTCCACGATGCGTTTGCTCAGCGTGCGGCGGAAACGCACGCCGGAATCGGGTGCCGTGTCCACGGTCACGGCCAGTTGGGTGACGCCGGTCTCGGAGGCGAGCGATTCCATGAGCCCGGCCCACGAGGCCACGTACGAGTCCTCCACGTCGTCGTCGGCGAGGCTCGCGCCCTGCGGCTGGCATGACAGGAGCAGCGAGTATTCGCCGGTGTGCGAATGCCGCACCAGGCAGAACTCGCCGCCCAGCCCGTCCAGGGCGGAGGTCAGGACCACCCTGGAGAGGATGCCCGGCAGCATGGCCTTGCCGCCGTCGATCGGCGCGAGCAGGCCGGAACGATACAGGTTAGCGCCGGTACGCTGCGCGGCCATCCACGTGCGTTTCTCCACGGTGCGATCCACCATGTTGCGGTGCTCGCGGTCGCGGATGGCCAGCACGAGGATGACGCCCATGCCGACCACGAGGATCGCGATGGCCGCGACCACGCTCGCCATGCTGACCAGCAGCGTGCAGGTCAATACGCCCATGCCCGCTATCGTCAACGGTATGCCGATGTTGCGGATGCCTCCCGGCATCGGCCGCATCCAATCCCCGTATGTCGTGTTCGACGCCATGATTATCCGAATCTCCTTAATGCGTCAGAATGTCTTGCCCTTGCGAGTGGTCGAGCGGTCGGCACCGTCCGGTGCGCCCTCGCGGGCGAACCCGCCGGCATCGTTCGTTCCCTGCGGCCTGTTGCCGCCTGACGGGTCGGGTGGCGCGCCATCGGGTGCCGGTGGAACCGGGCTTCCCGTGCCATTGCCGTTCGTTCCCTGCGGTTTGCCGCCGTTGCCCTTGCGGTTCGCTCCCTGTGGCTGGTCGCCGGTGTTCTGTGGTTCGCCGCCCGTGGGATTGCCTTCCAGCGGCTTGGCGTGCTTGCCGCCGCCGTTCGTTCCCTGTGGTTTGCCGTCGCCCCGGCCGAGTCCGGAAAGCAGTCCGGCCAAACCTCGGCCGGCACCGGGTTTGGCACCGTCCGGTGACGCTTCGCCGCGTCCGTCGCCGCCGCCTTTCCTGCCGCCCTTGCCGCCCATGGCCTTGCGCAGGCCGCCGCCGGCCACGGCGACTCCCATGCCGAGTATGGAGGGCAGGATTCCGCCGCCGCCACCGCCGACCGAGGATTGCACGGCGGGCACGATCACGCGGATCATGGCGGGAAGGAGGATGATGACGCTCAGGGTGAGCATCAGCGTGATGGCCTGGCTGTCGTCGCCGGGCCCGGCCGTGGCCATGATCGCCGAGCCGGTCGCCATGACCAGTGCGGCGACGGGCTTGTAGGCCAGGAACGCGGCCAGCCAGCCGATGGTCTTGGCGAAAGCCTGCTTGCCGGTCTCCATCCAGCTCATGGCGGCCCACATGGGTGCCACGCCCACCAGGATCGGCAGCATCCCGGCGCGGAAGTAGGCGAATATCTTGCTGATCAGCCCGCAGATCCACATCACGATGGTGAGCACGATGGCGACGGGCGCGCCGAGATTGAAGAACGAGCTCGCGGCCAGGCTTTTCGATTCCCAGGCGTCGTTCATCATGCCGCTTGCGGACCTGAGCACGTCGGCGGTCCACGTGTCGAATGTGGCCTGGAACGTGTTGACCAGTCCGGCAAGGCACACGGCGCTCAGGATCGCCCACATGAACGCCTTGCCCAACGGGATCAGGTCACGTCCCTCCTGTTGGGTGACGAGCTTCCAGCCGGCCGCGATCACGCCGCACACGGCCGCGATGATAAGGAACGGGTCAACCTGCATACGGATGTAGTCCGACAGGAAGAACGTGGTGCCGCCGCCCGGCGTCCATGACGGCAGGTCCGGATTGCCGCCGGACGAGCGGGAGAAGAACGTGAGCGCGATGCTCGCGCACGAGGAGCCGAGCAGCACGCCGAGCAGTATCCAGCCGATGCGGTCGAGCAGACGGCCCTCGCCGCCCTGGCCGATGTTCCACACGATGCGCGCGCTCAGCACGATCAGGCTGATCGCGGCGGCTGCGACGAGCACGCCCTGCGCGATGCGCAGGTACCGGTTCACCGGTGCGAACCATGAATCGTAGTTCGGCGTGGCGTTCGCCTGCAACGTTGATACCGTGTCGTTCGCGGCGACCAGCGTGTTGCGGCTGGTGGACAGCCATTCGATCGTGGAATCCGATTGGACCTGGTACATGTTCCACAGGGTCTTCTCCAGCCAGGAGAGCTTGCGCTGCTTCCGGCACGAGGAGTCCTTGTACTCCCATTTGCCCTCGTCGGACGACTCCTCCTGATACGTGTTCTCCAATGCCCTGCATTGCAGTTCCGGAGACTTCCTCAGCAGATCCTTCGCCGCCTTCTTGGTGCCGACCGCGACCGCGCCGGTATGGGCGGGCGGGTCGCCGTACTGGTCGATGACCCATTGGATCTGGCTGGGGCCGATCAGGTCGCCGAGCTTGCCTTCGGGTATCTTCATCACGTAGGTGGTCTGGGTGTCGCTGATCTGCTTGTCGCCGAACTCCAGTTCCTTGCTGAACGATCCGAAGTCGGGTCCGCCGCAGGCGGCGAGGCCGGCAAGGCAGGCGAGGGCGAGCGGCAGCGCGCACAGGCGCTGCCGTATGCGTCGAATCCCTTTCATGGCTTTTTCTCAGCAGCTTGCGGTGACGGACAGGCCGAGTGCGGCGAGGATGGCGACAGCGCCCGCACCGAGGAAGATGCCGATCACCCAGTTGACGAGCTTGTCGAAGGTGTCGTCGCGGTCTGGCACGCCGTCGCCCTGCTGGCGCAGGATGTGCACGCCGATGCGCACCAGCGCGACCACGCCGATCACCAGGCTCAGCGCCTTCACCCAGCCCAGGGCGGTGGATACCGGGCCCGAGAATCCCGGAGGCAGGCACGGGGTCGGGTCGGAAAGGGCCTCGGCGAGGATCATGTATGTTTCATGCAGCATTGGGTCGTTCCTTTCGTGTTAGGTTCATGCACCATCGTCAGCCGACATGGGCCGTGGCGCGGGGCATGGCGTCTACGTCCCTGACAAGCCGTGAGTACGCGGCCGGATAACGCCGGGGAAACCCGTCGAGCTCAAGCCCTTTGATATGGGGCAGCCGCCACACGCGGACGGCGGATGACAGTTGGATGCGCGCCGCCACCAAAGGCCGGGGCACGCGGGGCGCGGGGTCGGTGATGGCCGCGCCCAACAGGATCGATGCGCCGAACAGTCCGGCCGACTGGTCGGCGAGCAGCGCGCGCAACGATTCGAGACCTCTCCCGGTTCCCATGGCGCACAGGATGACGCGCGACGGCATGGAGGGATCCGGGCTGACCGGCAGCGCGCGGCCGGCGTCGGCGAACCGTTCCGGATCCGAATGGCGGATCGTGGTGCATCCGGCACCGCCGTGCGCGCCCACCAGCCACACGCGGTCGGTGACGGGTGCCGTGAACGACGGGATCAACGTGGTCAGTTGTGGCATGGTGTTGGTCCTTTCATAGGCTCGGGTCGGTGCCGGGCAGTTGCGAGGGGTCCGGGTTCGCGGGCACCGACCAGCCCGGAGGCGCGGAACCACCGGTCGAGCCGGCGGAACCGCCGGAGGAATGGTATCCGCCGCCCGTCGGGCCGGAACCCGAGCCCGAAGCGGAGCCGGAGGGCATGTACGAGTACTGTTGCGGTGCCGGCGTGCTCTGCTCCTGCGCCTGCGCCGCAGCCGCTGCGGCCTCCTCCTGCGCTTTCCTTTCCTCGTCGGCCTTGTTCTTCGCGTCGATGGAGGCGTTCACCTTGTCCATGGCGTCGGTGATGGCCTTCTCGTCGCGCTTGTCGATGGAGGCGCGCAGCAGGGCGCGAGAATATTCGTCCTGCACCTTGCCTTCGGAGGAGGAATACAATCGTTCGCCCTGTTCGACGGTATGGGCCAGCCGTGAGGCGAACACCGCGCCCGCCGCCTTCTTCAGCCGCGAGAGATTTCCCGTGTGCTTCTTTTCGATGGCTTGCAGCTTGGATGTGGTGGCGTTGGCCGTTTCCGTGTCCGTGGCGGCACATGCGGGGATTCGCTCGCCCTCGGAATATTGTTCGGCCAGCTTGTCGAGGGTTTCCAGGGTTTCCGGGTCGGCGAGCTTGTCGGCCGTGACCGCTTTCGCCTGTGCGAGCCGGTCGCCGTCGAGATATTCGACCAGCTTCCGTTCGGCTTTCTTCGCCGCAGCGTGGGCGGTGGCGCAGTCCGCCGTCGCCTGTTCCAGCTCGCGTGCGGCCGTGGCGGATTCATGCGATCTCCACGCGGACATGCCGGCGACCGTGACGCAGGCCGCGAGCAGGATGCCGCCCGCGGTCGTGGCTATGCGCCTCCATTCGCGCACGGGCATGGCGGCATCCCGATCGCCGACCGGCGTGAGGTCGATCGTGTCGGCGAGATCGGCCGGCTCCACGGCACCGACAACGTGCTGCGGTTCCGATGCCGGGGCATCGGCCGGGATATCATTCCCCACCGGATTCGAGGCCGATGGCAGCGGGCCGATCTCCCACGGATCGACGGCCGGGTTCGCCCGGTCTTCGCTTCCGGCGTCGTCCACGCATCGCGCATCCGGCTCCAGCCCGGGCCCGGGCTCGGGTTCGGGTTCGGCCGGTGGCCGGCGTTCCGGTTCCGGTTCCTGTGCCGGTTCGATGGCGACGGCGGTGCCGGCGGCGATTATGGGGCCCATCTCCCATGGGTCCGTGCCGGAGGTGTTCATCGGTTCGGGAAGAGGCGCTGGCGGAGGCTCGGGCGGTCCGGCGCGGTGGCGGTCATGCCGTCGGCGGCGTCGGCCTGCCGTTCGCGCAGCTGCCGCTGTTCCATGACCCATGCGGGATGCTGGCCGTGTTCGTGCGCGTCCATGAGGCAGCGCGTGACCTCGCCCTCGGGTGAAACCGCCGCGAGCCGGCCCAGATGGCCGGTGAACGCGGCCTCGGGATCGCCCTGCATGAAGCTCATGTACGCGGCGGCCTCAAGCGCGCCCTCCCTTCGCGCGGAATCCGGGATGGTGTTGGACAGCCGCCACAGCAGTGCGGGTATGTCCTGGTGGAACTCGCTGTTGGCGATCTCGCGCACGTTGTAGTCGGCCTGGTACCACGGTTTGACCTGGCCCGAGGCGAACAGGGGCAAGGCGCGCGGATCATGCTCGGCGACCATGAGGAAACGGGCGCGCTCCAGGCCCGGCGATATCAGCTTGGCGCACACGGCGTCGCGCAGCCCCGTGTCGCCGGACAGCGATGCCAGCAGTCCCGCCGTGGCATGGTCTTTTTCCGCGTCCGCGCCGATGCGGTATTGTCCGGCGCGCAGCGAGTCGAGAAAATCGAATACGGCCAATGCGGTTTGCCTGTCAGCCATGTGCAACCTCCAGAAGAATGATGATGGTGCGAACAATGTCAGAGTCGATGATGCGCCGGGTCGCGGGCCGCTGCGGGGCGCACCGTCTACAGGCCCCATCGGGAGCACGGTTCCACGGGTCTGCGGTTTCACGGTTTCACGGGTTCACGGGTTCCGGGCATGGAAAAGGCCCTTCGCCGGGGGAGAGGCTGGCGAAGGGCCTGGGGGTTCACACGCCGTCCGGGGCACGGGATTCGGAAAGCTTTATGCCCCTTTCCGGCATGTGAAGTCAATGGAGGGCGTCCCGGCCGTCATCGGACGACGAGGCCGGAACGCCACGGGGTCACTTGCCCGCGTTCACGGCCGTGTGGCGGCCGGAACCCTGTGCGTAGTGGCGCTTGCGGAACACGAGCAGGGAGCCGCCCGCGAGCAGCACCGCCAGCGCGCCGCCGGCAAGGCCGAGCACGGCCGTGCCGGTGGAGGCCAACGGCTTGGCACGGTAGCCGTTCCAGTCGTCGGTGTTGCTGGCGGTCTGGGTGTCGGCGCACAGCTGCTTGCCGTCGATCTCGGTCACGTCGCCGGTGGAGTATTCCGGATCGGTGTCTTCGCCGCCGTCGGTCTTGTCGTTGAACGGGTCGCCGTTGGACGGCGCGCATTCCACGAGCGGGGTTCCGGTGACGATGGCGCGGTCCGTGTGGGTCTCGCCTTCCTTGACGCCCTTGAGCGTGCCGGTCACGCTGACCGATTCGCCCGGCTTGAGCACCAGGGTGTCCCAGTTGTCGGGGTAGGTGAGCGAATCCATGTCCACGTGCGCGTCGCCGACGATGGTGGAGTCGTCGAGGTTCAGGTCGCTTGCCTTGTACCATGCGCCGTCGCCGGTGGCCGGGTCGGTCTTGGAGGTGTTGGTGATGATGAACGTGATGCCGATGTTGTCGGCGTCCATCTTCAGCGCCTGCTTCGGGTCGTCGCGGTCCGCCTGCTCCTGGCCTTCCTGCTTGAGGGTCGGGGTATCGACCTTTTCGAGGTGGATGCTCGGGGTCATGTCCGGGGTCTTGGTGACGACCTTGTTGGATTCGCGCGGCTGGCCGTTGATGGTCTCGGTCCACGTGTTGGGCACCTCGTCGGCCACGGCGATGCGCTTGCACTGGAGGTAGAGCACCCAGCCGGCCTCGTGCTCGTTGTCGGCGCTCACGAGGTCGAGGTAGGTCTGGGTCGCGTCGGCCGTGACCTTGCCGTTGTCGTCGGCGTCCACGGTGAACAGGTTGCCGCCGAACTTCGAGGAGTCGAAGCCGCTGCCCGCGATCTTCTCGCCCCTGGCCGCGAGCACCTGGCCGTCCCTGTACAAATCACGCGAGGCGTAGACGGCCCAGTTGCCCAGGTACTGGTCGTACTCGGTGTTCAGCTGGTCCGTGCCGCCCCAGTCCGTGACGGTCTGGTAGGCGCGGTCCGGGGGCAGGATGCTGGAATCCAGGCGGTAGAGGAACGTGTGATTCAGATACACGCTCTTGCCGTCGATGCTGTCGCCGCCGACCTTCACGGTCACGTCCTTGGTCGGGTTGATCTCCTTCAGCGGGTTGGTGACGGTGTTGGTCTTGTCGCGCCTGTCGTTCGTGACCTGCGTGGCGGTGTTCTCCACCGTGTGGCCGTCCTTGACCTTGGTGACGGTCATCGGCATGACCACCTGGTAGGTGTGGCCCAGCAGCGACTGGTCGATGCTCGGGTCCTTCAGCGGGTCGTAATCCTTGTCGGTTTTCTCGCTGTACGCCTTCAGGTCGTCGGGTTGCGGGTCGCCGGGAACGGTCTCGCCGGTCGCGGGGATCTGGGTGTCCACGGTTTTGGCGAAGGCGTAGAGCACCCCGTCCTTGTCCTGGATGTTGAACTCGCCGGTGCGGTCCCTGCCGGTCTCGTCAAGGATCTCCACGTGCTTCGCGTCGAGGGTCAGGTACTCCTGGTCGTAGTCGTCCGTCATGCCCAAGCGCCATACCTTGTAGGCGGTGTCGGTGAGCCTGGAGGCGTCGATGTTGACGCGGTAGTACACCTTGTCGCCCAGCAGCGCGGTCTTGCCGTCGATGCTGATGGTCGGGTCCTTCTGCGTGTCCTGCTTGGAGGGCTTGATGACCGGCGGCTCGTTCTCGACCTTGTTGGACGGGGTGACGCCGTTGTTGACGGTCAGCGCGGCCTTGTTGTCGACGGTCTTGTCGGTGGGCGCGTCCTCGTTCACCTTGGCCTCGAAGCGCAGCAGCACGCGCGGGTTGGAGCCGGCCTTCCAGTTGGCGGCAACCCAGTCCTTGGCGAACGTGGCCTCGAACGAGTGGTTGGCTTCGTCCCACTGCACCTTGTAGGCGCTCTTCGGGATGATGCCGCCGGTTCCCAGGTCGGTGATCTCCAGGGTCTGCTTGTTCGCGGTGGTGTACTCGGAATAGGTGTCGCTCAGCTTGATGGCGGTCACCGAATATGCCTGGTCCGCGGGGATCTGCGGGTCCACGCGCACGGTGTATTCCACGGTCTGGCCGGGGAACACGGTCTTGGTGTCGATGCTGGACTGGTCGCCGCCCTGGGAGGATTCGGCGATGACCTGCTTGTGGATCGGGGGCACGGTCACGCAGATCTTCGGCGTGTTGGTGTCCACCGTGCTGCCGCCGACCGTCTGGCCGCCCTTGTTGTCGAGGTCGTCGCCCTTCGGGTCCGCGCACGTGTTGAGCTCGTCGCCCTCCGCCTTGCCGTAGGATTCGAGCAGCTTCACGGTGTCGAAGTTCACGTCGAAGGGGATCACGACGCTGATCTGCTTCGCGGTCTTCAGGTCCTTCTGCGCGGCCTCGTAGGAGTCCTTCGCGCTGACCGTGACCTTGGTGCCCTCGGCGGTGATGTCGAACTGGTCGGTCACGTCCCTGCCGGTCTTGTTCAGGTCGTTGACGCTGGCGTTGGCCTCGTCGGTGGTGTCCTGCTCGTAGACCTTGATGTTGGAGGTGTCCTTCAGGTCGAGGATGCTATCGACGTTGGCGAAGTCGTCGGTCCACGCGATCTCGGGCACGCGGCCCAATCCTGTGGGCAGGGTGCCGGAGATGACCGCCGCCACCTCGTCGCCGAGACGGTAGTACTTGTCGTCGCCGCCCACCTTGTCGGTCTTGGTCGGATCGACGGTCAGCTGCCACTTGCCGCCGACCTTCATGGCCCACGCCTTGTTGGGGTTGGGCGTCCACACGAACACCGGCGGCTCGTTGGTCGGTCGGGTCTCGTTGTTCCACTTCTCGTACGCCTTGTTGGTCAGCTGGATCTTCTTGCCCTCGGTGGCACCCTTTTTGATGGTGCCCGTCAGGTAGAACCTGACCTTGCTCGCGCTGTTCCTGAACATCGTCTTCGCGATGTAGGCGGACTTCGCGGTGGCGGTCGCGGTCCCGGCCTTCCGGTCGATCGCGATGGTGAAGTTCGCGGTCTCGTCCTTGCCGTCGACGAACACCTTGCCGGACTTCCAGTCGATCCACTGGTTCGAACCGGTCAGATCATCGGTGATGGAATAGGATGCCAGCGGGTTGAGCAGGTGCGCGGGGATGCTGCCGTTGACGACCACGCCCACCTGGTCGCCCACGAGGAACGTCTTCTGATCGACGCCCTGCTGGTTGGTCCATTGCTTGTCCTCGGCCACGAGAGCGCCGGACTCGTCCAGCACCCACACCTTGTCCGGGGTCGGCGTGACCTTGCCCACGCTGTCGTTGTTGCCGGTCTGGCAGTCGGCCAGGCTGCCGGTGCCGTTGTCGCCGTTCCAGCACGCCACGGAACCGTCGTTGATCTTGTAGTCGCCGCCGGTGGGCTTGGCCGACTGTGGCACGTTCAGTGTGTAGAGGCCGGAATGCGGGGCGGTGGCGTGCGCCTTGACCACGCGCTTGCCATCGATGGAATCGTCGATGGAAATGTCCGCCGGCACGATGTTGCCGTTCGCGTCGGTCACGGTCACCTTGCTCACGTCGTCCTGCTCGGTGCCGCCGATCACCACGTCCCTGGTGTCGATCGTGTCGTAGATCCAGAACTTGCCGGAGGCGTTGGAATGCGCCTTGATGTGCGCCGTGTACAGCGAGCCGGACGCGATGGAGTCGTTGCCGTCCCGCACCGTGTCGCCGGCCTCGTTGGTCAGCCATTTCTCGGGCGGGGTGGTGGTCTTCTCGCCGGACTCCTTGCCGTCGTTCTCTCCCTTGTGGGAGACCGCCTCGGCCATGTTGCCCTGCTTCGCCACGTCAACGTCCCACCAGCGCTTGCCCGCAGGCCACGACTCCCACGAGGCGTCCATGTCCTTGAAGGACGCGCTCACTGTGGCGCTGCCCTTGTTGGATGCGGTGAACTGCTTCGCCACCGTCTTCTCGGTGCCGTCAATGCCACGCCAGTGCAGGGTCGCGGTGCCGTTCACGTTCTCGGTCTTCGACCCGTCGCTGGACAGGGTGATCGTGTCCGAAGCGTCCTTGGTGTCGCCCGACTGGCCCGACATCTCCGCAGCCTGCGTGCTGATGCCCAGATGATATGAGGGCGGCGCGGGCTGGTACTTGTCCAAAACGATCACCACGATCGACGGCTTCGAGGAAACCTCCACATTACGACGCATGATCGCATCCACGCTGTTCGACGGATCATCATCGAACGGATATGAGGTCCTATATACGGTGCTGCCGTACTGGTATGTTCCTGGAGCTACGTATTTGTTCCAGTTGTCGTACCAGCCACCGGTCCCGGTCGGCGAAGCCACGCCGGACCCGTTGTAGATGTAGTTGCCGCCGATGACGGCTGGCACCGCGCCGACCGCGACCACTCGGCAGTCGCCGTTGCCCTCGCCGGGGTGACGCCGCTGGAAACCGGTCTCGCATTCCGTGCGGGCCTGGTCCAATGCGGCCTGCGCCTTGGTGATGCCGTTGCCCTCCAAAGTGACGCCGGCATTGTTCATGGCGGCGCGCACCGAATCAAGACTCGTGGCCGGGCCCCAAGCGCCCGAAGCGTCGTCCTTGTACTGCCAGAATTGCACCGCGTCCAGGTTGCCGCCCGTGCCGGGCTGGTTGCCGCCGCCACCGCCCGCGAACGCGGTCGATGCGACGACGCCGCCGGCACCAAGCGTGGCGATCGCGGCCAACGCGGCGACGCCGGCTTTCATCTTCCTACTAAAGTTCATAAAAATGAACCTCCGTTAACCTTGTCTGTTCATCCCCTCCCTTCAAACTTTCCGGCCATGGCCCCGCCAACCCCTTTTCAGGGAATGGCGGGGCTTCCGACCGCAGGAATAACGGGAGGTAGCCACCGGATGATCCGGCAACCACCAACAAGCCTCACAGGCGACACGCCGAGCCACGGAGCATGGCGTCTACAAAATTCCAGGAATATTTCCCGGCAACACGGATACACGGGAATGCGGGGACACGGGTTCACGGGGAAATGGGTTTCCTTTGCGGAATCCATGGAAAAGGCCCGTACCGGTTTCCCGATACGAGCCATAATCAGTCAATCGTCAATCAGTGATGGTAGTAGCCATCATCCTTGCCGGTGCAGCTGTTGCCGCAGCCGTAAGAGCCGTTGAGGTTCGGCTTCGGGGCGGAGCCGCCGGCCGGGCCGGAGCCGGACGTGGAGCCGGAGCCGGTGCCGCCCGATGTGGTGCCACGGTATGTGTTGGAGCCGGAAGTGGAGCCTTCCGTGCGCCTGTACGCGCCGCCGGAGTAGGAGGAGCCGCCGTTGTAGGCGGATTGGGCCTGCGCCTGAGCCTGGGCGGCCGCTGCGGCGGCTTGCGCATCCGCGTCCGTCTTTGCCTGGACGCTCGCGTTCACGCCATTGATGGCATCCTCCACCGTCTTGCGCGCCCCGTCGATCTTCGCCGGATCGTTCCCGTCCTTCAGCCCGTTCGCCGCGTCGATGGCGTTCGACAATGCGTCGCGGGTGGCGTTGTCCGCGACCTTGCCGTCCGAATCCGCGAGCAGCCTCGACGCCTCGTCCAGCTTCGCCGTCAGATTCGTTTTCGCGGTCTCCAGGGTCTTCGCGGCCTTGGATTCGATGACGGCCCTCACCGCCTTCGACAGGCTCTGTTCGTGGGTCTTGTACCAGTCGGCCTGTTCGCCCAGCTTCACGGTGGCGGCATCCAAGCCCTTCGCGTCCTCGGCCACGCAGCCCTCGTATTCGGGTGCCGAGGCCTTGAGCTCCTTGCCCAATGATTCGACGGTCTTCGCGTCCTTGACCTGTTCGGCCTTGACGGCGGCGGCATCGGCCGCATCCCCGTTGAGCAGCGCGTTATACTCGTTGGCCTGGCTGCGCACGCCGTCGGCGGCGGTGGCGCACGCCTCCTTCGCTTCCGCGAGCTTCGCGCCACGGTACATGTTCCAGCCGACGACTCCCGCCACGACCAGCACGACCGCGCAGACGACGGCGATCAGGGGCAGCAGCCACTTCGGCCGCTTCCTTCCGTCCACGCCGCCACGGGCCTCCGCAACGTTTGCGGCAGCGGTTTCGACGGGTTCGAGGGCTTCCGTCTTGTCGATCTCGTTCTCGGGGTTCATTGTCGTTCTCCTTGTTTTGATTGTCGTCTCAATTTCGTCTCTCATCGCAGCGTCTCCCGCGCGATGTCGAGCAGCCGCCCGTCACGGCCGGGTTGGGCGTCCGCTGTGTGGGAGAGCCAGTCCTGATCGACGTCGAGGGTCAGGTCATCGAAGGCCTGTTGCCCGTCATCGCGGCCCAGCAGGCCGCGTAGCCTGAACGTCTCGTTCATGTGCTGTCCGTCCCATTCGATGCGCCGGGCGTACAGCAGGAAATCCAGAGTAAGGAACCCCGGCCCGGCCTTGTCCACCTGCACGTACCGGGAGCGCGTCGGCGCGAGCCTCACCCGCGGCACGCCTTTCAGCCGTTCGTGCAACGGACTGCCCGGCACGATGTAGCGTTTGACCAGGTTCTGTCCGCCGGCCGCGAAGAACAGCATCTGCGGCAGATTGCCGTAGGTCGCGTCGTAATAGCGCCATCCCTGGTCGTCCCGCCATTTGCGAAGCATGTCACGGGCGGCCCCCGGCCCCAGATGGATGCCGGAGAACCGTTCCCACGCCAGCGTCACCCGGTCGAACTCGCCGCGCATGAGACCATACAGGGCCCGACCTGTCGGATCCTTCGGATGACGTCTCGCTCGGGTGTCCGTCCGATGGTTCGGATCCGCATACGGGCAGTGCAGATAGGCGTCCTCGTCGTAGCGGCACAGGCCCGGCACGTCGCCCCGGTGGTGTCGCCCGTAGGGCCGGCGCGCACGGCTTTCCTCCTGCCGGCGGAACAGGCCGACGATCTGGATGGGATTGTCGCACAGCGGGCACACCGCGTAGTAGGACGGCCCCGTGTCGCCGTCCCGCCGCCACGGGGCCACGCCGCCGGTGCACCGCATGTATGCCTCCGGGCTGCTCACGCTGCTTT
>ENA-UOJG01002829-UOJG01002829.1-human-gut-metagenome-genome-assembly--contig:-C47-NODE-2829-length-13704-cov-9.488974_pt1 | contig 13704 bp, 7 predicted proteins | sample MGYA00242340_ERZ723887 | MGnify/ENA metagenome assembly ERZ723887 | reverse complement strand
GGTGGCTGGCGGTCTGCGGCGTGGTGTTTTCCGGCTGCGTGGCCATTGCCGCCGCATGGATCCCCGCGCGTAAGGCAACGCTTATCAGCCCCAACGAGGCCATCCGCTCTGAGTGAGGTAACGATATGAAAAAGACAACACACAATTTCAAAAAGCCGCTGCGCAGTGCCCTCGCCATGGCACTGGCGCTGGTGATGGTCCTTTCTCTGGCGGTGCAGGCGTTTGCGGCGATTGGTAATTGGCCCGCCACAGGGGATACCACAGTCGACCGCTATATGCAGAACAGCGGCACTTTCTATAACGGCGATACCGTGATTGCACCCAAATACAGCAACTTTGGCGGCTTTATCAATGTATACGGTGTGCCGAAGGGTTCCGCTGCAAGCGCCTATGTGATGACACCGACCTCCGTCGACTTTGGCGACCTGAAAAACTCGAAGAATAATACCGTTGATTTGGAACTGAACAGAGCCTACGACTTCTCAGAGCCGATCCGGTATCATATCACCTCTGAAAATGGACGGACATTTTTCGCCTACGCGTTCGCTGCGGAGGCAACCAGCAAGGATACTTGGACTGAAGCAGATACACAGGCTCTGTTGGGTATGGCGGGATTGTTTGTAGATACTTACCATCAGCTCTACCTTATGATAGATAAAATCAACGCTTCGAGGACGGAAATCGGCACCTATCATCCGGCCAACGCGGATATGCTCAGCACGCTGGGCTATTGGCTGGGCAGGAGCACGGCCTATTTTGATCTCGATGCGGGCGAGACCAGCATGAATGGCAACCGTCTCTTTGACTCCTATGAAGCAAAGTGGCGTGCCGGCGGCGAGGAGGCCGTTCAGTTCATGCAGGAGTACCTGCAAAGGTATATTACCAAAAAAGGCTATAGTCAGGTCAGCCCCGCGGCACTGCGGATCATCTATGAGCAGATCGTTCCGGAGTATCTTGCCTATGCTGAGCAATGCCGCATCAAGGAGCCGGTCATCGACCGTGTGACCATCGGCGGCTCGGTGGGCAGCATCAATACCGAGACCCGCACGGTAACGGTGAAGCTGCCGGAGGACGCAGACCGTTCCCAGTTGACCGTGCAAGTAGAGGTGGGAACCGGGCTGACCGCCCACTCCGTGGCCGGCTCTGTGACCGATAGGATTCTTGCCTATCAGGTAACCCCCTATGATCCGGCATACGGCACGAAATACAATGCACTGAGCGCCACATGGCGTATCGTCATCGAAACGGGTACGCCGGATAATCTGGTCACCTCCTTCGCCGTCACCACAGGTGGCGTGACACGCTATGGCAAAATCGACGAGACCAACAAGACGATCTCCCTGAACCTGCCGGTAGGCACGGGCTTGAGTGCTATCACGCCGGTGGTCGTTCATACCGGCACGGCGGTCACGTTAGAGGGTTCGGCCCTTGACGGCAGCACTTCCTTCGATTTCACCAATTCCGAGACGACACCTCTGACGTTGACGGTGACCAACAGCAATTTTAAACTGCACACCGACTACAAGGTGACCATCACAGCCAGAAAGTCCTCAGAGAATTACATCACCGCCTATAAGCTGGGCGACGCGGAGGGCGTGATCGATGGCGACAATATCGCCATTACCATCCCTTACGCCATGGACCTGGCTGCCGTGGAGCCGGAGATCGCCTTTTCCGAGTTCGCGTCGCTTACCGCACCTGCCGCGTTGCAGGAGGGCGAAAACACCTACACCGTTACCTCTGAAGACGGCAAGGTGCGTACTTATACGGTGACCATCACCCGCACGGCGGTGGCAAGAGGCAGACAGATACTGTCCTTCACCTATGGCGCGGCGGCAGGCGTGATCGACCAGGTGAATGGTACGATCACGATGGAACTTCCCGCTGGTACCGGCACTACTTTTGCTCCAACCATCCGCGTCTCTGATTTTGCCACGGTCACACCGGCCTCCGGCGAGACGCAGGACTTCAGCAAGCCGGTACAGTACAAGGTCAAGGCGCAGAACGGCTCCACCACTACCTATACCGTCACTGTAACAGTTTCTCAGGAGCAAGCAGAGAATCCTTACAAGGCGAAAATGGAGTCACTGGTCAGCAAGATCAACCAGCGGTACAGCCGGACAACGGCAGGCGCGTGGGAGGACTGGGAATGGATGAACCTGGGCTTCTACCAGAAGAAGCTGGGTAATCTTGACGATGGCTTCTCCATCGCGGAGTGCATCAAGCGGCTGGACACCACCACCAATGTGGCCATGACCAACATTGACCGTAAGATCATGACACTGACCGCCCGCGGCATCGACTGCTCCAAGCTGTCCAAGTACAACAACGGCAAACCCTTTATCGACGCCAAGGGAAACAAGGTAGACGACCTTGCCGCAGTCCTCTATAACTACAGCGGCGGATATACCATCAACGGTCCTATTTTTGCCCTGAACGCACTGGATATGGGCAACTATACTATCCCTGAAAACGCCGTGTGGACGCGGGAAAAGCTGCTGGAGACGATCCTGAACCACAAGTACCTGTCGGATGGCTTTGGCTTGGATATGGTCACCATGCTGATGCAGTCTATCGCGCCCTATCAGAACGATCCCGTGTACGGCGAGCGGGTCAAGGCTAAGCTGTGGGAGGGCTTTGACATTGTTATGAACAGCTTTGGCACCGACCCCTTTGGCAACCCATTCGGCGTCCAGTGGGGCGGCGTGTATACCTCTGAGGGCGCGTCCCAGATCATCTGCGCTCTTTCCGCTATGGGTGTTGACGTCCACACGGATGTGCGCCTCAACAACGGAGAGGACAGCGTGCTGACCTCGTTCCTCAACTACGCCGACTTTGGCGAGGGCTATTTTTCCCACAGCAACACGACGCCCAAGAACGCCATGGCCACCTATCAGGGCTGCTATGCCACACAGTGGTATCTGGGCTTCCTGAATAACGGCGGGGCGGGGCATCCCTATTCCCTGTATTATCATCGCTTCGATTTCTCCCGTAAGCTGTCCACCGAGGCGGACATTACCTCCTTTACACTGGAGGGCAAGCAGGGCGTGTTTACCACGGAGGGCGGAGACAACATCATCACCGTGACGCTGCCTGCCGGTACGCCGCTGAACGACATGCGCCCGCAGCTTCAGCTGTCTGACTATGCCACGATCCTTGCACCGGATCTTACCGGCGGCATCACCTTTGTGAAGGATACCAAGACCGCCTTCACCGTGCAGGCGGAGGACGGCAAGACCACCAAGACCTATTATGTGGTAGTCAAGCTCTCGGATGAAGAAAAGCCCTCCGGCGCGGAGATCTACACCGATACCATTATGCTGAAGGACGCCAATATCCTGCGGGATCTGGATATTCAGGGCAAGAATATCACCGCTGGCACGGACAGCACGGATATCGAGCTGCTGCTTGACGCAGGAAAGGACACCTCAAATCTGATGATCTACGCCCGCCTCTCCTATGGAGCCACCGCCTCGCCGGCGCTGGACGGGAAGAAGGGCATGAACCTGTCGGATTGGACGACCTTCACCATCACTTCCGGCGACGGGACGAATACCCGGACATACCGCATCAAGGCCACGGCACGGACGCAGGCGTCTATCTCCGCCTTCAGCCTTACCATCGGCGGCACGGTCTATGAGGGCGTTATCGACGACAAGGCCAACACCATTACCGTGTCCGGTGTGGATGACAGCAAGCTGACAAGCACCTCCTTCACCCCGGATGTGACGCTTGGGCCGGAGACACTGGTCTGCTCTCCTGCCCCCGGTCTGGCGCAGGACTTCTCCCGCACGGTGCAGTACATCGTGGCGGGCAATGAAAAGGTACTGTCCCGCACCTACACCGTCTCCGTGCTGAATAAGGCGGGGCAGTTGATCTCCGGCAGCGGCGGTGGAGGCGGCAGCGATCCCGTAACACCGGCCACCGGCGCGAAGATCACGGCCTTTTCCGTGCTGGGCGTGGACGGCGTCATTGACCAGAGCGCAGGCACCATCACCGTAACGCTGCCTGCCGGTACGAACGTGACGGCGGTAGCCCCCTCCGTTACCGTCACGGCGGGCGCGGTGGTCAGCCCTGTGCCCGGCGAGGTGGTGAACCTGACCGTCCCGGTGGTCTACACCGTGACGCTGGGTGAGGAAACCAGCCGCTATACCGTCACCGTGACCTTCGAGCGCAGCGTTTCCCAGCAGCTTTGGGACGAGCTGGGCAACAACTCGGATGTGGCGGATCACCAGACCAGCCACACCAAGCGGGATTGGAGCTGAGCGCCATGAGGAAAAGAAAAACTGTATTTCTATTGCTGGCATGCCTGCTGCTGACGCTGGCGGCTGGCTGCGGGAACGCACCCCAGCAGCCGCAGGAGCGCAGCAAGTGGGATATTCTCTCCGCGCGGTGCGGCAAAGCGGACTGTACCGTGTCCGTCACTAAGAATTGGGGTGGACAGGAAACGGGGCTGAGTTGTGTTGTGTTCATCCCTCCCACGGAGGGCATGGACATGACCGCCGTCCCGCTGACGCTCCGGCTATCCGAGGGTGCCACGCTGGATGAGTCTGAGCCGTGCATCGTATCCATTGACGGTATGTCGCTGGTGGTGGATCTGACGGTTAGCGATCCCTGCATCACCGTGCAGAACGAGGGCTATACCCGCACCTACTGCCTGCGGCTCAAGGAGGCGATGGGATGAAGCGTACAGTATGCTTGCTGATCGCTGCGCTGAGCGTAAGCCTGCTGCTGGGCGGCTGCGGCCAAAACAGCGATCCGTTGGCTATCCGGGAGTTTATCATCGGTGACAGCATCGGCACGGTGGAACAGCGCGGCAGCGGCAAGGACGCGGAATATGTGATCTGCATCACACTGCCGATAGAAACGGATTTTCAGAACTGCACAGCCAACATTACGCTGGCGGACGGCGCGTCCGTCAATGGCGATAGTCCCTGCCTGAAGGCGGATTTGGGCGGCCGCATGGTGCTGGATCTGACGCTGGAACATCGGGATCTGATCATAGAAAATGGGTCGGACAGCCGTTCCTACGGCTTTGAAATATCGCTGAGCCGGTGAAACGGCTCATGGGACAACGGAAGGAGTGAACGCCCAGGGCAGCGGCGATGACCTGGCGCAGGAAGTAGCTACAAACAAAATTTACAAGTAAGGAGAAAAACACATGAAAGTCACAAAACGCATTACCGCGTTGTTGTTGGCCCTTGTGATGGCGCTGTCTCTCAGCACCATGGCATTTGCCGACGGCACCACGACGACCACGACCGGGAAAGTAACCCGCACGACCGTCAATTCCATTGACGCCGTGTCCTCCATCACCATTGGCGGCACCACCGCCTATTATGAGAAGGACAGCAATACCGGCGACCAGATCTATATCCGCGCCATGGTGGCCGGCGGCACCGAGAATGGCCTGAAGAGCACCAACGTGGTGATCAACCTGAGCAATGCCGGCGCCACCATCAACGGCGACCTTTCCTTCACGGGTGCGGGCAATGTCCGCACGGCGACGAATGTGAACCTGCTCAACAAGGTCTATACCGTGATCATCAGCACCTCCGAGGGCGGCGTCACGACCAGCAAGACCTATAAGCTGGCTGCCGGTCTGCCCAGCGGCGCCGTTGCCATTGACGGAAACGACCCCCTGCGCATTATCAGCATCGTTGTCGGTGATGCAACGAATACTGCGATCTCTGCTACCAACGTGCAGAATCCCTTCATGGGCAACACCAAGTCGAACAAGGATGGCAAGTGGACCTTTATCAACTATAATGTCAACGCGAGCTTGAACACGGTACCGGCTTCCCGTGCCAGCGTTCCGGCCACCCTCTCTCTGCCCACGAACACGACCGCTTCCGGCTGCTACAACGCCACCACCAACACCCTGGATCTTAGCACCGGAGCGCCCAAGCTGATCCTGACCAACGGCACCGAGAGCCGCAACTACTATGTGTTTGCCACCGATACCAATACCTTTAAGATCGAATACGGCTTTGACTTTACCGAGGCGGTCAATTCGACTGCATACAAGAACGGCGATCTACTCGAAGATGACTATACTGTAACAGACGCTGTTGATGATCTGATTGACATGGCGCATAGGTATTTTGCCAGCGCGGATGACGCAGCTAACATCACCTATGGCACTATCACGGTCACTGCCGGTGAAACCGTGATGGACATCATGCGCAAGTTTGCTGTTGCAAATGAGCTTGATTCTGAGGTCCCCGCGGGCTGCACCTATATGGCGACCCTGAACGGCGTCGGTGAGTTCACCTTCGGCTCCATGTCCGGCTGGATGTATACCGACGGCCCGGATCGGAGCGAGATGGCGACCAATCCCAAGTTCTATGAGAACTGGAACACGCCTCCCATCGGCGCTGCCAGCTATACCCTGAGCGCAGGTGACAAGATCTGCTGGTTCATCTGCTGCGACTATACGCATCATCCCTGGTAAACGCACATCCCGTCGGGAGGGTAGGCGTCTGCCTGCCCTCCCGGCATCGGGAACTGGCCGCCGCATATGAGGGGGCCGGTTCCCGTGCAAGGAGAGTTATATGAAAAAACACAAACAAACGATTCTGCCGTTGCTGATGCTGGTAGTGCTGCTGCTGGTTGGTCTGTGCGACCGGGTGTATGCGGAGGAGTCTGCGCAATACCCGTATTTGACCTCATTTGAGATGGTCGACGTTGATTTTTTTAGTAGCCCAAAGTTTAACACAGGAAAAGATGGTACACCAATAGGAGTTGAATGGAAAAACTACCCTGATGGACCACAGGAATCCGTTAATAAGACTGAGTGCGACTATGTCTTAGGCGAGATAAAAGTTTATACAAACGGTGTACCAACTGGAAATGTGAGAAAACGTAAAGCGTATGTGACGCCGGTATATACACTGGCAAACAGCGACCTGATTACCCAGTACGCGACAGCCAGTGGAAAGCAGGCGACAAATATTATAACGGCTGGCAATAGTACGACCGCTACTACAAGGAGCGACATAATCTGCTTTACCACCGCGGATGGGACAAAGTACGGATATAATCTTACCGTTCTGGATGGATCGGACCAACCGATCGAAACACCAACGGAGATCACACTGGAAAGCATTGCCGTGAACCGCACGGCGGAGGATACGGCCACCATCTATATAAAGTCCAATGTCGCGGGCACCTATTACTACGCTGTGACAGAGGCCGACGAGGGACCCTCGTTTGACGAAACGGCCGAGACCACAGCGCTGCGGCGCTACGCCAACACGATCCAGCTTACCGGCCTGACGGCTGGGGCCAAGAAGCTTCACATTCTGGCCAAGAGCGAAGGACTGGACAATGTGACGGTAAGCTTTGATGTTCCGAAATTTGCCGTTGCCCATTCGCTGTCCGCCTCCACATCGCTGATTTGGGAAGACCAGGGCGACAAGGACGGAAACCGGAAGGGCAATGTTGTCTTCACCAATCAGAGCGGGACCCCCATAACCAGCGCCTTCGAGGGCGAGACCGTTACGGCGACGGCGGAGCCGTATAGTGAAAGCCCTATGTACGAGTTTTCCTTTGTGCAATGGAAGGACGAGACCGGCATCAAACTGACCGAGGAACAGTGCAAGACGAATACGGTGACCTTCAAGATGCCGGATGCGGATGTCACGCTTTTCGCGGAATTTAAAAACGTCGGCACCACGGTCACATGGGGCTCCACCCCCAACGGGGCCCCGGCGGTCACGGTCAACGGCAACACGCGCGATACCCAGTATGTGTACCGTACAGGAAGTACGGCCATTGTGAATTTCAACAGTGATGGTAACTGGAAGGAATCCTGGGTGTTCCTCGGCTGGGAGATCATGATCAACGGCGAAAACCGCGCGGATGACCCGGAGTATGTGACATACAATGATCTTAGCGGCTTGCCCAGCATCAAATTGGCGGGGGACAACGTTACGATCACGGCGAAATTCCGGTCGAAGGTCTTCGCCGCCGTGACCGCCAAGGCTGACCCCGCTATGGGTAGTGCGGCGGTTGCCATCGGAGACGGCGAGGCGTCTCCCAGCCAGTCTATTGTTTTTGAAGGTCAGACCGTCACCCTGACCGCCACCCCCGGTGACCGCTACACGCTGACCGGCTGGGAGGTCAAGGAGGCTGGCTCCGACACGCTGATCCCCACAACGCCTGTGGAGGGTAATGCCAATCAGGCCACCTTCACCATGCCCGCCACCAAAGAGAACATCACCGCCACGGCCATCTTCGCCGTCGATCCCGCAAAAGCCAGCACCGCCTGCGCGCTGGAAGATGTGGAACTGGTCATCCCCGATGCCTCGGTCGAAAACACGGGCCCCAGCTACACCATCACGGTCCCGGCCAATACCGACGCGGACACGCTGGCCGCGGCAGTGCTGAAGTTCACCGTTTCCAAGTACGCGGATGTTGTCACCGCTGACGGTAGTGTCTGGCCGGAAGATGGCAAGGCTTGCGGTATGACGCTGGATACGCCGGTCACCTTCACCGTCCGCTCTGAGAAGTGCCGCATTGGGGAGGATGATACCGCCAAGGCGGACTACACCATCACCGTCATCCGCGCCAAGAGTACCCAGTGCGCCATCGGCAGCGCAAAGCTGGGCAATGTGGACGGCGTCGTCGATCAGACGGGAAAGACACTGACCTTCACGGTTCCCGCCGACACCGAGGACAGCGCTGTGACCAATATGCCGCTGACGTTCGCCTGCTCGCAGTATGCGTCTATCAAGCTGAAGGATGCCGAGGCGGATTGGGTCAACGACACAGCCTGCGGTATGAAGCTGAACGAGGAAAAGACCTTTGTCGTTACGGCGGAGGATGGCACCACCACGGCGGAGTACACCGTTGTGATCCATCGCGCCCCCAGCGATAAGAAGGCACTTACCGGCGCAACGCTGGGCGATATTGCGGCTGTGATCGACGAGGATGACCATGCCGTGACCTTCACGGTTCCCGCCGATACGACTGACAGTACGTTGGGCGAGATGATCCTGAAGTTCACCTGCTCCCCCCGTGCGGCGGTCAAGCTGAAAGATGCCGAAGACAACTGGCCCGCTGCCGGTCTGCGCTCCGGCCTGAAGCTGGGCGTTCCCGCCACCTTCGTGGTAACGGCTGAGAACGGCGATACACAGGAGTATACGGTCACGGTCAACCGCGAGAAGAGCACCGAAAAGGCAATCACGGAGGCTGTCCTGACCAAGACGGGCGGCGCCTCCGTGAAGGCGGATATCAGCGAACAGAACAAGACGGTTACCTTCATGCTGCCTGTGGGCACCACCGATGCCGATGTGGCCGCCATGACGCTGAAGTTCACCTGCTCTCAGTACGCTTCCATTAAGCTGGAGGGTGCCGAGACCAACTGGCCCGCCGACGGTCAGCTCTGCGGCATGAAGCTGAACGAGGCCAAGACCTTCGTCGTTACCGCCGAGAACGGCGGTACGCAGCCGTACACGGTTCTCATTGTCAGAGGCAAGAGCGCCGCGAAGGAGATCACGAGTGCCATCCTGCTGGCGAAGGCCGGTGATACAACATCTCTGGCCACGGTGAAGATCGACAATGCCAAGAAGACCATCGACTTTACCCTGCCCGCCGGTACCGACACCAGCAAGCTGGGCGAGATGATCCTGAAGCTGACGGTCTCCGACTATGCCACGGTTGCCAAAAAGGACGATCCGGGCAAGAACTGGACGGAAGGCGCTGTCTGCGGTATGGAGCTGGATAAGGCTGCCACCTTCACGGTGACGGCTGAGAACGGCGATGCGCAGGACTACACGGTGACCATCACTAAGGCCAAGAGCAGCGAGAAGAATATCACCGCGGCTGTGCTGCTGAACCAGACCGGCGACACGCTGGCAGTGGGAACGGTCAGCGAAGATAAGATCATTTTCACGCTGCCCTCTAATACGGATAAGGACGTGCTGAACAGCATCGGCATGAAGTATCTGAAGCTGACCTATCCGGAAACCGCCACCGCGAAAATGGAAACCACAGATGGTATATCCTATGATGACCTTGATGGATCTTACAAGTGGCGCAATGGCGACGTGATGTGCAACATGTCGCTGAACACGCCAGTCAAGTTCACCATTACTGCCGAGGATAACACCACCAAGACCTACACTGCGGAGATCAAGTACACCGCGCCCAATGCGCCCACTCTGTCCAACGGTTCTGCTACCCGCAGCAGCAAGACCGCTGCAACGGTGAAGTTCACCACCAACGAGGCAGGTACCTACTTCTACAAAGTCGTGACCCACGGCGCAGCGGCTCCCACGGTGGATGAAATCAAGAAATCCACTACTAAGGGTACGGCCAGCGCGGGCGAGACAAACATCACCCTCAGTAATCTGACCGAGGATGCCCGCGACATCTACATCGTAGTCGTAAGTGCCTCCGGCGGCGAGAGCGCCGCCCTGAAAATTGAGATCCCCGCCTATGGCGGCGGAACGGAAACGCCGGATACCGGCAAGTTCACCATCACCGCAAACGCTCCCAAGGGCGGCACCATTACCACCAACCGAACTAAGGCGGACAAGGGCGACGAAATCATCGTCACCGTCACGCCCGACAGCGGCTATCAGATGGTAGAGGGTTCTCTGTCCTACTCGCTGGCCGTGGCTGGCGGTGAGACGGTGAAGATCACCGGAAACCGCTTCATCATGCCCGGAGGAAATGTGACCATCACCTGTAAGTGGGAGACGGCCACCACGACCGCCAAGGGCATCACCAGCTTCTCCATCAACGGCGTGGCTGGCGCGGTGAACAACACCACTAACACCATTACCATCACCATGCCCCGCGGCACGGATGTGACAAAGCTGACTCCCGCTATCTCCACCAACGGCGTTAAATCCCTGACGCCCGGTAGTGGCGAGACAGTGAACTTCACCAACTCCGTGACCTATACGGCCACCATGGAGGATGGCAGCACCAAGACCTATACTGTCACGGTTTACGTGGACAAGGGTACGCTGGCCGACCAGTTCTGGGACAAGCTGACAGACTTTGTCAATCAAGTCCCCTGGTGGGAGTACGCAAAGCATCAGCAAAGCACCAGCAGTTATCCTAAGTATTGGTAAAATTTGACCCTTATACGACAGCAGAGCGTACCTCACGGTGCGCTCTGCTGCTATGTAGAGCTTCTATACCTGTTCTTTCTCTGTCCTAACTCCCTCCGATAGAGTGAGTCCTTCTGGGTGCGCCATGGTGACGCTACCCTTGCGTCAGCAAAAGGGCGCACCTCCCCCTTGGCGGGAGGTGCGCTCTTTCTGCGTTCATTTGATGCGATACAGGCTGCTGGTCAGGCTGCCGTTGGGGCGACGGCGGTGGGTGCGTTCCAGAAAGCCGTGGCGCTCCAAGTCCGTCAGCGCCCGCTGGACAGTGCGGCGGGATAGCTTCAGATCCGCCGCAATGGTGCGGACGCTGGGCCAGCAGGTATTGCCGGCGTTGGAGCGATCCTTCAGGTACATATAGACCGTCTTTGCCCGGTGGGGCAGCTCCATGTCGGCGTAGATGCTTCCGAAGTAGCTCATGGCGTACCCTCCTCGTAGGTCTGACCGCTGCGCTGGCGGTGCGTTTCTCGTTTGCCGGGGGAAGGCGCTAAGGTGGGTTGCGTTTTTGGATAAGTCCGGTCGATGCTGTCCAGAAGCTCGGCGCGGCTGGCGTAGGCCACCGGTCGGGCGGCGTGTTCCGGCGTAGCATAGACCGCATCGAAGGTAATGCCCCAATCGAGGAACAGCCGCAGCTTTGTCTGCATGGGATGTGTACCGGTTTTCATCACCACAAAGCTGCCCTTGGGAATGGATTTCAACTCATCCGGCGTCATCAGCGGGCGCTCCATCATTTGTAGGCTTTGACTGGGATCGTTCTTGCCGCGGCTGACCGAGCCGGACAGCACCGTGCGGCTGCCCAGCGATTTGGAGAGCTGCTCCGCCGTCTGACTGTTGGGCGCAAAGCCGCCGAAGATGGTATCCTGACAGTTGTCAGTCAATATTTCTGCGCCTTCTCTGCCGTAATTCTTCTCCAACTGCGCCAGCGATTGGATGATGGGTACCAGTGTGATACCACGGGAGCGACCCGCGCTGAACAGCGCCTCCACGTCAAAGGCGGGCATAGTTCCGAACTCATCACAATAGAACACCACGCGGCTGGGCAGATGCCCACCGTTCTCGTCCGCCACGGCGAACAACTCCCGTGCCAGCGTCTGTATCATCAGGCCCGCCATGAAGTTCTTGGTGGTGTCCTCCTCCGGCAGGATGAGGAAGATAGCGGACTTCTCCGCCGCAAACTGCTCGGCGTTGGTGGTGCTGTCGAAGCACAGCACCTGCTCCAGTTCCGAGTCCAGGAAGGCGTTGAGCCGGGACAGCACCGTGGACATGACGGAGGCCATGGCCTGTTCGGAGGCATCCAGCGCTGCACCGGCAAACCACCGGGCCTTGTGTACGTCCGGCAGTCTGTCCATCAGAAGCGCAAACCAGTTTTTGCCGCGAACGCCGGAGGGTGCTAATAGTTCCTGCACCAGCTTGAATACGGACACGATGTGTCGGCGCTCTGCGGGGCATTTGCTGTCCGGCGGCAGGAACTCCGCCAGCAGAAGCACCACGGAGGTCAGCAAGCCCTCCGCCGCATCGTAGAAGTAGGCGTTCTGTCCGTAGTCTGTGTCGCCGTTCGGAGACACGACGGTCTTGGCCAGTATCTTTGCGTACTTCTCCGCTTTGGCGCGTGCTGCGATATTACCTGTTGCCTGTGCTTCATCCATGTAGCGGTTGATAAGCGTCATGAGATTGTAGCCATCCGAGCGCGTGGGATTGCGCAGATCCACTACAGAAACATGATAACCATAGTATTTCTCCGCCACTGCGCCGTAGTTGCGGGCGAGGTCACCCTTTGTGTCCGTAGCAAAAAAACTCATACCGCAGGCGCAGGCATACTCCAGATTGGGATACAGGAAATACGCCGTCTTACCCACGCCGGATGCACCGATCATAAGACAATGCACATCGTCCTTGTCTACCAGTGCGGTGATGCCGTGCTTGCCGCTGATACTGCCCAACACCAGTCCCTGCGCTTCAGGCAGATTTTTGCCTGCCCGCCAGTTCGACACTTGGAAGGGGACGAGGGCATAGGTCTTGCGGATCTCCGCATCGGTCGCCCACCGTGCCGTGCCGTGCTGACCGTCGCCTACGGTCTTGGCCTTGATATTGTTCAGCGTGTAGTGGTCGCCCAGCAGCGACAGCGTAACGATGACCGCCACCATGACGCCTGCCGCCGCAAAGAGTATCCAGAGGTTATCCATGGCAGCCTCGCTTCGCCCGCAAGTCATCGTTCCAGTCCTTTCCCTGCGGACGCAGACGCTCCACGTCCACATCCATGTCCGCCAGTACCTCCGTCATACTTTCACAGGCATCCTCGCCCGCCTCATCGTTGTCGAGGCAGAGATAGACTATATTCAACTTCGGATTCTGCCGCAGCCGCTCCAGCACTGGCTGAACAGACGTACCGCAGCAGGCCACATAGCTGTGTTCCAGCCAACCTGCCGGATAGAGTGTGATGTGGGACAGCAGGTCGATGGGCGCTTCAAAGACGTAGAGGGAGCGATCCGTGCCATCCTTGTGGAAGCTATGCTTCGCCTCGCTGCCCTCCACATTGATGCGGAACACCTTGCCCTGACTGTTGGTGCTGCGAAGATGGGCGTGC
>ENA-UOJG01002824-UOJG01002824.1-human-gut-metagenome-genome-assembly--contig:-C47-NODE-2824-length-13724-cov-6.088375_pt1 | contig 13724 bp, 12 predicted proteins | sample MGYA00242340_ERZ723887 | MGnify/ENA metagenome assembly ERZ723887 | reverse complement strand
AATATCGATAGAAAAATCGAAGATTTTGGTGTGAGGGATTTTATGTTGATACCGTGGGTAGAAACAAACAAGCCATCGAAGAGTACATCAAACATCAGTTTGATGAAGATATTGCACTTGACAATCAAACAACGAAAGAATATGTAGATCCGTTTTCACACGAACCAAAAAGAAAGAAAAAAAGATAAACCGCTTGAGCGGTAGAATGAGAACAAGTACAATTGGCGGATTTCGCAGAGCCTTGAGACTCAGTAAAGAAAAAGAGGGTTATATCCTCATAGTAAACCACCCGTAAAACGGGTGGTTATGATTAAGTATTTTAGGCAAGTTATTTTTTAATAGTTGGAAATTCAATACTTAGTTCATTGATAATGTTTTTTCTTCTCTCATAATCTTGAAAAGAACTTGAATTTATAAAATTTAATCCTTTCGGTTTTTTAATATTACTATTTTTAATTCTTCTTCTTTTATCATTAAGTTTATTATAAGAACTATCTTTCATTTTATCACCTCAAGAGTATTATATGTAAAATTGATTGTATTATTTAGAAAAAAATGTTTTATAACATATCACTTTATAAAAAGTAGTTTTTTTGGTATAATTAATATTAAGAGGTGAGAAAAGTTATGAAAGGATTATTTATTTCATTTGAAGGAAATGATGGTAGTGGTAAATCTAGTGCCCTTACTAAAGTTAAAGAGAAATTAACTAATTTAGGGCTAAATGTAATATATACAAGAGAACCTGGAGGAAGTGAAATTTCTGAAAGAATTAGAGAGGTTATTTTAGATAAAAATAATTACGGAATGGATGATTTAACAGAAGCATATCTTTATGCTGCTAGTAGAAGAGAACATGTAGTTAAGACTATTAGACCGGCTCTAGCCGAGGGCAAAATCATTCTATGTGATAGATTTATTGATTCTTCTCTAGCTTATCAAGGATTCGCTAGAGGACTTGGCATTGATAAGGTTTATGATTTAAACCAATATGCTACAGAAGGTTTATTGCCTGATTTAACAATCCTCGTTTGCGTACATCCTCAAATTGGCTTATCTCGTATAAAAAAAGATGCAAGAAATTTAGATAGGTTAGAATTAGAAGAATTAGAATTTCATAACAAAGTATATCAAGGATATTTAGAAGTTGCTAAAAGATTTAAGGATCGTATTGTAATAGTTAATGGCGAAAAGAGTCAAAGTGAAGTGTTAGAGGAAGTAGAAAACATTGTGTTAAAATTTATTAAGGAGCATTAATATGACATATGAAGAATTGATTAAAAATCAACCTGAAGTTATAAGACTATTTCAAAATGGTAAAAAGAGCAATAGATTGGTTCATGCTTATTTATTAGAAGGGGATTCAGGAACTGGCACTTATGAAGCTGCTCAATATTTTGCAATGATGCTTTTATGTAAGAACGAAAATAGTCCTTGTTTGAAATGTAACACTTGTGAGAGAATTCAATATAATTCACATATGAATGTTGTTGTTATAGAACCAATAAATGATAGTATTCGAAAAGAACAAATTGAGAATTTGATGCATGATTTCTCTATGACAAGTATTGAAGAAGGACCGCAAATATATATAATTAAAGAAGCAGAAAAAATGAATCCTTCCGCTGCCAATTCACTTTTAAAATTTTTAGAAGAACCAAACCCTAATCATTACGCAATTCTTCTAACATCAAACCATAAAAGACTATTAGATACGATTGTTTCTAGAACTCAATATATTCATTTTAAGCCTGTTTCTAGAAACTATATAATTGAACAGTTGAAATCTATAGGTGTTAATGATGATATGGCTTATGTTATCAGCCACATTACAGCCGATTTTTCCGAAGCTAAAAAGTTTATTGAAGAAGGTAAACTAGTGATGATTATAAATTTAGCTAAGAAAATTGTTTTAGCACCATATAAGAAAAAGGATCAATATGTTGAATATTATATAAATAAAAATATATTAGATAAAGAAACTGATAAAATGTGGCATTTGATATTTATGGATGTTTTAATACTTATTTATCAAGAATTACTTAAAAAGGCTAGTGGCGAAGAATCTAATTACTTTAAAAGTATTCTTGATGGAGTAAAAATGGAACAGTTAAATAAACAAAGAATTTTAGAAGATTTAAACATTTTAAATATGTATGAAGAAAGATTAAATTATAGTGTAAACTTAGATTTGTTTTATACAAGTTTATTTGTTGAACTATAGAAGGAGTATAAACAATGATTGAAATTATCGGTGTTCAGTTTAAGAACACAAGTAGGGTGTATTATTTTTCCCCTTTAACCAATAAATTTGAAGTTGGTGAATATGCCATAGTGGAAACTGTTCGAGGGCTTGAACTTGGAAAAGTAATCATAGCTAATCGTATGGTTGAGGATGAAGATGTTTTATATGAGTTAAAACCAGTTATTAGAAAAGCTAATCAGCATGATGTTTCAGTAGATAAAAAGAATCAAGAACTTGCACCAAAAAGTTTTGAAATATTTAAAGAATGTGTAAATAAATTATCACTTCCGATGAAACCATTATACTGTGAGTATACAATTGATTCATCAAAAATTATTTTCTATTATACAGCCGATGATCGTGTTGATTTTAGAGAACTATTAAAAATACTTACACCTAATTTTCATGCTCGTGTTGAATTGCGACAAATAGGACCAAGAGAAGCTGCAAGAATAGTGGGCGGAATTGGCAACTGTGGTAGAGTGATTTGTTGTTCTTCATGTCTTAACAATTTTGATTTTGTAACAATGAAGATGGCAAAAGATCAAGGAATGAGTCTTAACACAAGCAAAATTAGCGGAGTTTGTGGTAAATTAATGTGCTGCATTGGCTATGAACATGAAATGTATTTAGCTCTTAAAAAAGAAGTTCCAGGAGTAGGTGAACTTGTAAAAACACCTAATTGTCCTTGCTGCAAAGTTGTATCAGTTGATTACATGAAAAAGAATGTTAATGTACTTGAAAAACCGGATGGCATGCCAGTAAAATATAGTGCTAGTGATGTTGAACTTATTGTAAAGAAGGATCCTTCTGTAGAACCCGTTTTAAGTGTAGTAACAAGTGAAGAAATTAAAAATGATGAAACAGTAGAAGTAATAGAAGAGCCTCAAAAAGTAAAAGTGGAAGTAAATGAAGAATCAAAAACTAATAGGGATAATAACAAAAAAAGTTTTAAACCTTATCATAAAGGAAAGAAGCCAATCAAAAAGGTAACAAATGAAAACAAATAGTGAAGAAGTAATAAATGATTTATTAGGATATGAAGGCTTAAAAATAATACAACGTCCAGACATGTTTAATTTCTCATTAGATTCGACTATTTTAGCATACTACACAACTATTAATCCATCAGTTAAAAGAATTGTTGATTTAGGATGTGGTAATGGATATATTCCTATTTTCTTTTCTTTAAGAACAAAAGCCCTAATTGATGGAATAGAAATTCAAAAAGAAGCTTGTGATTTAGCTGTAAAGAGTATTGAATTAAATAAACTTTCTTCACAGATTAAAATCTACAATTCAGATATGAAAGAAGCCCATAATTTTTTAGGTGTAGCTCAATATGATGTTGTAACCTCTAATCCACCATATTTTGTTTATAATAAAGAAAGTATAACAAACATTACTGACTATTTAACAATTGCAAGACACGAAGTAAAAGTAACTCTCGATGAAGTAATAAAGGAAGCCAATATTCTTTTAAAAGATGGTGGAACCTTTGCGATAGTGCATAGAACAGAAAGATTATTAGATATCTTTGAATCTTTTAGAAAAAATGGAATTGAACCCAAGAGATTGTTATTTGTATACCCTAAGATTTCATCTACATCTTCTTTAGCAGTTTTTGTTGAAGGAAAGAAAAGCAGAAAAAAAGGAGGACTTAAAGTATTGCCTCCTTTATATGTTTATGATAAAAATGGTAAATATACAGAAGATATTTTAAAGATATTTAATTATAAATCAAAGGAATAATATATGTTAAATAGACAAAAAAGTTTTTTAAATGATAATAAAAAATTATATTTAGTAGCAACCCCTATAGGCAATTACTTAGATATGACTTATAGAGCAATAGAAGTATTAAAAAAAGTTGATTATATATATTGTGAAGATACAAGAATCACTGGACTACTTCTTTCACATTTTGATATACATACCAAAATGCATAGCTACAATGTAGTTACAGAAAACGATTTAACAGATGGATTAATCAAATTAATAAAAGAGGGGAATGACGTAGCCGTAGTAAGCGATGCAGGAATGCCAGGAATCAGCGATCCGGGATTTCTAGCGGCTAGAGCAGCTATCAAAAACAACATCGATGTAGTTGTTATTCCAGGAGTATCCGCAAGTATTACATCACTTGTTGGCAGTGGGCTTCCATCTAAAAATTTCTATTTTCACGGTTTTCTTTCTAGTAAACAAAACTTTAGAAGAAAAGAATTAGAAGAACTAAGAGAAAAAGAAGAAACTATAATTATTTATGAAGCTCCTCATAGAATCAAAGAACTTTTAGAAGATATGCTAGATATATTTGGCAATAGGAATATCTGTTTAGTAAGAGAATTAACTAAAAAATATGAAGAATATTTAAGAGGAAATATTAAAGAAATATTAGAAGTCGTTGATGAAATTAAAGGAGAAATGGTGGTTGTTGTGGAAGGAAAAAAAGAAGATGAGATTGTAAAAGAATTAAATAATCTTTCTGTTAAAGAGCATTATAACTATTATATAAATAACAACATTGATCCTAAAACTGCAATAAAAAAAGTTGCTAAAGATTTAAAATTATCATCATCTACTATCTATCAAGAAATTAAAGGTAAGAACAAATAAGGAAACATTTAAATGCTTCCTTATTTACATTTTATAGGAAAAAATTAAAAAGCAAAAAAATATAAACAATATATAAAAATAAATTTAAAGGTGAAAAAATAAAAATAAAAAAGATATAATTAAGCTTTTTTAAAACAACAAAAATCATAAAAATAAAAAAAATAATAAAAAATGTTGCATACTGAAAAAAATTAATGTATAATAAAACTAACTAAAACAAAAAATAAAAAAAAGGAGTGTATCTATGAAAAAAATACTATATTTTTTAATGCTTATCATTGGCATAGTCGGTATCGTTAGCATATTTTTCTTTCCAATTTATAAGTTTGATGAAACAAAAATCATCAAAAATAATACGGAAATTTATTTAATAGAAGCCTTTCCTGGATATACTGCTTACCGAAAAAGCAGCAGTTTAAAAAACTTGAGTAAAGAAGAACAAGAAATTTATAAACAAACATTCGAAAAAGGCAATAAACTAATATATGCTGTTAATAATAACGATTTAACTACTTACTATTCTCTAAAAGAATATGAGATTTTAAATAATATTTATGAAAACAATATTGGTCCTCTTTTGGATAAAGACAGTGAAAAATTAGGATTAAAGGTCTTAACAGAAGATTCCAGCCAAGAGGCAATTGAAGAAAGAATTAATGTAATTGTTAGCTCAATTGGTGAAGAACGCTACTTAGAGGTTAAAAAGACGGAAACAGAAAAATCTTTACATACTACTTATGAAGAAATGAGAAAAGGTTTAGAAACAATAGTAAAAGCTGCTGGCTATGAAAGTCTAGATGAATATGTATACAATATGGGAATTATGGATGTTTCAAATAATTTACTAAATGCTTATTATGGATTAAATGCGGAACTTGCTGGAGATGCTTTTAAAGAAGTAAAATCTAAAGGAATTACCTTATTAACCTTAACAAATTCGATAAAAGTTGCTTATTTGATTGATAAAGATGTTTGGAATAAATCAGCTTATAATGATTTAAATTTCTTTAAAAAATTAAAGGCTATGACACTAGATGCTGACTTTTACAATCCACTTTCTCTTTTAGGACTTAGCCTTATTTATTTTCTTTTAACAATTGGTCTAGTTGGATTGGTTTTCAAAGGAATCAAAGGTATGAGAGGTAGAAGATATCCTCATTCATTTATAAAATCTTTATTCAACTTGGCACAATGTTTGTTCTTAATCTTAGCGGGTAGAATAATACCTAATTCTTATGTTTTTAAATATCACACAATAGAATATAGTAACTTGCTTTATATGTTTAGATATGGTAGTGTAAGTTTAATGGTCTACATTTTTTGTTTAATTTATTTGGTATCAACAGTCATTTCTGTTATTGGCCGATTCTTCAAATGGGGCAAAAAACGTAAAAGAAATCTAGATATAGATGAAGATTAGAAGATATTTTTTGGTTTACAAGTTTTATCACTTTTCAAAAAAGACAAAATATGGTATAATAAAATGGTATGAAATAAATAGGAGGAATTATTTATTATGTCTAATAAAATTTTCCAATCAATGGATGGAAATCAAGCTGCTGCTTGGTGTGCGTATGCATTCACTGAGGTAGCTGGCATTTATCCAATTACTCCGTCTTCACCAATGGCTGAGTATTTGGAAGAATGGGCATCTAAAGGTAAAAAGAATCTTTTAGGTATGCCTGTTAAAGTAGTTGAAATGCAATCAGAAGCTGGTGCTGCTGGTAGTGTACATGGTTCACTTCAAGCTGGTGCATTAACAACAACTTTTACTGCTTCACAAGGTCTATTATTAAAAATACCTAACATGTATAAGATTGCAGGTGAATTACTACCTGGTGTTATTCATGTTTCTGCTCGTGCTTTAGCTGCACAAAGTTTATCAATTTTTGGTGATCACCAAGACGTTATGGCTTGCCGTCAAACTGGATTTGCTATGCTTGCATCTTCTTCAGTTCAAGAAGTAATGGATTTAGCTGGTATTGCTCACTTAGCTGCTATTAAGACAAGTGTTCCATTTATGCATTTCTTTGATGGTTTCCGTACATCACATGAAATCCAAAAAGTAGAAGTAATGGATTATGAAGTATTTGACAGATTATTAGATCGTGATGCTTTAGAAGCATTCCGTAAGAGAGCTTTAACATTCGAACATCCAGTAACTCGTGGTACTGCTCAAAATGATGACGTTTATTTCCAAACAAGAGAAGCATCTAATAAATTCTATAATGAAGTACCTGCTGTTGTTGCTCATTATATGGAAGAAATTAGCAAAGTTACAGGCCGTTCTTATGCTCCATTTGTTTACTATGGTGCAAAAGATGCTACTGATGTTGTTATTGCTATGGGTTCAGTTTGTGATACATTACATCAAGTATGTGATTATCTAAATGCTAAAGGTAAAAAAGTTGGATGCGTAAATGTTCACTTATATCGTCCTTTTGCTCCTGAATATTTATTTAAAGTATTACCAGAAACAGTAAAGAGAATTGCTGTTCTAGATCGTACTAAAGAACCTGGTTCACTAGGAGAACCATTATACTTAGATGTTTGTGCAGCATTTAATGGCCGTAAAGCTCCATATATTATTGGTGGTAGATTTGGTTTATCAAGCAAAGATACTACTCCTTCACAAATGATTGCTGTATATAATCACTTGGCTAAAAAAGGCCATACTAACTTTACTGTTGGTATTGATGATGATGTAACACATTTAAGTATTCCAGTTGGTAAAGAAGTAAAATTATTAGATGGTGCTACTGAACTAGTATTCTTCGGTTTAGGTTCAGATGGTACTGTTGGTGCTAATAAAAATACTATTAAAATTATTGGTGATAACACTGATCAATACGCTCAAGCTTACTTTGCATATGACTCAAAGAAGAGTGGTGGTGTAACTCGTTCACACTTACGTTTTGGTCCTAAACCAATTAATGCTCCATACTTAGTTTCTATGGCAGATTTCATCTCTTGTTCTCTTGAAGCATATGTTGAAAAATATGATATGTTAAGTTGCTTAAAAGATGGTGGTACTTTCTTACTAAATACTGTTCATGATAAGAAAACAATCGAAGAACACTTACCTAATAGTTTCAAGAAGCAATTAGCTGAAAAACATGCTAAATTCTATATCATTGATGCTGTCGATTTAGCACGTAAGATTGGCTTAGGTGGAAGAACTAATACAATTCTTCAATCTGCATTCTTCAAATTAAATGAACAAATCATGCCTTATGAAACAGCAAAAGATTTAATGAAAAAGTATGCTTTAAAAGCTTACTCTAAAAAAGGTCAAGCTGTTGTTGATTTAAACTATAAAGCTATCGATGAAGGTGCTGCTGGATTACAAGAAATTAAAGTTAAGGCTGCTTGGAAGAAGTTAGTTCCTGAACAAAAAGTTGTTGATCCTGAAAGACCAGAATTTGTTAAGAATATTTGTGACCCTGTTAATGCTATCAAAGGTTATGATTTACCTGTATCAGCATTTAATGGTTATGAAGATGGAACTCTTCCTGCTGGTACTGCTGCTTGGGAAAAACGTGGTACTGCTAACTTCGTTCCTGAATGGAATTCTGAAAATTGTATTCAATGTAACCAATGTGCATTTGCTTGTCCACATGCTGTTGTTCGTCCATTCCTTGCAACTGAAGAAGAAATGGCAAAAGCTCCAAGTGAAACTAAAGTTCTACCAGCTATTGGTAAAGGCTTAGAAGGATTAAAATATTCTATTCAAATTTCTACATTAGATTGTACTGGTTGTGAAGTTTGTGTAAATACTTGTCCTGGTAAGAAAGATAAAGATGGTAATGTTAATAAAGCATTAAAGATGGTACCAATTGAAAAAGCACTTGATGACAAACAAGCTGAAGTTTCTAAGTATTTCTTTAATGAAGTAACATACAAAGATAACTTAGTAGATAAGATGGCTAATGCTAAAAATTCTCAATTTGCTCAACCATTATTTGAATTCTCTGGTGCTTGTGGTGGATGTGGTGAAACTCCATATGTTAAACTTGTAACACAATTATTTGGTGATCACATGGTAGTTGCTAACGCAACAGGATGTTCATCAATTTATGGTGGTTCATTCCCTGCTTCTCCATATACAAAAGATTCTAAAGGCCATGGTCCTGCATGGGCTAACTCATTATTTGAAGATAATGCTGAATTCGGTTTCGGTATGCTTGCTGCTGATACAGCTCTACGTGACCAAATTGCAACTCTAATGGAAGAATGCGTATCTAAAGAAGATGCTGATCCTGAAGTTAAAGAATTAATGAATAAATGGTTAGAAAACAGAGAAGATTATCAAGTAACAAGAGAAGTTGCTGATAAACTAGTTCCATTACTAGAAAAGAGTGAATGCGAAAATGCTAAACGTATCCTTTCTATAAAAGATCACCTTGTTAAACGTTCTCAATGGGTATTTGGTGGTGATGGATGGGCTTATGATATTGGCTATGGTGGATTAGACCATGTAATTGCTAACCAAGAAGATATTAATATTTTAGTTCTTGATACAGAAGTATATTCAAATACTGGTGGTCAATCATCTAAATCAAGTCCTACTGCATCAATTGCTAAATTTACAGCAAGTGGTAAACGTGGTGTTAAGAAAGACTTAGCTGCTATTGCTATTTCATATGGACATGTATATGTTGCTTATGTATCACATGGTGCTAGCCAAGCTCAATTATTAAAAGCTATGCGTGAAGCTGAATCTTACCATGGACCATCAATTGTTATTGCTTATTCACCATGTATTAACCACGGTGTTAAAAAAGGTATGGGTAAATCTCAAGAAGAAGCTAAACTTGCTGTTGAATGTGGTTATTGGACATTACTTCGTTTCGACCCACGTCTTGCAGAACAAGGTAAGAATCCTCTTCAAATCGACTCAAAAGAACCTAACTGGGATAAATACGATGAATATCTAATGGGTGAAACTCGTTATGCTCAATTAAAGAGTGTAAATCCTGAAAAAGCTGAAAAGTTACTTGCAACTAATAAAGCTGAAGCTCAAAGAAGATATCGTATGTATCAAAGATATTTAGCAATGGATTATACAAAATAATTTAAAACTATAAAATGATACTAATTAGCATTCTGTATTTTGCAGAATGCTAATTTACTTTTGAAGAACTAAATCCAAATAAAAAAACAATTGAATTGAGAAAAAGATATAAAAGTGGTATTATATATATAGATTTACAAATTAGGAGATTAAGTATGATTGAGCGATATTCAAGACCAAATTTAAAAAAGATTTGGAGCGATGATTTTAAATTTGCTTCCTTTCTAAAAGTAGAACTAGCATCAACTCATGCGTTTGTAAAAGCCGGCATTGTTCCCCAAAATGATTATGAACAAATTAAGAAAAACGCAAAAATTGATGTAAAAAGAATTTCAGAAATTGAACAAGAAACTAAACATGACGTTATTGCGTTTACAAGAATGTTATCAGAATCTCTTGGCGAAGAAAAAAAATGGGTACATTATGGGCTTACATCAACGGATGTTGTAGATACTGCTAATGGCTTAATTTTAAAAGAAGCTAATAATGAAATAGAAAAAGATATTTTAAAAATGCTTGATACACTTTCTAAAAAAGCCTTAATGTATAAACAAACACCTATTATGGGAAGAACTCATGGCATGCACGCCGAAATAACTTCTTTTGGTTTAAAGTTTGCTTTATGGTATGATGAACTATTGAGAGATTATAATAGATTCAAAGAAGCAAGACTAGATGTAGAAGCCTGCAAATTAAGTGGTGCCGTTGGAAATTATATTACAACATCCATTGATATCGAAAAATCTGTAAGTGAAGAATTAGGACTTACAAGAGCAAAAATTTCTACACAGGTTTTATCGCGTGATCGTCATGCTTATTACATTTCTATTTTGGCCTTAATTGCTTCTTGTCTAGAAAAAATGGCAACAGAAATTAGAAACTTATCACGTCAAGAGGTAAGAGAAGTTGAAGAAGGCTTTAGTAAAGGACAAAAAGGATCATCAACAATGCCACACAAAAGAAATCCCATCGGTAGTGAAAACATTTGTGGATGTGCAAGAGTTATTAAAGCTTATGTCAACACGGCTTTAGATAATAATGTTTTATGGCACGAAAGAGATATATCCCATAGTAGTGCTGAAAGAATTATTTTGGCTGATTCTACAACTTTACTAGATTATATGTTAAATAGATTTAACAATATTCTAGATAATTTGGTTGTTTATGAAGATAAAATGATTGAAAATATATATATAACACACGGCGTAATATTTTCTGGAGCAGTTTTAAGTAAACTAATTGAAAAAGGATGGATTAGAGAACAAGCATATGATGTTATCCAACCACTTGCATTTAAAGCTCTAAATGAAAAAATTCCTTTTAAAGATTTAGTAGTGAAAGAAAATTTATTAACTGCTATGGAAGCAAAAGAATTATTTGATTTAAATAGATATTTAAAAAATGTTGATGCTATAATTGACAGTGTTGGCATTAGGAGGTAAAAAATGAAAAAAGGTAAATCAGTAGTTGTTGTAGGAGCTTGTTGGGGAGATGAAGGTAAAGGTAAAATTACCAATTATCTTGCGTTAAGAGCTAATGTTGTAGTAAGATACTCTGGCGGTGATAATGCCGGACATACAATTGTTTTCAACAATAATACTTATAAATTACATTTGGTTCCATCGGGAATTTTTGATGATAATATTAAAAATGTTTTAGCCAATGGATGTGTAATTAACCCCAAAGCTTTAGTAGAAGAATTAAATGAAATTAAAGCAGCTGGCTTTAAATGTAACAATTTATATATATCTGATCGTGCAAATGTTATCTTTGATTATCATAGGATGATAGATGCTTTATTGGAAGAAAAATTATCTGCTAGAAAAATTGGTACAACTAAAAAGGGAATCGGCCCTGCTTATACAGATAAAGTAGCTCGTATCGGCATTAGAATGTGTGATTTTGTAAGTAGCGAATTTAAAGATATATATAGAGAAAGCTTAAAAGTAAAAAATGAAGAATTAGTTCGTTATGGACATGAACCTATTGATTTTGATAAAAGTTATGAAGAATATCAAAAAATAGCTGATATATTAAGACCAATGGTTACTGACACAATAAGCCTAATTAACGATGCTTATGATAATGGCGAAAAAGTATTGTTTGAAGGCGCCCAAGGAACATTACTTGATATCGATTTTGGTACATACCCATATGTAACTTCAAGTAATCCTACGGCTGGTGGAGCTGTAACTGGAAGTGGTCTTGGACCAACAAAAATAGATGAAATTGTTGGTATTACAAAAGCTTATACAACACGAGTTGGAGAAGGACCTTTCCCAACTGAACTTACTAATGACTTAGCTTTAGCTCAAGAAATTAGAGATAAAGCTAATGAATACGGAGCTACCACAAAAAGACCAAGAAGAATTGGTTGGTATGATGCGGTAATCATGAAATATTCATGCAATATTAATGGCTTTACGGGATTATCATTAATGCTACTTGATATATTAACAGGTATAAAAAAACTTAAAATTTGCGACTATTACTTATATAAAGGAAATAAGATTTATGCCCCTAAAGCTAAAATAGATGAATTTAGTGAATGCACTCCTCACTATATTGAACTTGATGGTTGGGATGAAGATATATCAAATGTGAAATCTTATGAAGAATTACCTTTAAATTGTAAAAAATATATCGAAAAAATTGAAGAATTATTAAATACTCCAGTTATTATGTTTTCAGTTGGTCCTGACAAATATCAAACAATTGTTAGAAAAGAATTATTTTAAAATTGAAATATCAACAGAAAGTAACAAAGTGTTTAATTTTATACAAAATCATTTGCAAATAATAAAATAATTTGTTATAATATTTGCAAAGGAGATGATTGATATGAAAAAAATATTTAAAGTACTTAGCTTGTTTGTTATGGTATTTGCGGTAATGACTTTAGCTAGTTGTGCTCCAAAAGATGCTGCTGCTGGAAGAGAAAAACTTGAAAAGAAAGAGTATGTAGTATTAACTGATGGAAAAGGTATTCCTGCTGCTTTAAAATTAGCAAAAGTTGAAGGTGTTCAAACTGTTCTTACAGCTGCTAGCAAAGATGGAAAAGAATCATTAGTAGCAGTACTATTTGAAAAATCTTCACAAGCAAAAGATTCATTTGATAAGCTTTCTAATTATGCTAAACAGAATGGTAACTATACTGATGTAAAGAGAAGTGGTAAGTGGCTATACTATGGCACAGATAAGGCAATGAAAGACTTTGCTTAAAAAAGTTATGAGGTTATCCTCATAATTTTTTTATTTTCAAAATATATCTATTATTTGACACATCACAGAAAGAATGGAAAAATATAAATAAAAAAGGAGCTCTTTATGCAAATATCTAGTCGTTTTACTATTGCTACTCACATCATGCTTTGTATTTATTGCTTCAGTGAAAAAGAAAAGGTAACAAGTGAATTTCTTTCTAAAAGTACAAATATTAATCCTGTAATTATTCGTAATATCTTAGGCCAACTTAAAAAAAGTGGATTAGTTAAAATTGCTAGAGGAACAGGAGGAGCAAAAATTGCCCAACCGATTGATGAAATCACCCTACTAGATTTATATAAAGCGGCTCAAAGCGTAGATAAAGATAATCTTTTTAATTTTCATGAGAACCCTAATAACATGTGTCCAGTTGGAAGAAATATTCACAAAGTATTAGATGATAAATTAATAGATGCTCAGCAAGCTTTAGAAAATCAATTAAAAAAGACTACTCTTAAAGAATTAATTGATAAATTAAATCAAAATATATAAATAATAAAGATAAGAAATTATCTTTTTATTTAT
>ENA-UOJG01002820-UOJG01002820.1-human-gut-metagenome-genome-assembly--contig:-C47-NODE-2820-length-13754-cov-8.253668_pt1 | contig 13754 bp, 18 predicted proteins | sample MGYA00242340_ERZ723887 | MGnify/ENA metagenome assembly ERZ723887 | reverse complement strand
TGATTTAAGCCGTTTTTGCTGGAGACGACTTAGGATTTGCGAAGCTGTAAAAAAGGATATTGTTTCCCAGAGCTGTTGGCCGGATGGATTCACAAGCGATGTTCATCAGAGATCATCTCCCGAACGGCCTGAAGGAAACGCCCCGCAGCCTTGGAAAAGATCTGGTATTTTTTCCAGACGATATAGCCCGGCGCCTCCAGCGGCGGGGAGAACGGGCGGAAGCACAGGTTGGTCCCATCTGTGTGGATCAGCTTGTCAAAGCACAGGGCATAGCCCAGGCCCTCGTCCACCAAGAGGGAGGCGTTGAACACCAGATTATAGGTCGCCACCACATTCAGCTCGGCGATTTCCTGCCCCATCCACTGGGCCAGACGGTGGTCATCCCCCTTCTGATGGGAGATAATGAGCGGCAGCTCCCACAGGTCCTCCGGGTACACGGCGGTGTGTCCGGCCAGTGGGGCGTCCCGACGCATCAGTACGCCCCAGACATCTCCTGCGGGCAGGGTCAGACACTCATATTTCTTTGGGTCGGGCTCCCGGAACAGCAGGCCGAAATCTATCAGCCCCTTATCCAGATATTCTAACACGTACTCCGCGTTGCCGCTGGAGATGTGGTAGTGAATATCTGGATATTGTTTCTGCAGGCCCTTTGCGGCCTGGGCCAGCAGGCGCACGTTGTCAGTCTCCCCGGCGCCAATCACCACATCGCCCACGATGGTCTCGTCAGAACGGGTGATTTCCTCCTCTGCCTTTTGAACCAGGGAGAGGATCTCCTCTGCCCGGCGGCGCAAAATCATGCCCTCCTCTGTGAGCACAACTTTCCGGGAGCCCTTGGTCCCACGGATAAGCAGTTGTTTCCCCAGTTCTTCTTCCATCGCTTTAAGTTGGGTGGACAAGGCAGGCTGGAAGATGTGCAGGGATTCTGCCGCTGCGGAGATGCTCTGTTCCCGGGCTACGGTAAGAAAATAGTGCAGGGTGCGCAGTTCCATAGACCACCCCTCCTTGAAGACAGTATATCGTCTTATTCCATAACTGTCAATTATGGAATTGCATTGTATATAAGTATTTGCCAAGTGTAGAAATTGGGCCTACACTATAGACAGAAAAAGATGGCAGATAACCATTCAGAAAAGGAGTTTGGAACATGGAACAACAGATGCTGAAAGACAAAGTTGCCATCATCACCGGGGCCAGCTACGGCATGGGCCGTACTATGGCGGAGCTCTTCGCCGACGAGGGTGCGGCGGTGGTCATCACTGCCCGCCACGCCGAGCAGCTCAATGAAGTGGTAGACGGCATCCGCGCCAAAGGCGAAAAAGCTGTTGGGGTCGTGGCCGATGTTCGCTCCACTGAGGACACCAAAAAGGTCTTTGAGACCGCCATGAAGGAGTTCGGGGACGTCGACATCCTCATCAACAACGCTGGCATAGGGGAACAGAAGATGATCGACGAGACCGACGACGAATGGATGATGTATGTGATGAACACCAACCTGGGCGGTCCGGGGCCAGGTCATCCAGGTGTGCAACGGTGCTTTCCTGTAAGTAAAAGACCATGAAACGACAGGAGATACCGGCAGTGCCTTTGACAGCCCCGGCCCTGCTGGAGAATTTAGAGGATGCGGGCTGTGATTCAAAATTTGCGGAGCGTTTTATGGCGCTGGAGCAATCCGGTCAATATCGTGAGCAGTTACGGCTGCTGTCTGACCACCGGCGGCAGCTTCTGGACCGCCTGCACCGGGAGGAAAGGCGGATCGACTGCCTGGACTATCTGGCATATCAGATCGAGAAGCACCACGCGGGGGAACACTGAACCCCTATAGACATTGGAGGACTTACCATGACCACAATTCAGAATCAGACCTTTGACCAGGAGCGGGCCCTATACGGCAGCCGGGATCTGCTGGTACGGAACTGCTCCTTCAATGGCCCTGCCGACGGAGAGAGCGCTTTTAAGGAATGTGCTGGCATCCAGGTGGAGCACTCCTTTTTCAACCTGCGCTACCCCTTCTGGCACGCGAAAAATGTGGTGGTGCGCAACTGCACCGTGAAGGGAGAGTACCTGGCTTGGTACTGCGAGAACGTGACCTTTGACCACTGTACCATCATCGGTACTCAGCCTCTTTGTTACTGCAAGGGGCTGAAGCTAATCGACTGCCGAATGGTGGACTGTGAATTGGCCTTTGAGCGCAGCGAGGTGCAGGCCACCGTCACCACTCCTGTGGTGAGTATCAAGAATCCCCTTGCCGGCAGCCACATCACCTTGCCGGAGGTTGGAACGGTCATCCGGGACATCCCGGAGGCCGTCGGAGAGATCGTGGTGGCAGCCCAAAATCAAGTGATCTGTGCGCAAACGAAGGCACGGAAAAGCAGAGGCGGTGATGAGGTTGCGTAAAAAGATGATATTTCTTCTGCTGTGTTGCCTGTTGGCCTTGGCGCTGTTGCCCGGGTGCGGCAGCGGACAGCAGGCGGCTGGACACTCATCTGATGGTTCAGAGGTCAGCCCACCTGAGCAATTCACGGAAGAAGTGCATCCGGGGGAAGAGCCTATACAGACGGAAGTTCCGGCTCAGGAACCGAATGATTATGACAGCGGTGAAGCAGACCTCGTTCCAGTGGTCCCGCAGCTGCCCAGCATGTCTGTGGGGCAAACGGAGGAATCCATTCAACCGGAAAACGAGACGACAAGACCAAACATTGAACCGGCTGCGCCGCCGGTGCCGGAAACACCCGGCGGGGCTCCAGAGCCCACGGAGCCGTCACCCGGAAATACGGCAGAGGAAAACACCGGGACTGAGGAGGAAATCACAGAAATGAAGATGACTGTGCAAGTAGGAACCAGTACCTTTACCGCCACCCTGGAGGACAACGCCGCCGTGGGGGCGCTGGTGGAGATGATGGAAAATGGGCCGGTGACCATCCAGATGAGCGACTATGCCGGCTTTGAAAAGGTTGGGGCCCTGGGAACCAACCTGCCCACCAGCAACAGTCAGATCACCACCCAGGCGGGGGACATCGTTCTCTACCAAGGCAACCAGATCGTCATGTTCTATGGCTCCAACTCCTGGAGCTATACCCGGCTGGGTAGAATCGACGACCTCACCGGCTGGACAGAGGCCTTGGGCGATGGGGACTTGTCGGTGACCTTCTCCTTGGGAGGCTGAGAGATGCAGATTCTTGTGCTGAACGGTAGCCCCCGCCCCCACGGCAACACCGCCGCCATGGTGGAAGCGTTTCGGAGAGGTGCGGAGGAGAATGGCCACACCGTCGCAGTGGTGAACGTCTGCAAGAAAAAGATTGCCGGATGCCTGGCCTGTGAGCACTGCCATCAGAAGGGTAGCGGCCATGAGCGGCAGTGCGTCCAAAAAGATGATATGCAGGAGATCTACCCTCTGCTGGACGAGGCGGAGATGATCGTCCTGGCCTCTCCTATCTATTATCACGGTTTTTCCGGCCAGCTCCAGTGCACCATCAACCGCATCTATGCCCTAGACAAGCCCCAAAAGCTCAAAAAGGCAGCATTGATCCTATCCTCCGGCAGCGACCATGTGTATAGTGGTGCCATCTACGAGTATCAGAATTCCTTCCTCAACTACCTCCGCCTGGAGGATATGGGCATTTTCACAGCCTATGATAAGCAGAACAAGTCACCGGAGAAGCTGGAGGAACTCTATCAGTTTGGAAAGAGTTTGGAATCAGGAGTGCCGGCCAAGGTAGTTTGCACTTTATAAATGAGAGATTTCAGCGGAAAATCTCTTCGACCTAAAGCAGCATTGTCGCGAAAAATATTGAAATCTGGAGGTAATGAAACATGTTGAAACCGGAAGAACTCCGTATGACCCAAGAGTGGGACAAAACCTTTTCCAAGAGTGACCGTGTGAACCACAAAAAGGTCACCTTTATCAACCGATATGGCATCACTCTGGCGGCGGACCAGTACACGCCGAAGGGCGCCCAGGGCAGGCTGCCCGCCGTGGCCGTCTGCGGACCCTTTGGGGCGGTGAAGGAGCAGTGCTCCGGCCTGTATGCCCAGACGCTGGCTGAGCGGGGCTTCCTGACCATCGCCTTCGATCCCTCCTTTACCGGCGAGAGCGGTGGGAATCCCCGGTACACTGCTTCCCCGGACATCAATACCGAGGATTTTCAGGCGGCGGTTGATTTCCTCTCCGTTCAGGATAACGTGGACCCAGGGCGCATCGGTATCCTGGGTATCTGCGGCTGGGGTGGTATGGCCCTGAACACGGCGGCCATCGACACCCGGATCAAGGCCACCGTGGTCTCCACCATGTACGACATGAGCCGCGTTGCCGCCAAAGGCTACTTTGACGAGGCGGACAGCGAGGAGGCCCGTCATCAGGCTCGGGAGGCTTACAATGTCGCCCGAACCGCCATCTACCGCAGCGGCGACTACGGCCGGGTGGGCGGCTGTATGCCCCTGCCTGTGCCTGAGGATGCCCCCTTCTTCGTGAAAGACTACAGCGAGTACTACAAGGGCCGGGCCTATCACGCCCGCTCTCTCAACTCCAACGAGGGCTGGAACACCATAGGCACTATGTCCTTCCTAAACCAGCCCATCCTCCAGTACACCAACGAGATCCGCTCCGCTGTGCTTATCATTCACGGGGAGAAGGCCCATTCCTGCTACATGGGCCGGGATGCCTACGCCCACATGATGGAGGGGAACTCGAACCCGGAGAACAAGGAGCTGATGATCATCTCTGGCGCCGTGCATACGGATCTGTACGACAATCTGGAGGTCATCCCCTTCGATAAGATCCAGAGCTTTTTCCGGACCTATCTGAAGTGATCCAGCAAAGAGCAAGCTGACAAGGAGGAAGAACAGCCGTGAAGAAACCCTATATCGTCTGCCACATGATGACCTCCCTGGACGGACGCATCGACTGCGCCATGACAGAGCAGCTGCCTGGGGTGCAGGAGTACTACCAGACCCTTGAGGCGCTGCAGGCGCCTACCACCATCAGCGGCCGGGTGACCGCCCAGTTGGAGATGGCCCTGCCTGGGGAATTCCAGACCAGCGATCCCACCCCGGTGAGCAAGGAAGCCTTTTCCAAGAAGGCCGATGCACCCGGCTATGAGGTGGTGGTAGATACCCATGGCAAGCTCCTGTGGCCAGGCTCCGGGGAGCAGGAAAAACCTCTCCTGATCCTCACCAGTGAGCAGGCGCCTCAGGAGTATCTGTCCTCCCTGGACGGCCGGAATATCTCCTGGATCGTCACGGGAAAAGAACGGATCGATCTGGCTCGAGCCGTTGAGATCCTGGCGGCGGAGTTCGGGGTGGAGTGCATGGCCGTTGTGGGCGGCTCCGCCATCAACACCAGCTTCCTGGACGCCGGCCTGCTGGATGAGGTCAGCATCCTCATCGGCGCCGGCATCGATGGTCGGGGCGGCATGCCGGCGGTCTTCGACGGCCTGCCCAAGACCCATCCGGTAATCCCCCTGCGTCTGACCGATGTCCAAAAATTTGACAGCGGCGCCGTCTGGATGAAGTACCGCATTCAGCCATAAAGCCGAATATAACAAAACATCTCAGAAATAGGTGACGATATTGATGAGAGCTCCAACACAAAGAAGGTCAGGATAAGGCGGGGTTTACCGCTTGTGCGGCGGACGCCCATGTCACTAAAAAATGTTCCAATAACGCAGCAGCGAGCCATGCTCACAGAAGTGAGTTATGGCTCGCTTTTTTACTTGGATTCATATCCCGTAAAGCCCATCCTCTTGACCGCCCCGTTTAGCTCCGACCTGTCAACCGAAAGAAACGAAAGGAGCCAATTATGAACGGCAAATTATATTTTATATAGCCACTGAAAGCCGGCCAGACCGAACCATTAGTGAACGAGCGGTGAGCGAAAGGGGAAGAAAAGAACTGCTCTCTGGTACGCAAATACACCTGCGCACTCAAGCTCACGCCCCAGCAGAGATCGCAGGGTGAAAACAAAAAAGACGAGTGTCCTTACAGCCTTTCAAATGCCATAAGAACACTCGTCATGGTGCGCGAGGCGGGACTTGAACCCGCACGTGCGTAGTGCACACTAGAACCTGAATCTAGCGAGTCTGCCAATTCCACCACTCGCGCATTTAGAATGCTCGATTATAATAGCACCAGTTTGCGAGATTGTCAACAAAAAAGTTGCTGCGCTCGCGTAATATTGACACGACGGCCGTGCGGGTGTTAAATTTAAGCCGAGAGCCGGTGTGGTGGAACTGGCAGACACCTGGGACTTAAAATCCCATGTGACGTCCAGAGCCCAACCGCCGGTTTTGCTTGAAATATCAAGGCTTTTCGCGCTTCCATCCGAGCTGCATTTTGGAGCATCCCTCCTGACATCCCTCCTGAGCAGCAACTGTTTTCAAAAACCGCACGCCGTGCTATAATGGGCGCGTGGGATTCAACATATTTGCCGGTGTGGTGGAATTGGCAGACACCTGGGATTTAAAATCCCATATCCGTGAGGATGTACGGGTTCGAGCCCCGTCACCGGCACCAGCCGCTCCGCGCATTCAGCGCGGGGCGGTTTTTACGTCGTGGCCTCATTTCGGGAAAACGTCAATGATGGCCTGAGCAGACGCAAGCTTTGAATTGAAGTCAAGGTGCGTATAGATATTTGCGGTGGTGGAAATGTTGCTGTGCCCAAGCCACTCCTGAATATCCTTGAGGCTTACTCCGTTGGCGTACAGCAGGCTAGCGCAGCTGTGCCTGAGGTCGTGGAAACGTATCCTCCTCAAACCGTTTTCTTCGAGCAAAACAGGAAATCGGGATGAGATGTAGCCGGGCTTTATGCGTTCTCCAAGCTCGTTGACATACACGAAGTCGAGATACTTGGTGCAGTATGCTTTGCCGCAGGCACCCCGGTTTTTCTCCTGCTCTTTTCGCATCTCCTGCAGCAGGGATGCAAACGGCAAGACCAGTGGGAGCGTCCTTCTGCTGGATTTTGTCTTTGTCCTCGCCTTTTCCACGACTTCATATTTCCCGTCTACAACTGCCTCGGTAACTGTGTACTTTATGGTCAGCAGATTTCGCTCGAAGTCTATTGCGTCCCACCTTAAGCCCACGATCTCGCTGCGCCTCAATCCGTAGAATGCGCCGAGGATGACTGCCAGTTCGAGCTTTGTCCCCTTGGCCGCTTCGAAGAGCTTGGCCAGCTCGTACCGGTCATAGATATCGGCGGTATAGTCATTCTTCTTCGGGCGCTCAACTCTGTCTGCTGGATTGAAGTTAATAAGCCCTGTTTTGAGTGCATACTGAAGTGCTTTGCGGATGTTAGCGTGTATGTGTATTACAGTGTTGGGTGAAAGCCCTTCCGTATTGAGGCAGTAGGAGTAGTAATCCTGGATATCCTTTGGACCGAGTTCTGAAAGCAGCATTCCCTTCGCTGAGAAATACGGAATTATCTTGTTTTCAACTATCCTCGAATACCCTCCATACGTCGTTATCTCCACGCTGTTTTTCATCATCCTGAGCCAGTCGCGCATGAAATCTGTGAACAACGGGCTTTTCTTGCCGGCGTCTGTTGAATCCAGAGGCTCAAATGTCTTGCGAGCCTCGATCAGCATCGCCTCGGCCCGCCGCTTATTCCCCTTGATCGGCAGGCCGGTGCTGATGGATTTAGTCCGTCGCTTGCCAGTGTAGTCCTTATAGCTCAGTATGATCTGATAATAGCCATTTTGTTCCCGCAGGTGACCTGCTACCACAACGCTCCTCCTTTCGATAGCAGCCTGCACCCGCCATTGACAAGCACATTGTAACAGGCGGGGCAGCATTCTGCAATCTTGCCGCTCAGGAGCCGGATATCACCTGCAGATAACTCAGGATGTGGAGTTTCGGTATCCTGTAGCTCCGGCCAACACGAAAATGTGCGATGGAGTTTTCTCGAAGGAGCCTGTATCCAGTTTTGGAGCTTACCCCGAGCATTTCGCTCATCTGCTCTACGCTTACCACGTCCGGGTATTGTCGAAACATCGTGCGATAGGCATCTCTTACGCTTATTACTGGCTGCAAGAAACCACCTCCATTTTGCCCTCCCTGGACGACATACTTCGCCCAAGGAGTGCTTTTGCGTTTCCCGCCGTATTTGCCACGCGCCCCGGCGGTAAGGGGATACAGCGAGCCGCCTCTGGCGAGGCTGTCATAGCTCTGCATGTGCCGATTACCGTACACCGCAGGGCTGCCCCCAAGTCCTCGGGAGCGCGTGAGCAAGTATCTTTATCCACCGCGCTTTCATTGCAAAGCGGCTTGCCAAAGCCGTTTTTGGGGCCGCGTTCATCGCTCAAGCTCACGCCGTCATCGCGCCGCGCCCCACGTCGCTGACCGTCTCCGGTCACGCAGGTTCTGTGCTCGCTGTACCGTGTATTCAGTTGTGGGAGCTCTCAAAAATGCCCCTTCGCTATATAGGCAGCGAAAATGCGATTTTTACAACCTCAGGCCAAATATTTTTTGATTTTGTAAAGTCTCTTCGACACCGCCTGCTGCGTACATCCGAGCACCTGGGCCGTCTGCGCTTGGGAGCGGCCGTCAACGCAGAGCAGTGTAAGAAGCTCCAAGTCGGCCTCAGGCAGCTCGCGCAGTTTTGCAGAGAGCCGGGGATCACTCAGCTCCTCTATCCAGCTACAGCGACCGGAATTGAACTCAGGCATCAGGGTATAGCAAGAGCCGCAGGCCGTCTCCAACGGACGCCTGCGGCTCTCGTACGCTCTATCGCGGTTGAATTGTTCGAGGTCGAAGCGGCGCATCTCCTCGATGCCGTCCTCTCTCATGCCTTCTTTCCTGTACCAACGTTCATTGCGCTTCCATTCAGCGTCAAACCTTCGCTTCTCTCTGGCGTAGTTGTATGCCATTAAAATGACCTCCTGCTTTGATTTGGATGGGATCAAAACAGGAGGTCAGGGGTATTTGGCTACGTAGCACTGCCAGCACCAAAGGCGCATGCTTTACCATCCCGGTTATAAATTGAGAGGGGTGAGTGAGTTGGCTGTGAGGTTGGTTTTATGCAGCTAATCCTTAATAATCGCTGATTGGCGAGTACTCGACAGGAGCTTCAATAAAGTTACCGTCAGAATCGTACGTGGTAGCAGTAACTTGAAGGCGATAGGAATAGCCGGGCACGACATACCATGGACCAGAGACAGATATGCGGATACTACCCGACGCTTCCCAGTCATGAATGGTCTCCCACCTGCCGCCGTCTTTTTGCTGTAATTCCGCTAGTAGTTCAACTCTGTAGCCCGAAGGCACACGCACAGTTGCAGTGCAGTCAGCTCGCCCTGAATCGGATATGTTTAGAGACGCTGTTATTGTAGATACAATTTCATATCTCGGTTCAATTTTATCTTGTCCTATAAACGGCTTTTCTTCCAATGCAAACACGTTGGGCGCGAGGCATGATACCAGCAGCACGCAGCACACTAATATTGAGGTTGCTTTTTTCATTTTGTTCCCTCCAAATTTTCATTTAAAAAGTCTTCTATCATGACAAGTGATGATTCAAAATCTACGCCCTCAAATGTTACCAAAATAAAATTGATCTTACTACTGTCCGCTATACCTCCAATTACAACTCCACTTTCTTGCTGGGAAATAACTGATTGAAATTGGCTTATGTTTATTGTTTCTGAATTAACGGCATTTTCAGTATTTATATAAACGGCATTTTTCTTTCCTTGCTGTACTTCAAAAGCAATAAGCGCGTCGTCTGCGCCTTTGAACAAAACCCACGATCCAGCCTGGTCGCTGCCTTTATCAGTTAACTCATAATTAGAAGTAATTGAGTCCGGGAGTACATAGCCTGCTATGTCCATATCAGCATAAAGTGCAGAATCACTTGGTATCGAAGTGACGCTCGGCTCATTACTTTCATTGGCAAATGTAAACTCAGTAGCAACGTCTGAGACCTGAATCAGAAGATTTAGCGTAGCTGCCCTTACGGATGGAAATGCCGCATACGCCGAAGTGAACAGCATCAGAGCAATTACAGCTGCAACAGATATTTGACTGAATACTCTATATATCTTTTTACCCGTACTCCGAATGCGCTTTTTCCGTTCAGTGTTATTGATTGTTCGAATACAGCGGCAATCTAATTCAGGCGGCACTTTGAAGTTAGGATCGTTTTTAAGTCTCTCATTTTCTTCTATGAATTCTTGGCCTTCGTATTCTGCAATATCAGCCATAAACAGAGACATAAAGGCATCTTCAAAGTTTTCAACGAACTGATCACGCTGGCTCAAAGCTAAACCCTCCTTCCTTGACTAGTTTTATTACCTGCCGCCGTGCCCTGGTCAACTTCATCCTTATACTGTTTGGACTGCAATCAAATTCTGCAGCCAATTCCTTATCACTAAGGCCAAGTATGTACTTCCCCTCCAGTAAGAATTTTGTGTCGTTAGGAAGTGTGTTCCAAACCTCGATAAATTCTTCTCTGTGTTCACTCATCAGAATTACCTCCTCTGGCAAAGGAGCATTGTCGATGGCTAGGAACTCGCTTGAACTTAAATCAATATCAGCAAAATGCCGTTGCTCAAGATTCATCCGTCGCAAATAGTTTTTTGACAAGTTCCTTACCGTATAGACAATGTAAGATGTCAAAGTGCAACGACTAAGTTTGGTGATCGTATCCTCTTTCTCAATGAGCTTTACCAGCGCATCGTGAACCAAATCCTCGGCTGATGATGAATTATTGACATATCTCATGGCAATGCTGTACATAAGAGGCCTGTATTCTCTATATAGATCTATGAAAAATTGGCGGCTGTCCTCATCATCGCACAGAGCCATAATAATAAACACCGACTATCCCCTCCCCGCGCAAGGCAAAACCTCTCTATATCTGCCTTTTTAAGTTGAAAACACCCATATGTATTACATTGCAACATGCAGAATCCTAAGCTAAACGGCTGCATTCCACTTATACTGGCGTAAACTACAATATAACTATAATTATTTGCGGAAATCATCTGTAACATAAAATATATTGGCATTTTGAAGTATAATAAATTGTTTGTGGCATAATTGCAACATCTATTGTTGCGGGGGTAATGTGATGCCACAGTTTGGAGAAATGCTAAGAGAGCTGCGCGAAGAACGCCGCCTTACGCAAATAGATTTAGCAAATATAATGCACATTTCAAGCAGCGCAATTTCCTCGTATGAAACAGGAGCTGCGTTACCGCCCGTGGAACGCGCAATGGAGTTTGCAAACTTTTTTGGAGTATCACTGGATTATCTGTTCGGAAGGTCAGGTATCAGATACGATCTTTCAATTCTGCATAAGACAATATATCACAATAAGACTATAGAAGATTTAGTCATGCTGGTCAATGGTATGTCGGAGAATAAACAGTCTCTGACCTATAAAATGGCGCTGGCAATAGGGCACACTTCAGACTCGGATTTGAGATAGCACCTAAAAGGTAGACAAAATGCAACACGCGAAGGCTACAAATTCGCTTTCGCGTGTTGCATTTTGGTAAGTTGAGTGTCCATGTAAATGAAAAAAAGAAGTATGGATTTCTTCAAATCTAGATTTTCATTCGCAAGGGGGCCATTGTCTTACTAGCAACGGCCCCCTTGTTTTATGCAGTCACTGTGTAGTTGCTCCAGAGGCCGTCGACGTAATCATCGGAGGTGAACTGCAGGCTGACATTCTCGATCTCATAGCCGGAGCCGAATTGGATGCTGTTCACCCAGAGGATATCGCTTAGCAGCAACTCCACGCCATGGCCGAAATTGTCCGGATTAACGAAGGCCGGTATGTTCATACTCCCCTCAAATTTGCGCTGGATACTTTCAAAAAAACCGTATTTCTGCCAGGTCCACACGACATATTCCCTGTCCCCGACGCGGATCGTCCCGTCGAGCTTGTCCTGGGCAAAGAGCGAGCGGGATACGCTGAGGTCAAATTCGGCGTCAAGCGCGCCGCCGGCCGGGTCAGAGCAATATAATTCCACGGTTGCCGCAGTTTTTATCGGGATATGATACCAGACAAGCACACCCACCGCGACAACGAGCAGGACGCATATGGATAGTATTTTCTTTATATTCATATTGAAAAATGATTAATTAGGGATAAGATTTGGAGACCAGAAGTACACCGGAGTAAATATTGTGCTGCTCCCGTTCATACCATTAATTGTGAAATAGCCAGGATGATCATATTTGTATGTATGGTTCTGCACGTAATTTTGGAGATACCAAGCAGGAGATTCCCCCGTTCTTGAGGTTACGTCAGGGAAAGCATATGTTTCTACGACGGCGTCGCCCCCTATATTTGCTGCTAAAGTATCTGCTCTTGCGAAGGATATATTATGGGCTCTTGAACCACACAACACCCACGAGGAATAAGCCTCGTCATATATATAAATATATGTCATCTGCGTAACAGACGCCATGTGCATGGTATAGATTGCTGTATTACCCGGGGGACAAGTGACAATTGTAGAGCCATTATATGAATTCAAAGCGGTAAAAATGTTACCAACTAACCATTCTGCAGCCCAACCATAAGGTATAATCCCCAAAAATTGAGAAAAACCAAAATTGAAGTTGTATTCTAGCAAATCAGACAATACTGTTGAGTTTGAACCGCACAATCTTGATTCAACAGTAAGGCTTGTGAGTCCGCCGCGTCCTTTTTCGTCCAGCACGACAATATAAGAACCATAATACCGCTTATCTACATATATTGATTCGTCATACTGGTAGACACTGTAGTTTGTCGCCAGCTCTTCAAGGTCGGGTGGATCCTCAACTGGCGCTGTGCGAAGCCCGGCCTCCAACGTCGAAGCAGCAACAGCGTTCGACATAACATTGCTAAGACGTTCAAGGTCTTCCTGGCAATCCGGGTCAATTTTATGAACCCCGAGCGATTCCAACTGGCTATCTAATTCATTTATTCTTTCATTGATGGCCATCATTTGTTCTTCTGAATGCGTAGTACTAGAAGCACTATATGTACTATATGTCGCGGAATCCTGTAAATTTTTCTCAAGCGCCAACTCATTAAGTTCTTTGAAAATCTCGTCAATTCTGTTTTGCCTTTCAGCTGCACGGGTCTCAACTCCAACGGCAAAAACGGGACTTGACAGCATAAACAACATTGTTACTGCCAGCAAAATGCATATTGTCCTTTTCACGATGCATCCTCCTTTTTATCGTTTTTTTACCATTTCTTAATATGCAATGTAACATAGGAGATTAATAAGAAAAACACAAGATGTTTTGTTATAACTGGAGCGATGGGAAATAGATTAGTAAGTATATGATTAAAACCATTGAGATTGAAAATATGATGCCCTGGGATCACATGTTAAGAATAATAGACCGCGCAGAAGTTATATCCTGTCTGTACTTGATGGCGGAAGCGTCTGTACGGCCTGTCCTCCCTGTGCCAGATAACAGAAAAAAGCCTGAATATAGCATATAACTGGTCTCTGGCCACTTGCTACAGGATGAAACTCTCCAACGTAAGCAATACGATCTCGACCTAAAAGCATTATTATCTAAATGCAACACTCCCTTCCTTGTAAATCCTCTAATAATCATTTTTGTACCACTCCTTTCTTGAAGTATTTGTTTCATTTACATAGACACCCAACTTATCAAAACGCAACTTGCGAAAGCGAGTATTAGCGAGGGCAGAGGCGCATAACGAGAGGAATATTTTGTCAACACACTCACACAAGCCGCACTCCGGGGCGCAGCCCCGCCGAGCGCACATTCTATGCGGCGGCGCATCCTGC
>ENA-UOJG01002805-UOJG01002805.1-human-gut-metagenome-genome-assembly--contig:-C47-NODE-2805-length-13826-cov-37.701837_pt1 | contig 13826 bp, 5 predicted proteins | sample MGYA00242340_ERZ723887 | MGnify/ENA metagenome assembly ERZ723887 | reverse complement strand
AATTACTTTCCGAAACTTCAATTTCACTGGCTACGGAGGAGCAATACAATGGAGAGGACCCAATGGAATTTTACAAAATTGTAAATTCATCAACAACACAGTTAATGGCGTTTGTGGTGCTGTTCATTGGGATGGTAATAATGGTAATATAATTGATTGTACTTTTTCTGGAAACTCTGCTAAGGGTGATGTTGGTGCTGTTGGATGGGGTGCTAATAATGGTAATATAATTGGTTGTACTTTTTCTGGAAACTCTGCTACTCATGATGGTGGTGCTATTGCTTGGTGGAATGCAAATGGAATCATATCTGATTCATCATTCACTAACAATACAGCTATCAATTGGGGTGGAGCTATTCACTGGTATGGTAACAATGGTACATTAATTGATTCTTCATTCACTGACAATGTTGCTAAGACAGGTGGAGCTATTACTTGGTATAGAACAGGCAATATGATTAATTGTATCTTTGTTAATAGCAAATCAGTGCAACATAATGGAATCTTTACTCAAAATAATTTAACAATAAATAATGGAAAAGGTATTGTGAATATATACACCACTACTGGTAGTACTCTATTGGGCATTTCAATCGTAGTTTTAAACAATGAAACATATTATTATCCCCCTAATTCGAATATTAATTTATCAGATAAAAAAATTAAACAGAATTATAGTCCAAAAAATGAGTCAAAATAATCAGTAGTATGTATAATTATATGATAATATATAATCAAATTATATTTTTAATAAAAGCATTTTTTATTTATTTTATTGGCCTAAAAGTCATGAGTTATTTTAACTTTTTAAATGTATATCACAGGAAATAAAAATAAAGTTTTTTTATGTAGTTATTGTTATTAACAATTTTTAAAAAAAGTTTAGTATTAAATGGTAATTGTATGTAGTAATACAATTGCCATTTATTTTAGTATATCTAATAATATCATTGGATCTTTAAGCTAATAATAGTAATAATATGAGTGTATTTGATGAAGACTATTCATATACATCAAATATGTAACAACGAAGTATATGACAAAGATTGCGATTGCCAAAACTACCATTATTACTCCATGTTTTCTTACACTTTTATCTTCACGAGTACCAAGATACAATGCAAATATTATTGATATTATTATTCCTAGAATAGGAATTATTAATGTAGAAATTATTGTAACAATATAACCTATGATAACAATGTTTTTATATGAGTCTTGATTTAAGGGAGTTCCACATTTATCACAAGAAATACTGCCATTTGGAATTAAAGAACCACATTTTGGACAAGAAATTTTAATAGTAGTGTTTTGTTGTGGATTCTTTGATCCATTTCCACCAGTTAATTGATTTCCGCAATCGGGACAGAATTTAGTTCCTTCTTTTACTTCTTTTCCGCATTTATTACAAAAAACCATTTTATTCACTTATTTATTACTCAAGTCATTTCCACAAACAGGACAGAATTTAGTACTTTTATATACTCCTTGACCACAATTATCACAATATGAATCAAAGGAACCATTGTTTGAACCAGCATTGACATTATTAGCATTATTGTTGCTGGTATTAGATAGGGTATTGTATGTTTCATTGCCATTTTTAATAGTTATAATATCCTTCAGATGCAAGAAGATAATAGACAATAGCTGCAGGGAAAAATAAAATAAGTAAAACGATTAATACTCCCATACTATAAGATTTTTTCTTTAAAATAGCGGTTCCATTTAAATTACTTTGTATTTTGTATCCTTGTGCAAGGTACTGTTGTAATTGCTGATTAAATTCATTTTCATTTGTTACATCTACATTTAAACTAATTCCCTTAAATTCCTCCTATAAAATAAGACTGTTTTAAAATAGACATAGTTTATTATTATTTAATAATTAATATTATTTAAATTTATGCTTATTATATAAATATTATTGTTGTTGTATTGTTTTTTTATATTATACTTGGAGGAAGTTGTTTAAAATTCTCTTTTTGGATTTTAGCTGTCTAAATTATTTTTTGAAGGGATTTTTCAGATGTTTCCCCTATGGACTATAAGTCAAATAGTACAAGGAATTGATTGTATTATAAGATGAAAACAAAACTTGAAATCCAATATAAAATAGTTAACCAAGTCGGAGTTTCTACTAATCCATTATTCCAAATTTTTAAATATCATAATATCAGTATATATTTAATAATGGTCAAGTTCACTTTAATTTGACCAGTCTGAATTTTAAAATGGAGGTAAAAAGTAATTGAATTTTAAAATAATAGTTTTATTTTTAGGATTATTATTTGTTTTATCTGTTAGTCCAGCTTCTGCTATAGATTTGGATAATATAACTGCAGATAGTGCTGTTAGTGAAACAATATTCATTGATCATGATGTTTCCATCACCCCCAATAACCAGTCTGTTATCTCAGCTACAAATAAAAATACTATTTTCAACGTTTCTTCCAATGCTACCTTGAACTTGTCTAATTTGAATTTGACTAATGGTCAGGGAGTGAATGGAGGAGCCATCTATAATAAAGGTGTCCTGATATTGAATAACTGTATTTTTATAAACAACAAGGCAACTCTTGGCGGAGCTATTTACAATGAAGGAGTTTTAGTATTAAATAATTGTATCTTCATCAATAATGGAGCAAGTTCTGGTGGAGCTATCTACAATAACGGAACAATGATTCTAAATAATTGTACTTTCAAATCCAACACTGCCTCTGTTAGCGGTGGAGCCATATATACTCTCCAGGATAATCTAAACATCAAGAATTCCGTTTTCACTGAAAACTATGCTAAAGTCAAAAACGGCAAGTTAGAAGGTGGTGCAATAGCTAATTATGGTAATAATTTAACTGTTGACAACTGCTCTTTTGTGAAAAACCATGTATTTAATACATACTGGTATGGAAATGGAGAAATGTTTGGCGGGGCTATCTACAACTCCGGAAACAACCTGCTGGTTAAGAATTCAAGATTTGACAGGAACTATATCTATGGATATACAGACAGCGGACATAAAAATGTTGATTGGTCTGACAAATACGGCGCTGCCGTATACTCAACTGGAAGTGTCTCAACTTTTATGAATAATGAATTTGACTCTAATGAAATTTACTCTATGTTGTCTTCATACATTAGTACAAAAATATATATGAGTAATAAGGGTATAGGAAGTGCTATTACAGCATATAACAATGTAATTATAGTTAATAATACATTTTTTAATAATTCTGCAGCTGCTCCACCTATTTTCATAATGAAAGGGGAAGGCTGCATTATATTGAATAATTTATTTTTCAACAACAATGCAAGGTCTCATGCACAGTCCATGACCATTAGGGGAAATAATCTGGTTATTAGTGGCAACACTTTCTATAGAAATGAAAATGCTACTGGCAAGGGTTATTTTGAAGACTGGGAAGTCTATGAGATCTTAATTGACGGTGGAGTAAACTCTACAGTATCTTATAATTATTTTGAAAACTCAAATGGAATTCATTATCTCAATGCTGTTGGTCCTGACAAGACAGCTAATTTGACCATTAAGAATAACATATTCAACAATTCTATGAATTCAATTTCTATAGAACATGGAAATAACGTTGATGTAGATTCAAACATTTTTATAAATTCCACTCATGCTGTTAGTACTTACACAGGACAGCACATTAATATCAAAAATAATTACTTCTATGGTGGAGGTACAGATGATGGATCTAGTCGGGGTTATCTTGATATAAACTCTCATTTTACTGTTATTTCAGGAAATGTCTTTAGAAAGTTAGGTAATGACAATAGTAGAGGGCCTATAATCTCTATTAAGGTAAGGGACAACATTACCGTTGAAGGTAATAGCTTTACTGAAAATAATGTAGGTAAGGGAAGTATTATCTATTCCTTGTTTGGAGGTTATTACTATATTGGTGGTGTTACTGATGTCAGTGGTCCTTTAGGTATTGTTGACGTTAAGCATAACTATTTTGCAAACAACATTCTTAATGATGGTGCGATTTTTGATCTCACAGCTTCAAAAATCCACATTGAACAGAACATTATTGAAAATAATAATGGGCTAATAATCTTATCAAACGACACATATTATACAAGCCAAATTGTGAACTTCACTGATAATCAAATAAAAGATTTCAGTGGAAACATAAGGGACTATAGCTATTTCCATAATCCTAATAACCTGGTCAGAGATGATAATAACAAGGAATACACTGGAGACAGCAGTTCCTTTTTAGATAAGGTATTAGGATTTTTCCAGGATTTAAGAGATCAATATTTCAATAAAGGAAATCCTGTTGAAGTTCCAGATAAAACAGATGCCAATAAAAATATAACCAATTCAAGTTCTGAGATTCCTAAGGACGATTCTATCGATTCAGCTATTGAGTCAGTAATCGATTCTGATATGGGTGTTACTGTAGCTAATTCTTATTCTACTCAGAATATGAACAATCCTACTGAATCTAAAGCAAGTGCTGAGGAAAGTTCTAGTTCAGCTAGTGATTCTTCATCTAAAAGCTATGAAATTGAAAAACCAAACACTTCAAAAGATATTAATAATGACAATAATCTAATTAAAGTAGCTGTGGTTGTTGTAGCTATATTTGCATTATTGGCTTACGGATATAAGAAAAGATAATTTTTTGGGGGTTTTCCCCATTATTTTTATTTTTTAAGCCATTACATGAAATTCTTTTTTTTAAAGTATATTTTATAAAAAATCATTCGTAATTTATTTATACTATCTTTTCCAAAAATAAATTTAACTTTAATTTTTTTAATTAAAGTTTATAATATATTGAGGAGATAATTTAATGAAAAAGAATATAAAATTTTTGGCTATTCTTCTATTTTTCATTATAATGGCGATGGGTGCTGTTTCAGCAGATAATGGTACAGCTATTGATGATAGCTCTACTGTTGCTCTATCTTCTGGATACACTGTCACCGATTCTAATTATGGTGATTTTTTTGACGATAATGGAAATTTAAAAGATAACGTTGCTGATGGTGATACTCTAACCCTAAGTGGAGAGTTCAAAGGCAATGATTTCAGAATTAATAAGAACATTACTTTGACTGGTAATGGTGTGACTATTTATAACGGTACTGTTTCTCTTAATAACGGTTCTTCTGGCTCTACCGTTTCTAATTTGAAAATAATAAATCTCAACATTGTTGATAAGACAGCTATTCTCTTAAATGGAGTTACTAACTGTTTAATCATTAATAACAATGTTACATGTTCTGGTGAAAAGACATTACCAATAACTTTAAAAGCCGGATCAGACTTTAACGTGATTTCTGATAATTCATTCGTGTCAGAGGTTTACCTACTAAGAAATGCTAACAAGAGTAATACTGCCCTTCTTGTAGAAAGATCCTGTAACAACTTAATTAAAAACAATTATGTTGAAATGGGTGAAGCTAATGGAATTTATCTTCAGGGAAACTCCCACAATTGCAGTGTAATCAATAATACTATTAATTGTTCAGTTGTTCCTAAATCTTTCTTCTGTTATGGTATTCAGTTGATGGGTTTTAACAATACAGTGGAATCTAATAAAATTATTGGATCATTTATAGGAATCAACTGTAATAAAAATGCCAACATGACAAACAATACTATTGTTGATGTTAAACAGTCAGGTATTATGACTTCAGGAGGTTCAACTATTACCAATAATACTATTGTTAACTGCACACTCAAAAGTGCAGGTATAACAGTAGGTGAAGGTTCAACCGTTTCAGGCAATAACGTTGATGTTAAAGGAGCAGGTCATGGAATAAGCGCCAATGGTAACAATATTAGAATTATTAACAACAATATCAGCACTGAAGCCGGAGCATGTGTATACCAATCCAGCAAACGTTCAGGTTTAGCTGTTTCAGGAAATAATCTTACTTCAGACAGAGGTATTGGAATAAATGCGGCAAAATCATCTGATATTGTCATAACTGGCAATAATATTTCTACATCCAATATGTATGCTGTTGATGTTAAAGCTATGACCAGTAGTGATTATAATATTAAAGACAATGCTATTTTAGGCTCTTCTCTAATGAACACTGCTGATGGAGACAAAAGTGCTCATATCTATACTGTTGATTCAAACAATTATGACAACTACTTCGACGAAGATGGAAATCTGAAAGATGAAGTTGGTGATGGGCATACGTTAATCTTGACTGGAAACTTTACTGGTAAAAACTTCATAATTAATAAAAATATTACCTTAACTGGTGAAGGAGCAACTATCTATAAAGGTGTTGTAGTTCTTGTTAAAGGAGCTTCTGGTGCTACTGTTTCTAACTTGAGAATAATAAATCTCGACTGTACTGATAAGCAAGGTATAATCTTAAACGAAGTTACTAACTGTTTAATCAAAAACAATAACATTACCTGCTCTGGTGCAAGCTCATTCCCAATAGCTTTAAATCCAGGTTCAAACAATAACGTGATTTCAGACAACATACTTAAAGTTGGAGGAATTTCATTAGAAGGATCTACAAAATCTACCTGTGGTCTTGTTTTAGGCGGCGCTCATTACAACTTAATCAAAAACAACTACATTGAAGTGGATGATGCTAATGGAATATATTTCTCTGAATACGGATCTGGTGCATTTGTAGGAGGCAAATCCAATAACAATATAGTACTTAATAATACTGTGAAATGTATGGTTGTTCCAACTTCATGGTGTTATGGTATTCAATTGATGGGTTCAAACAATACTGTAGAGCTTAATACAGTAATCGGAACATTCAGAGGAATTTCAACAGGTGATGACTCTACTGTAAATAACAATACATTAATCAATATTACAGGTAAAAATTTCTCTACTGGCGAATTAGTTGGTGGAGACTATACCATTATTGTTGGAAAGAACTCAGCAGTTTCCAACAACAAGCTTGTTAACTGTTTAGTCGAAACTGCTGGTATATATGTAGGTACAGATTCTACTGTTAAGGATAATGATATCAACATTAAAGGAAATGGTGTTGGAGTAGATGCTAATGGTGATAATGTTAAAGTAATCAACAACAATATTACAACTACTTTAGGTAATGGTGTATCTCAAATAGGTAAACTTACAGGTTTAGTTGTTTCAGATAACAACATTACTTCAGCTAGTGGTGTTGGTATATATGTTGGTAAAGCATCTAGAACCAAAATTCCATCTGACATTACAATAACTAATAATGTTATTTCCACATCTAATCAATATGCAATCAATGCTAAAGATGCTAGCAAGGACAGCTATACCATTAAAAACAATAAGGTTAACGGTTCTTCTACAATCTACACTCCTGATGGCGAAGTGCTTCCTGACGCTCCTTCACAGTTCGATGGGAAAGTTCATGACATCACTTCTGATAACTACCACGTTTTCTTTGATGACAATGGTAATTTAATAAACACTGGTGTTAATGACGGAGATATTTTAAACTTTAAAGGGGAATTTAATGGAATCTTCCCAATCATTTCCAAATCTGTTAAAGTCACAGGGGAGAATGCAGTATTTAAAAACTCCAAAATCACAGTTTCATCAGATAATGTCTGGATTGAAAACTTAAAAATTATCAACAATAATTCAAGCCACATAAACAACTGGGGCATTTATGCAGACGATCTTGAAAACTTAACTATCGTCAACAATAACATTTCTGTCTGTGATAAAAATGCAGCTTATGCTATTTACTTACACAATGTTTTCAATGCAACAGTTAAGAATAATATCTTATACTCCTCTGGTGACTATTTAACTTATACATTCTTAGGTGTGGGACTTGAAGGTTCTACTATTGAAAACAACAGGATTTTAACTAATGGTACTGGTCAACATCATAATTATGAAGCTAACAAATGTATCGATGGTGTAAATTCATTTAATGAAATCTATAGAACTTACGGTATCTTACTTATCACTTCCTCCAGTAACCAAGTCAGATCAAATAATGTGACTGTAACTTCAAAACTAGATAAAACAGTTCTAAATGTTAATGGAGCTTTATGCACTAACTCTCTTGTAGGTATTGATGCTTATTTCGATTCCAGTGACAATGTCTTTGACGGAAACAATGTTCTTGTCTATGGTAATGACAATTACATTTATGGTATGGGAGTTTTAGGTGCTCAAACTGGTTCTGGAAGTTCAGAAGTAGCCAACAACAATAACTTTACCAATAACAATGTAATCGTTAGGGGAAATAATGTTGCTACAGGTTTAATTTCAGGATATAATAGCGAAAATGGTTTAATTAAAGGAAATACCTTCGATATTGTAGGTAACCGTAGTGCATATGGTATAACATTGGAATATGCTAAAAATTCAAAAGTAATTGACAATAAAATCTCTTTAAAATCTAACATTTCATATGCTGTTGAAATCTTTAATGGCAATGGCAACGTCATTGATGGAAACAATATGTCTACCAATGGAGCATATGGATTTGGTGTAGCTGGTTACGGCTCAAACAACAACAAAATCACTAATAACGATATTCATGTTAACAGTGCAGGTTATGCTCAAATACCAGTAAGCAATCATCCGGATGCTTTAGGATATGGTAATGCAGGAGTATTCTTTAAGGCAGGTTCTACTGGCAACAATATTTCAAACAACAACATTGTTACAACAAAAGGCTATGCTGTAAACGTCACAGGTCTTTCAGGTAATACCATATCTAACAATTACTTGAAAGGGGAAACTAAAAAAGGTAACGCTGCAGTTTTAGGTTCTGAAAACAACGTTGTTAAAGACAATGCGGGTAATGAACCATTAACTGGAATTCTTACAAATTCAACTTTCTTTGACTATTTCTATGAGAACGGTATGTTATTGCCTGCTGTAACCAATAAAACATTGATTTTTGTAGGGGAATTCTCCCATCTTGGAGTCAGTGCAATTACCATTACTGATCCAATCAGATTGGTTTCAAACAATGCTGTATTAAAAGACATAGCTATAAGCATTGCAGGAAATAATGTTGTAGTTGATGGATTTACTTTCGTAAGCACTCTTGAAAACGTAATCGAAGTTTATGGAAATAATGTATCTATCATTAACAACAAGTTCAATTCCGGCTTGGTCCAAAACAAGTACAATGTCTTAATTTATGCTACAGAAGTTGCTGACCTAACAATTAAAAACAATACCATCACTTTCAAAGGAACTAACACAGGCTCCATTAATGGAGTTATTAATTTGGAGGATGTTAACAACACTTTAATATCTGACAATAAAATCGATGCTGAAATGCCTTCAGCTGCAACCAGCTATGGTCCAGGACCAGATTACGCTGCTATCTATTCATCTTACCTTATTCAGGTAAACGGAAACAACAATAAAATCCTGAACAATGACTTATCATTAAGATACTCATCTGTTTTAGGTTCATATGACAGTTTATATGCTATTATTGTCAGCGGATCAAATTCTGTTGTTTCTAAAAATTCCATAAAAGGCACTGGTAACAAGTATATTTATGGTATTACTGTATCTGGAACAAATGTCAATTTAACCGACAATAATATCACAGTTCTTAACAGCGGTTATGCAGCTAATGGTATTTCTTTAAATTCACCTTATACTGGAGTTATATCCAACAATATTATAAACTTAACAGCAAAATCTGTTGTTTACGGTACCAATGACTATGGAACCGTTAGCGCATTGTACAAAGGCAATAAATTTATCTTAAGTTCAAATTCCGTTTACGGTATGGAGTTGATGGGTACTGATGAAAAGGCTATTGGCAATAAAATAATAGCTAAAGGAAACTACACTTTAGGAATTGCTGCTTCCACTAATGGTGAAGTGAACATTTCAAACAATGATATATCTATCAATGGTGCTGGTTTAGGAACTCCTACTGCTGGAGACACAATTACCTCAGCTAATATTGGCATCTATTTGGCTGGCTCACCTAGTGAAGCAATTGTTTCTGGAAACAAAATTACAGCTATCATCCCATCATGCAGCTGGGATAAGGATTCAGCAGCATTAGTTTCAAATGTTGAAGGCGCTTTAATCGATTCCAATAAAATAGATGTAAGCGTATCAAATGCTGTGGGCTCTTACGATTCAATTTACGGAGCTAAAATCAGTGGTGACAATGTAAAATTCACCAACAACGCATTAACTCTTAAAGGAGTAAACTACGCTTACGGTTTAAAAGCTTCCGGAGAAAACGCCAAAATAGACTCAAACAACATTACAGTCATTAATGATATAAATCATGGAGTAGGTATTGAAGTTGACTGTCCGTTTAAAGGAACAGTAAACAACAACATTGTTGATGTCAACTGTAAAGATGCAGCCTACGGCATATATTCATCACAATGGAGCAGTGATGTTGTTGAAGGAAACTATACAAACAACAAGGTAACCGTTAACGGAAAAACTTCCTATGGTTTCGAATTAGCAGGTGAAAAAGAAATAGTTTCAAATAACGACATCGTTGCAGATGGCCAGTACACAATGGGTATTGCAACCAGTTCTAAAGAAATCACCATTACAGGAAATAAAATAAGATCAAATGGTGCTGGAAAAACCAATGCCACAACAGCAGACATGTTTGGAGCAACCAATGAAGGTATCCTGCTTTATGACGGCAATGTCAAAGGAACAATCCTAAGAAACAATGTCACAACAACAGGTAAATATGCAGTAAATGTTTTAAAATCAGAAAACAGTGCTTCAACTGTTAAAGAAAATTATTTAATTGCAGCTGCTTCATTAGGAGATAAGGCTGTAAACAACGTTACTGGAGTTGTTGCAAACAACACTCCTGACAAATTTGCATCTTCTGAAGATGTTGTCAAATACTTTAAAAACGGCACTCAATACCATGTAAAAGTCGTTGACGCTCAGGGCAATCCTGTTTCTGGAGAGAAAGTAGTGGTGGAACTTAATGGTAAAAATTTCAAAAATCTTAGATACACTATTGTTACTGATGCTAACGGTATTGCAACTTTAGTAATCAACTTAGCTGTAGGCAAATATGATATTGCTGCATATTACAATGGTCAGGTATTAAGAAATACTATCACTGTTTTATCTATGAGCTATAATTTAGCTGCTGAAGACATTAACATGGGCTTTAAAGACGGAACACAATATGCTGTAAAAGTTGTTGACGGTAAAGGCAATCCTGTTTCTGGAGAAAAAGTTTCTGTCATTATTAACAGTCCTAAATGGGCTAAACCGGCAACTTACAATATTGTCACTGACAGTAATGGTATTGCAAGACTGTCAATAGGTCTAGCTGTTGGACAATACACTTTCACAGCTAAATATGGCAGTGAAGCTATTACAACCAAGGTAAACGTTTTATCCCAGTCATTTGTAGTGGAAGTATCAGACGTTGTCAAGTACTTTAAAAATGGTACTCAATATACTGTCACTGTAAAAGACCTTAAAGGTAATGTTGTAGCTGGTAAAACTGTAGCTGTAACTCTTAGCAGTCCTAATTGGAGCAAACCATTAACCTACAATGTTGTTACCAATGCTAAAGGTGTTGCAACCTTAACTATCAATTTAGCACCAGGTCAATACACTGCAAAAGCAGCTGTTGGGGACAATGTAGCTGTCTCATCTATTAGGGTTCTTCCAACCTTGACTAGTGAAAGCCTCACCAAACCTGCAAACCAGCCAGGAAACTTAGTTGCAAAACTTGTTGATGGTCAGGGAAAAGCCATGTCTGGAAAAGCCATAACCTTCACCATTAAGGCAAAAACATATACCAAAATCACAGATGCAAATGGTCTTGCCGCATTACCAATAGGTTTAGGTGTTGGAACATGGACAATAAATATAGCAGATCCTTCAACTGGTGCAAAAACAACAGCGAAAGTAATCATTACAAAAGCAAGAGCTTAAAATTTTAAAAATATTGATTAGGGAGTTGTCCCTAATCTTTCATTACTTTTTTTTCATTGGCAACTCATAAATTCAAATGGGTTTAGCAATAACTATAAAACTTTATAAATAATGATGTAGATATTATGTGTATATATTAATGGTGCTAAATAATGGATATAGGAAAGTTGATATGTCATAGAATCCCTGAAAGAAGTTTTTTTTATAAAGGTCACCAGTTTCCAGTTTGTGCGCGGTGTACTGGTGTTTACTTAAGTTTAATTACAGCACCCTTACTTAAACATCTTAATTTGACAATAAACGATCTCATGCTATTGGGAATTGTTCTTTTAATTCCAATGGCTATTGATGGAACTACGCAATTATTTGGATTAAGGGAGAGCAATAATTACTTAAGACTTATCACAGGTTTTCTAGGCGGAATTGGAACTTTATCTTTAGCATTTGCAACTAAAATAATATTAAGGAGTTTTTTATAAATGTATTGTCCTAAATGTGGTACAGAGAATCCTACTAATGCATTATTCTGTAAAAATTGCGGAACTAAACTTGGTGTAGACAATAATGCTAAAGTAGAAGTAAATCAAAGTTCAGGTAATATTGAAAGACCAATATCTGCCAATAACGAATATGGCAATAACCAATCTGCCAATCAATCTAATAATAGTGGTAATAGTAACGTTTTAACTTATATTGGTTGTTGTTGTGCATGTATCATTATTTTATATGCTATTTCTATGCTCATTTATTAAATAAGAGAGATTGTTTAAATCAAGCTATTTGAATTTATTGTTAAATAACAGCTATCATCTCTTTTTTGATTGTTTATCTCTTTATGATGATTGAATATCATTGGATAAAAACAAGAATCTCAAAATTATATAATGGTAATTGTATGGTTTTGCATTGGAATAAACTTTATCAATCTTTTGCTATATATGGCAGTTTATTATCATCGTTGAATATACTAAGTGTATTAAATAAACAAAAACTGCTTTTATTAAAACTATATTTTAGCTATTTTAATAGTAATTTTTAGTCTAGCTATTGATTATTTTACCTTGTCTAGTTTGGCTGTTTTTTTATTCTGTTAGATCTCTCTTCATAAATTTTCCCAAATATTGATTCAACTCTTCAATGTATTTGGACATTTTTCTACATAAATTAATTTTTCAAAAAAAACATTTAGTAAGAAAATAAGGCAATGTTTAACCATCATATCAATATTTCATAGTTAAATCAATTTTAAAATGTTCTAATTAAATTTAATGCCCATTAAGCTTTAGAATAAGTTATTATAATAGAATAGATAATAATAAGGAATAATAGAAAACATAAAAACTTACTTAAATAATGAATTGGTATTATAAAATGATTATTCTATCAATGCATTCATTGAAAAGAGTAAGGAGGTATGATACTATTTCAAAGTATCAATGGACTATCATGGTCCTTAAGGTATTTGAAATAATAATTATTGTTATTATAAAAATACTGTTAATAAATGATGCTGAGAAATAATTCTCCTATTGCTCTTTAAATTGTTGAATTTAGATTTATGGGTTCTTGGTTATTATAATATTCATCTAAAAAATACCAGAAATTTAGAGAATATGAAGTTCTGTCTAATTCTTCCCATAAATCATTTTTTTTTAGTGTTAAAATAGGAAAGAGAAAAAATAATCTTTCTCTAAAACCAGAAACCTATTTTAACTATTATTTACTTAAATAATGATTCATTCTTTGAAAAGTGTTGAATCTATTGGAATTCGGAAGGAGGTTGTTTATTCAATCCAAATTCATAATACTAATATTATATCCATCATTATATAAACATTATTATTTTTTGAAATGTATTTAATTAGTGAACATTTCTATTTCATTAACTTCATTTTAACTATTTTTTCACTGTCAAATTAATATTCG
>ENA-UOJG01002795-UOJG01002795.1-human-gut-metagenome-genome-assembly--contig:-C47-NODE-2795-length-13858-cov-6.303195_pt1 | contig 13858 bp, 1 predicted proteins | sample MGYA00242340_ERZ723887 | MGnify/ENA metagenome assembly ERZ723887 | reverse complement strand
CCAGGGTAAAAACCTGGTATTTTATTTTGTTGCATTTGATATTACAATTTGCCTTTTTATAAAAAAACTTTTCTTAAAGGTAAGATTGCTTGCAAAAAAATGAGTTTTTTGATAAAATAAATGAGTAAAGTCATAAATAAAAGAGGTGAATTACATATGATGGATTTTAATCTAATACTGCTATTAGTAGGATTGGGATTACTATTACTAATAGCTGTATTCGTACTTTTAGGTGCTCTTGGCGGATTTAAGAGAGAACTAAAATGTACAGCCATTGCTGTAGTGCTATTTATTGTAGCATTATTAGTATTTGGTGATGCTTCAGTTGTTTTAAACTTAAGCAACGCTAGCTTAATTAACCAATTGAAGTCTGTGCTACCAAATGTTTCAAGCTCTGCTAAAACTGTTTGGGAAGTAGTTTTGTCATATGCACAAAATGCTGTACCAAATGGAGCTGAAATTTTTGTTGATGGCACTGAATCATATGCCTTCTTGTATGATGTTGCATCTGGGGTAGTTCGTGGTGTAGAACTAATCGTAGGTGTATTTGCAGTAATGCTACTTACACTTCTAGTAAACGGTATATTTAGAATTGTAGCATCTATTGTAAACCATCATAAAGCCAAAACTCAAGAAACTAACACCAATTCTTCTGATGAACATTCTGTTGTTTCATCACCAGAAACAGTCTTAGTTACAGAGGGCAAGGATGGAGTTAAAGATGGCGTTGTTATTACCGCTAATAAAAAACCAACAAGTAGAAAATCTCATGATCATTTGTGGGGTGGAGTTCTTGCTGGAATTAGAGCTGTAATAATAATAGTAATTTTGTTTGCTCCTATTTCAGGCATATGCAATGTTTTAGATGAGATATCACCTGAAACAGAAAAAATGTTAAAAGAAGTGCTAAATGGTGGTGTTAACAAAACAGCTTCAAATGCTGATGTAGTTGACACTGTTATGGATTTCCGTGATGCATATAAGAAAAGTGCAGTTGGAAAAATTGTTGATAGTTCAAAATTCTTCTTCAAAGATTCCATAAGTGCAAAACTATTTAATAGTGCATTCACAGTAACCACAGAAAAAACTAAATTCTCTTTAGGAACTGAAGCAAAAACATTCGTTAAAGCTGCTAACGGATTAGAAGGAAATTCTGATTACAAGAATTTAACTGATGAAGAAGTAAGCAAAGTTTTAGATGAATTAAAGAACTCTAAACTTATCCCTGCTCTAATGCCTGCTGCTTTAGAAGTAGGATATAAGTATCCTGTCAAAGGAACAAAAGTTGAAGATTATTTAGTTAAAGCAAATCAACAATCTTCTTATTTAAGCTTAAGAGATTTAGATTGGGATAAAAATATTGATCAATTATTAGATGCTTTAAAAGAAGCTTATAAGATTAATTTCTTTGATCAAGATTTTAACTTCCTAACTATTGATACTAAAGTTTTAGAAGCTACAGCTTCAAAATTAGGAGAAGTTGAATTCGTTCAAAAGGCACTAAACATTGGCGTTTTAACAGCATTAAAATTAGATGTTGTTGAAAACAAAGTTGGAGAACTTGATAATAATCTTGATTTAAGTGCATTAGACTGGAAAACAGAATTAGTAAGTTTAGTTAATGTTTATGATAAATTCAAAGGCTTAGAAATCACAAGCTTAAAAGATATCGATGCTAAAGGTTTAATCAAAGACATTTTAAACGATGATAAGAAAACAGATGTTTTATCAAACACTATTTCTTCAGTATTCCATTTACAATTGATGAATGTTGTTGCTGTTCCTGTTCTTTCTAGTTATGTTGTTAATCTAGACACAATCAAGGATGAAGCAAAAGTATATGAAAAACAAATAAGAGAAATCATTAAGACTATTCCTAATGATATCGATCAATATTTAGTAGCTTTAAAGACAGCTCTACCACTTTTAAATTTTGAAAAAGATGCTAAACTTGTAGATGTATTCCATTTAGATCCTGACACATTACAAAATGCTATAAACGATTTATTTGATACAAAAACATTTGAAGACATTTTACCAATTGCAACTCATATTGCATTAGGTGTACCAAAAGTTAAAGACTTACTTGGCGATTACAAAGTAACAGTTGATCCTGAAAGCGTTAATTGGAAACAAGACTTTACATCTCTAGTTGACATTTATAAGGATTTCTTAAACCTTGGAATTGATAATGCTGAGCAATTGAAATCACACTTAACAACTACTTTAAATGATATCTTTAGTAAAAACGCAAAAGTAGAAACTGTTGATTCTATGTTAGCTAAAGTAGCTGATTTAGGCTTGTTCAGTAAAGTTGCTCTTCCTGCAGGTAACGCTGTTTTAAATACTTATCTAAAGAAAAATAATTTTGCAGAATTTGCTGATATTATTGACTTAAATAAGAGCGTAGATGCTTGGAAACAAGATTTTGCATCATTAGTTGATGTTATCTGTGATGTTAGAGTTATTACAGGATTTAGTTTCAAACTTGGAAGCATTGACTTCTCAGAAACTGGTATGAGTTATGCTCAAGAAATTGTTCAAAAATTATTAAGTTTAAATCTATTAGAAAATGATGAAACAAAGAATAATTTAGTATTAGCTGCTGTTAAGAAATATAAATTATTAGATGATGAAGACATTGAAAAATTAGACTTAAGTAAAGTAAAATGGCTAAAAGGTGACGAATTAACTATCTGTGAAGCCGACAACTTAAAAGCTATTTTAGCCGTAATTGGTAAACTTTCATCTCATGATGGATTTGATTTAAATAATAAAAAATTTGATTACGAAAAGTTATTAGAAAATGATGAAGTTATTGATTTAGTTGTTGACATCTTAGATTCTGTAGCAGATTCTAATTTATCACTTGAACTTTTACCTGGTTTACTAAATAAATATGCTCTTCCAAAACTTGAAAACATTGATGATGAAGATGGCACTCTTGCTAACATCTTAAAAGGATTTGATTCTAAAGAACTAGTTGAAGAAGTTCAAAAATTATCTGATGCTTTAAAGGCTGCTGTTAAATTGAATGTTTTAAAAGCTGCTAAAGATGGTGTAACAGTTATTGATTTTGCTAACACGAATGCAATGAGAACAATTATCAATGGTATCTTCGATAGTAAAATAATTGAAGGTAATGAAGGACGTATCATTCGTATCATTTTACGTGTAACAAAGATATTTGAAAATATTGAAAAAGATGCATTAGTAGGCATTGATTACGATCGTGAACAACAATTATTATTATCAGCAATTGATTCTTTCGAAGTTGTAATGAAAGATGATAAATTCTTAGACTTTGATGAAAATGGTAAATTAGTAATTGATAAAGCATTCTATACTGATAAAAAAGTATTAGACGCTGCTTTTGCTACACTAGATGTATTATTTGGTAAATATAGTGTAAGTGATTCAAATGTAATTAGTGAAACTGATGGCAGCAAATTAGTAGAAAAATTATTACCTGAAGCATATTCAAAATATATTAAAGGTATTATTCCTGATGCTCTAAAAGAATTAGTTGAAGTTATTAAACTTGATGAACAAACAGGTGAAGACTTAATGAGTGATGTTCGCCACTTGATTTATTCAGCTAATGTTTTAACAACAATTAATGCTCAAACATATATCACAGAAAATGATTACGATTTCTCTAATGCTTTAGAAGGAATTAATAAGATCATCGATGCTACTTTCGATATGCATTGTATAACTGGTAATGAAGCTTCTCTTGTAACTTGGGGAGTTAATAAACTTGCTACAAAGATGAATTCAAGCGTTCGCGTTTCTGAAGAAGATTTCGCAAGTGTAGATTGGAAAAATGAAGTAAGTGGCATTAAAGTAGTAATAGGAGATATCCTAGAAATTACTAACGCTAACGACTTATCAACAGTTGAAAAAGTAAAGAAATTTGTTAAAGACAAACAATACTTAGATAAGAAATATTATACTGACAATAATGCTGAATTAGTATTTGTATTATTTGAAGATGTTGTAAAACTTAATGCTATTGACCAAGTACTTCCAACTGTTCTTAATTTCGCATTAGAAAAGTTAGAAGAAAAGGGATACTCATTAACTTATCTTGCTGATGACATGACTCCAGAGTTATTAACAGAAGATGTTAACTCAATCATTAAAGCTCTTCGTATTGCTGTAGAGAAATGTAATTTACTTGATTACTACCGCAATAGCTGGGAAGGAATTCTTCCTGATTTAGATTCTATATATGAAGTTTTAGATATAGTTGTTAATTTGAATCTTGTATCTGAAAGACAATATAAATTAATTAACTTTGCTACAAATAAATTCATTAAAGAAAATAAATACTTAAATGCTAGTGACATTGAATTAGATAGTTCTTATTCATTTGCATATGATTATGAAATATTAAAAGATGTATTAAGAGAAGTTTATGTAATCTTACAAGCTAACAACTTAAATAACGTTGAAGATGTAAAAGCGTTTATTAAGAACAAAGATTATACTTCTAATGATTTCGTTTCCGAAGAAAATATTTCTTTAGTTGCTGATTTATTAGATGTTGTTTCTAATATGAAAATCGTTGGTATCGCTGGTAGAGGCGTTATTAACAACGTTATAAATTTAAGCGCAGTTAAGAAATATGGTAATTTTACTGCTTTAAAGAATGTTAATATAAGTGATATAAGTGCAGACTTAAAAGTAGTTGCTTCTGAATTAAGAGCAGGTAAAGGACTACTAGCTGAATACTATGCAAGTAGAGAACTTAACCCAATAGACTTTGATGCTGTAGCTGATATGGTAACTCTATTAGGCGAATCTCAAATTGTTGAAAAATATGGTAATATTGTTGTAAGTGAATTAGTTAAATACGCTCTATCTTCTGCAAAAATTGTATATGATGGAGTAATAACTGCTGAAACTTTCGCTGCAGTTAATTGGTATCAGGAATTTAAGACTCTTGGCGAAACAATTAGAGAAGCCTCTGTTGTTCTAAAAGATAATAATTTAGTTACGATTGATAATATTACTTCATTTATTAAGAATAAAGGTTACTTATTATTTGGAACAATCGTAACAAATGATAATGTTCTAAATACAATCAAGGCGTTAGAAAAATTAACAGATAGTAAAATTCTAGAATCTTTAGGAACAGTATTAGTATCTTCTGCTGCAAATGTAGCCAAAGATAAAGGTTATGATATTAGCTTTATTAAAGAAGGCGTAAGCAATGAATCAATAATCAATGATATGAAATCATTACTTGCTGCTGCTAGAGTTATGGTTGAAAAAGCTGGATTAGTTGACTTATATCAAAATAACTGGGCTGGTGAATTACCAGAACTTGATAGTGTATTTGAAGCCTTAGATTTAGTAGTTAATATGTCTATTTTAGATGGTAAGATGGGTGATGCTATTAATTTAGTATTAGAAAAATTACCTACAAACTTAAAGAAATATGTTAATGCTAAAGACTTTGATTTAACTGATTATGATTTCGATAGCGATTATGCAAAATTAAAAACATTAGCATATAGCGTTTATGATTTATTAGATGCTAACAACTTAAAGAGTATTACAAACTTAAAGAGATTTGTTAATGAAAAATGGTATAATGATGGAACTATTGTTACTGAAGATAACGTATTAATGGTTGCTGATTTAATTAATCAATTATCTGATATTAATATAGCTGACCAAGCAATTTCAAGCTTAATTATTAATGGTACTTCTCTAGATGCTGTTAAGAAATTCGGTGATTACACTTGCTTAAAAGAATACACTTCAGATGATGTTAATAATGATTTAAAGACACTTTCAAATCTTATCAAGATGGCTGTAAAAGCTGACTTAGTAAAATTATATAACCAAGGCGATATTGCTAATGGTGACATTGAACAATTCAATTATGAATTATTTAATGAAATGTCTATAGAATTAGGTAATTTACATTTATTCACTAAATTCGGTTCATCAATTGTTCCTGAAGCTGTTAACTATGTTGCTAATAATGTTGCTAAAGTAAACGTAACTGTTTCTTCTAGTGACTTTGAAAATGTTGACTGGGCTGATGAATTTGCATTATTAGGTAATGTATTATTAAAGACTGGTGATTTATTACATGCTCTTAACCTTGAATCTGTATCAAAGATTAAAGCATTTATAAAGAATAAAGATTATCAATTAGTAAGTCTATATTTAACTAACACAAATGTTGATTTAGCTGTTAATGTTTTAGATGAAGTTCTAAAGAGCAAACTTGCAAGTGGATTATCTTTAGCTGGTGCAAGTGTAGCTTTATCAGTAGCTGCTAAAGCTGGATATGATGTTAAATTCTTACTTGATGATGTAACTGCAAAAGATGTATTCGCTGATGTTAAAACTGTAGTAAAAGTTGTAAAGACTCTTATTAACGATGTTAAAGTAGTTGATTTATATAACAACAATTGGAATGGTGATATTCCTAGCGAAAGCATTGTTATTGATATCTTAGATAATCTATTCACTTTAAATATCCTTAAGGGTAAAGAAGGTAGATTATTAGACTTCGCAGTTAATAAATTCATGCCTAAGAATAGTTATCTAGTTGCTAGCGACTTTGCCTTCTTAACTGATTTCAATTTCGATAAGAATTTTGATGCAATTAAAGAAACTATTGGATATGTATATGATTTATTAGATGAAAATAACTTATTATTAATTCAAGATGTTAAATCATTCTTTAAGAAACAATGGTACAAAGATTCTTCATTTGTTACAGAAAATAATGTTTTATTAATATCTAATATTATTTCAACATTATCTGATTCTTCTATAGCAACTCAAGCCGTTGCTGGTGTTGTAAGAAATGCCGTAAAACTTGATAGTGTTAAAAAATTCGGTGATTATACGGTCTTAACTGCTTTCACAGAAGAAAATGCAACTAATGATTTAGGTGTTATCAGTACTATAATTAACATGGCTGTTGAAGCTGGTGCTATTGAACTTTATAACACTAAGAATATTGAAAACATAAACTTTGACTTAATAAGTGAAACGGTAGACAAATTATCTAACTTACAAACTCTTTACTTATATGGATCACATATCGTACCTGAAGCATTAAATTATGTATTTGCTAATGTTGTAAAAGGATTCACATCTAAGAAATTTACATATAGTGATTTTGAATCTACTGATTGGCAAATAGAAGCTCATGTATTAAGTAGTGTTGTTGAAAATGTGGGAACTTTATTTGATAGAATGAACTTTAAGTCAGTTAATGATGTAAAAGCATTCGTTAAAGATGGTGACTACAAGATGGTAAAGACATATCTTAAGACTGATGCTGCTGATGCTTTAATTGACGTATTAGATCAATTATTAGAAAGTAGTTTAGTATATAATTTCTCTAATGTTACTTTAGTTTATGGCCTTGATAAACTTGCTAAATCTAATGCTAATTACAATTTCAAGTTCTTAAGTAATTCTATGGATAATGACAAAGTAATTGCTGATGCTAAAGACCTTGTAAATGTTCTTACAGTTTTAGTAGATGATATGCATTTAGTAGATTTATATCAAAACGAAGAAGGTGCTATTCCTGCTAGAGAAAGTGTTATCTTAGTTCTTGATACATTAAGAAACTTAAATATAATTGCTGATAAAGAAACAAGACTATTAGATAAAGTATTTGATACTGTATTAAAGAATAATAAATATATAACATTTAGTGATGTTGTATTCGATGAAGAATTTGATTTCAGTGCTGATTATAGAGGATTTAAACAATTAGTTAATAATATCTATGATTTACTTGAAACTACTAACTTAGTAACTGTTCAAACTATTAAGAAATTTGTTAAAGAAAAATGGTATTTAGATGGCACTTCTTTAGTAAATAGTGAAAATATCAACATTGTCGCTGATGCTCTTGATACATTATCTACTATTAATCTTGCAAAACAATTAATGGCTAGTGCAATTAGAACTTCTGTAAAACTTGATAGCGTTAAGAAATATGGTGATTACACAGTTCTTGATACATTAGATTATCATACATTAACTTCTGATTTAGGTGTTCTTGCTGATATGGCTAGATTACTTCCTGCTACAAATACTGTTACAGAGATGTTCGTATCAGGTAGCAACGAGAAATTTAACTTTGAGGCAATAGCTGAATTAGTAAGTAAACTAAGCAGTTTAAATATCGTTAATGATTATGGAAAATACCTAGTTCCTGAAGCATTAAATGCATTAGTTAGAAATAACAATGTTGAAGATGCTCACTACTTCACTGCTACTGAATTTGAATCAATTAATTGGAAAGAAGAATTTGGTGGTGAACAATTCTCAACTTCAAGCGTATATTTAGGACATATCGGAAGTGCAATTCTTGCCTTTGGTGACTTATTAACTGCTGTTGAAGCTGATACAGTTACAGGTGTTAAATTATTTATAAGTGAAAAGAAATATCAATCAACTGCTGTTTTAAATAGCTCTGAAAATGTTGCTCTTTTAACTACTGCTGTTAATAAATTACTTGATAGTAAATTAGTTGATAAACTTGTATTAGCTGGCTTTGCTTATGGAACAGGCTTTGCTTCTAAGAAAGGCTATGATGTAAGATTCTTAACTAAAGGCTTAACAGAAGATATGCTTGTTAGTGATGTTAGAGACATTTTAGATGCTCTTAAAGTATTAGTTGAAGCTAATGTTCCTGGTTTTGCTATTGACAATGAAGAATTAAAACAAGAAAAAGTTGTTGACTTAGAAAACTTAGTTTACACTGTTGTTAACTTAAAAACTTTAAGTGGAGAAAATTATAAAGAACGTTTAATTAGTGTTGTATTGAATAAGTTTGGTATTGAAGCTAATATTAATACTATTAACTGGGATGCTGAAGCCGACACATTAGTAAATGTTTTAGATGCATTAAATAAAGCTACAATTGAATTAGAAATTTTAGGTGGTAAAGATATATATAATTATGTAAAGAATTACAAAGAATTATTAAAATTAACACCTGATACTAATAAACACTTAAATGTTGTTGCAAACTTATTAGATGCTGCCTCTACTTCACAATTAGTTGCTGAATTAATGAATCCTATTTCAAGAAAATATTTAACTTCAGATAAGTTATCTACTTATGCTGATTTACATAATATTTATAGCGATGGAAAAGAATTCACATATGACTTAGGATTACTTGCTAATGCATTACATGCAGCAGTTAACTTTGACATATATTCAGTATCTAAAGGTATCAAAGATATTCCATATGAATTAAGCGATGAATTCAATATAGTTATCCGCTCATTATTTGCTACAAATTATTTGAACAAGGAAGGTCGTATTAAAGCTTTAGCTTCTAAGGCTAGCGGAGCTGATTTGTCTAGTGTTGAATTTGGCAACATTAACTTAAAAGCAGATGCTGAACACTTAGTATCAATCTATGCTAACTTAAAATACATATTAACACGCCCTGAATTCTTCTATAAGAATGTAAATGATAAGACAATTAATATTAATATTAAATATTGGACTCAAGCTTCCTTTGCAGAATATTTCGATCCTGCATTTAAAGAATTATTAGAAGTTTCTCTAGTAAAAGAAACAAAAGGTGCTGTCATTTTAGCGATTGCCCTTCCTATATTAAAATCCGCTTCACCAAAACTTTATAATGACCTTTGGTTAGATAAAGTAAATCTATCAGAAGATTCTAAACATTTTGGCGAAGTATATGAACAATTAATCCCAATCTTAAAAAATACTTCATTGAGTGATTTAAACACTAGTGAAGGAATTAAGAAAATTATTTATGACAATCAACAAGCTATCTCTAATGTAGTTTCACACTTTATTGATATTTCGATTGCTCCTCATTTAGTAAAATATGTTTATGACAATGTTAAGAACAAAGTTCCTAATGCATATAAATCATTAGTATCTGATTTACAAATTAGCGATGTAGATGATGATACATTGAGAGCAGATATTAAACATATCGCTGTTGTATTAGAACAAGTTAAGAATATTGATGCCTTAAATGTATTATTATTCAAGAAAGATATAACATTAAATGATCAAACAATTGAGTATGTTACAAAGCTTATTGAAGAACTATATGATATTAGCTTCTTTGCCGATAACTATGGTGCTTTAATCGAAGACTTAATAAGAGATGTATTAAAAGTTGATATTACTAACATTGATTTTGCTTCTATTGATTGGAATGCCGAAAAAGAAACAGATAAAGCATTCTTAATTAACATTGCAGCTGCTGCATTATCTTATAACTACACAAGTTATAAAGATTTGTATGAACACTTCAAAGATTTACCTAAGATGATTAGTAATGATATTACTGATGGTATCAAGATGCTTAAAGATGGTAATTATAAAGAAGGATTAAAACTAATCCTTTCAACAATTACTGATGAATTGAGCGACCTTGATTTTGATAAATTTGCTGATGCTATTTTAGCTTTAAGTTCTTCTGAATTTGTAGCTAACGCTGGATTAACAATTTATAATAAATATGTTCCTTCGAAACTTCCAACAAAATATCAAAAACTTGGTGATTTAAGCTCATACAGTCAAGAACAATTTGTTGCTGATTTAAAGAGTTTAGGTATCTCAATTAAACAACTTGCTGATTCTAAAGTACTAATGTTCTTAGTAGATAGAACTCTAGTTGATGAAGTAACATTTACAGAAAATTTAGGAAATGCTATTAAGGGTATTGCTAACCTATCAATCCTTGATATGAAGAAACAAGAACTAGTTAATTTAACAAGGGTTAGCCTAGATTTAACAAGTGTTGATTTAAGTGCTGATAGAGAAATATTATCGAATATGTCAGGCGATATTTATCATATCTTACTTGCTATAAAACAATCTGGATTTGAAGCTTCACTTCTTGGTAACGCAAACTTCGTCGATGGTTTAAGCGATGCAATTAATGATGTTAAAGAAACTACTGTTGGTATTGTATTCCTTGACAAAGTAATTAGTAAGATTAATAGAACAAAGAGAATAGTTAATGATAATGCTTATGCATTTGCTAGCAACATTGTTGAATTAATATCTGATGCTAAGACAATTGGCTTACTTGGTAGTAGCGAAATTGATTTAACTAATATTGATGCTGTTAAGAGTTTAATTGATAACTTATCACATGTTGTTAACCTAAAATATAGCGTTATTGACAAGATGAATAAATTTGCTGAAAATATTGATGCATATGGCGTAATTACTATTGATTGGTCTAGTGTTAAATTAGATAATGAAATTTCTACATTAAAAGATTTAATCAAGGATGCTAAAGCATTATATGAAGATGTAAAACCTAATATTGATGCTAAAGACTATGCATTCATTACTGATGTTAATATTCAAAATAGATTAACTGCTCTTGTTGAAAAAGGATTCACTTCTTCAGTTGTTTACCAATTATTCTTCCCAGTTCTTGAAGGTACTTACAAGTATTACTCAAGAGATTATTGAGAAGTAAGTTTGCAACATAACATAACTCATGAAGACATTACTTCAAAAGTATTACCTGATGTTTATGAATTAGCTACTTATATTGACAATGTTTGTGGATTTAAGTTTAGCACTGATGATATTGATTTATATCAATTTACAACATTTGCTGAAATTATAAGAGTAATCTTCAATGATCCACTATTAAAAGACAATATGAATAAACTTATTGAAATTGTAGCGGATAAAGCCTTAAAGAAACCATTAACTATGGAACAATGTCAAATGTTAGATGATGTAGATCTTGCTGCTGATAGCGATAGCTATATTAGAATGATGAATGAATTAGCTTCTCTATATTCATTAAAACCATTCAAGTTTGACAAAGAATCATTAAAAGATGCTGTTGTTCTAAATGGTATCGCTGATGCTTTAAAAGAAATTGAAGATACTAACATCATTAGAATCATGGGTAAAGAATTAGTTAAAGTTGTTAACGACAAAGTCGTTTCTACAGTTGCTAAGACTTTAAGTGATTTGATTGATGAACGTTTAAATGATGAAACTTATACTAATGAATTATTCGCATCTGACTTTAAGTCAATTGTATCAATTCTAAAAGATGCTGCTAACTCTAATGTATTAGCATCTAGAAAAGAATTTGGTTCTTGGGACTTCGATGCGTTGGATAATATCATTGATAATGGCTTCGGATTAAATATGGTAATTGGTTATGAGGAAAGATTTGTTGATTCAATCTATGATAAACTTCCTAGTCCATTAGATGAATACTATCTAGAGGCAAGCGGATTTATAACTGATTGGGTTTCTGAATTCAAGACAATCATGGCTACATTAAAAGATTTAGCAAGTCATAATATTACATCTGTAGATCAAATAACAAAATCTGATGATAAGATTAATGATATTCTAATGAAGATTGATGGTGTTACTATTGAAACAGCATTAAAATCTGAAATCTTAGCTCATGCCTTTGTAAAGATTTTCAATGATGTATTAGCAAGTTATGGCAAACAAGTAACATTAAAAGAAATTAGAGATGTAGAAAACTGGGTAAATGAAATTGATGTATTACAACAAATTTTAGTAGAAAAACCAAACCCTGCTAAGAATTATATCTTAGATGATCCTGATATGATTAATGATGTTGATTATATTATGAACCACGTTGAATATATATTGGTTGAACCTAATGCACTTGCTTCTAACCCTGAAACATCATATGTTAATAAGATTGTAAAACTATTCAAATTAGTTAACTCTACAACATTTGATAAATCTGTTGCTCAAGCTGCTGCTAGCAAGAAGGGCGATGTAATTAGTAATACTTCACTTGTTCGTGATTACTTAGGTGCTGATGTTATCGATAAGATTAACAACAACGTTGATGGTACTCATGGCTGGTATGAAGAATTAAATGCTATCGCTGATGTACTAGAATGTTTAGATAAAGGTGGAAGTAATATTAAGGACCTTAGAGATTCTAATATGGTATTCTATTCATTATCTCAATGTAGTAGTGACATAGTAACATATGCACTAAATTCTTACATTGTTAAGTCTATGGCATTAAAGGCAATTAATGATTCTTTACGTTCTAACTATAAAGTTCCAGCAGGAATGGATATTATTACTGAAGAAGACTTGAAAGACAATTCAATTGTTTGGAATGAAGAGTTTGCTGTTATGGACTTATTAACAGAAGCATTAAAGTATATCGATGTAAATGATCATACAACATTAGATACATTCTACACAGAATTCAATAATGCTATGGCTAATACTACTTTCATTAAGAAAGTAATTACAAGAACAGCTAAATACTTAGTTCCTACTCTTCCTGTTGTTGGTTCTTATTATGCAAATGCTAATATCACTACAGATGAGGAATGGACTAACGAATTAACAATTATTGTTAATGTATTACATGTATTACCTAATAATGTTACAAGTCTAAACAATCCTGTTAATTCATTAAATGGTGCTACAATTACTGAAGCTGTTAAGTCAAATGTATTAAAGGCTGTTATTGTTAAGACATTAAAAGCTGAACTTACTGGCCTTGACACTTCAAATGTAGAATCTGATATGGATAAAGTAACAGATTGGAATAAAGAAATTGAAGCATTAAAGGCTACGATTAAATTACAAGAAGCTTTAACTAGTGGAGATAACACCGCAATTACTAATGCTGCTAAGGATGTAAAAGCTAAAGTTGCTGGTACAGTCCTTGCTGCTAACATTGTAAACTCTCTAGTAAATAGTAATGCAATTTTACGTAGTATTTGGAATACTCTATAAAATAAAGTAAGACCTTAAGAATAACTTCTTAAGGTTTTATTTTTATAAATGTTAGATGTTTGACATATTATTTGATTTT
>ENA-UOJG01002783-UOJG01002783.1-human-gut-metagenome-genome-assembly--contig:-C47-NODE-2783-length-13918-cov-8.258818_pt1 | contig 13918 bp, 16 predicted proteins | sample MGYA00242340_ERZ723887 | MGnify/ENA metagenome assembly ERZ723887 | reverse complement strand
TGGGCAGCGTGCGCGCGCCCCTGGCCCCCATCGTCCCGGAGGATATGCCGCAGATTGAAAAGTGCGCCGGGATGATCGCCGACGCAATCAAGCGGTACTGCTAACAAGGGGCGCAGTACAAGACGCCCGCGCCCTCCCCCTCACAAAGCCCGATGGCCCTCCGCCATCGGGCGTATTTTCTTTTCCGCGCCCTCCTTTGGGGCCGTATTCCCAGGTAAGGGGTGGAGAGCCCTTGTTGAATTTCTGCTGCGTTTCTGATAGCATGGTATAAGGCCGTTATTGAATAGGGACATGGAAACGGCGGGGAGTGGAAGCCGCATGGCGCATGTATTGGTTGTAGCGGAAAAACCGTCGGTAGCGCGCGATATCGCAAGGGTCATTGGAGCGTCCTCACGGGGAGAGGGCTGCCTGACGGGCAACGGCTATGCCGTAACCTGGGCGATTGGCCATTTGGTAAGCCTGAAGGAACCGGAGGAGCTGGATGAGCGCTATAAACGCTGGCGCAAAGAGGATCTGCCCATCCTGCCCCAAGCCATGGCGCTAAAAGTGTTGCCCAAAACACGCGCGCAGTTCCAAACCGTCAAGAAGCTCATGAACAGCGCCGATACGCAATCCATTATCTGCGCCACGGACTCCGGCCGCGAAGGCGAGCTGATCTTTCGTTATATTTATGAAATGGCTGGCTGCAAAAAGCCGTTTCAGCGGCTATGGATTTCTTCCATGACGGACGAAGCCATTCGCGGCGGGTTTGCGGCCCTGAAGCCCGGCAGCGAATACGACGCGCTGTACGAAAGCGCGCGCTGCCGTTCCGAGGCGGATTGGCTGGTGGGCATGAACGCCAGCCGCGCCTTTACGCTGCGCTATGGCGCGCTGCTATCCGTTGGCCGGGTGCAAACGCCCACGCTGCAAATGCTGGTGAAGCGGCGCAAGGAAATAGACGCCTTTCAGCCCGAGCCGTTTTTTACCGTGCAGGCGGACTTTGGCGACTATCAGGGCCAATGGTTTAACCCCGAAAAGGAAAACGAACGGCGCATCCCCACAGAGGCGCGCGCCAAGGCCATTGCCCAAAAGGTCAAGGGAAAACCCACCCGCGTACAAGAAACGCGCAAGGAGGAAAAGCGCGAGCTTCCGCCTCAGCTGTACGACCTAACCACCTTGCAGCGCGAGGCCAGCAGCCTGCTGGGCATGACGGCTGAGCAAACGCTCAAAACGGCGCAAAGCCTGTATGAAAAGTATAAGCTGATTACCTATCCCCGCACGGACAGCCGCTATGTATCGCACGATATGGGGCCAACGCTCCAAAAAGCGCTTGCCTCCCTTGGCGATCCCTACAAGGCGCTAACCGCGCCCTTGCTTGCCAAAGCCCTTCCGCAGCCCAAGCGCATCTTTGACGATGCCAAGCTTACCGATCACCACGCCATCATTCCCACGGGCCGCAGGGCAAACCTGGAAACCCTGCCGCAGAGCGAGCAGAAGCTGTTTGACCTGATCTCCCGGCGGCTGATCGCGGCGTTCTACCCGGCCTATGTATATGAAGCCATGCGCGTAACAACCGTATGCGAGGAGGAGCGCTTTGTTTCCACCGGGAGAACCGTTCTTGAGGAAGGCTTTCAAACGGTATATAAGGATTTTAAGGCCAAGCGCGGCAAAAAGGAAGCGGAAGGCTGCGCTCCCCTTCCGCCCCTGCGCGAGGGGGATAAGCGTACCGTAAAACGCGCGATCGTAAAAAGCGATCAAACCAAGCCGCCCAAAGAGCATACGGACGCATCGCTGCTATCGGAAATGGAGCATGCCGGCCGCCGCATTGAGGATGAGGCGTTGCGTGAGCTGATGAAGGGCTGCTCCTTGGGTACGCCCGCAACGCGCGCGGCGATCATCGAACGGCTGATCGCCGTTGGATACGCCCGCAGGAAGGGCCGCCAGATTATAGCCACGGAAAAGGGCGTCAAGCTAATTGAGGCCGTACCGTCCGAGATTGCCTCGCCCGAAACCACGGGCAAGTGGGAGCAGGCCCTGGAACGCATTGCCCGCGGCGAGGGCGATAGCGTGCGTTTTATGGAGGGAATCCGCCGCCTGGCGGCTTTCCTAACCAAATACGCCGCGCAGGATGCGCCGCATGTGGCGTTTGACCCCGTGGAACGCAAGGGCAAAGCAAAAAGGCGGCCCAAAACGCTAAAGATACCCTGCCCCATTTGCGGCAAGGGCGAGATTGTGGAAAACGAAAAGGCGTTTGGCTGCTCGCGCTGGCGCGAGGGATGCCGGTTCACCTTGTGGAAGGATGCGGTAAGCCGTGTGGGCGGCCCAACGCTAACGGACACGCTGATAAAGGCGCTCCTGCAAGCCGAAAACGGCGACCTGCGAGGCTCAACGGGCACGCTGCACTACCGCGGCGGCTTTGTAACCTTTACGCCCAAAAAGTAGCGGCCCGTGAAAGATGCAAAGCCGCTGCCATTTTGCCGCACATGGAAAAAAGAAATAACGCCTGCAAGGGGCTTATGCAACAGCCGTTCAATAGCAAAAAAATATCCTTACAGGATGCGCAAGCCCTGTAAGGATACCCGCTATGGAGCGGGTGATGGGAATCGAACCCACGTAACCAGCTTGGAAGGCTGGGGCTCTACCATTGAGCTACACCCGCATAAAAGTGATCCAAACAAAAAAATGGAGCGGTAGACGAGATTCGAACTCGCGACATCCACCTTGGCAAGGTGGCACTCTACCACTGAGCTACTACCGCATGATCCGTTCCATTCTTTTACCCGGATAAGTGGTGCGGGCGAAGGGACTTGAACCCATACGCCACTAGGGCACCAGATCCTAAGTCTGGCGCGTCTGCCATTCCGCCACGCCCGCAAGGGACATGTTCCTTCCCTATTGGGAGAGGCACGCCGGGTTTGTTCAAACCACGTGTGATATCATATCATTGAAAGCATCAAAAGTCAACCCCTGTACCAAAATTTCTTGGCATGTTTGAATGTCTTAATTTAACCGCTCCGCTTGCCAATCCCGGCGCTTTCTGCTATGCTATCAAGGCGCGAAGGGCTGTTTTCGCGCAGGAGGAATTATGCGTTTACAAAAGTATTTGGCGTCCTGCGGCGTGGCTTCCCGCCGCGCGGCCGAAACCCTGATTGCAGACGGCCATGTGAGCGTGGACGGCCATATCGTTACGGAAATGGGCATGCAGGTGGAAATAGGCCAGGATATTCGCGTGGACGGCAGGCTGGTCACCCCCGAGCCGGAAAAGCGCTACATCATGTACCACAAGCCTGCGGGTGAAGTAAGCACGGCCAGCGACCCGGAGGGCCGCGCAACCGTGCTGGACAAGTTCCGCGATTTTCCCGTCAGGCTCTATCCTGTGGGCCGCCTGGATTATGACAGCGAAGGGCTGCTGCTGTTAACCAACGACGGCGCCCTTACCGAGCGCATGCTGCACCCCTCCCGCGAGGTGGAAAAGGTATATTTGGCCCGCGTGAGCAATCAGGTAACGCCGGAAGAAGCCCGCAGGCTGGAAGATGGCGTAATGGTGGACGGGCGGCGCACCGCGCGCGCCAAGGTAAAGCTTTTAAACGTTAAGCCCTTGTATACGGATATGCTGGTTACCATTCACGAGGGCCGCAACCGCCAGGTGCGCAAAATGGTGGAGCAGATCGGCCATCAGGTGGTGCTTTTGCGCCGCATACGCTTTGGCCCGCTCAAGCTGGGCGAGCTGCCGCGCGGCATGTGGCGGGAGCTTACCCCGGCCGAGCTTTCTGAGCTTCAAAAGCTTTAATGGTTTTGGCATTCTTTTTCATTAGGAAGATGGCCGGAGGTGTGCTATCATGGCAAAGAAGAAAGGCATTTTGGACGGCGTGCTGGACGCGCTGGGCCAGGCCGGGGGCGAAATAATCGGCGACGTATTGGACGGCCTGCTGGGCAGCTCGCAAAGCGCCAAGCAGGGCGGGCTGCTGGAGGACGTTTTGCAAAACGGCGGCAGCTTGCTGGAAAGCCTTGGCGATGCCGTGCAGGATGTAACCGGCTTGAACCCAAGCAACGCCCAGGCAACCTCCGTCGCCAAAAAAACCGGCAAGGAAAAATCCTCCTCGTCCGGGAAAAAGGCGGTAAAGAAAACCAGCGCCGCAAAACCGACAAAGGCAAGTACGGCCAAGCCCAAGGCGCAAGCCGCCAAGCCAACCGCCGGTAAGGCCGCCGCTAAGCCCAAGACGCCGGCAAAGGCCGCCGGCCGCACCAAATCCTCCTCCAGCAAAAAGAAAACCACAACATGAGGCATTTCACATGAGCGTATATGATCATTGGCAGGCGCAGCACGAATCCCTGCGGACGGCGCTGGATGCGCAGCCCGATATGGCGGGGATCGTCTATCAAGTGCGCCACGCCCTGCTGCAAACGGAACAAAACGCCCTGGCTGAGCTGACGGACGATGTGCTGCGCCAGCAGGCCGGCGTGCTTATGAGCGCCCTCAAAAGCTGCATTGGGCTATTGGAGGCCAATATTGCAACCCAGGTTTGGGTTCCTCAAAAGGCCGCCGCCGCCAAACCCGCCCGGGGGCGCTGGACGCTATGGGCCGTCGCCGCCGCAGTGCTGCTTGCGCTGGGCGGCTATGGCTACCTAAAGGGCGACGCAATCATTTGGCTTGCCGCGCTTGCGGCGCTTGCCAGCGGCGCTGCCGCCCTAATTACCGGGCGGAAAAAGGCGCAAACGGCCACTCCGCAGGACGAGGCGCGCGTAACGCTCAAGCCCGATCTGGATCGCTTGTTTTCCATATTGGATGGGCAGGTGCGCGCGGTAGACCGTTCGCTTAACGATTTGGCCTATTTGAACGAACAGCTGCGCAGCGGCGCCGATTTGGCGGATACATCCGCCCTGGCCCGCGCCGCCGGTTTGATGGAATCCCTTTACGATATTGACGGCGTTGCCGCAAGCCCCGCCCTGGACGCGGCGCGCGGCCTGCTTGCAAGCCTTGGCCTGTGCGCCCTGGACTATTCCAGTGAGAACCAGCGCCTGTTCAACGCCCTACCCAGCAAGTCCGAAACGCGCACGCTAAGCCCCGCCATTCTTTCCGCACAGGATCACAGGCTGCTGAGGCGCGGAACCGCCGCCGTGCGCATCAACGCCGCATAAGCGCAAGGAGTTTGATCCATGAGATACATCGGCTTTGACATGGGCGACGGCGAAAGCGCCGTCGCCGCGTTTGAGCAGGGCTCCGGAATCGAGCCCATCATCCTGCCCGTTTGCGGCGCGCGTAGCCTGCTTAGCGCCGTGGGCATGCGAAACGGCGAAATCCTCATTGGCGAATCCGCCTACACCGACGCGCTGGCCGAAGGGCTGAGCGTGCGCTTCAAAAGCCGCTTCACCACGGATCCCGCCAGCTATGAGGATATTGTGCGCTTTGTGCGCGGCGCTTTGAACGACCTTCGCGACGGCGGGCAGCTCGCCCCGGGCGACCGCTTTGTGGTGGGCTGTCCGGCAGGCTGGAACGCCGCCTGCCGCGCCCGTTACCGCGACCTGCTCATCCGCGCGGGCGTGCCCGCGCCCCAGGTGATCTCCGAATCCCGCGCGGCTTTCCTGTACGCCAAATACGCGCGCACCATCGCCATGGATGTGGACGTTCTTAACGAAAGCGCGCTGGTTGTGGATATTGGCAGCTCCACGCTGGATTTTGCCTACATCGTGGACGGGCGGGAAACCGGCGTTGGCACCTTTGGCGAAACGGCCCTGGGCGGCGGCATCCTGGACGCCGCGCTTCTTCGCCGCGCCGTGGAGCGCAGCCGCGAGCGCGCCGCCATACGCGAGGTATTTGGCGAATGCCATAGCTGGTATAGCTACTGCGAAATTGAGGCGCGCCGCGTCAAGGAGGAATACTTTACCCGTCTTGCGGAGGAAGCGGCCCCCGTGGTGAAAAAGCAGCTTCGCATTTGTTACGACGGCGTGCAAAAGCTATCCCTGCAGCTGGATAACGAGGAGGCTTCCCGCCTTGTGGACGAGCCCCTGCCCGAGCTGGACGGCCGCACCTTTGCTGGTGCCGTGCGCGAAGCGCTGGAAAACGCCGCGCGCGTCACCGCCGATAGGCCGCCCCGGCTGCTGCTGCTCACGGGCGGCGCGTCCCGTATGCCCTTCTTCCGCGAGCTGTGCAGCGAAATATTTGAGGCGGCCATCGTCGTCAGCTGCCCGGAGCCCGAGTTCTCCATCGCAAAGGGCCTGGCCTACGCTGGCTGGATTGACGAAAACCTGCGCGCCTTCCGCGAGGCCATCCGCAGCGAGATCACGGATGAACGGGTAAGCGCCATCGTGCGCGAGGCCATGCCGTCCCTTCTGCCCGCCGTGGCGGATAGCCTGGCCGCCTTGCTTCTGGAGGAGGCCGCCATCCCCATTTCGCAGCAGTGGAAAACCGGCGCCATCGCCACCTTACAGGAAATGAACGACCAAATCGCCCGGCGCGTGGAGCGCGTGCTTGCCTCCCCCTTGGCCGAGGAAGCCCTTGCGCCCGTCATCCGCGCCTGGATCGCGGGCCTGACGGACCGGCTGCAAAGCATGGTAGACCCCATCTGCGACCGTTACGATGTGCCCCGCAAGCAAATGCAGCTCAACCTTACCGCCACCGGCGCGGGAAACGTGCGCGTGGATGCGGCGGGCTTTGTGGGCCTGCATTTTGTGGGCACGCTGCTGGGCGTAATCCTAAGCGTGCTAACAGGCCTTTTATGCGGCGGCGAGGGCATCGCGCTGGTGGCTACGGGCCCGCTGGGCTTTTTGGCGGGCGCGGTCATTGGGATTATCGCCTCGCTGCTGGGCTGGGGCGCGGTATCCAACGCGCTGATGAAAGCGAACATCCCGGTGCTTTTGCGCCGCGTCAATATCGAAAAACGCCTTCGGGCGGATAGCACGCGCCAAAAGCTGCGCGAAGCGTTGCTAAGCAGCCTTGCGGGGGAAAACAGCGCCTTCCAAAAGCAGGTTGCCGAGGGGTTCTCCAAGTCCTTCCGGGGATATGTGTACTCCATCGCCCAGGCGGCGGAAATCCCCATCGAATAGGGCGCGTTTTGCGGCGAAAAACGCCTGAAACCTCCCCAAAACCCTTGACATACGGCGCGTTTTATGGTAATTTGATTTGGTAAGCCGCTCAAGCGGGGTTTTCAAGTGCGCCCAAACGCGCCACCCATGCGCTTGGCGAGATTGTTTAGGAGGTGCTTTGCCATGTACGCAGTGATCGTATCCGGTGGCAAGCAATACCGCGTATCCCAGGGCGACGTTATCTATGTGGAGAAGCTGGATCAGGAAGTTGACAGCAAGGTCAGCTTCGATGTGCTGATGCTCGGCTCCGAGGACAGTGTTGAAATCGGCACGCCCACGCTGGCCGGCGCTAAGGTGGAAGGCAAGGTTCTGGCTCAGGTAAAGGGCGAGAAGATCATCATCTTCAAGTACAAGAGCAAGAAGAATTATCACCGCAAGGCGGGCCACCGTCAGGCGTACACCAAGGTGGAAATCACGTCCATCGGCTGATGACTACCGTGGAAGTAAGGCGGGATGAGCAGGGCCTGCGCGGCCTTAAGGTAAGCGGCCATGCGGGCTATGCCAAAAGCGGCGGCGATATCGTATGCGCGGCGGCAAGCGTGCTCATTACCACCTGTGCCAACGCTTTGGAAAGTGTCGCCGGTATCGCTCCGGTGGTTGTGCAAAGCCAAAAGCCGGCCGCAATCGCGGTGGAGCTTCCCCAGGGGCTCTCCCCCGCCCAGCTGCACGATGCGCGCATCATCCTGCGCACTGCGCTTACCGGCTTTCAGGACGTGGCGGCGCAATATCCCAGGTACTTACAAATCATATGATGGGGAGGATCATCATCATGTTGAAGCTGAATCTTCAATTTTTCGCCCATAAAAAAGGTATGGGCTCCACCCGTAACGGCCGCGACAGCGAGAGCAAGCGCCTTGGGCCCAAGCGCGCGGACGGCCAGTTCTCCCTTGCCGGCAACATCCTTGTGCGCCAGCGCGGCACGCATATCCATCCCGGCCTGAACGTGGGCATCGGCAAGGACGATACCCTATTTGCCAAGGTGGACGGCATTGTGCGTTTTGAGCGCAAGGGCCGCGATAAGAAGCAGGTTAGCGTTTACCCCGTGGAAACCGCGGCGGCTGCGCAGTAATCCGTACGTAGGACGTTTCGTAAAGAAGCTGCCGCTTTCCATGCGGCGGCTTCTTTTTTTCCATTGCTAAGGAGGCGCGCCGGTATGATCGGCACACTAATCAACTGCCTGGCAATTGTGCTGGGCTCGTCGCTGGGGCTGCTTTTGCGCCGCGGCATGAAAGAGAACATTTCCAAAACGGTGATGCAGGGCGTTGGCCTGAGCGTGATTTTGATTGGCGTAACGGGCGCGATTGAAACCCAAAATACGCTGCTGGTGATCCTTTCCATGGTGATTGGCGGGGTTGTGGGCGCGCTGATTGATATCGACGCAAAAATGAGCCGCCTGGGCGCGTGGGCGCAGCGCAAGCTTACCCATAACCAGGGCGAGGAAAACACCTTTGCCAAGGGCTTTGTAACGGCCAGCCTGGTTTACTGCGTAGGCGCCATGGCCGTTGTGGGCGCGCTGGATAGCGGTATCCGCGGCGACCATTCCACGCTGATTGCCAAGGCCGCGCTGGACGGCGTAACCGCCGTAATTTTTTCCAGCTCCCTGGGCATTGGCGTAATGCTTTCCGCCGTGCCGGTGCTGGTTTACCAGGGCGCAATCGCGCTGCTTGGCAGCGCCGTCGCCCCCCTGCTAAGCAACGCGGTGGTTACCGAAATGAGCGCCGTTGGCGGCTTGCTGATTATGGGCATCGGCGTTAACATGCTGCTGGATAAGGATATCAAGGTCGCCAACCTTCTGCCTGCCATCCTAATCCCGTTTCTCTATTTCCCCATCTATCAATTATTCGTGAGGTGAACGTCATGGCATCCATCATCAAGGACGCAGCGCTCGCGCCGCAGGGGCGGCAGAAAATTGAATGGGCCCGCAAGCACATGGCGGTGCTTGACGGCATCGCCGGGGATATGCGTTTCGACAAGCCGCTTAAAGGGCTGAAGGTGGTTGTATCCGTGCATTTGGAGGCCAAAACGGCCTACCTGGCGCAGGTGCTGCACCAGGGCGGGGCCGAGGTGTACGCCACCGGCAGCAATCCCCTTTCCACGCAGGACGACGTGTGCGCCGCCCTTAGCGAAAGCGGCGTAACCGTATACGCCACGCATGGCTGCACCGACCGGGAATATCATGATTTTCAGTGCCGCGCCCTGAGCGTTAAGCCGGATGTGATCATAGACGACGGCGGCGACATGGTGCACATTCTGCACGAGGAGCACCCCGAGTGGGCCGAAAACCTGCGCGGCGGCTGCGAGGAAACCACCACCGGCATCATTCGCCTGCGCAGCCGCGCGGCGGCCGGCAAGCTGAACTTTCCCATGTTCAATATCAACGACGCGGATTGCAAGCACCTGTTTGACAACCGCTATGGCACCGGCCAAAGCGTGTGGGACGGCATAATGCGCACCACCAACCTGAATGTGGCCGGCTCCACGGTGGTTGTGGCCGGGTACGGCTGGTGCGGCAAGGGCGTGGGCATGCGCGCCAAGGGCCTGGGCGCAAAGGTGATTGTAACCGAGGTGGACCCCGTGTGCGCCATCGAGGCCGTAATGGACGGCTTTACCGTGCTGCCCATGGACGAAGCCGCCAAATTGGGCGATATTTTTGTAACGGTTACCGGCTGTAAGGGCGTAATAACGCCCAGGCATATGCTTGCCATGAAGGACGGGGCCATGATGTGCAACGCAGGCCACTTTGACGTGGAGGTGGACGTGGCCGGGCTGCGCGCCATGGCAAAGCAGCGCTTTGAAGCCCGCAAAAACATTGAGGGCTATACGCTGGAAAACGGCAAAACCGTCTATCTGCTGGCCGAGGGCCGCCTGGTGAACCTGGCTGCGGGCGACGGCCACCCCGTGGAGATTATGGATATGAGCTTTGCCCTGCAAGCGCTATGCGCCCTGCGCATGGCGCAAAAGGGCCGGGAGCTAAAGCCCGGCCTCTACTCCGTGCCCCGTGATATCGATAGCGATGTGGCCCTGCGCAAGCTCACCGCGCTGGGCGTAAGCATCGATACCCTTACGGAAGAGCAGTACCGTTATCTGCACGGCTAAGCGCGTCTTCCCTGCCGCGCACAAGGGCAAACAGCTTTAGGAACAGGACTATGGTATTGTAGTCCTGTTCTTTTTCTATGCTTGTTAAATACGCGTTGAGCGCGGAGCCTGGCTCTGTACACAGGCTTTGCATATAGCTATGCGCCCTCCAATCAATCTCGTCCTTATGGTACAGGTATGCAATGTAATCGTTATCCTCTGGCAGCAAAGCGTTGTAGTACGCGTTGAACCTTGGGTAGCACTCCTTCAAAATATCGAATAAGTCCATATTTTCACCTCATAAAAACGAAGCGGCTTCGTCCATGGCGAGCTGTGCCGCATTAACGGGAAGGTTAAGCGGGCCTTCCGTTTCGCGTACAAAGTAAAAAAGCCTCAAAAACATGTCGATCGTATCAAACCCGTGGCCGCATCCGTGCGTATAAAATAGTCGTTCAGCTCGGATTCGGGCTCCAGGCACAGCCATTCCACATAGTCGTACATGGCCTGTTCCCTTATTTCATTTTCGCACCGGGAAAAAAAGAGGTTCTCGTCCTCGGGCAGCAAAAAATCGTAGTAGGCCCGCATCGCCGGATAGTATCTTTTCAAAATATCGAATATTTCCATGCTTTTCACCCAAATACTACTTTATCCCCTTTAAGGCGATAAGTCAATATTTTACACGATTATATAATATGATTTTTGCGAGGTGAACTATATATGCGACCCTTAAAGAAAAAGGTCAGCATTACGCTTGACGAGGATATCATAGAAAAGACCAAGCTCCTTGCAGAGGAAAGCGACCGTTCCTTCTCGCAGTATATCAACCTGCTTTTGCGCAGGCATATCGAGGTAAAAGAAGGCAAAAACCGTACAAAAACAGACGAGTAATTGTTTTTCGTTTGTATTTGCGCCCAATACCCAGCCTTATGTGTTGACAAGTCCCCTGGGCTGTGGTAAGATATCGCTATTATCAGGGAAGCAACCTTAGCGAAGGGAGGAATTCCACGTGACGAACCGCTGTGCCATGCGAATGACCATGATGTGCGCGTGCGAATTCAGCCCGTGCTATTTGTGTTGCGTCGCTTGATGGTTATTTTGCTGTTGAAGCCCGCTTCGCAAATGCGCGAAGTGGGTTTTTTCATGGGCAGCTAGAAAGGTGTGCAAAGGATGGCAGAGCAGGAGCGACCGCAGATTGAAATACGCGGCCTGTGCAAGGTGTACCAAATCCCCGGAGGAGAGGTGCAGGCGCTAAGCAACATCAACCTTTCCATCCATAAGGGCGATATTTACGGCATCATCGGCATGAGCGGCGCTGGCAAGAGCACCCTTATCCGTTGCCTCAACCGCCTGGATACCCCAACGGACGGCCAAATCTTTATCGACGGCGAAAACATCCTGGCAATGGGCAAGCAGCAGCTTCGCCAAACCCGCCGCCGCATGGCTATGATCTTCCAGCAGTTCAACCTGCTTATGCAAAAAAGCGTGGCGCGCAACGTGCGCTACCCGCTGGAAATTGCCGGAGTGCCCAAAAAGCAGGCCAACGACCGCGTGATGGAATTGCTCAAAATCGTGGGCCTGGAGGATAAGGCAAACGCCTATCCCGGCCAGCTTAGCGGCGGGCAAAAGCAGCGCGTAGCCATTGCCCGCGCCCTGGCAAGCGACCCTGAAATGCTCCTTTGCGACGAGGCCACCAGCGCCCTCGACCCCATGACGACCCAGAGCATCCTGGCATTGCTGCAAAAAATCAACCGGGAGCTGGGCATCACCGTGGTGCTGATTACGCATGAAATGGCGGTCATCCGCCAAATCTGCAACAAGGTAGCCATTCTGGATGGCGGAGAGCTGGCCGAGCAGGGCACCGTGGACGATGTGTTCATGCACACCAAAAGCGCCGCCGGCCGCCGGTTGTTCGGCATCCTGCCCGATCAGGAGGAAATTCCCCCGCAGCCGGCTATCCGCATCGTATTTGACGGCGAGGCTGCCGAGCGCCCCGTGATTAGCAAGCTGGTGAAGGATTGCGGGTTGGAGGTAAACATCCTATCCGCGGATATACGGCAGCTAAACCAAAAGGCCTACGGCCAGATGATGATCGCCCGGCCGCAGGACCCCGAGGATGTGAAGCGCGTAATGGATTACCTGAAGGCCGAGGGCCTTACCGTTGAGGAGGTGCATGTGCCATGACCTGGGAAAAGCTTTTGCCCATGCTGTGGGCAGGCACCGTTGATACCCTCTACATGACCTTCTGGAGCAGCCTGATCGCATATCTGGTAGGCCTGCCGCTGGGCGTGCTGCTGGTGGTTACCCGCCGGGACGGCATTATGCCCTGCCCCACGTTGAATGCCGTTCTGGGCGTGGTGATTAACTTTTTGCGCTCCATCCCCTTCATTATCATGCTGGCCCTGCTGTTCCCCGTTACACGCCTGGTAATTGGCACGGCCATCGGTACCAAGTCCATCATCTTCCCATTGGTAATCAGCGCGTTCCCCTATGTGGCGCGCATGGTGGAAAGCTCGCTGGAGGAGGTTGATCACGGCATCATCGAGGCGGCGCAGTCCATGGGCTCCACCAATTTGCAAATTATCTTCAAGGTGCTTTTGCCCGAGGCCGTTCCCTCCCTGGTGAACGGCGCGGCCATCAGCGTAACCACCATTTTGGGCTACACGGCGCTGGCAAGCGCCGCGGGCGGCGGCGGCCTTGGCGCGCTGGCTATTGTAAAGGGCCTAAACGTGCGCAAGTTCGACGTTATGTATTCCGCAAGCCTGCTGCTGGTTGCGATGGTGCAAATCATCACCGTCTTTGGCACGCGTTTCACGCGCCGCCTGGACCATAAAAAACGTTAACGATTTGGAAAGGAGAACCCAACTATGAAAAAAATCCTTGCTATCATCCTGGCTCTGGCTCTTTCCCTGTCCCTGACCTGCGCCTTTGCCGCGGACCTGGAGCCCGTTACCATTATCGCGACCGAGAATCCCCATGCCGAAGTGCTGGAGCTTGTTAAGGACGATCTGGCCGCCCTGGGCTATGACCTGCAGGTCACCGTCGCTACCGACTACGTGATCGAGAACCCCGCTACCAGCGCGGGCGATGTAATGGCGAACTTCTTCCAGCACCTGCCCTACCTGGCCGGCTACAATGCCGATGCAAGCGAGGCCGATAAGCTGGTTCCCGTGATTGAGGTTCACTTTGAGCCCATGGCTATTTATGCCGGCACCAAGGACAGCCTTGAAGCCATCGCCGAGGGCGACGCCATCGCCATCCCCAACGACCCGGTGAACGAGAACCGCGCTCTGCTGCTTTTGCAGGCCGCCGGCCTGATTAAGCTGCCCGAGGGCACCACCCTGGAAAGCACCTGCATTCCCAGCGATATCGTTGAAAACCCCTACAACCTCAACATTGTGGAGCTCAACGCCGAGCTGATCACCGGCGCCCGCGCCGATGTGGCCTATGCCGTCATTAACGGCAACTACGCTACCCTGGACGGCCTGGTTCCCTACACCGACGGCCTCTACGCCGAAACCGCCGACAGCGAGGCTGCCCAGGCCTATGTGAACGTGGTTGTAGTAAAGCCCGAGAATGCCGACGCCGAATGGGTTAAGGCCCTGGAAAAGGTTCTCTACACCCAGAAGGTGTACGACTACATCGTAAACGCCGGCTTCGCCCCCACCTTTGAGGTTGCCGAATAAGCAAGCCCGCGCTGCAAGCAGCATGGTCAAGCGGCCATGCTGCTTCAGGCCGTCGAAAAAGCTCGCCTGCGGCGATCTTTTCCGCCGAGATTTGCGCC